>Ga0126381_100010909_pt1 | contig 10251 bp, 9 predicted proteins | sample PanSoiMetPlot_28_FD_96465 | JGI IMG/M metagenome (GOLD analysis project Ga0126381, IMG submission 96465) | Tropical forest soil microbial communities from Panama - MetaG Plot_28 | ecosystem: Environmental > Terrestrial > Soil > Tropical forest > Bulk soil | place: Panama | collected 2016-02-17 | reverse complement strand
CAGGATGGTTCGGCGGAGCGCATCGATGCGAAAGGTAACGTGCATACGGTTCTTGATGACGGCGCACAGACCAGTTCTCAAACAGCGACGATCGCTCTGGATGAAAAGAGTCAACCTACACAGGCAGTCATGGGCGGCGGGGTAAATTTCATTGCGAAAGATGACATGCAGAGCATGCATGGCAATGCGGCTGAAGGAACGCTGACATTTGGTCCGGATGCCACGCTGAAACATGCTCAGTTTCGAAATACAGTGAGCTTTGTCGATCAGCAGTTGCAGCTTGCCAATGATCCTCAGGGATCGGCAACGCGGCAGGTGCAGGCGTCAAAGCTTGATATCGACTTTACGACGGGCGCGGACAAAAAGGCTGTCGCACAGAAGGCTCTTGCTACGGGGAATGCGGTTGCTACTTTGCGCACCATTCCGTCGAAGGGGCCGGAACAGAGCACGACGATTAGTGCTGATCAGTTGCTGGCGACGCTGAGCAATGGACGTGCGATTCAGCAACTGGACGGGTCAGGGCATACCAAGGTTGTGGATCAGGCGCAGGATGGCGCTACGAGCGTGAGCGCGGGTGATGTGCTTCGTATTACGTTTCTGCCGCAGAGCCGCGATGCCGCTTCTGCCAAGTCAACCAAGATGGCTGGTGTGGAAGCAGCGCAAATCGATACAGCGGTGCAGGAGGGGAATGTTTCCCTGACACAGACACCTGCGAAAAATGCGAAGACGCAATCTCCGCTGCGTGCTACGGCAAAGCGTGCTGAATATCATGCTGGGGATCAGGTGCTGCATCTCACGGGGAATCCACGGATCAACAATGGCTCGATTGATCTAACGGCGCAGACGGTTGACTATAACCGCGATACTGGCGATACGACCGCAAAGGAAGATGTAAAGGCTACGTATCTTCGATCAGCGAATCAGCAGAGCGCGCCGGGAGGGTCGATGTTTGGAGGTCAGGGCCCGGTGCATGTCGTTGCTGCAGAGGCTGATCTACAGCACGCCACGGGGGATAGTATTTTTCGCGGGCAAGTGAGAATGTGGCAGGATGCGGATGCCGTCTCTGCTCCGATCATTGAGTTGTCGCGCGAGCAGCAGACACTAAAGGCGCATGGTGAAGCAGGCGAGAAAGTTCATGCAGTGGATACGACGATTGCTTCGACGCTGGGATCGAAGAGGCAGCAGAGTGTCATACGAGTGAAAAGCAATATGTTGTTTTATTCGGACAAGGAAAGGCGTGGGGATTTTGTGGGAGATGTTGTCGCTTCCGGTCCTGATGGCACCATTCGATCGAATACGGCGCAGTTCTACCTCCATCCTGTGAACCAGAAGGGACAAGGCCAACCCGGAACAGCTTCTTCTCAGATTGAGAAGATCGTTGCCAAAGGCAATGTTGTGTTGACACAGACAGGCAGAAAGGGTGAAGGCGAGCAGCTGGTCTACACATCGGCGGATGGACATTATGTACTGACCGGAACGGCATCCAACCCGCCGCGCATTGCCGATGCAACACATGGTACAACCAGCGGAGCTGCGTTGATTTTCAATGATCAGGATGATAGCGTCGAGGTGAGTGGAGGGCAGACAGCCGCAGTCACAAAGACGCGTACGCCGAAGTAGATGCAAAAACTTTCTACCGACGAGATAGGGAAATCGTATAAGGGCCGCCAGGTGGTCCGAGGCGTAAGCCTTCAGATCTCGCAGGGGGAAGTCGTCGGACTGCTCGGCCCGAACGGCGCTGGAAAGACGACCAGTTTCTACATGATTGTTGGTCTTGTGTCCCCGGACTCGGGACGCATTCTTGCCGATGGAAAAGAGATTACGCGTGTCCCGATGTACCTGCGCGCACGGCAATACGGAATCAGCTATCTGCCACAGGAACCCTCGGTCTTTCGGAAATTGACGGTCGAAGAAAATATTCTGGCGGTACTCGAGGTGCAGTCGATTTCTTCAGAAGTGCGCCGTGCGCGAACCGAAAAGCTGATCGATCAGCTAAATCTTGGGCACATTCGCAAAACCCGAGGTTATGCGCTCTCGGGTGGCGAGCGACGGCGTGTTGAGATCGCCCGTTGTCTATGCATCCAGCCGTCCTTCATCCTTCTGGACGAGCCCTTTTCGGGAATTGATCCCATTGCGGTACTCGATCTCCAGGAAATCATCTACGACCTGAAAGCAAGCGGCATCGGCGTACTTATTACGGATCATAATGTTCGTGAGACGCTGTCCGTCACGGACCGCGCCTACATTATTAACGAAGGGCGGATTTTCCGCGATGGGACGCCTGAGCAGTTGGGCAATGATCCGGAGGTCCGGAGGGTTTATCTGGGCGAAGGTTTTTCGCTCAATTAAAACAGATGGCTGACAGCATGTCATGTGACCTTTGGTTGCTTGTCAACCCGCCTTGGTAACTATTAGACCTTTAGTTATGCGTGTAGACTAAGGGAAGCCTCCCTCAGACTCTGTTCACGATTTTGCAAGCAGGCACCGAATGGCACTACTTCAACCAAGACTCAGTTTAAAGGTCTCCCAGCGACAGATATTAACGCCTGGCCTCATGCAGATGGTCAGCGTACTGGCGCTGAACAAGCTTGAGTTGAAGGAAATGATTCAATCGGAAATTGCCGAGAATCCCATCCTCGAAGAGCTTGAAGAGAATGTGCCCTTACTAGATGATGTGGCTGGCCGCGAGGAGGCGCTTGACCGGCCAGTGGAAGCACAGCAAGCTGACGCTGCTCGCGAGAAAACCGATCCGTTCGACGAAATTGATTTCGGCTCTTATTTTCAAGACTACCTGGATCCGGGTTTTCGCACTCCGAACAGCTTTGAGGTTACAGAAAAGCCTTCCATCGAGAATTTTCTTTCCCAGCCTAGTACTCTCACGGATCATCTTTTTTGGCAGCTTGGCTCGCTGAGCCTCACGCCCGTCATTCGAGATGCTGCGGAATACATTATCGGCAATCTCAATGAAGATGGTTACTTAACGGCCACAGATGAAGAATTACTTGAAGGGTATTTGCGAGAGCAGCTTCTGCCTGAGCAAGAGAACGGACGTGCTTTGCCGAATGGCGAGCATGCCCAACTCGGAGACATACCACCGGCGTTGACAGAACGTGCCAAGGGGCATCTGGCGGCTGCGCTTAAGGTGGTGCAGCACCTCGACCCGGTCGGCGTGGCAACGAGAGATTTGCGCGAATGTCTGCTGGTACAGATCGAGGCCCAGCAACGGGAGTTTGAACTCATTTATGAGCGCCAAAAGCATCCTTTGCCTGATTCGAGCCTACGTCAAGAAGAGGGAACAGAATCACTGCTGAGTGATGAGCCTGCCCATGAAGTGACAGATGCGCAACCGAATGGATTTGCGACAAATGCGAATGGTTCAGCGAAACGGGCAAGCATTTTTGAAACGGCACGGAGCATAGTCGACAAACATTTGTCCTTGTTGCAGCGGCGCGATCCGCGTGAACTTTCGAAGGTACTTGGACGATTGCAGGAGGAAACGCAACAAGCTATCGAATTTATTCGCACACTCGATCCGCGGCCTGGTCAGCGATATAACCGCGCAGATGCCAGGTTGATTGAACCCGATGTGGCATTTGTGAAGCGGGGAGATGAATACGTCGTAGTCATGAATGAAGAGGACCTGCCCACCCTGCGCCTGAACCAGGGTTATCGACGGATGATTACGCAGGATGGAACGGAAAAAGAAGTAAAAGACTACGTAAAAGAGCGGTATCGCTCAGCAATCCAACTGATGCGGAATATCGAGCAGAGGAAAAATACGATCCTGCGCACATGTGAGGCCATTATCCGGCGACAGTCGGACTTTCTTGAGAAGGGTGTTGAAGCAATGAAGCCCATGATGATCAAGGAGGTGGCTGAAGAAATCGGAGTGCATCCATCCACAGTGAGCCGCGCGGTATCCAACAAATTTGTACACACTTCGCAAGGCGTTTATGAACTGCGGTTTTTCTTCTCAGAGGGCGTGAATGGTCCCGAGGGATCCAGCACACCTCTTATGTTGTTAAAGCGAAAAGTGAAGAAGCTTATTGAGGACGAAGACCCGCGGAAGCCACTTACCGATGATCTGATTGCGAGCATGTTGCAATCACAGGGGATCGATGTTACCCGCAGGACCGTGGCGAAATATCGGGAAGATATGCGGATTCCAAGCACGCATCAGCGCCGCATTCGCGGTTGATGTACAATCACTGATCTTCGCCGGATTCGGCGAGGGGACCTCTTTATGAAGGGAGCTTTCACCATGCAGGTTGAGTACACAGGCAGGCAGGAGACCGTTACCCGCACCCTACGCACGATTGCTGAAGAATCAATTCAACGCATCGTGAAGATTCTGGGTAAGACTACAGGCGCGCACGTTGTTCTGACAGCAGAGAAATACCGACAAATGGCTGAGGTGACGATCAAGACGCGTCTGCACAACATTGTCGCAACATCAGAATCGACTAGTTTAGAGACAGCACTGCGTGCCGCGCTCGATAAGGCGGAGACACAGGCGATTCGCTGCAAGAAAAAACTTCACGCCAAGAAGCGTCAGCCGAAAGAAGAGAAACAGGTGGCCGAGCCTGCTTTGGCGCGGCCCAAACGTGCCGCGGCCCGTACCCCGGCCCCGAAAACGGAGCCGAGCGCAGAGACTGCGTCAAGGAAAGCGAATGGTAATGGCCGATCGAAGCAGGTCCTCCCGGTTACGGTACACTCCTTCCCGGCGAGGATTCCGGTTCATGAGCCGCACGTTGTTCGCTCTGCCGACTCGGTTGCATTGCGCCCGATGACGTTGGAAGAAGCAGTGAAGGAAGCAGAATTTCGCGACCGTGAGGTCTTTGTGTTTCGCGACCACGAAGGAAACGTCAAGGTTTTGCATCGTAAACGCGATGGCAAAATGGAACTGATCGAGGCGCCATAATGCTCGGTTTTTGATCCTTCCTCACGTTGAAATGCTAGGATGGGCGCATGCCCCCAAAAGCTGCGCCCAGGCCTCCTAGGAAATCGAAGAAGGCGAAGTCGGCCCCTGTTCATAATGCTGACGAACCGCGATCTCTGGTTATCATTAGCGGGCTTTCCGGATCAGGTAAGCTCTCTGCACTGAAGGCCTTTGAAGATCTGGGCTACTATTCCGTCGATAATATGCCAATCGACCTTGTACCGCGCTTCGCTGAACTCATTGGCGAGTCGGCGACGACGACACGCGCAGCGCTGGTAGTAGATGTGCGTGAAGGGCAGCGACTTGAGCGATTTCCTGCGATTTTGAAGCAGATTCGGCGAAAGCTCGCGACCACGGTGATCTATCTCGAAGCATCCAATGCTGCGCTTTTGCGCCGTTTTTCCGAGACGCGAAGGCCGCATCCCCTGGGGCGTGAAGATCGGGTTGCTGGCGCAATTGAGTCCGAGCGAAAACTGCTTGATCCGATCCGCAATGTTGCGGACATTACTATCGACACTTCAAATTTCAACGTGCATGAGCTTCGCGCGCACATACAGAACAAATTTGCGAGCGACGGTAGCGGAAAAGATCTGCTGATTTCCTCGCTTAGTTTTGGATACAAGAATGGGGTGCCGCTGGAGGCGGATCTTGTGTTCGACGTGCGCTTCCTCCCCAATCCCCACTTTGTGGCGGAGTTTCGCCCGCTCACGGGGAAGCACCCAAAACTGATTGCTTACCTGCGGAAATTTCCGCAGACGCGGGAGTTTCTCGACCGAGTTACGGGTCTGTTGCTTTATTTGTTGCCACATTACATTCATGAGGGTAAAAGCTATTTGACGATTGCTTTTGGCTGCACCGGCGGCCAGCACCGATCCGTGATGATCGCGGAAGAGGTCAGCAAAAGACTGGAAAAGGAAGGCTATCGCGTGAAAACGACGCATCGCGATATGCCACGCTAAAACGGTAAAATAAAATGATGGAATTTCGATGGCAGACCTACAGGGACAGTAGATGAAGCGCATCCTGCGTCTGCTCTATTATGTACGCCGGTATTGGTGGCAGGCGCTTGCATCCGTAGTTTTGATGGCCGCAGTGGGATTGCTGGATGCATTTCGTGTCCTGCTGGTGCAGCCGATCTTCGACCACGTGCTGCATCCGGGAGCGATAAGCCCGCCGATATCACTCTATAAGATCCCGGGCACCCACTATCAATTTACCCTGCAGCAGGTGATTCCAGCCTTCATTCATAACGTGTGGGGCGTGGTTGCATTCGCGTTGGTTGTATCAACTCTTCTGAAGAGCATCTGTGACTATGCCGGCACATATCTGGTGAATTACGCCGGCTTCGGCATGATCACCGACTTGCGAGACGACTTGTACGAAGCAGTCCTACGCCGTTCTGTCTCCTTCTTTCAGAAACATGCCACAGGCACGCTGCTTTCAACGCTGATCAATGATATTGAGCGGGTGCAGTATGCCATGTCCTCAGTGTTGTCGGAGTTTCTGCAGCAATTCTTTACCTTGATTTTCACGATCGGCGTTGTGATTCACTTTGGCGGCAAACTGGCGTGGGCACTCCTGATATTTGTTCCGGTTGTGATTGGCTCTATCCGTCGCATCGGTCGCGGCGTGCGACAAACGACGCGCAAAGGGCAGGACCGGCTTGCTGAAATTCAAAACATTCTGCATGAGACGATCACCGGCAACCGCATCGTGAAGGCGTTCAATATGGAGTTCTGGGAGCTCCTGCGCTTTCGCGATGCAGCCAAACGCCTCTTCAAGGCAAACCTGCGCTCTGTTCGCGCGCAGGCCCTCAGTTCTCCACTGATGGACTCGATTGGAGCTATTGCGATTGCGCTGTTGCTCCTGGTAGGGCGTGGACAAATTCAGCGTGGGGCGATGACAGAGGGCGCGTTCTTCGCCTTCATCGTGGCGCTCTTCAAACTCTATGATCCGGTGCGCCGTTTTGCACTTTTCTATAACAACTTTCAGCAGGCGCTGGGAGCTTCGTCAGCAATTTTTGCCTTCCTGGATGATCAGGATGAATTGGTCGAGAAGCACCGTGCGTACACGCTGAAGGGGTTCCGTGATTCCATCCGGCTCGAGAATGTAGAATTCGCTTACCGCGATGACGAGGGCGAGAAGAAGGTTCTGCACGACATCAATCTTGAGATTCGTTGCGGTGAAGTTGTAGCTCTCGTTGGTCCCAGCGGTGCCGGAAAGTCGACACTGGTCAATTTGATTCCGCGCTTCTTCGATGTCACGTCGGGCCGGATTCTGATTGATGGGCGTGACCTTCGCGACGTAAGCATGCGCTCACTGCGAGATCAAATTGGTAAAGTGACGCAGGAAACAATTCTCTTTAACGATACTGTGCGAAACAATATTGCTTATGGCCAGCCTGATGTTCCCATACACCGTGTGCAGGCTGCAGCGAAGGCGGCGCTGGCGCACGATTTTATCGAGCGGCTGCCAGAGGGATACGACACGCTGATCGGAGAAAAAGGATTCCGGCTTTCCGGAGGCGAGCGCCAGCGTCTGGCGATTGCTCGGGCCCTCGTAAAAGACGCACCCATTCTCATTCTCGATGAGGCCACGTCGGCACTGGATACGGAAAGCGAGTCGCTGGTACAGGCTGCTCTCAGCAACCTGATGGCGGGACGTACGGTTGTGGTGATTGCGCATCGGCTTTCGACGGTGCGCCGAGCGACACGCATCGCTGTCTTGGAGCAGGGGCGAATTACGGCAATTGGCCCGCATGAAGAATTGATGCGGAGTTCGCCGACTTATCAGAAGCTATATCAGCTGCAATTTATGGATCTGCCGGAATTGGCTGAGCCTGCGATGATAGGTAAGGCCGAACTATGACCCCGAAAAAAGAAACCGCCCAGGAAAAGAAAACCGCGAACGGCGTGCCTATTTATTCGATGACAGGCTTTGCGCGGGCATCAGAACGAATTTCCGAGACTCTTGGCTACACCCTCAGCCTGAAAAGTGTGAACCACCGATTTCTCGACCTTCATATGCGCATGCCGGGAGGGACAGAGTCGCTTGAAATGCAACTGCGCAAAGCTCTGAAAGAGAAAATTTCGCGCGGACATGTTGAGGTTTCGCTCTCGATTGATCGCAGCGGAAAAATGGAAGCGCAATACGATGCCAGCCTCGTTTCTGCTTACGTTGCGGCTTTTCGGAATGCAGCAACGCAGCACCAATTGAATAGCGAGCCTGATTTGAATGCGATATTCAGGCTGCCTGGAGTGTTGAGCGGCGATTCACGCAACTCTGAAGACGAAATGCAGGCAATCGAGGCGGCCGTTATGAAACGTATCTCCGCGTTGATTGCTGAATTAAATACGATGCGTTCGGCGGAGGCGAACTCGCTCGCCGAGGAGCTGCGCAAAGGACTTACGCGGCTGAGTACATTTGTCGGGCGTGTAGCTGAACTGCGGCACGACGTGCAAAAGGCTTATTTTGATCGAATCAGCCAGAGGCTGTCCGAAATGCTGAATGGGAGCATCGATTCCGAGCGCGTCCTGCAGGAGGCGGCTCTACTGGCTGAACGGAGTGATGTTGAAGAGGAAATTGCCCGAATGCATACGCATATTTCACACTTCGAATCGTTGCTGGATCAGGGTGGAGAGATTGGCAAGAAACTCGATTTCCTGCTGCAGGAGATGAATCGCGAGGCTAATACTCTGCTTTCGAAAACCAGCGGACTCGCGGGTAATGGAACGCGAATCACCGAACTTGGACTGGGCATGAAGTCAGAAATTGAAAAAGCCCGTGAACAGGTGCAAAACCTGGAGTAAGTACATTCCCAACCGGAAAGAAAACGCTTGGCAGGAATACTCTTTATCATTTCAGCGCCTTCGGGCTCGGGGAAATCGACACTGGTCAACCAGATCAAGTCACTCGTAGACAATCTGGAGTTTTCCATATCCTACACAACGCGCTTGCCGCGCGGTTCTGAGGTCGAGGGTCAGCAATATCACTTCACGACCCGCGAAAACTTTGAGCGGATGGTTAGGAACGATGAGTTTCTGGAGCATGCCGAGGTTTTTGGCAACTATTATGGAACTGCGCGCCTTTCTCTGACCCATGCGCAGGCACACAGCAAGGATCTCTTGCTGGACATTGATGTACAGGGAGCCGCTCAAGTACGCAAGAAGGTCGCGGATTCGGTGAGTATTTTTGTGCTGCCACCTGCTCCCGATATTCTTGCGACCCGGTTACGAAATCGCAGCCGCGCGGAAGGTGGAGTAACAGAAGAAGTTATACTGCGCAGATTGGCCGAAGCCCGCGCCGAGATTGTGAATTATCGCGAATACAGTTATATTCTCGTCAACGACATTCTTTCTCGAGCCGAAGATGAGCTTTTAGCTATTGTTGCAAGCGAACGCATGCACCGTGAAGACTGTAATTCTATCGAAGATGCAGAACGGTTGTTGAAATTGGCTGAAAGTTGCAGGCTGGAGAACTCTGGTGCCCGAGTTCGACCGGTTCTCAAAGCCTTTGGACTGCTCGATCCAGAGGTATAGACATCAAGTTTGCAGTTCTTAATTGGAGGATCACAAATGAGTCTGGAGCAGTCGTTTGACAGCAACTTCCGCTATGTTCTTGTGGCCGCGCGCCGCGCTCGTCAACTGCAAAACGGTTCACAACCGCTAGTCGATTCCCGCTCGCGCAAGGCATGCAAAATCGCTCAGGACGAGATCGCGGCAGGCAAGGTGCTCTATGTAAAGAGCGACACTCCGGTGCTTAAGCCGGAAGTTGCTGGTGCGGACATTCCTAAATTTGCTATTTCGTAGTGCCCCGCCATGCTCAGCGCTTAAAGACCTGCATCATCAGTTCGGATTGCACCTGATCCAGTTGCTTTAAGGTCGCCTCGAGCGAAGGCCGGTCATCGAGAGCGGCGCTGTGGAGGATTTCGTTCAAGCGGAATGCTGTATGACGCATGAGTATTTCAGCGTTCTTCAGCTTCCGCGTATCCTCTGCCATGCCCATATGAATCTTCTCGGCATACTTCTGCACCGCCTTCAATGTTTCTGAGGCGTGAGCGAAATCGCCTGATGACAGTTCCTGTCCGGCAATCTCCGTCATGTCGTGGACGATTTCAGCGTATAGGAAGCACTGCTCTTTGGGAGACGCCTGGGCGGCTTTAGCTTCGAGGGCAATAAGGGCCTGAGCGTCGGGAAGTTTTTCATGCGCGCCGTACGCATTTGTGCAGGGGACAAGTAAAAGTGCTGCGGCCGTAATTGCTACGAACCTCATGAGATACCTCCTTCGGGTGCCACGGGAACGTTATCGGCTAT
>Ga0126381_100010908_pt1 | contig 10251 bp, 9 predicted proteins | sample PanSoiMetPlot_28_FD_96465 | JGI IMG/M metagenome (GOLD analysis project Ga0126381, IMG submission 96465) | Tropical forest soil microbial communities from Panama - MetaG Plot_28 | ecosystem: Environmental > Terrestrial > Soil > Tropical forest > Bulk soil | place: Panama | collected 2016-02-17 | reverse complement strand
AGACGGTCATTTTCGCTGAGGACTTTTTTCTCTACGGTTTCGCGCATGGCTGCTCCTCCAATTCGAGAAACGCGACGTCTAACTCCATGCCGCCAACACAGGTGGAGTGGCTGGTCCTGCACGCGGGGCAGGTCACGTCCATGTCGTGGACGTCATATTCCTCGGAACAATCGAGACATTTCTGGCGCCAGGGCCGCCATTCGATTTCCAGCTTGAGGCCCTCGAGGTCGCTATCGAGAGTGAGGGCTTCGAAGGCGAAATCGAGTGCGTCTTTATCAACGTTGGATAGGGCACCGATGCGCACGCCGACGGTGACGACGCGGCAACCGGGATGGCGCTCGACCTCGGCTTGTACGCATTCGAGAATGGAAGAAGCGATGGCAATTTCGTGCACGGTATCAATCCTGAGCAATGCGCGGCAGTTGGTCGCCCGTAAGCATATCTACTATACGCGTGACGCGGTGGAGCGCTGCACCCGCCCACTTCTGGGTGAGCTTATGCCCCCGGGCGTAAGCGATCAAGACTTACGAAAGAGGTCCTGCTTGCACCGGGCGGCCTTCGAAAGGGGGGACTGGACCACTAGGAACGGGAAGGCGTGTGAGGCACCGATTCGAACGTTTGTTCTAATAGATATAAGGTATTGATAAATAGAATAGTTGAGAAGAATCGAAAGAATGGGTCGAGGAAGGAGGGAGTTCTGCGCGCGTGATTCCGGCACTGCGCAACCCATCGATGTTCTGGGCGAGAGAAGCGCGGCCTATGTTATCGTCCAAGTTCCACCATGTTTTCTGAGCGCACGAATTGGAAGCTCACACGAAACAAATACACCGAGGCCATTGAGGACATACGTGCCTCTGGCGAACAGATCCTCGATCTGACGATTTCGAATCCGACGCAATGCGGATTTCATTACGATGTCGAAGCCATCCTCGGCGCATTCCAAAACCCAAAAGCGCTGACCTACGAACCGCAAGCCAAAGGTTTGCTCGCGGCGCGCGAGGAAGTGGGACGGTACTACAAGGAGGATCACGGAATCAGCATCGATCCCGAAGCGGTGCTGCTCACCACCAGCACAAGTGAAGCGTATTCCTATATCTTCCGGTTACTATGCAACGCGCATGACGAGATTCTGGTGCCGAAACCGAGCTATCCACTGTTTGATTTTTTGGGGGATTTGCAGGACGTTTCGCTGATTCCGTATTCACTCGAGTATGCGCACGGTTGGTTTGTGGATTTTCATTCGCTGATTCGGGCGTTGACGCCGCGAACCCGCGCGCTCCTGCTGGTACATCCAAACAATCCGACGGGTTCGTATGTGCATAAGGAAGAGCGTGCAAGGCTAAATGGGTTGTGCCAGGAACGCGGAATAGCGTTGATTGTGGACGAGGTTTTTCTGGACTACGGACTGGAAAGCGCGCGACCGGATAGTTTTGTCCAGAATGACGAGTGCCTTACGTTCACAATAAGTGGACTCTCGAAGATCGCCGCGTTGCCGCAGATGAAGGTGGCGTGGGTAATTACCAACGGGCCGGAGGCGCTGAAGAAAGCGGCGGTGGAACGGTTGGAGGTTATCGCCGACACCTATCTTTCGTTGAACTCCCCAACACAATGGGCTTTCGGGACATTATTGGAACAGCGGAAGTCGCTGCGCCCGCAGTTACTTGAATGTGTGCGGAAAAATTGGGCGTGGCTGAGATCAGCAATAAGCAAGGATGGCGTTTGTAAGCTGTTGGACACCGAAGGCGGCTGGTACGCGGCAATGCGGATCCGCGGCGGTCGCTCGGACGAGGAACTCGCCATCGAAATACTGCGAAAAGCACATACGCTGGTGCAGCCTGGACATTTTTATGATTTCGCGGAAGACGGATACATCGTCCTCAGCCTGATCATCCCGCCCGTCGATTTTCAGCGCGGCATTTCGTGCCTGACACAATTCCTCAAGAGCGAACCTGCCTAGACTTAAAGGCGTTGCAGGACGCTCCGATCAACTACCAACTTCAGGCCACAGAGATCGGCCCCATGCTTGACAACCTGGCTGCCGGAAGTGAAGTGAAGATGCCGAACACATGGCAAGAACCTCACGAGAACCACGAGCGCTTCTCTGGCTTTACCTGCCCCGAATGTCGGGGTCCCCTTTACGAACACGGCGGGCCGCCTGTGGAATTTTGTTGCCGCGTGGGTCATGTGTTTCCGCTGAAAACGCTGCTAGACGAGGAGACCGTCACGCAGGAACGTAAAATGTACGAGGCCATTGTGGCGCTTGAAGAAGGCGCAGATCTCGCTGAATATGCTGCGTTGCGTGGCGTCGCCAGAAATGGCAACTTGAAGAAAGAAGCGGAGCAACTGCACATGCAGCGGAAATACGCCGATTGATTGAAGATCCAGCAACCCCGGAACTGGATTGACAACGTTCGACTGAGCTCTGATAGGACTTGATGCGGGAGCCCAGATCACATCCGTCGTCACGCAGCACTGGTCTTCAGGTCGACAAAACCGGCTCTATAACTCGACGGGATGGCGAGCTGGCTATTTGCAGGATTTGCTCACCATCTTGACCGAGGTAGCTTCCAGATCACCGTGCTCGTTGTTGGTTTGCTTAACGCCAGCCGATGCTGCTGCATCCTTGGCCTCTTCTTTGGCATTGTGCATGGTTATATTAGACGCGGTTCCTTTTACGCTAACCGTATGGCCAACGTGATCCGCAAGAGCTACAGAATCACTCTTGACGTCCCAAGTACTACCGTCATTTCCGTTTAGAACGAACTTGTCGGGGCTGCTTCCCTGCGCCAAACAACCTGTAATCGCCCTACTCGCAGACTTCGATTTGCCGCTGCTCGTAGTATCTTGAGCGAGCGAAATGCTCCCTAGAAGTAAGATTCCAAATGCTAATGGTATGGCGAAACTCCTCATCAGTTCCTCCTTCGGGTTCCTGACATCCTCAGAAATTGCCGGGTCTCAAAACTGTAGGGAGCGATTACACGAGAGGCCATCCAGTCTAAACTGTAAAACGATCTCTCGTTCGCAGTAAGCGGTTACATCTCACGCCTTTTCAAAATGGGGGCCAAAGGTGGGTTTGCTCCGCTCCAGGCACCAGCCCTCGGACTCAGCAAAACAACAGAGCTACGTATTTGTAAAGTGGATAAGCGGGATTTCTGCAGCAATCTTCCCATCGAAACTATGTTCACGACGCTATAGGTTTGCGTTTCCCGCCTATAGACGACGGCAGGCCAGCCTACAAACCCCCAAAAGAAGCATAAAATGGCGGTTCTTTCAGCGTCATCGAAGAAATCGGAGAGCGGTATCTAGAATCAAGAAGGGCTACCGTTTAATTTTGGTTTCGTACCAGGCACCATTGCAGGTGATGGCGATCCGCTTGATCTTTTACGCCTAGTGACGTGCGACGTCCGCTGGTACCGTCGTTCTTGGGAGGCAGAACAAATTGGGGAAGAAACGGAATCGGAACTACCCTGTTATCGCCATGCCGTGGGATATGGTGTCGCACGCTTCGATGCTGCCCGAAATTACCTTCGATCAAATTCTTAAAAAACGCAATCACAGAGTTTTTTCACTAAAGACAACGAGGCCCAGGGAAAGCATTTCCGCCGTCTCGCCATCTACCGGCTCGCTGCGGACTGCTACGTTTAAAAGTGCTCGACACCGCTATCGCTTCCGTAGTGCTGCAGAAACTGTGCTTTCGTTCCTTCGAGACTGCCCATGCTTCACCTCAACTGACATTTCGCAAAGAGCCCAGTGCAGCGAGTATTTGTGGCCCGCACGAGCTATCCGTTGGTCGCTTGACGAAGGCATCGAAGGGGCGTATTTACCGAGAAATCGGTTGCTGCGGTCGTCCTCCAAAGGATTGATGAGACGTGGAATTTCGCTCAGCGAATCACTCGCAACCGCGTGAGAAGGAATCCAGCGGCGACTACGATCATGATCGCAGTCGCCGTCCACCCCAATATGCGAAGGTAACCCGGTAATACGAATTTACCCACGACTGCTCGATTGGAAGACATCAACATCAGAACGACCATGAGCGGCGCGGACACAATGCCGTTAAGGACCGCGGACCAGTACAAGGCCCGAATGGGGTCGATTCCAACGAAGTTCAGCAAGATGCCAGTCAGGGTTGCCACGGCGAGCACCAAGTAAAATTTCGGCGCCTGACGAGGTGTGCGCTCGAGACTTGCGTGCCATCGAAATGTCTCGGAGACCGCATAAGCGGCGGAACCGGTCAGCACAGGAACTGCCAATAAACCTGTACCGAGGATGCCCGTCGCGAATAACCCAAATGCTAAACGTCCCGCTAAGGGTTCAAGAGCCTCAGCCGCATCCGCAGCTACATGAATCCCTTTTCCCGCCGCCGAAGCGAACAGGGTCGCTGCCGTTGTGAGAATGATGAAGTATGCAACCAGGTTGGAAAAAGCCATTCCAACTCTGGTATCCAACGCAATGCGACGAAACTGCGGCAGGGCCTGCGATGGTTTTCGCTTGAGCGGAAACTCCTTTGCGTTAACCCGCACTTCTTCGGCTTCTTGCGAGGCCTGCCAGAAAAACAGGTAAGGGCTGATCGTGGTTCCAAGGACTGCGACAAGGGCCATCCAGTATTCGGATTGGGAGGAGAACGAAGGAACGATCGTTGCCTTCAACGCGTTTAGCCACGGGACATGAACCACAAACGCAGTCAGCACATAGGTGAAAAGCGACAACGTTAGCCATTTCAAATAACGCACGTACTTTCGATACGGAACATACATTTGAAGGAGAAGTGAGACGATCCCCAATAGCACAGCGTAGGCGCTTATAGAACCACCGACAATCAATTGCATCGCCGCACCCATAGCCGCAATGTCTGCGCCAACATTAAACGTATTCGCTAGGCATAGCAGAATGACGAGTGCATATCCGAGTTCCTTCGGATAGTGCCTCCTGAGGTTTTCGCTGATACCAACTCCGGTGATTCGGCCAAGGCGACCGCAAATTTCTTGAATCGCCGACATCAGCGGAACGGAGAACAACGTCGTCCACAGCATGCCAAAGCCAAACTGTGCCCCAATTTGCGAGTACGTGGCGATGCCGCTCGGATCATCATCCGCCGCACCCGTAATTAGCCCTGGTCCGAGGCGAGGCAAAATCTCCCAAGATGCTCGATCAACAGTTTGGTCTGGCGCGACCGCCCCCACCTGATTCGAAATTTCCGACATGCACCCTCCCAAACGTGTGCGGTGCCAACTCGCATTCGATTGCACCGGCCTATTAACCGTGCGACGTCTTCTCTGACAGCGAAACGTTCGTGGTTGCTTCACGACTTCGCGAGCCCGCAGCGATTGCCTCTGCCTCGATATAAATATGCTGAATTCTCGGGAACTTGGTGCGCACGGACTTTTCCAGCCGATCGACGGTTTCCGTAACTTCCGCGCTCGACAGAGAGGGACGGAATTGGATATCTAAGGCAAGCAGAACCGTCTCCGGTCCTAAGTACATGGTCAAAGGGCGCCGGGCTCGCTCGACTGATGGATCCGCCTGCACCAGTTCGCAAATTTTAGTCAGAGTCTTAGGACTCACCCCTTCTCCGATAAGCAGGCTTCGCGCTTCATTCGCCAGCAAAATCGCGGCTACCGACATAATTAGACCGATACCGATCGAGGCGGCCCCGTCGAATGCCGGTTTTTCGAAAATGTCGCTTATTGTTAGGCCCAAGAACGCAACCACTAGGCTCAAGACAGCCGCGGAATCTTCAAACAGAATGACGAACGTGCTGGGGTCCTTACTCAGCCGTATCGCCGGCCAAAGGCTTTCCTCGGCCCTGGAGGATTTTCGAAATCCCCGGTACGCTACGCGAAGCGAATAGCCCTCGCAAAGGGCCGAAACACCGAGAATAAGATAGTTCAGCGCGAGATGATCAACTGGATGAGGACGGCGAAGGCGAATCCATCCCTGATAAATCGTCAAGAGCCCGCCGGCAGCAAAAACCAACATCGCAACGACGAGCGTCCAGAAATAAAGCTCTTTGCCGTGGCCGAACGGATGGGCATCATCTGGGGGACGACGACTCCGGTGCTGGCCGAACAACAATAAGGCTCCGTCACCGGTATCCACCAGCGAGTGAATGCCCTCGGACAGCATCGCCGCACTACCGCTGAACGCGGCCGCAACGAATTTCGCCGCGGCGATGACCAAATTCGTAGCAATTGCGGCCAGTATCGCCTTCGGCTTCCGGTTTTCCAATGTGCAACTTCCCGCAGCGCTGGCAGCGCAGGAAGAAACCCAGTTTAGCGGCAACCCTCGGCGAGCGAGGGTAAGCCTGACCGTAAACGCGCAGGAAAAATCATGTAGAATCTGACGACTCTGGCCGACGGGACCGCCACCTCTCATCTCCGCACAGTTATGGCTCATTCCCGTTCGTTCCTATAGCGATGCACCGTAACAATTGCTTCTGCGCTGCAGAGAAGCAGGTATGGTCTGAGAATCAACCAACACGTACCTTGCCTGCGTGGTCCAAGCCGCAGCGTAGGGGAGGATCGTGCCCTTTGAACGGTTGTCTAAAGACTTAAGCAGCCCAGTCGCTGCAACTTCACCTCAAGCTGCTGTGGAGAACCTGCAGGGCGTGGCGAGAAGTCCGCGATCAAGCTCGCCGTCCATCCCGGCCGTGAAAATCATGTCTCCTCGGTCCCACGAGACCCTGATCGTTGCGACGGTGATCGCTTTCGCGGCTTTGCTGGCATGGATTCATCTGCGACATGCCTCTATCTGGTATGACGAGGCCATTACACTTCTTACTGCATCGGGTCATGCGCACGTGGATTGGTCTCTCGGGTGGACGCAGTTCACACCAACGCTAGATCTGCACGAGATCCTTGTTGATTTGTACAGGCAGGACGTGCATCCGCCTCTGTATTTCTGGAGCCTGGCGATCTGGCGAGCTGTTTTTGGCGCGTCAATCGAAGTCGCGCGTAGCTTTTCCGCGTTGTTCGTCGTCGCGACACTGGTTTTACTTCATCGAATCAGCCGCGAAATCGGCGCGTCGGCAGCCTGGATTCCGGTGGCGGTTTATGCAGCCTCTTCGGTGGGAATGTGGTACGCGTACGATGCGCGGCCTTACTCGATGGCGACATTTTTCATCGTGCTCACGCAATTTCTAGGCCGTCGTAAATCTCGTTGGACCGGATTCTGCGCTGCGGCCGGGTTCGCAACCCATTATTTTGCGCTCTTGTGCATCGCGCCTTTATTGGGGATGAAATGTGTGCAGCGCTGGAAAACTGACCACAGATGGGTCATTTTCACGTTGCTTTCGTTTGGGCTTTGCTCTTTGCCACTCCTTGGGTTGCTACGAGCTCATCTCGACGCTCGGCCTCATCAATACCCGGGATTTGGATTTTTCCCAGAGGAAGTATGGGCACTGATTAAAGGCTCGCTCCAAGGAGTCATGCCCTATACATGGCTGGTCGGATGGGGAATCGTGCTTTTGCTAGGAGCAGTTTTTGCGGCTGCCGGACTGTGGTTCGCGGTCAAGGAAAGTAAGTGGGAAGTCCCGGTTGCATACGGCACTTTCCTTTCGAGCTTCTTACTTCTCGCCGTTTGCACCGACAAATCCATCGTGAAAATGCCCAGCGCATATTACTTGGGTCTCGCGGCGCCGTGGCTCGCGCTTCTGATCGGGCACGGCGCGAAAATGCTGCCTCGTCTGCGATGGTTGCTTGCCGGTTGTATCGTCATGGGAGTGATTGCGTCGCGGCCGATCGTAAATACAACCGATTACCGGCAAATGGTGGCTCGGATGCAGGCGAAGTGCAGCCACTGCCCCATCGTTGTGGGAACGGGTTTTGTCGGAGCTGTTCCGGCCTGCGTCCTCTATGAATCGCGTGGCATGCCGGTATTCTTGCTGAACTCAGACGATTCTGTGCGTGACATCGCGCAAAAGGTCGGCGTACGTGGAACGGTCTTTTTTGTGCCAACAAACGAAGCACCAACGGTCAAAGTTGAAACGGACTTTCTACGCCAGTATTGGTCATCGCGAAAAACCGGCTACTTTGAAGTCAGCCTGGTCCAGCCCTACCCTTTGGAAGAGGTGCACTGGCTGCGTTGAGATTTCCGATGTGCGGCGGGCGCTTCAGCTAGGATCGATCACATCCTTTTTCTTTGGGCAATGCCTCGAGCGTCGGCAGTCCAACATTCAACGGCGCCATACACATTTTAGCGGATAGCGATTGTCGCTTCGGTAGTCTATCCAGGCTGTGGAGCGTAGATCATGGCCAATCACAAACCCGAATCGGGTAGAAAGTGGAGTGCCTCGGTTCACACCGACTCGACCCATCCTCCTGTAGGATTATTCAAGAAAGACGCGACAACGATTGCGCGCGTGTTGGCATCGAAAAAAGTCTCGCCGAAAGGGCCGCAGTCGGGGTTGCGGATGTTGACCTTCTTCATAAACCGTGCAGGAAGTGGGCTAAGCAGCGAGCGGCGTGCGGCATTACAACGTGCGAAAAAGCTGCTTTCCAAGCGCATTTCCGCAAGGCGTACGAAGTGAAATCACGAACGATTCGCAAAATTACAGGCCTGAAGCAAGCCCCGGAAGGTAGCTTAGATAGCGACGCGACGCCTAATTTTTCTGTTATCTATCGAATCCAGTGTGGCCACGGTTTCCATTTTCATCCGATTTAAAGCGTTTGCCGTATTTGTTCCTGTCATCTGCCTTCCTCGGAGATCAAACGATTAGGGATAAATCTTGGAATTCTCGGTGCAATGTTGGATACGCGGTTTGGGCACCTCTTCGTAGAATAAAAAGAGAAACCGAGGACCCATGAAAATTGCCCAAATAGCCCCTTTATATGAGAGCGTTCCGCCAAGGCTTTACGGTGGCACGGAGCGTGTCGTGTCCTATCTCACCGAAGAATTAGTCCGGCTGGGACACGAAGTGACTTTATTTGCGAGCGGTGATTCGGTCACGACGGCTCGGCTGGAAAGCGGCTGCCCCACGGCTCTACGACTGACGCGCTGCGCTGATCCCCTCGCGCATCATGTCGTGCTACTGGATAAAGTGTTGTCACAAGCGAACGAGTTTGACATCTTGCATTTCCACACGGATTACTCGCACTTCGCGGCTACGCATAACCAGGAATTGCCAACCGTGACGACGCTGCATGGCAGACTCGATCTCCCCGATTTGGTGCCCCTCTACCGGCAATTTGACCGCATGCCACTGGTTTCGATTTCTCAATTCCAGAGACGACCTTTAGGCCGGGTGAACTGGGTAGGCAACGTCTACCACGGTCTGCCCACCAACCTATATCAGCTACATCCTCGGACCGGCGATTATTTGGCCTTTCTCGGCCGCATCTCTCCCGAAAAGCGTCCCGATCGAGCCATTCAGATCGCAGCAAAAGCCGGGATGACCTTGAAGATTGCTGCAAAAGTCGATGCAGTGGACCAAGAGTATTTCGAAACCAGGATTGAACCCATGCTGGACAACAATCCGAACGTTCAATATCTGGGCGAAATCAACGAGACACAAAAGAATGAGTTTCTTGGCAACGCATACGCCTATCTCTTCCCGATTGATTGGCCGGAACCGTTCGGGCTTTCGATGATTGAGGCCATGGCCTGCGGCACTCCGACGATTGCGTTCGGCCGCGGCTCGGTTCCTGAATTGATTGACGATGGGATAACCGGATTTATTGTAAACGACGAGGAAGAAGCCGCGAAGGCTGTGAGGAATGTGTCCCAACTGTGCCGAGCACGATGCCGCGCCACATTCGAGCGCAGATTCACGGCGTGCCGCATGGCCAAAGATTACCTCACTATTTACGAGGCTCTTGTGACTGAGCTCCCTCAATCTAGAACTGTGAGTTCGATCGACCTGTCAACCACAGTTTTGTCATGAAACAGCCAGAAAGACGAGAAGAGTTTCTTAGTATTGGACAGGAATTCTATGTTCGAGCGACATCGTCGCTTGCGGACGATCGGACACGCGTCCTCAAATATGGAGAAACGTTTGCCGTTTTCGACCGCTACGGCGATATGGAAGCACTGGGGACCAAGCAGTTCGGTCTGTTTCATACGGAGACGCGTCACCTCTCGCGGCTGGCTTTTTATTTGGATGGCCGAAAGCCCCTTTTGCTCAATTCCACAATCCGTGAAGACAATGCTCTCCTCGCAATCGATGCGACGAACCTGGACATGCAGTCGCCAAACAGCGATCATTTGCAGCAAGGAACGATTCACGTTTTCCGGTCCGCCTCCCTTTCTAAGGGT
>Ga0126381_100010907_pt1 | contig 10251 bp, 5 predicted proteins | sample PanSoiMetPlot_28_FD_96465 | JGI IMG/M metagenome (GOLD analysis project Ga0126381, IMG submission 96465) | Tropical forest soil microbial communities from Panama - MetaG Plot_28 | ecosystem: Environmental > Terrestrial > Soil > Tropical forest > Bulk soil | place: Panama | collected 2016-02-17 | reverse complement strand
TTCGCTGCAGGTTCGTTCGCGCGTGCTGGAGGTTGAGTTTTCCGAGCCGGCGGTTCGTTTTCTCGGGCAGGTGGCTGTGTGCGATTCGGTTGAGGAGCGGGCTTGTTCGCGGCAGGTTCATTCGCTCTCGCCGGTGGCTGCGCGTTATTCGGCGGAGCTCCAGGTTTATTTGCTGGATTTTCGTTTGTCCTCACCGAGGGCTGATTCGCGCGAACGGGTGGTGCGCCCCGATTGGCCGCGGTCGCTCGATTCGCAGGCTGCGCGGTCGCGGGTTTCGCGTTAGCCATCGATCGATAAACCGTCTTAGGAGCGGGATTCGTATGGCCAACTGGAATTGCCCTGGCCGAAGGTGCCATCTTCGTCACCACCGGCCGATTGGCCAGGGTCGCCGGAGGACGTGCTGAAGGTTTCGCCGGTGCACTCGGCCCCGCCACAGCCCGCGGAGTTGGAGCAATCGCCGCGGTCTGATTCACCCGCGCATGCTGAATTTCCTGAGGATTCATCCTGACAGCAGCTTTGCCCACCGGCGCGCCATTCTGAAACGCAGTTTTCGAAACCGCAGTGACTGCCGTGGGCGAATTCTGATACATGTACGTTCGTTTTACATTCACATTTGTCGTTCGATTCACGACGGTCGTGTTGTACACGTTCACGATTTCAGTTCGGTTAATCACACGCGAATTCGTCACGTTGACGTTGGACATGTATACTTCGCTCACATGGTAGGGAGGCACCCACACGTCACGTGGGCCCAGGGGGAACCAGGCTACACCCACTCCAGCGGGCCCACCGAGTTCGATCGACGCCGCAATAGCTCCTCCACTGACGAAAGCCACTAACGCGGGCGCGTAGACCGGTCGCACGTAGGCCGCAGTAGCTACAGCAACTGGACCAGGCACCCAACCCCAGCGACCACCGACTACCGCCCATCGTCCGTAGTGAAACGGCGCAAACCCCCAAGGCTCATCTTCAACCCACGTCCATCCCCAAGGTGCCACATAGCCCCAATGTCCATAGCGGTAAGGAGCCCAATCTGCTGCGACGCCATTCGGAAACCATACGTGGCCATAGTCCGCATCGTCGCGCCACGCGCCGTTCTCATCGAGATCCTCGTAGCCGATGACGTCTCGCGAAACATACTGCGTAGAACGAAAACGGTCTTCGCGCCGGTCGCGCTCGACAGTCCATTGATCAAATTCGTCCTGTTGCGGGAGCGGTCCTTCGTCATAGCTCACTTGATCTGTGCCGGAGAACGAGTACAGCTCGCCGGGCCGCGCGTTATAGGTTTGGCCACCCGACGTAAGCTCTGCGAAACCGTTGGTTAGGCTCACGCTGCTCGAGGTCCCATCCGCACTCACATCCACGCGATACTCGCCCGGACGCAGAATGGAAACAGCCAGATTCGGAGTATCGATTTCATAGCTCTCATTCTGTTCAAGTCGGAGCACATTCAGCGACGTCGACCCTTGCGCCACTTGAATCTGAACAGCTTGGTCAGCGAGGTTTAGAAATGAAATAGCTGTCTGCGACGAAAGTCGCAGCACAGCGCCTCCCAGATGCAACTCACCGCGCGAGCCTTGATCCGTCCAAATCTGATCTCCCGTGGTGAGCGGACGGTTCGGATTCGCCGCGAGCCAGTCCGACGTTCCAGCCGGTTGAAACGAGACGGAACCTTCAACGAAGTTCAATCGTGCCACACGGCTGGGAGGATCGACATCCTGGCCGTACGCCGTGCATGGTAGAAATATGAAGAGTGCCACCAGGAAGGAAATAATGAGGGACGAGCGGGCTGGCGGAGCTTTTGAGATTTGGCAAATTTTCACGGGCCTCTCCTTCGCAAAATCAACACGATGCTGGGACTGTGCTTACAAGAGGATAGAATCCACCCCTGGTGATCGCCCATAGGGTCTTCGTCCGATATCTCGTGTGGAATCGCCTTGCGGGAAAAAGGGTAGTAAAGAAAAATCCTTCTTACACATCGACTTGCGACACCATTGTCCCAATCTCGGTACAATGCAGCGCGGAGGACGTATGTCGAAATCGCGCAGAGAATTCTTGACTCAAATGTCTATCGGCTTGTTTGGCGTGTCCGCCGGATTTCAAGTCCAGGAACAAAAGCCGCTGCCCGGTGCGCCTCCCGCGTTTGGTACCTCATCACCTGTCGGCCCGGAAGTATCGCCGGGGACATTCGCGGAGGCAGAAAAGCTCGTACGTGTGGAAATGACTTCCAGCAACCGAGATGAGGCAGCAGGCAACTGGCGCAAATCTATGGCAGCTCTCTACGAACGACGCACCGGGCCTCGGAAGGTTTCCCTCCAGCGAGAACTCTCACCTGCGACAGTATGGGATCCGGTCTTGCCAGGCGTGAAGGCAGGCCCGGAGAGGGACCGGTTTATCCGCAGTAAGAGAGAGGCAGAGGAATTGCCATCTAACGACGATGACATTGCATTTGCCTCTGTGACTCAACTCTCGCGATGGATTGAGGAACGAAAACTTAGCTCCGAGCGACTCACTCATCTCTATCTAGAGCGGTTGGAGAAATTTGACCCAAAGCTGCGCTGCGTGATTACACTCACTCGCGATCTGGCGCTTGAACAAGCCAAGAGGGCCGACGAGGAAATATCTGCCGGCAAATATCGCGGGCCTTTGCACGGAATTCCTTGGGGCGCCAAGGACCTGCTCGATACTGCGGCGATTCCCACGACGTATGGAGCCGAGGCTTTCCAGAATCGCGTCCCCGCGAAAAATGCTGTGGTGGTGCAGCGTCTCCATGACGCGGGAGCGGTTCTCGTCGCCAAGCTGAGCTTGGGTGCGCTGGCGCTGAACGACGTTTGGTTTGGCGGACAAACTATGAACCCGTGGCTCCTTGAAGAAGGGGCATCAGGCTCGAGCGCGGGACCCGGTGCCGCAACAGCTGCGGGACTGGTGGCTTTCTCGATCGGGAGTGAGACGGGTGGCAGCATCGTGAGTCCAAGCATGCGTTGCGGGATTACCGGACTGCGGCCAACCTATGGCCGTGTGCCTCGCACCGGCGCGATGACGCTTTGTTGGTCACTCGATAAGCTCGGGCCAATGACTCGCACGGTGGAGGACGCAATGCTGGTTTTGCAATCCATCACCGGGCCCGACCCAGGCGATGTCGCGAGTGTTCCAAGCAAGCTCGATTTCGATGCAAGTGCAAGCGTGCAGGGACTTCGAGTCGGCTACTTCCCAAGGTGGATGAAGGACAAGTACGCGACCGACGTGGATCGTGCTGCACTGGAGACAGTGAAGAAAGTGGGAATGGTCCCGATCGAAGTGGCCATTCCGGACTGGCCCTACGATTCTCTCGACCTGATCCTGTTTGCCGAATCCGCCGCTTCTTTTGAAGAGATCACGCTCAGCGGAGCCGTGGATCAGCTGAAGATGCAGGCTCCTGACGCGTGGCCCAACACTTTCCGACAATCGCGGTTCCTGTCCGCGGTGGACTTCGTCCAGGCCGACCGGATGCGTCGCAAGGTGGCCGAAGAGATGGAGCGAATGTTCTCGAAGGTGGACCTACTTCTTGTTCCCTCGTTGCGCGACGAAATGCTCACCATTACAAACTTCACGGGCCATCCCTCGCTGACATTGCGCGCGGGATTCGTCGAGGTTTCCGAGGCGCGTAGCGATTGGGCTCCGGATCCAAACAACCCACTACCTAAGTTCTCATCGCCACGCCGGGTGCCCCATGGCGTCACTCTGATCGGACGGCTGTTTGATGAGGGCACGATCGCGTGCGCGGGACTAGCATTGGAGCGCAGCTTCAACGTAGTCAGCGAGCGACCGCCGGGATTCTGAGTCTCGCGGTTATATGGCACCCGAACGGGCGAAGCTGATGCTCAACTCTTACTCGGAGTACGTTAAGGACAACGGCGTCATTGAGGTTCCCGAGGACTACGACATTGCGGCTCAGGCGACGAAGAATGCCCGTAGCACGCATTGAGGAGGCAATACGGTTGTGAAGGAGCTTACTGTGGTTTCAAATCGAAAGCTTTTGGTGAGGATGCTTCTTCCAATCGTTTCTGCGTTATTTCTGGGGACGGCTGTCGTCCCGTGTCACGCTCAAGCCGCTCCGTTTCTGTCCGACGTACATCTCTTGCCGCCAGGTTTAAATGCAGCAGCCACTCCGGCACCGACTAGCCGAGCAGCTGTGTCGGACGATGCGGATCAAACAACAGGCGCGGCATCAACAACCAGCGGCGAGGACGACAAGTGGAACATCGTTGCCGCTCCGTACTTGTGGTTTCCGGGAGTCCACGGAAGCGTGGGGCCTACTGATCGCGAGCTCAGCGTCCACGCTACGCCGGGCGATCTGCTTTCCCATTTCCGATTTGGATTGATGGGCGGAGTGGAGTTTAGCCGCAAGCGATTGCTACTGCCTGTAGATGTGATGTGGGTGCGGCTCGGAGATACCCACCCGCTTCCGCTAGAAGAGGTAACCTCGGTTGAGTTTAAGGCACAGGAATTCATTTTGACGCCCAAGATCGGCTACCGTGTGCTCGATCAGGACAAGATCAAAGTGGACGCTTTGACAGGCTTCCGTTTTTGGCACGTCGCGGAGAGTCTTGATTTCAATCCCTCCGCTCTAAACTTCTCAAGTTCGGAGAATTGGGCAGATCCATTGGTTGGTGGGCGAATTCAGATCGCACTTTCCCCTAAGGTCGTCGTCAACATTCTGGGGGATGTGGGAGGTTGGGGAGCTGCGTCGCAGCTCGACTATCAGGTTGTCGGTCTGATTGGTTACAAGATAAAAACCTCGGTGACTCTCCAAGCAGGCTATAGATATATGGGAGTGGACTATCGCAACGGAGGGTTCACTTTCAACGTCATTACTTCGGGTGCGATGCTCGGAGCGACGATGAACTTGAAATAAGGTCGCAAGTCGGGTCGCTAGAAGGACATAAGCCCCTTGGGGTAACCGTCGATGAATCGCCATATCACTACGGAACCCGGTTACTTGCGAGAAGCCTGATTGCAACAGTAACTTCCGGTTTGTCCGTCACTCAGAAGCGATCGCGCCGGGAATGTCATCAAATCTCCAGACACCTGCCGAAGATGTTCCGAGGAAGAACTTGATCTGAGCTATTCGTACCGCAGCGCCACCATGGGATCGACGTGCATAGCCCGGCGGGCGGGAATGTAGCAGGCGAGGAGGGCTATCAGCAGCAGAAAAACAGTCACCGCAAAGAATGTAAGTGCGTCGGTTGGTGCGACACCGAAGAGGAAGCTCGACATGAGCCTCGCGAGAACAAGCGCTATTGCCGCCCCGATAGCCACACCAATTCCAGCGAGACGCGCACCGTGGCCCATCACTAGTCCAAGTACATGCCGAGGCTGCGCACCGAGAGAAACGCGAATGCCGATTTCGTGACTGCGATGGCTTACCAGATAGGACATCACACCGTAAATTCCAACTGCCGCCAGAATCAAACCAAGGGCAGCGAAGATGCCCAGGAGTATAGTCTGCAGGCTGGTATCCTCCATATTTTCCGCGACCAATTGCTGCATGGTTCGCACGCTAAAGATCGAAAGGCTACTATCGAGTTGCTGAACGCTTGCGCGAATCCCTGAGACCGCGCTCTCTGGCGCCATTTTTGTCTTCACGATAATTCGTTCCGGGTAAAACCAATTATCGATATCCTGGGGCAAGGGAAAATAGGCTGCGGGTTTGGCCGCATTGCGAATGTCTTCGTCTTTGACGTCCCCGACTACGCCAACGACTTGTACGGGAATATTCCCGGCGACGAAAACCTTGCCGATCGGATTCCGGTTGGGCCAAAGGGCTTGCGCTGCCGCACGGTTTAGGATGGCCGAACAAAGGAATTCGCGATGTTCCCCGATACCCGGATGCGGGTTTTTCTTGAGGAAATCAGAAAACTGCTCGGAGACAGTGAGCGCCCGATCCATTTCCTGCGGAGTGAAATTCCGCCCCATGCGAAGAGGAATGCCAAGCACACGGAAATAGTCGGGAGTTATGAAGTTCGCTCTTAACTGGACCAAAGCCGTACGCCAATCGGCAGTACCTTCAGGATAGCCACCCCAAGTGTGATCCTCTTCAAGGGGAAGGGTCTGCGCGAGAGCCGCATCTTCGATGCCGGGGAGAGATTGCACTCGCGCGAGGAGCTGATCGAAGAAAGCACGGCGGTCGGGCATTTTGGCATATTTCGTATCGGGCAAGACAACCGCCATGGTCAGGACCCTATCGGGTTGCACGCCGATGTCGGCGCCGCGCATGCGGGCAAACGTCCGCAAGAGCAGGCCCGCACCGATGAGAAGGGCGAGCGACATAGCGACTTCAGAAACAACCAGCGCATCACGCAGTCTGCCTCGCCATCCTGCGGAGCTGGCAACGGCCCGTGTGCTTTCTTTCAATGCTTCGGCCAGATTGACGCGCGATGCTTCCAGTGCTGGAGCGAGGCCGAAAAGTACGCCTACCAGAACGCTGACACCAACCGTAAATGCCAGGACGGTCATGTTGAGCTGAATCGGATTGGTATGCGGAATCGGAAGCCACGGGGTAGATTGCGCAAGACTCACACACCATGAGGCGCCGGCAAGCCCAAAAGCAGCTCCCGCAAAAGAAAGGAGAACGCTTTCCGTCAGCAATTGACGCAGGATGCGCGTCCCACTGGCTCCCAAAGTAGCTCGAAGAGCCATTTCGTGCTCTCGACGGGCCGCACGGGCCAGCAAAAGATTGGCGACATTCGCGCAGGCAACAAGGAGAACCAAAGCAACAGCACCGAGCAGCATCAAGAGCTGAGGACGCGAACCTTGTGTGATTCGCGTCTTAAGAGGAATAGCCTGGACTCCTCTGTCCTTGTTGGTATCCGGATAGAGCCGTGCTTGCGCAGCGGCAATTGTAGACAAATCAGCCTGCGCTTGTTCGACGGTGACGTCACGTTTCAGGCGCCCTATGGCCATGAAAGAATAGTTGCCGCGGGCGCTGGTGCCCTTCACGGTCTTATCAATGGGAATCCACACATCTATGGATTCCGGATAATTAAACCAGCGCGGCATTACGCCTACGACGGTGTAAGGCTGATAGTTCAGCTCAACAGTTTTGCCCAGCGCTTCCGGATTCCCCGCAAAATGACGCTGCCAGAAACCGTAACTCAAAACAGCGACGTGGTCCTTGCCTTCTTGGTCTTCGCCCTCAGCAAAGCCGCGCCCGATGAGAGGGTCAGCACCGAGCACCGAGAAGAAATTCGCCTCGGTGCGGACGAGGGCAACAGTCTCTGGCTCGCCTGCGCCGCTAGCGTTGTAGTTTTGCGTGAACGTGGCGATGCTCGAGCCTTCGAGCGTGTGATTTTGTGACTCCCAATCGAAATAATCCTCTCCGCTGATGGAAGTGTAGGGCAAATCTTTTACCGCTTCCATGATTCGTACAACGCGATCGGGATCATGAAATGGCAAAGGACGAAGAAGAACGGCTTCCACGATGCTGAAGATGGCAGTGTTAGCGCCGATGCCAAGGGCCAACGTTAGGATTGCGACGGCGGTGAAGCCCGGCGACCTCGTTAGCAGACGGAAGCCGTAACGCAAGTCCTGCCAAAGAGACAGCACCGATATGCCTCCGAAATCTGTTTCATTGAGCGCAAGTATCCTTCCAAATTCCCTCTTAGGTAAGCCTCGTGCTATCTGCACTTTTCAGCGCAACACCAGACTGGTGGGTGGGCCAGAATCGCCCGGTTGCGGAAGAACTTGTGCGGAACCGGACAGTTGTGTGCGTTCAATTTCCGATTTGTCGGCAATCCGGAAGTAGTGGTGAGGTCGGGTTTGTTGGAATACAGGGGAAAGTTGGGAGAGAACTGAGGATCTCGATCACTCACCCGGCATGCGAGTTCTCGACGGTCGATTCGTATAGCTTCGTTCCTTGAATAGGTAGCGTTACCTGGTACGCACAAGCACCATCTTAGAATCGAACCAATAAGAAAAAGCCCGGAACCGGAGAGCTCCGGGCTTTCAGTTTTAAGGTTCTCGATTTGAATGGCTAACCTGTTGAGCTAGATGCCTCAGCTTCTGCCAGCAGCCGCCATCTGCTTCGTCTGGCTGCTGGGGCCGGTGCCACCTTTGATCTCGATGCGACGAGGCAATGCGGCTGCTGAAACCGGTGCAGTGATTTCCAGGATTCCATTCTGATAATCGGCTGTAACTTTGTCTGGTTCAACGCCCTCTGGCAGCGACAAGGTTCTCTCGAATGCGCCGTATACAATCTCGTTATACACGAAATCGGACTCTCTCCGCTCCTGAGATTCTTCCCGCTCTCCGCTGACCGTAAGCAGATTACCCTGCACCAAAATGTTCACGCTTTTCGGATCCACTCCAGGTAGAGCTACACGCGCGACGAATTTCTTTCCGTCTCTGTCCACGAATGCATCCACGGCTGGTGCAAAGGCTGCCATTTGCATCCCGCTTCTCTGCTGTTCCTGGCCTTGCCAACCGCCGCTCAGAAAACGGTTGAAGATGTGATCGAAGTCACGCCGGAAATCGAAGAGGTTTTGAAACATGGTGTTGTCTCTGTAGGACAAATTTGCCATTGGTGATCTCCTGTAGGTTTTTTTTAGGTCCCCTTCATCGGGGGTAGTAGGCTGGAAAAACAAGTTTTCTGCGATGATTTGTGGATGTCAAGCCAAATGCTGGAATTTTTTTGAATTTCGATGTCCAATTTTCGACGGAGCGCGCGCTACCGGCAGTTCTATCAGAATTTTGTTACTCACTGAAAGGGAAGTCCTTAACTTTCATCGGCTACAACCGTCACCTCAACTTACGCTTTTACGAAGCCTTCTCGCAGGAGGTTGAAATTGGAATGAAAATGGGTGTCACCGCGCCGGTAAGAAAATGGCAAAAAGATTAAAAAGGAATAGCGGGAATATAGATAACGAGGTTTCTCCAGCAGCCGACATTATCCTGCTCGAATCGAAGAAAGTGGACCAATTGCACGACGAAGTTAGCGACCCTTCAATGGATCAGGTCCGAACCAAATCCAAGGATTACGGCGCCAGCCACAACGACGCGGGGGACAGCGTCCAGAAAATGCCGTTCTTGTGACAGAAAGAAATAATGCATACCAAAAACAGCCTTTTGTTGATACAAGAAACACTCGATTTTACCAGATCACTAAGACGGGTTACTTTGATAGTTCAATGTTTCCGAGGCTTGCTTAGTCACTGACGACTGCAATCCCGAGGAGAAAATAATTGGCGAGAAAAACCTGTCGTAATCCCAAATGTGGAACAAGCCACCAGACTTGCAGCACAGTTTGTCCTGATTGCGGCGAACCATATAGGAACCCAGCGCGAACGGTGCTTAGTGCGATTCAGGAACAAATACTGCGAGGCATCAGAGAAGCGGTGAAGACTCAGATAGATCATGCACTCAAGAATGGTCTGACCAAACAACAAGTTCTAGATGTCATCAAAGAGGTCCTCTAATAGTCTTCATGTTCCGTGACCTACATTAAGCGGCTCGGTGGCCGATTCACGTTCGATGATATGACACACCTTAACACCGTTGCCCTCCACATCAACAGCCTGACTCTGAAGCACTGGGCATCGAAAAACACGCTGGCAATCATTGCAAACACGATTCCTGTGCCCTGCCGCGGAGTTAGCCGTTCATGCAGAAACAGGATGCTCAAGAGAATCGTGACCAGCGGATAAAAAGCGGGACGCACTGCTTTAGCACGCTACAATCTTCTGAAAAATATCCTGGAGCCTCTCGTGAAAAGACGCCGACAGTAGCGGTCAGCGGCCCGGAGCTGAATACGGCGAGAGGTGACTAGCAGACTCTGGATTTCCATGAGCACGCGAAACGTAGTCATGAAAATGCTTGTGGAAGACCAGTAAGGTTCCGGCCGCAACCAACCTCTGAAACGTCGCCCCGCCTCGGAGAGTTCCCAAAATGGTTGATACAAAGAAACGCCTCACCTCTCGAGCTCCAAGCAAAGAATACGGGAGCACCTTCGTCAATATTTTCAAAAGCCCCAGCAAAGAGCGAATGCCATTTGCATTCACAAAGGCGCGCGCACCCCGCCCCCTTTTTGTCAGTTCCTTGCGCCAATTGCTACTCTTCGGAAAACTATTCATACACCGCAAGACCCGTGTGGAGTAGTTGTCATATGCGTAAAGCGAACGAATGAGCCAATTATAGCCGTCCTGCAGTTCCTCAAGTGTCATCTGTTTGGGAATGAAATTTGTGTCGCTCGCTCCATGACCCTTAAGGTTCACGTAT
>Ga0126381_100010906_pt1 | contig 10253 bp, 8 predicted proteins | sample PanSoiMetPlot_28_FD_96465 | JGI IMG/M metagenome (GOLD analysis project Ga0126381, IMG submission 96465) | Tropical forest soil microbial communities from Panama - MetaG Plot_28 | ecosystem: Environmental > Terrestrial > Soil > Tropical forest > Bulk soil | place: Panama | collected 2016-02-17 | reverse complement strand
GACCTGCCCGCTGCTGCGGAACCGCACCGGGCCGGTTGAATCGATGCCGTCGACGCCGGCGGTGAACCCCAGCGCGGTCACCCCCTGGGTGACGGCCAGCCCGCCCGTGATCGCGGCGTTGCCGTTCACATCCAGACCGTCGGTGGTGATGCCGCCGGTGACGGTGAGCCCCTGCGGACAGGTGACGGGGCCGGTGAAGTTGCCGCCGCCGATCGGCATGACCTGGTCCCAGCGCGCGTAGTCGGTGGCCGCGGCCGCCACCCCAACATTGGTGTGCTTGAACCCGGCCATCGGCAGGTTGACCGAGGGCACCCCGGTGCCCGCGGCCGGGCCATTGATCACCCTGGTGTGACCCAGCCCAGCGGTGATGTCGTTGGTGTCGGCATCCATGCGGCTGGCCAGGATGTCGGTCCCGGCGGCGGCGTCGGCGACCCACGAATAGAGCCGGGCAAAGGCGCCGGAAGCTTGCCATGGCATGACTGTTTTCCTTGCACAAGATGGGCAAATTGCCCATATAAAGAGGACAGCGGCCCGAGACCCAAGCGATGATCCTGGATTTTGCAGACACCACGGCTGAGGGCCTTGGCGAGGCGCTCTGGGTGAGCTTTATCTCGGCCAGGCTGGCTCGCGAGGACGCCTTGCGCGATGCCGTGCCATGCCCCGAGTGGCATAATCAAGATGAAGACACCAAGGCGTTGTGGCGTGCTTACGGCGCCCGGCTGCGCGCTCTCTATGAGCCTCGGGTGTAAGCAAGCCCCGCTCGCGACCATGACCAAAGCAGATCTCGCCATCGCCGTCCGCGATCTCAAAATCTGGACCGGCTCGGTCGCCGCCGCCGGCGTGGCGGTCATCGCCACGCTGCAGCACTTCTGGAAGTAATGGCAAACGGAGGACCTTGACATGCTGACCATCGCCGGCGGGATTCTCCTCGCCCTCTTTCTGCTGCGCTACGGCTGGATCCTGATCGGTCTTGCCATCTGGGGCTTGATCATCGGCATGATCGGCTCGTCGCTCGGCTGGGAGCTGTGTTTGAAGATCCTCGGCGGCACGATGGCCGTACTGTTTGTCCTGGCGATCCCCGCCTACATCAAGTCCTGCCGCGACGATTATCGCGAGCTAAACAAGCGTGCTCCGCTTGACCCCTGGGGCGTGCGGTTCTGTCAAGGCCTGTGCGCCATGATCGCTCTGGTGCTGGTTTGCGGTTTCGCCGTGAACGCGGCTCACCACTACTTCGGATAAGTCGGCTCTTCCTGGGGCCCCGCCCCCGGCCCCCTGAGCCACGACACCAGCGGCGCGGCTGTACCTGCCCAGGACGCCGCAGTCGGTAGCCACTGCCGCGCCGATCCGCCCACCGGGGCGGCAAGGAGCTGCCCGGTGGGCGGTGGCAACGCCAGGATGTCGGCGAGAAACTGCCGCTGGGTGTCCCGGTCGGCACTCCACAGATTGCGCGACAATTGCCCGGCGACCTCCGGGGTGACGCGCTGCCCGGCTTGGCCGATCTGCTGAGCGCCAGCGACCATTGGCGCAAACCCCGACAACTCACCATGCAGCACCGCGGCACCCCCGGTCAGCAGCGGTCCCCAGCCGCTCGGCCCGGGTGCGGGCTGGTCCTGCGCCAGGCGCCCGGCGGTGTGCGAGCCGCCGATCGCCGCGGTCATGCTCTGCTTCATCTGGTTCTCGGCCCAGGCGCGATTGATCAGCTCGCGGTATTGCGCCTCACCCGCCGGCCCCGACGGGAAGAGCGCGCGGATCTGCTGCTCGCGATAGTCGCCCGCACCAATCACCGGGATCGCCTCATTGGCGCCGAGCGAGCCCGAGGTCACCGCCCGCGCCAGCCGATCGGCCGCCCCCAGGCGAAACATGTTCTGATCGCCAGGCGAATAGCCGGCCATCAGCTGGGTGGTTTCGGGGCCGCTGCGGCCGAAAAAATTCTGGCCGTCCTCGATCGCCTGCAATGTCGTCGCCTGACGTGCGGCGGCCTGGACCGCCGGGCCATAATCGGGGTTGGCGGCGATCAGCTCGCGGCGGAACGGGTCGAGGATCTGCCCGAGGTTGTAACGGTCGCTGCCGGTGGCCGAGCGCAAATCCTCATTCACACCTTTGTAGGCGGCGTCGAGCAGCCGCATGTCGCTGTACGGCGTGTTGCTCGGGATCCCCGGCAGATCACCGCGCGCCTTGTCCATGATCGCGCGCAGCCGGTCGGAACCGCCGATCACCCGGGCCAGCTCCGGGGTCATCACCTGGCGCGCCGCACCGCTCGCCGGGTCATAGATCGCCGCGTCATAGAGCCGCGAAATATTGGCTGCCCCAGTGGTCTTCAGATCATCGACCACGCTGGCCAGCGGCTGCGCCTTGATGTTGGCGACGAGATCACTGACGTCCTGCAGCATGCGGCCCGGAGCGCCGCGGTCGCGCGCGGTCAATAAATCCGCAGCGGTCTGCAGCCCCGGACCCTGCATGCGCGCCACGGTGCCGGCGAGCCCGCCGGGCCCAAGATTGGCGCCGGCGACATCGGCGATGGTCAGCGGTCGGGTGCCCGGCACCAGCTGCGTCGAGCCGACCCCCGGCGCCCCCGGGGTCGGTGGCGGGGCGCCCGGCGGCAATGGCGTCAGCGGCCCGACCCCACCCGGGGTCGCCGCCAATTGCTGTCGCATGCGCTGCACCCCGGGACCGCCGGCGGCGACATCCTGGGCGATGCGCGAGGCTGCCGCCTGGGTCGCGGCTTGGGCGGCGGGCTCCACCCCACCGCCCAACAGCGACGTCGAGGTGCCGGCGAGCCAATCGGGGGCGAGATTGCGGGCGGCCCAGCGCGCCGCCGGCACCACGGTCGAGCGCGCCAATGCCGCCGCCAGGGGTGTCACCAGCGGCATGGCGGCGCCGCTGACGGTGCCGAGGCCGGTGTCGGTGGCAACATCGCGCGCGGTCTGCCCGAGACCCGGCCCGCTCAGACCGGCATTGGGATCCTGGGCGGCGCGCGTCACCCCGCCACTGGCGCCGAGCAGACCGCCGGCCTTGGCGCCGGTAAGGATCTGCTGGCCAAGCCCCGTGACCGTCGGCTCGACCGCCGCCGCACCGCGCACCAGCGCCGACCCCGGCGCCAAGGTCGCCGCCCCGAGCCACGGGGCGATCTTCGCCATGGTCGGGTTCTGCTGCGCCCACAGCGCCTCATCGGCCCGCCGCTGCGCCAGACCCTGTTGATAGCGCTGCGGGTCAAAGGTCATCTCCCCGCCGGGTTTCACCCCGGCTGCCTCCACCGCCGCACCAGCGATGTCGGGCAGCGCCCCAAGCCCCGGCAGGCTGCGCACCACGGCCCCGGTAAAGCCGCCGCTGCGCTCGGGCGGCAGGTTCCACGTTGTCGGGTTCCACCAGGTCGCGGTCGCCCCGCCCGCCGGCGCACCACCCGCGGCCGGCGGCGCCACCCCTTGGCCGGCGCCCTGCTGGCGCAGATGGTTTTGCATCGCCTGCGTGACCTGGTCGGCGGTAAACTCGTCGGGCACCTGGAGAACATCATTGGTGCCGGGGATCGCGACCTCGGCCATCGGCTACTGCGCCAGCCGGCTCGTGCCGGTCGCCGGGTCGTAGATCCAGCGCCGCGGCGCCGCCACGCCTGGAGCTGCCCCAGCTCCCGCCGCCCCGGGTGCGGCCGCCCCGGGTGCGGTCCCGCCCCCCTGCGGCAGCACATAAAAATTGCTCAGCGGGTTCTGCCTCGCCCAATTGGCGTAAGCGGCATTGAACGCCGAGGAGTCGCGGGTCGCCCCCCGATCGCCGGCGATGTCCTCGTACATGCGCGCGGTGCGCCAGAATTGTGGGATGACAAACTTGCCGAGGATCTCCTGCGAGGCGCCCAGTGGCATCTCGGTGCCGGGTGTCGCCTTTTGCATGATCGTGATGTCGCGGTTGGTGATGCGCTGCACCGAATCCTTGAGCTGGCGCAACACGAGCCCGGTCGAAAGCTTTTGCGCCTCATACGCGCTCGAGGCGTCAGGCAGCCCGGAGGCGGCGATCTGCTCTTTGGAAAAACCGGAACTCTCGAGGATCGCCGACAGCTGCGCCTTCCAATCGGCCCCCGGCCCGGTGCCGGCGGTGCCGAGCCGCTGCAGGGTCTGCTGCAGCTGCATTGCCTGCGGCAGCCCCTCGACCGCGGCGTCGTATTTGCCGCGCATCTCGGTCAACGCCTTGGAGACGTCTTCGGAGGGCTGACCATAGGTCGTGGTCGGCTGCGTCCCCGGGGCCGAGCCCGGCAACGGCGGCACGACACGGGTGGCGCCGGACGCCAGGGTCGCCGGTGCGACCGCCGCGGTGATGCGTTTTTGCTCCTCGGTGGCGGCCGCCTTGGCGCCCTCGAGCTGCGCTGCTCCACCAGCGTAGCCGGGGCGCAATTGCAACGAGCCGTCGGTGTTGAGCTGATAGCCCTCGGGGGCAAATTTCTGCAGCATCCCCAAGGCCTGCGCGGCCATCGGGATACCCGCCGGAAAGGTGCGGTAGCGATTGTAGGTCTCGATCAACCCGCCGACGTCGAGCGCCGGCGTCCCGCCGCCGGGTGCTGCCCCGCCAGGGGTCGCGGCCGCGGCGACAGCGGCCCCCGGACCTGATCCGGGGCCTGCCCCGGACAACGATCCGGGGGTCGGCGCGCCGGCGGCGGGCGCCTGGTAGGGCAGAACTTTGTTGTTGAAATAGTCGTCGAGCAGCTGGTCCGACCCGCCGCCGGCGCCACCGCCGTCAGCGGCCGCGAGCTGGCTCAACCCGGCGTAGTGGGTGGCCACCGAGCTGGCATAGCGTGCGGTGGCGTCGCTGCCGGGATCGCCATTGTAGCGGCGCACGGCATAGACCACCGGGTCGAGCCCGGGGTTTTGCCCGCGCAATTGCCCACCCTGGTCGAGACCTTCACGCAAATACCGCGCCGCCCCATCGATCGCCTGCGCCGGGTCGCTGGGGTCGATGCCAAAGCGCGAGGCGGTCGCCGGCATAAACTGCATCATGCCGATCTCGCCCGAGCTTCCCCGCGGCGCGTTGGGGTTGCCGCCGCTTTCCTGCAGGGCCAGCGCGCGCAGCAGATTGGGGTCAACATTGTGCGCCTCGCCAGCGGCGTCAAACAGCGGGTCGAGCTGCGCGGGGATGGCCATCGCGGGTCCTCTAGGCGGCCGCCGCGGCGGCGCCGCCGGCTTGCGCCAACCGGGCGCGGAAGAGCTGCTGCTGGCGCGGGGTCAGCTTGTTGTAGACCGCACGGCGCTGGTCGGGCGGGATCACCATCGGGTCGGGGACATAATCGCCCCCGCCAAGACTGCCCGAGGTCAGCTGGGTTGGCGGCCCCGGCACCCGCCGCGTCGCCGGAGCGCCGATCGGCGGCACCCCCGGCCCCGTCGCGGCCCCGGTTTGCGGCTGCTGCAACCCGGTAAACCCGGCGACGTTGAGCCCAGCGAGAGCGGCGTTGGCGCGCGCCAGCGCGGCGTTGGCCATCTGCTCGCGCATTTGCCCGAGCTGCAGCGGGGTGGTGCGCATCATCTGCCAGCGCGCCACCGGATCACCCCCGGTGTCGGCGGCGGCGGCGGCGACCGGGTCGGCCGCCTGCAGGTACTTGCCGAGGTCGCCCATCGCGCCCTGCTGGGCCTGGGCGATCTGCCGGGCGTAGTCCTCAGCGCGGCCCTGTGCGAGGACCGAGGACCACAAGCCAAAGCCCATGCCGGTCGGGCCACCGAGGTTTTGCGGCGCCGCCTGCTGCGCCGCCATCTGCGCGCCCAGCAACTGCGGCATCAGCGGACCACCGCCGGCCATGACGTCAGCCAACCCGTCTGCCATTGCCCCCTCGAATTACGGGCTCACGCTGCCCATCGGAAATTGCCCGCTCAGCGCCTGCAGCCGCGGCATCAAGGCCCGCAGGTCGGCCGGCGTCAGATCATTGCGCAGCATGGTCGGGCCGACATCCTCGGGGCGCAGCCCGGCGATGGCCTCATCGCTCATTGCCCGAGGTGCGGGCGCCGGCGGCGGCGGGACCGCCCCCAACGGCTGCGCCAAAGCGGGGCCTCCAGGCCCCGCACCCCATGCCCCGCGCGTCAGCCACGAGCCAGCCGGCGCCGGTGGCGCCACCCCCGGCCCCGCCGGTGTCCCCGGCATCCCCGCGCCCGGCGGACCCGGACCAAACGCCCCGCCGCCACCACTGGGCGGCACATTGGCGAGCGCCTGCAATGCCGGCGACAATGCTGGTCCCGATTGGGCCGGCCCCGACTGGGTGCCCGGCATCCCCGCCCCGGGCGGGGTCGGACCAAACGGCGACAGCGACCCACCAGTCGCCGGCGCCACATTGCCGAGCGGTGGCGGGGTCGGCTTGGGCGGGGGCACTGGCGCCATCGCCGCACCCGGGCCGCCAGCCGGCGGCACCCCGGCGAGCCGGGCAATCGCCTGCCGCTGCATCGCCTGGTAGCCCTGCGGGGTCGAGGCCTGGTTCCACAGGGCCTGTTGCGCCGGGCTCGAACCGGTGAACATCGACGGCGGCATGTAGGCCATCGAGGCCGGCGCCCCGGCCGCCTGCCACTGCGCCGGCGGAAAGGCCGGGCGCCCCGGCGGCTGCACCGACGGCCCGAGCTGCGGTGTGCGCGCCACCAAATCGGCGTATTGCTGCGGGTTCATCACCGTCAGCGGCGTCCCCGCTGGCGCCGGGGGTGGTGCGGCCGCGGCCGCCATCTGCGGTGGGGCAGCGCCGCCAAACAGCCGCCTGATAAAATCGCCGATGCCGCCGAGAATGCCGTCCGCCATGCGTCTGCCCTAAATCAACGGAAACGCTGCGTCAAAAGCGGCCGCAAGTGGGTCGGCGCCGCTCGCCAGGCTAGCCGCCGCGCTGCCGGCCCCAGCGCCACCGCCAAACAAGCTCCCGAGCAGCCCGCCACCGCCAAACAACCCGCCACCGCCGCCCGAGCCAAACAAGCCGCCAAGCGAATTGCCGGTCAGCGCCTGGTAGCCGAGAGCCGAGCCGCCGAGCAGGTTGTTGAGCCCCTGTTGCCGCGCCTGCTGCGCCAGATAGCCCTGCCCGGTCGCCGCCTGCTGGGCGCCGACGATGTTGGCGGGGCTGACCCCGGTTGCCGTGCCCGGCGCCAGATTGGGGATGCCGGTCGCCCCGGTTGGCCAGGCGGTGACCGCCGGCAGCAATTGCGACAGCGAGCCGAGACCCTGCCCGTACATGCCGCCGCCGAGCTGCGCCAGCTCCGAGGCCGCGCTAAACGGCGCCTGAAACCCCGCCTGCGCCCGCGCCAGGTTGCCAGCCTGGGCCTGCAGGTTCTGTTGCGCCGCACCGAGCTGGGCCTGATTGTACAAATCAGCCAGGCTCATCCCCTGGCCAAACATCTGCGCTTGCGCCTGATTGGCGAGCTGCGCCTGCCCCATCTGCTGGGCGTAGGCCTGCTGCTGCGCCTGATTGTACAGGCCCGTCAGCCCCATCTGCTGGCCAAAAGCCTGCGCCTGCGCTTGGTTGGCAAACTCGCCGCCCTGCAATGCCTGACCGTAGAGCGCCTGCTCCTGGGCGTTGCCGGCCTGGATCGCATTCATGCTCGCGTTCGAGTAGGCCTGCTGCTGCTGGCGGCCAAAGTCGCCGATCGCCTGACTGTAGGCGGGGCTCCCCTCCTCGATGCCCTGGTCGGCGAGCTGCTGCTTTAATTGCTCCTGAGCGTGCGCGAACTGCGGGTCGAGGTACTGGGTCTGGCTCTGGTAGGCGGCGTTTTGCGCCTGGTTGACGAGCCCGGGGATAAACCCGGTGCCGCCGACCTGCTGCTGGATCTGCTGCACCCCGCTGAGGTTGGGCGCGTACTGCAGCCCCGGCACATTGGTGATGCCGGTTTGCACCCCGGGCAACGCCTGACCGCCAGCCCCGGTCGTGACATTGGTCTGAAATGAGGATGGGCTCAGAAGCCCGACATTGGGCACCGCCGAAAGATCGAGGTTCTGCGGCAACTGCCCGGCCCAGTTCGCGCCCCGCTGCAACAGGTTCATCCCCATGCTGCCGAGCTGCGGCGCATACCCGGCATAGGGACCAGCCCCGCTGGCGAGGTTGTAGGCGAGCCCGGTCTGGGTGTTGAACAGGCTCTGCAGCGGGTCGGACAGCCGCTGCTCGACCGCCCAGCTCGACGGCCGCCCGGTCGTCGGATCGATCGCCCCGGCCTGATAGACGGTCGAGCCGTAGGGGCTGAACGTGTTCAGATTGTTGAGCTGGGCCTGGGTTTCGGCGGTGCCGACATTGGCCTGCAGCTGGGCCTGGCCGAGGGCGGCCGGGTCGACCGTCGAGCTGGGCGCGCCGGCGCTGCCGCCGCCGCCGCCACCGCCCTTTTTGTGGCGGCGCTCGTCAGTGAGCCGGGGCGGCGCCCGGCGGCGGCCGCAGCCGGCCGAGCCAGCGGCACTCGCTGGCCAGCATGCCGTAGCAAACCGCATCGCAGTATCCTCCGGGAGCGGCGGCCTCGCGCATCGCCTCGCGCGCGAGACCCTCGCGGACAAACCCTAGGCGTTCGAGAAAATCCTGAGCGTGGGTGTTGGTGACCGCGGTCACCGCACCGAGCCGCCGGCACTTCAGAACGAGAAAGGGATGGTAGAAGCAGGCAAAGAGGGTGCGCCGGTTGCACCAGCGCGGCGAGCTGGCCCAGATCGTGGCTTCGATGTTAGGCCAGTCAAAGCGGTTGTAGACAATCGCGCCGAGCAGCTCGCCATCCTCGGCAAAGCCGACCGCGACACAACCGGGGCCGAGATCGATGTCGAGCTGGTGCCCGACCCAGTGCGCCAGAGCCGCGTCCCACCCGCAGATGACGTCGATCAGAGCGCTTGCCCGGGCTCGATGCGCAGATCGGTGCGCACCCACATCAGCGGCTGCACCGTGTCGGTGGTGACGGTGTTGGCGACCGAGATCGCCGAGCCGTCACCGTCAGCCAGGTACCACACCGTATCGGTCTCGGCCTCGCGCTCCCATGGGCTGCCCCACGGGGTCGTGTTCCACGGGGTGCGCGCGGCGATGTGGTCGGGCGGGGTGATGTTGAGCACTGGGTCGTCGTAGTCGTAGCCCAGGCCAAAGGCGTAGCTGACATCCTGCGCCGAGCGCATGATCATGCGGATCGCCGCCACCCGCTTTTGCGTGGGCACGCCAAACAGGTTCCACGCCTGCTGCGCGTTGGCGGTGATCGGCGTCACCTCGCCCGTCTGCCACGGCACGCTGTCCCAGGGGGTCGTGTCCCACGGCGGGTATTGCCGGATGTCGTCGCCGCCGGGAATGCCAAACTGGATCACATAGCCTTCGTCGCGGCCAAAGTAGAGGTCGTCACCCATGACCGCCCAACAAAAGGCGTTGAGCCCGCTGTAGCTCGACCAGGCGTCGAGCCCGGTGTTGTAGACGTGCTGGATGAACGAGCCGTCCGGCCGCGGCACGTTGATCAGCAGGCGCCGCCCAAACCCCCAATAGATCGCTTGCCAGCCGGGGAGTGAGCGACCGGCCGCGACGGCGGCCTGAGCGGCATTGCTGATCTTGCTGCGCGGCGGCTGCACCCCGAGGCGCAGCGCGGTCAAGAGCTGCGACAGCTTGGTATAGTCACTGGAGCAAACGATGTAGGAATCGCCGCCATAGCGGGTGGTGGCGCGCAGCCCCAACGGGGCCGGCAGCGGATAGATGCCGACGAGCGCGAACGAGTCGGGGTAGACCTGGCTCGGCGCCACCGACGGGTCGCTGCCGCTGTAGGTCAGCGTGGTGCCGTCGGCCATGACAAAGACGGTGTAGGTGCCGATGCCCAAACCACCGTCATAGGTCAGGTTCTGGACATTGACGAGCGGCGCTGAACTCTCGACCGTCATCGCCAGCGGGAAATACCGCAGATCGCCGGTGATCTGGTAAGGCAACGCCGTGTACCAGAACCCGGGGTCGTTGCCGGTCCAGAAAAAGAGCCGGTTGTGGACCGTCGCCACCCCGATCAGATCATGCACGTCGAGCGGGAAGGTCTCGGCGGCGGCGGCGGCGAACCCGGCGGCGGCGAGGGTCGTACCGTCGTAGACCTGCGGCTCGTCGCGGCCGTTGACCCAGTAGAGCCGCTCGCGAAACGCCGCGGTCTGCCACCAGCCGGTTTGAAACCCGGTGCCGAGGATCGCCTCGGTGTCGACGCGCGAGATCGTGCCGTCGGCTTGCGCGGCGAGCAGCTGCGTCTGCGCCCCGCTCTGCCACACCGCCAGGGTCAACACCTCTGAGGACGACTGCAGCTGGGCGTAGGCCTGGCTGCCTTCGCGCAGCCGGACCCCGG
>Ga0126381_100010905_pt1 | contig 10253 bp, 7 predicted proteins | sample PanSoiMetPlot_28_FD_96465 | JGI IMG/M metagenome (GOLD analysis project Ga0126381, IMG submission 96465) | Tropical forest soil microbial communities from Panama - MetaG Plot_28 | ecosystem: Environmental > Terrestrial > Soil > Tropical forest > Bulk soil | place: Panama | collected 2016-02-17 | reverse complement strand
TCAAAGCCTTGTCCACTTTGAAGTTCGCCTCGGTCTTCTGCTTGACCTCGTCCACGGTGACGCCGGGCGCAACCTCGATCAGCGTCATGCCGCCGCCGGACCGGTCGATGGTGAACACCGCAAGGTCGGTGATCACCATGTCGACCACACCTGCACCGGTGAGCGGAAGCTTGCAGCGGTGCAGTAGTTTCGGCTCATCCTTGGCGGTGTGCTCCATGATGACGACCACCTTCTTTACGCCGCCCACGAGATCCATGGCCCCGCCCATGCCCTTTACCATTTTGCCGGGGATCATCCAGTTGGCGAGATCGCCGTTCTCGGCTACCTGCATGGCGCCGAGCAACGCGATGTCGATGTGCCCGCCACGGATCATGGCGAATGAATCAGCGGAGGAGAAATAGCTGGTCGTAGGCAGCTCGGTGACGGTCTGCTTGCCGGCATTGATCAGGTCCGGGTCCTCCTCGCCCTCGTAGGGGAACGCTCCGAAGCCGAGCATTCCGTTCTCGCTCTGCAACTGCACGGTCATGCCGTCCGGGATGTAGTTCGACACCAGCGTTGGGATGCCGATGCCGAGATTGACGTAGAAGCCGTCGCGCAGCTCCTTGGCGGCGCGTTCGGCCATTTGTTCGCGGGTCCAAGCCATTAGACCTCCTCCCCCGTGCCGGCGGCGGCGGGACGTTTGCGGACGGTGCGCTGCTCGATGTGCTTCGTGGCGTTGGGCACGTGAACAATGCGTTGCACGAACACGCCCGGCGTAATGATGTGGTCGGGGTTGATCTGGCCGGGTTCGAACAGGTGTTCGACTTCGGCAACGGTCACCTTAGCGGCGGTCGCCATCATCGGGTTGAAGTTGCGCGCGGTCTTCCGGTAGACGAGATTGCCTTCGGTGTCGCCTTGCCAAGCGTGCACGATCGACAGGTCGGCGACGATTCCGCGCTCCATGATATAGCGGTGACCGTCGAACTCACGCTCTTCCTTGCCTTCGGCGATCTCGGTGCCGGCACCGGTCCGGGTGAAGAAGGCTGGGATGCCGGCGCCGCCAGCGCGGATGCGCTCGGCCAGCGTGCCCTGCGGGTTGAATTCTATCTCCAACTCGCCGGCGAGATATTGCTGGGCGAACAGTTTGTTTTCGCCGACGTAGGACGAGATCATCTTTTTGATCTGGCGGGTCTCCAGCAGCAGTCCGAGACCGGCGCCGTCCACACCCGCATTGTTCGACACGATGGTGAGGTTTTTGACGCCGGCGTCGCGGACGCCGAGGATCAGCGTCTCAGGGATGCCGCACAGGCCGAATCCACCTGCCATGATCAACATGCCGTCCTTGAGCAGACCGGCCAGCGCCGCTCTTGCGTCAGGGTATACCTTTTTCATGCAACGATACCGCTCGCCTGGACGGCTGCGTCCCCTTGTGAATGGGAGAAAACATCGCCTCCGCGGGAGAAAACATCAATAATACGGTCGAATGCAAGCCCAAAGCGGGCGCGGCATTGTTGCTGGTGCGCCGTTTCACCCGCAGCTCGCCGAAGTCGGATGCTTCCGACTTCGGCCACTTAAATAGGTCCCGAAATCGGGTGAACCCGATTTCGCGTCGATGTCGGATGCTTCCGACCTCGGCCACGCGGCACCCGCCGTGCTCAGCGTGTCGTCAGTTCCGCCTGCCGCGGATAGGTCCTCGCGGCGATCTCGGCGATCAACTTGTTGATGATGGCTTGGCCGAACGACTCGAAACTTTCCGCCACCAGCACGAAGGCGCCGGGGCCGCCAACGACGTTGTCGCGATAATATTTTTCAAGGCCGCCCGGGGGGTTGGTGTGATCGGCGTTCCAGGCTAGCGGCCGTTCGCTCAGGATCACAAGGCCGTTGATCGTGACGCCTTGCGCTACGGCTTCGTCGCGCGCCGATGTCACCTCGCGGCCGGAATTGTTGGTGCCGTCGCCGGACACGTCGATGATATGCCGTCTCGCCTCGAACGGGGCGTGCTCGAGCTGGGCCACGGCGAAGTCGATGCCGCCGCTGATCGAGGTGCGGTCGGCAAACGAGCGCTGGGCTTCCACAATTTGGCTGCTGAACGCGCGGGCAGAAGCTTCGTCGCCGATCATGGTCCAGTCGATCACGAGCTTTTGCGCGCCAATGCCCGACCATTCCACGAAACAGACTGCGATGCGATGGTTGGGACCGGACCGAATGACATCGAGCACGCGCCGGTCGGTGATGGCGGCGGCGTAGCCGTCGCGCTGCAGTTGGAATTTCGGTGCGTCGATGCTGCGCGACACATCGGCCGCCAGCACCAGCAGGAGGTCGGCGGGTTCGGCGGCGCGCGCGGCCGTCGCGGGGAGGCTTATTGCCGCCATGACGACAGCCGCAATCAATCGGGACGCCCGTGACATCACCACCTCCGTGACGCAGGTTCCCCGGCCCCTCGCGAACGGCGTCGCGAGCTTAGAGCATGTCCTCAAAAAGTGGAAACCGGTTTTCCCGAACACAGGTGCGACAACTCGGGACTATGTTCGATTGACGGCAGTAGGCTTGTTCGAACAATGCCGCGCGCTACCCGTTGTGACTGGGAAAGATGATTTCCACCAAAGTACCGTCGTCAACCTTGCTGATGATCGAAAAGCGCGCGCGATTGGCCTCGGCGAGTGCTTTGGTCAGCGACAGACCGAGACCGCTGCCGGTCGCGCCCCACGCCGAGCGGGTCGCGGTTCGACGGAAGGGATCGAGCGCTGCCTCGACGTCGGTGTCGCTCATGCCGATGCCGGTGTCGCGCACCCGCAGCACGATCCCGTCGGCGTCGGACAGCGCCGTTGACACGATCACCTGGCCACCGGCGCGGGTAAACCGGATCGAATTGTTGAGCAGATTGACGATCATCTGGCGCACCGAGCGCGAGTCGGCGAGCAAAGGCGGCAGCGCCGGCGACAGCGACATGCGGATAATGATGCGTTCGCGGCTGGCGTGCGGCTGCATCTGCGTGACGCAGCTGTGCACGAGCTCGTTGAGATTGACGCTGGCCGGGGACAGCTCGAGTTGTCCCACTTCGATCTTCGAGAGGTCGATGAGGTCGTTGAGCAGGGAAATGACGTGGGTGCCCGAGGTGCGGATGTCCTTGAGGTAGTCGCGATAGCGCTCGTTGCCGATCGGCCCAAATCGCTCTTCCAGCATGACCTCGGAGAAACCGACGATGGAGTTGAGCGGCGTGCGGATTTCATGGCTGATCTTGGCCAAGAACTCGGATTTGTCGGCGACAGTCTTTTCGGCGCGCTGCCGCGTATCGAGAAGCTCGGCCTCTAGCCGCTTGCGTGCGCCGAGGTCTTGCAGCGCCACGCAGAATTTCGCGCTGTCGCCGGCGATGCGTCGTATCCTCATGTGTAGCGCGATCGCGCCGCCGGCACGCGTGCGTCCGGTTACCTCGCATTCTTCGCCGACGACGTCGGGAGGGACGGCATCGCGCTGGTCCGCGAATGCAAGTTGGTCGAGCGCGGCACGCTGGCTCTCGGGCGCGAACAGGTCGCCGAACGAGCCTTTGAGCTCGTCGCCCGCACAGCCGAAGAGCAATTCTGCGCCGCGGTTCGCGGACAGAATGGAGCCATTGCCGTCGAGCACGACAATGCCGTCGGTCGTCACGTCAAGGATTGCGTTGACCATCGCGGTGTCGGCTTCGGACGCGCGCAGTGCCGCGTCCGTCGCCTTGCGGCGATCGTTCCCCATTGCGTTGATCAGCATCAGAACCAGCGCGATCTCTCCGTCCCACGGGACCGAGAACAGACGGCCTTCGGCCGGGATCTTGTCACCCTGGCTGGTGGTGATGGTGAGCGTCTTGCCGAGACCACCGGCGTCGCCGAGGGTGTCGGCTCCAGACTCGATGAACAGACTACCGAGCCCGCCGGCCTCGGAGAGCGCCTCGAGGCTCTGGTAGCCGGTCCATTCAAGAAAAGCGCGATTGCCATAAAGCAGCTTGTCGAGGCGATAGACGAGAATTCCGACCGGAAGCCGTTCCAGCAAGGGATGCTCGGTCAAGCCAGGGCCGACATGATCTCCCGGATCGACTGGCGGCTCCTGGCTCGTGGCAGGGAACGAGAAATCGTTCGTGCCCAAGAGATCCGCCACCGGCATCTCGGCCGGCGCGACTGGTGTTGCCTCTTGTGCGTCGCTTTCTTCCCCGTCCTGGAGACGCGCCGACAATTGCCGCGCCAACTCACGGAACGCATTGTTTTCGATTGGGCTCGCCGCTTTTTGCTCGGCGCTCTGCGCGGGGGTGGGGAACGGCACGACGTTCTCGGCTGCAGGTACGATCGTCAAGGCCGGACGCTCAGTGCCGGGCGCCTTCCTCGAACTCGTGATGTCGGCCAGCGGGATCTCGACGCTCCGCGCATCGCGCACGGCGCGGTGCCCCTGCTCATATCCATTGCGCCGTCGCAGCATCAACGCGGCGATGCTTTCGATGTCGCGGCAAACGCCAAAGCCGCGATAGCCAAGGAACGTGCGGCTGCGATCGTAGATCGGCAACCCCGACAGCTCGACCGTGAGCCGATCGCCCCCGTCCACCGGCCAAGAGACCGTGATGCCGCTCCAAGTGTCGCGGCCCTCAACCGCGCGCGCAACGTGACCTTCCGGATCGAGCGCGAGTTCGGCTGCGACATCGCTCCAACGGCGGCCGAGCGTTGCGGCGATGTCGGGACCAATCACCTCGGTGAACTCGTCTGATCCGAGCGTGAATCGCCCGTCGACGTCCATTTGCCAAACGAAGCGCAACGGGTGGCGGCGCTCACGCAAAGGCGCATCGACCTTGTTCGGCGGCAACGGAGCGACCTCGGGGCTCTCCACGACGGTGGTTTCCGAGGTTGTCCACGCGCTCGGCAGCTCTACCGGCGGGGGCATGACGATATCCGCCGCAGGCGCGGTCGGAACGTCCGAGGCGGCGGGCGCGCGCTCTGCGGCTCGCAGTTCTTGCGCGATTCTGGGGTCGATCGAAGGCGGAGCGGCGACCATCGGCGCAGGACGGACGGCTGAAGCGCTCTCGGCGATCGGCGGAGTGAGGAACGTTGCGACCAGAACAGTCGCCGCCTCCGGGCCGAGCCGATTGATCGATACCGGTCCGTACACCGTGTTGCCGACGGCGTGACCCAAATGCAGAGCCTCCCGGCCGAGCTGCTCCGCACCGATCATGGCCAAGGTGCTTATTTCGCCGCACAACGTGCGAGCCTGGTCGGTGGTGTAGAGCGGCGAACCGTCAGGTGTGAACACGCTGACCGCCGCCGCGCCCGACTCGTAGAGACGGCGCACGCGCTCGCCGAGCGGTAAAGGTGGCCCCGCGGGTTCCGCGGCAGCGATGAGAAAGCCACGCGTGCGATCGGTAAGTTCCATACGCGAGCAATGGCACAAGAGCATGCGGCCGATTCCTGCCGCGAGCCCGCTCACGCGCTGAAGACGCGCGGCGCCGCTAATGGGAAGGGTCGCTGAAAACCGGCTGACCTGAGCACCGAGGCGCGACAGCTCGGCGGGACTGCGGCCGCCGAGGATGGCACTACCGACCGGATTGGCCCAGAGCAGTCGAGTTGCCTCGGTGTTCCAGAACCAGGTCGGCAAGGCGCTCGTGGCGAACGCCGCAAGCTTCGGATCGATAAGGTGATATCGCTGGGAATCCGCCTTGCTCATCGTCCCCACGCTGTACAACGCCCACCAACATCGTAAACGCTTTCTTAATAAAGCCGGCTATCGGCGCCGTCCATGTCGGGGGGCGCGGTCGCACCTCGGATCCGCGGATAACCTTAACCTCGCGGCGACTTGAAGCCTTCGAGCCGGTTCGATGCGATGTTTAGTTTGCAGCCGGGCGATCTCGGTGGGATGATTAATCTCAGTGCAAGTACGGATGAGGCTGCGAGACTGCGATGGAATTGCGATGAAATAGATGAAATAGATCAAAGAGGAGAGAGACGAGCATGGCCAAGGACAAGCCGCCGCCGTTTGAAATCCCCGCCGAGATGCGCTCGATCGCCGAACAGAGCCTCGAGCAGGCCAAGCTGGCCTTCGACAAGTTCACTGCCGCGGCGCACCAAGCGGTCAACACATTCGAAGGACGGGCCAAGACCGCGCAGGCCGGCGCCAAGGATGTCGGCGAGAGGGCGATGTCCTATGCCGAGGAGAACGTCAGCAATGCGTTCGCATTCGCACAGAAGGTCGTCCAAGCGAAGGACATGACCGACCTCATGCAACTTCAGGCGGAATTTATTAAGACTCAGATGCATACATTGTCGGAGCAGGCGAAGGAGCTCGGCCAGACGGCGACCAAGCACGCCATCGACGCCGCTAAATCGCATTCCTGAAACAAATCAAATTGTTACTGATGATTTCGCCGCACGCGGTGCGTGCGACATTTGTGCATTGTGCGCTGCAATAATTTCTGTTGCATTGCGTCATCCGCCATGTTAATTTCGACAATGTGATAACCGCGTGACCGCAGACAGCGTACTCCCCAGCAATAAGATCTGATCTACGGACGACGGCAAAACCACTGCACCGGACCAGCTTCAAAGGGCGGAGCGTTTCGGAGCGTGTTGGGAAACCGCCCTATTGGATGAAACCCATGGCCGAAGCTGCCACCACCACGAAGGCGAAGTCCGCCAAGTCCATCCCCTCCTCGTTTGAAATGCCCTCTTTCGAGCTGCCGAAGTTCGACATGCCGAAGATGGAGGTGCCCGCTGCGTTCCGCGATATGGCCGAGAAAAGCATTTCGCAGGCGAAGGACACCTACGAGAAAATGAAGGCCGCCGCGGAAGAGGCGACCGACATGCTCGAAGACACCTACGCGACCGCGACCCGCGGCGTGAGCGATTACGGCCTCAAGGTGATCGAGGTCGCGCGCGTCAACACCAACGCCCAGTTCGATTTCGCCAGCGAGTTGTTCACGGTGAAGTCGATGGCGGAAGTGGTCGAGCTCTACACCGCGCATGCGCGCAAGCAGTTCGAGACCCTGACCGCGCAGACGAAGGAGCTGACCGCACTGGCGCAGAAAATTGCGACCGAGTCGGTCGAGCCGATGAAGGAAGGCGTCAACAAAGCCTTCAAGAAGATCGGCTGAGTCGCCTAAGTTTCGTGAAGTTCGCAGGACCAAGCCCGGGCCCCCGCCCGGGCTTTGTTTTAGGTCCACGATCAGACCGCAAGACGATCTTGCTAAAATTGCGCATTGCCCATAGGGTCCGGCCGCTCGCCGAGCCCGGTGCAGCGCGTGCAGCTGTAGCTCAGTTGGTTAGAGCGCCTGACTGTGGATCAGGAGGTCGGTGGTTCGAGTCCACCCAGCTGTACCAAATCAATCACTTATCTCAAGTTTGTAGAACGGCTCTTAGGCCGTAGATACCCGCTAGATACCGAGGGGATTGGAAATCATGTCTGAGTTCTCGTGGGGAGAATTCGTGCATCTGGCAGCGGCGGATCAAGGTCGCCTCATGCGCGCAAGCCGGACTCGGTGCTTCGCTATGAAATCACCGATCAGGGTCGGGAAGCCCTCGCGACCGCACGCCAGCCCATCTCGCCAGCGGTCCGGCAGATGTTCGAGAAGCTCACCGCCAACTAGAGCCGTTGGGTAGGTCCCGAACTGAGCCGTTTTCCACACGCGCCCTCGTCGCTCTGACTCCCGTCACAGCCTCAGCTAGTGTGCAGTTGGGGCACGGTGGGGGATGTCATGCTCAGGCTTATCGGCACCATTGTCGGCATCGTCCTGTTCTGCTGGGCGGCAGTTTCGGCGTTCTCGATCTTCTCCGAGCTGAAGTTTCTGGTCGACGGCTGGACGTGGTCAGTCGATCAGGTTCCGATTTCCATCAAGTCCATTGCGCTCGCGGTCGGCAAGTACGTGTCCGGGATCGTTGGCGGTTACCGCGAGTTCGTCCACGGGCTTGTGCATTTGCTGCACGTTCCCACGTTGCCCCAATTTGTTTATGACGTCCTTGGCGTGGTGGCCTTTTCGGTTGGTCGCGGTCTTCGGGTCTTGCGAAAGGCGAGAGCAGGCATAGCAGAACACTTTAGGCGTTTCACACATGTAGCAGAACCGACCATTCCCAACTTCAATTCAATGTCAGATATGCAACAGATAAGGGCTCTCGTTGAATGGGCTCGGGACAAACCCCAATACTATAGACGGTCGGACTTCCCATTGAATGCGTTTTGCGACAGCGTGACTACTCATGCAACGAGGTATTTTTATCCAGAACATCGACCGACCGCGTTTGAGTCTTTTCTTGTCAACGCAATCTACTTTGTCACCCCTATTACTATCTATGGTAGCGCTGTCGGCATTCCTCTCGCGATACTATTTGGCATCGACTTCCTCTACCGGCACTTCGCATGACCAGCATCCGCATGTACGCCGGCTGGGTGATCGGCATCTGGGCGACGGTGTCGGCACAAAGCCGGTCGCAAGCCCGACGATAATCTAGCCGCCGTCGACGTTCTGCGGCGACCTCTTCGGCTGCACGACCTCGATGATGCGCGCTGGCAGGTCACGCGAGTTGCCTTCTATGTACCGCGCTTATTGCTCCTTGCGACGCATCTGTTGAAATACTCGCGCTGGCCACCTGGTCTCGCCGCAGGGTTCCCGATTTGCTGTGAAGGATATGCTCGGGCGGCTGCGGCCTGACATCTCCTTGCGACATCCGCGCTTAGGCTGGAAGCACTCTCAGCGGGTGGTGCAACCGCGACCAAAGCCACAAGTGCAATCCCGTATCGTAGACTGCAAAGCATCACTTCTCCGCTCTCGTCCGGCCGTGGGGCTCCTCCTGATCAGCGACGCTTGAGCGACGCTCGGTTCACCAGCTCCATGTCGGTGTCATCGCCGCACTGGCGGACAAGGGAGATGCTCGCGGCGTCACCGACGTGCCGGTTGAAGGCTGACACGCCGTCACGGACGCACGCCTCCAAGAGATCAGCGTCACCTCGGTGTCGGTTCTCCAAGTCGATGGTGACGACGAACTTCACGATCAGGTCCTATGGTCGGTTGGCGCGGCGCGGATGGAGGAACCAGGGTTCGGGACGCACCGCGCCAAGGTCACGATGAGCAGTGACCAACCCTAACGCTATGGTCGCTTCCCGACACAGCGCAATCCGCGGAATCTACGCATGGCCTTTGACAGTTTTGAGTGAGCGGATGGAACGACTACCCTGCAATCATCGGCAAGCCGTTTGCCGTCGGGAAGTTTGCGGTGACGCTCGGATGTGCCACTGGGCAAGGTGCCAGGAGGTCGGCCAGCCACCGGGACCGGCGGCTGGATTTTAGCGTCACCCCATCCGCTCGCCGCCCCAGGAAAACTCAGCGCGCGGACCAAACAACGCGGCAAGTATTCGAGAAATATGGGGCCAATGCGCCCTATCCTGCTTTGATGTGAGCCGCCCGGATCACATTGCCCCACTTAACAGTTTCGTCGGTGATGAGCTTGCCGAAGTCAGTCGGCGAGCCAGTAAGCAGCATGCCGCCCATATCGGCGAGCCGCGCCTTGATCGTGGGATCGGCGAGGCCGGCGTTGATCTCCCGGTTGAGGTTTCCGACAATTTCGGCAGGCGTTCCCTTCGGCGCGGAAACGCCGAACCACGAGCTCGCCTCGTAGCCCGGCACGAATTCGCTGACGCTCGGGATGCCCGGCAGCGCGTCGGATCGCTGGACCGTGGTCACCGCCAGCGGCCGCAGCCGGTCGGCGCGGATGAATCCGATCGATGCGGTCATGGTCGCGAACCCGACCTGAACCTGGCCGCCGATAAGATCGGTCATTGCGGGCCCATCGCCGCGATAAGGGACATGCTGCATGCTAAGGCCGGTCATCTCGTTGAACAACTGGCCGGCCAAATGACTCGCGGTCCCAATACCGGCCGAGGCAAAGCTGAGCGGATGGGATTTGGCGTAGGCGATCAATTCCGGAATGGTCTTCACTGGAACGGACGGATTAACCTCGACAACGTTGGGAACGCGCACCACGCCGGCGACCGGCGCCGTGTCGCGCACGAAATTGAAGTCGAGATGCTCGTACAGCGTCTCATTGGCCGCGACCGCCGGCGGGACCATGAGAAGGGTGTAGCCGTCGGCTGTCGCCCTTATCATCGCTTCGGCGCCGACATTGCCGCCGGCGCCCGGCCGGTTGTCGATGACGAATGATTGTCTGGGCCGCTCCGATAACCATTGGCCCTCCAAACGCGCCGAGATGTCGGTTGGTCCGCCGGCGGCATAGCCGACGATGATGCGCACTGGCCGTGACGGATAAGTCTCTGCCCTT
>Ga0126381_100010904_pt1 | contig 10254 bp, 5 predicted proteins | sample PanSoiMetPlot_28_FD_96465 | JGI IMG/M metagenome (GOLD analysis project Ga0126381, IMG submission 96465) | Tropical forest soil microbial communities from Panama - MetaG Plot_28 | ecosystem: Environmental > Terrestrial > Soil > Tropical forest > Bulk soil | place: Panama | collected 2016-02-17 | reverse complement strand
TTCTCGGAGGATGGCTTTTCGGCAGGATAGGGATCTGGCACGGGGGTGGCATGGTTGGATCAATCATCGTTGCGTTCGTTGGGGCGGTGATTCTTGTCTGGGTTACCCGCTTGCTCAAGAAACGATCCACTTTGGATGTCTACACGCAAGCAATTACGCCTGCCAAACATGCGGCACAGGCCCGCCGTCTTGTCATTGGTCATTTGCAAGCGAAGGAAATGAACTATCGGCGACAGGCCGCGTTTCACAGTGAGGGTGAAGAAAGCGCGGGAAGTGTACGCGGCGAAAAAGGACACAAAAAAGGGCAGAGAAACGTGCCCTTTTGGGTCCTCGATGGTTTCAGTGAAATCCTAACAACTCTTTTGTGAGCGACCTCTGCCGTGACAGCGCTCTCCTGCCCGCCAGGGATGGGACCACCAGCTTGAATCGAACTTCAACCTATTAAGGCCCGAATTTTAGAGCGCACTTCCGCCAGCTCCGCGGCCGATATCGTCCCTTTATGCCTTGCCCGCCTCTTCCGCCAATCGACACTTTTGATCTGATCTGCCAGAACCGCGCTCGGACTCGCGCCGGCTATCAGCACCTCGAAGGGATAATTCTTGATCTGGGTCGTCATGGGACAACAGACCATCAGACTCGTCTTGGCGTTATAGGCGGCGGGACTCAGCACTACCGCGGGTCGATGCCCCGCCTGTTCATGTCCGGTCTGTGGATTGAAGCTGAGCCACACTATATCCCCAGCATTGGGCACATAGGACCGGGCATTACAAGGCCTCTTTGCCAACAGGTCCGCCGAAATCGATCTCGTCATGTAGATTCTTACGATTAATTCCCTTCAGGAGCTCGGCCAGATCGTATTCTTTGCGCTGCGCCGGTTCGATGACGATGCGGCCGGACTCCTCGCGCACATCAACGGCCTCATCTATATCGAGATGCGCGGCCTGCATGACAGCAACTGGAATTCGTACCGAAGCGCTGTTGCCCCATTTCTTGACCACGGTTCTCATATCGTTATTCACCCTCGATTGCCACAGTGTATCGACATTGTATCACGGCATTTTGCTTGTGTGTCAACAATGTGTATACGCTTCGTTTTGAGGCTGTTGGAGATCGTTTTTTTCTTGAGGTCCATGCGGAGACGATTGCGGTAGCTGAGTAGGGCGAAGAGGTGCGATCGCTCGGGGTCATTCCAAACCGCGAAGAATCGATTCGCAGAACAAAGGAAATAGTATGGACCACGGCGCTACGCTGATTTACGCGCTACGTTTGTGATTGGTACGCGTCGAAGGGGCCCTTGCCAGTGAAGTCGAGCTTCGCGTGGGGGCGTTTTGTGAATCCTTTCCCAGGCGCGGCGAAGCTGGCGCGTCGAACTGAATCCGGATTGTTCGGCGACATGCTCCATGTCGAACCGCGTCTCGCGAAGCAATTCCTGGGCATAGGCGACGCGTAGACGGTTGCTGTATTCGGGAATGCTCATGCCGACGTGTTCGTGAAAGAGACGCGAAAGATGGCGGTCGCTGGCACCCGCGATGCGCGCAAGCGCCCTCAGACTCCACGGCTTCGTAAGATCTGCGGCGATGGCATCCTGGACGCGATGTACAGCCGGATGAATGTGATTGCGACCTTCAAGCCACGGGGACAACTGCGGGTCCGAACCACTGCGGCGCAAATAGACGACGAGATAGCGCGCGACTGCCACCGCGCAGGATTGGTCCGTGGCTCGATGAACAAGGTGCAGCATAAGGTCGATGCCTGCAGTAATGCCGGCGCTCGAGTAGCGCTCGCCGTCTTCAACGTAGAGACGATTTTCGAGGATTCGAGCCCTTGGGGCGATCACACGAAGTTCATCGTAGCTCAGGTAGTGCGTGGTGCAGGAGTGTCCGTCAAGAAGACCAGCGCGGGCAGCGATCAATGCCCCAGTGCAGATCGAGATCAACTTGTGGCCGGGGCGGACGGTGGTCTTCAACCACGCTACGATGGCTCTTTCCGCCGCTTCGTCATCCACTGACTTTCCCGGACCGATTGCACCTCCGCAGAGCATTATGTGCTCGACATCGCCGGCAAGCACGACCCAGGACTGCGGTGGCAATTCCCGGGGCAGCGCTTCGATTCCTGCCAGAGCAATTCCAATCGAAGTTTGCAAGGAAGAGGTTGGACCAATGTAACGTACCTCGAAACGTACAGAGCCTTGTACGCGGTTGGCCTGGCGCAAGACCTCAAGCGGACCAGCTATATCGAGCAAGAGCAGACGTGGTGGGACTACGACGAACACCGGGATGCGGCGAACTTCAGCAGAACCCGAAGCAGGTTCCGCGCGGCGGACAAGTACTTCATCATTACGACCGAATGCAGTGATTTTCCTCGGCGGTATTGACAACTGCTTCATAACCTTTCCATCGGACCTTTCCGACCGACTCGACGAGCAGCGGTGTGAATGAACCCAATCAGACTATAAGTTGTGTGACGACGCCGCAAGGGCCTCTTCGACGCTCGTGATTCGCGCGAAGCGGCCGTCCAGAACCAGTTCGGTTCTTTGTTTGATTTGCTCCGGGTTCCACTCCCTCCCGTAGCGGTCAGTCATCGGGAATGTCAGCGTCGCATCGGTGACATAGTCCACTTCATACCCCAGATCGGAAGCGTGGCGTGTGGTTGTCTCGCAGCATTGTTCGGTTCGGATGCCGGAGACGATGACACGGCGGATGCCATGTTGCGTGAGCCAGACATCAAGTCCGCTTCCGACCAGAGCGCTGTGGCTGCGTTTTTGGAAGACAGCATCAGGCGTGAAAGAAAGATCGCGTAGCGGCACAACGTAACCCGATTCCAGCGAGAATGGGCCGGAATCCTCGACGTGGAAAATCTGGATGACTGGGATTTTGCGGGACTGGGCTCCGGCGATCAGAGATCGCAGGGACTCAACGAAAACAAATACGTCGGAGTCGCGCCAGTATGGCCGATGACGGAACGACTCCTGCACGTCAACGACAAGAAGTGCACTTGCAGAAATGGACATTAGAACCCTTCTGTGTGCCTGCGATTATTGCAATCACTGCAAATGCGTGAAAGGCATGCCTCGGACCTTTATCGGACAAAAAAGGACATCGCGATTGTCAGGCGGAGGCCTTTCAGGAAAAAAAGAAGGCATCGTCCCGTCACCCGAGATGTCGCAATCCGAGATTCGTTCCACCTTGTCTTGTGCTGCGCGCTGTCTTAGAAGGCATTCCTGAAAAAATCTGTCGCTTTTTGTCCGATACACGTCCGCCACATGCCTTTTACGTGCCCAAGACTCCTGAAACAATCGGAGGCGCATGATGCAGTGAAGCATGGCGAAGGCCTACTCGGACTGCGGTACTCGTATTGTGGCAGCACAAAACAAGCCCTTTGGTGTTCAAGAAAGCGGAGGTCAGAAGTGAATCGACTTAAAATTCAAAATAGAACTTCCAGGCAGCATCTCCATTTGTCCGCAGCCCTTGCGTGCGCATTGTTGATGCTGACGATTGACGCTATAGGGCAAAATACAACCGGAACATTACGCGGACAGGTTCTGGACCCGCAAGGCGCGACCGTCGCAAATGCGAAGATAACGATTAAGAATCAGGAGACCGGGGTCGTCTCCAATACAGCAACCTCATCAGCTGGAACCTGGAATGTTCCCAGCCTGCTCCCGGGAAAATACTCGGTGAGCGTCGAGGTCCAGGGGTTCCGCGGATTTGTGCGGAAAGACGTTGTCGTGCTTGCCGACCGCGACAACACAGCCGACGCTCAGCTGCAGTTGGGCACCGCGACGGAGATCCTTGAGGTTGTTAGCCCCGGAGTAGCTATTGAGACGTCTTCCTCTTCGCTGAGTAACGACTTCAACTCCCAGGACGTGCTGAATTTGCCCAACGCCGGCGGAGCCCTCAACGGTAGCCCGCTGAATCTGGCGGTGCTGGCTCCCAACGTTGTGGCGCAGCCTGGCGGCGTTACAGGAGTGGGCGGATCGGTTGGCGGTACGCGTCCGCGCGAGAACAACTTCACCGTCGATGGGGTGGATGACAATAACCTCGGTGTTACAGGACCAAATTCAACGGTAATTCCGGATGCAGTGACTGAATTTACCTTGCAAACCAACCAGTTCAGCGCGGAAACAGGGCACTCTTCTGGCGGCCAATTCAATCTCGTGACCAAGACTGGAACAAATAGTTTCCACGGCTCGGCGTACGAGTATTTCCAGAATCGAAATCTCAACGCGATGGACAACCTGACCAAGGCGGCCATTGCGGCAAAGACGATTCCAGGCCAGCCCGCCTATGACAACAATCGTTTCGGAGCGAATCTTGGTGGCCCGATCCTGAGGAATAAATTGTACTTCTTCGCGAATTACGAATACACCGACCTGCACGGCGACGGGAATGCTACGTTCCTGAATGCTCCCACCCTGGCTGGACTCACGACGATGCAAAGCATGGCCGCCGACCAGGCAGTGAAAGATGTTTTAAGGAACTATCCCGTGGCTCCAACGGCTGATCCAAGTCTTGCGATTACCGTAAACGGGACGTCGATTCCTGTGGGGCCACTGGTGATCATCAGCCCGCTTTTGCAACGAGAGCACGACGCAATTGCCAACGTTGACTATGCAACGAGTAAGCACCAGCTTGGGTTCCGTTTTCTTCTCAACCAGGCACAGTTCATCCTTCCAGTGAACTCAACTCAATCACAGTTCAATCAGGACCAGCCGGTACGCAGTCGCAAGATATCTGTGACCGATACTTGGACACTAAACGACCACATGGTGAATGAACTTCGCCTGCAGTATTCATATTACTCGCTGGCATTGGTCAACCCATGCACAAGTTGTCCGCCAGACGTCACTATTCTGGAACTAGGCGGTACGACCGTCGGTCCGTCGGATAACCAGCATCAGAAGCAGAATTCCTACCAAGTGAAGGATAGTCTTTCCTGGGTTCTCGGCAAGCACACGCTGAAATTTGGAGGAGAATACACCCACTACATTTACCCGCAGTTCTTCCTGCCACGCAGCAACGGCGACTACTGGTACAACACAGCGCAGGACCTGGTGAACGACAACTTGGCCTCGGTACCAGGACGTACTTTGCGAGGTGCAGGCAGTGGAAGCTTCCTCGGAACGCAAAGTCTCTTCGCGGGATACTTCCAGGACGACCTGAAGTTGACGCCGCGGCTGGCGGTGAATCTTGGACTCCGCTACGAGTACTGGACGAATCCAGTGGGTGCTGAGACACAGGCACTCAACGCCATCTCGAGTGTCCCCAACGTCATTACTTTCGGCAAACCGAAGACGGATACCAACAATTTTGCCCCAAGGATTGGCTTTGCTTACGATCCATGGGGAAATGGAAAGACTTCGCTTCGTGGAGGTTTTGGCGTTTCCTACGGATGGAAGTTTCAGAACTTCGCCGCCATTACGCTACCCCCTCAGATCCAGAGCGAGATGGATCCAGCGTCAGCTTGTGGCCTGAGCGCTCCGCCGGGTTGGTGTGCGAACTTCGGGTCCAAACCGGGATCGGATGGAACCGGGTCGCCCTTTCTCGCAAACGGGGGTTTGCCGTCGGTGTATTTGCCTCCGGCGGATCAGCAGCAAGCAAGAGCCTTGACGACGAGTTACATCGACGACACCGTAATGCCCAAAATTCTTACCTGGTCCTTCGGGATCCAGCGTGAACTCTACCGTAACGGTTTGTTCGAGGTGCGCTATCTCGGAACGCGCGGTTTGGAGTTGCCGGTTCAATTCCGCCGCAACCGCATTAGCGCTTTTGATGCGGGCGCTAATGCCATCCCCACTTTCTTCAGAGGGTCCGATGTCCCAGCCACCTGGGACGCCAGCACGCCCACAGATAACGCCTTCAACTCTCTTCTGGCCAGCGGTGGCAACAACATCTACGGCCCGTATGGTTTCCTGGCTAATGTCACGTCCGATCCACCACTAGGAAGCAGTGTCTATCATGCTTTTTCCTGGAACTATACCCAGCGCGCATGGCGCGGGTTGTCGTTTAACGCAAACTATACTTGGTCGCATGCTATCGACAACGCCACAAATGAGTTCTTTACGAGTCTTCTGAATCCGCGGCGAGCTCAGGACACAAATAGGCTAGGGCAAGACCGGTCGAACTCCGATTTGGACGTGCGCCATAAGTTTGCTTTGTCAGCAAGCTATGAAACTCCTGCCATCCATTCCGAAAACAGGGCCATGAAGACACTGTTGGACGGATACAGTATCGGGGCGGTTTATCTCGCGCAGACCGGCCAGCCGGTAACGATCCAGTCTGGCCTGGCGGGTGTCGATTCAAACGGTAACGGCGATACGGCCGGCGACCGCGGCGTGCTGAATCCATTCGGTACATTACTGAAGGGTTCCGATGTGATTCCTGTCTGCGCGAATCCTGGCGGTACAACTTCTTTGGCGGGCAATACGCTGGGAAATGACGGATCTTGTGCTGGCCCTACCATCGGATATCTGGCAGCAGATCCGAACGCCAAGTATGTAATCGCCGGGCCCGACGTGAAAGCAACCCTTGGACGCAACAGCTTTAGGTCTCCCGGTTTCGGAGTCATGAACCTGTCAGTCGGTAAGAAAGTAAAGCTGACGGAATCCGCCTACTTTCAACTCAAAGCAGATTTTTTCAACGCCCTCAATCACAAGAACTTCACCATCAGTAATGGCAATGTATTCAGTACGTCCGGAGTGACAGCAGCAACCTCAAATCCAGGATACGTGAACATCACTGATCCAAACTTTCTGAACCCGAAAATATTCAGTGGAGGGAACCGTCAGATAACCCTCACGGCAAAGTTTGTATTTTGACCGGAGCGGAGGGAGCTAACGTAGTTCCCTCCGGCGCCTTGCACAAGATCGAATAACGAATGACCGGCTCTTGCTTATGATCCCAACGCATCCAGCGCATCATGCCGGCTGAGATTGACTGCTCCTCATGGAGGTATTATGCGACTCCGCTTTCAAACCAGGCGGCTGATGACCTTGATCACATTAGTCGCTTTGTCGATCGCAGCCGCTCGACCCGCCCTTAAGAATCCTATTGCCGATGATAGGGATGACTCCATCAAGCCGGGGGACGATTTCTACAGGTACGCCAACGAGAGCTGGCTTAGAGCGAACACAATACCCACGGGCCAGTCCAGTTACGAGACCCGCGCAATGGTGGTGGAGAAAACAAGGCAGCAAGTGCGAGACCTCATTCAAAACGCAGCCTCCGCTCATGCCACGAAGGGCAGCCTGCTACAAAAAGTCGGCGACTACTACGCAAGCCTTCTGGACCAGGACGCGATTGAGGCAAAAGGGCTTTCGCCGCTGGCTGATGAGCTGGCCAGGATTGCCGCGATCGCAGACAAAAAATCGCTGTCTGCCTATCTGGGGACCACCTTAAATAGTGAGGTCGAGGGACTCACCACTAACGCGGATCATATTTTCGGGGTTTGGATCAACCAGGGTTTTGAAGACTCCGACCACAATCTTCCTCACATCTGGCAGGGTGGCCTGGGAATGCCTAACCGTGACGACTATCTCGACTCGTCTACCAAGATGGCGGAGTTGCGCAGTCAGTACCAAGCACACATTAAGAGAATACTGAAGCTAATAGGCGACGCAGATCCGGACAGCAAGGCCGCACGGATTCTGTCACTTGAGATCAAGATTGCACAAGCGTTCGCCCCAGATTCCGATGCCGCTGACGTCTCCAAGCAGAACAACCCATGGAAGCACGGCGACTTTGGCACCAAGGCTCCCGGCCTCGATTGGGAAGCGTACTTCCATTCCGCCGGACTTGCCGATCAGCGTGAGTTCATCGTTTGGCAACCCTCTGCAGTGATTGCAGTTTCCGCACTCGTTCGCGGTGAGAGCATCGACGTGTGGAAAGACTATCTCCGATTTCACCTGTTGGAACACTATGCCGGCGTTTTGCCCAAGGTGGTAGCCGCTGAGTACTTCGCCTTCTACGGGTTAGAAGCGCAGCAAATGCCGGACCGAAGCAAAGAGGCGATCGCGGCCACGAATGGTGCTCTGGGTCAGGCAGTCGGTCAGCTCTATACACAACGCTATTTCCCGCCGGAAGCCAAGGCGAGGGCGCAGGCGATGGCCAGCGATCTGATCACTGCCTATCGAGGACGAATTTCAAATCTCATTTGGATGTCGCCACAGACAAAGCAAAAAGCCTTAGCGAAATTGGCAGCGCTTGAGGTGATCGTCGGCTATCCCGACGTGTGGATAGACTATTCGTCGCTCGACGTCGTGCGTGGTGATGCCTTCGGTAATATGCGCAGGGCGGAGGCTTTTAATCGTTTGCGGAACTTGGCCAAGTTGAAACAAGCGGTCGATCCGATCGAGTGGCCAATCAACCCACAAACTCCCGGCGCGGTCATCATGTTCAGCCCTAATGCTGAGTTCTTCTCGGCTGCGATACTGCAGCCCCCTTATTTCGACAGCGAAGGCGATGGCGCTTCCAATTATGGTTCAGCCGGGGCGGCGATGGCGCACGAAATCACTCACAGTTTCGACGAACTGGGAAATATTTACGACGCACAAGGCCGGCTCGGAGGTTGGTGGACAGCAGAGGATCGCGCCCGGTATCGCGAGGCGGCAGAGAAGCTTGTCGAGCAATTCAACCGCTACTGTCCGTTTCTCGACGATTGTGTCAATGGCAAACAGGTCTTATCTGAGAACATTGCTGATCTGGCTGGGTTGCAGGTGGCGCATGACGCCTACGTTCTGTCCCTGAAAGGCAAGAGCGATGTCGTTCTTGGCGGATTGAATGGCGAACAACGCTTTTTCCTGGCCTTCGCAAAGAGATGGCGGAAACTCCAGACCGAAGCCGCGCTGCGTCAGCAGCTCAAAACCGACACACATTCGCCGGGAGAATATCGAAGCGATACAGTGCGCAATGTCGATAGCTGGTATGAGACCTACAAGGTCGCGCCCGGCGATAAACTCTATCTGAAGTCTGAGGATCGCGTCAGGATCTGGTAACAGCGCCGGTGAGGGTCCCGCAATTGGCTTGCGCACAAATCGACGTATACCTGACTAAAGTCAAGTACCTGGTACTGGCCGTACGCCGAGTGGCAAATTCAGCAGCGGCAAGGGGCCGCGCCCGTTCTCATCGGAGCCAGCAGCAAAAATAGTGTGGTGTGGCGTACCGTGCCTTTCCTTTCGGGTGAACCCGTCATATTGCCAAAACCGGACGCTTCGGTACAGAATATTCAGGCGGACGACCCGTCCTTTCGGGCTTTGCGAAAGCGTAGGGCCGGACCCGCAAAAGAATGGCGGGGATGACGAGACTCGAACTCGCGACCTCTGGCGTGACAGCACCCATTTTTGTCGTAACTGATTGAAACTACGCGGCACGGATGGTTACCAAACCCGCCGAAAATCGCGCAAAGGAATGCTCGGTGCGGAAGATGGTGTCGATGAGGGCTTTTATGAGGACCTAATGTGGGGCGGCCCGATCTCGCCTTGGGTGGTCGCGCAACGCGATGCTTTGTAGTCCTTGGCGGGCTCAGTCCGGCGGCTTCCGATCAGGTGTGGAGGTAAGCCTCTCCCACAGAAACACGGTTGACAAGCTCATCAGCGCGAAGCAGAAACCTCTTGAGCAAGGGAGAAGTGTTCGACTTGTTGTAGCCCATCATCAGGCTGATCGTCGGAACCTCGCCACGCAAGGGGCGAGCGACGACCGATGGGATCAGCGCATTTCGCACATAGTGTGGAAGCAGCGTGAAACCGCCGGTGGATGCGACCAACGACATTCCACCGGATAAAGTTTCAGCGTCGTAGTTCTCCTTCAGTGCGATGCCGACCTTCGCCGCATAGTCATCGATCACGGACCTTAGAACGGGCGCGACTCGTGCTGTACTGATGAAACTCTCGCGTGCGAGATCCTGCGGCGGCACCGTCCTGTGCCGGGCTAGGCGGTGGCGGGTAGGCAGTATCGCAATCAAAGGCTCCTTACTCAGAAATTTGAAGGCCAGGCCCACAGTGTTCGCCTCGCGTCGCAGCAGGGCCACGTCGATCTTGCCTTGCATCAGCCCAACCGCCAGCTCAGGTGAAGACTTCGTCATGAGTGTAATCTCAACGTCTGGTGCCTCCTCGCGCAGTATGCGCAGCGACTCTGATAACCAGACTGCTTCTTGTCCCAGCAAAAAGCCAATGACAAACTTTGGCTTCTGCTCGCGCTGTTCAGTACCACGCGCAGCGTCGCAGGCCACCTCAATCTGCATCAGCGCCAGCCGCACGTG
>Ga0126381_100010903_pt1 | contig 10254 bp, 8 predicted proteins | sample PanSoiMetPlot_28_FD_96465 | JGI IMG/M metagenome (GOLD analysis project Ga0126381, IMG submission 96465) | Tropical forest soil microbial communities from Panama - MetaG Plot_28 | ecosystem: Environmental > Terrestrial > Soil > Tropical forest > Bulk soil | place: Panama | collected 2016-02-17 | reverse complement strand
TGGCTAATTGGCCCTGGTGAGCGGTGTTCAGAGTCGAGGTCGCATCGCCTGGTAACCGAACTCCGCCATGCCTTCCCGCCGCGTGGAACTTTGGTAACGCTAGGCGATGCGAAAAAGTCAGCAAAATTCCGGCCGGATTTTACACTCGTGTAGAAAGGTGAGTACGATCCCACCTTTGTAAGCTGAACGAGGCTGCTATGAAAAAACTGAGATTCCTGATTTCGCTCATCATGCCGGAAAATCACTACCAAAGGCTCCATGCGTCGCTTGCACGGGAAACGGCCCAACGCCTGGGCGCGGACATCGAAGTTGTGTTTGCCAACAATGATGCACTCACGCAAAGCGAACAGCTGCTGAATGCCATTCAGTCGTCCAAAGAATCTCGGTTTGACGGTATCATTTGCGCTCCCGTAGGTACAACTCTCGTCCAAGTTGCGCGGCATGCTGCCAGCGCCGGTATTGGATGGGCCATCCTGAATCGCGAGTGCGAATATTCTGACGAGCTGCGACGAAAGGTTCAAGTTCCGGTCTTTTCTGTCTGTCCCGACCAGGACGAGATCGGACGTATTCAAGGAAATCAGATCAAGGCCTTGCTCCCGGAGGGAGGTTTGATTTTGTATATTCTTGGGCCGACCGTCAGTACGATTTCAGAGTTACGTTCCCGGGCCATGAATGCCGTGAAACCTGCCAGCGTGCAGGTAAGGACGCTAATCGGCAACTTTAGCGAGCAGAGCGGATACAACGCTGTGAGCAAATGGCTGCAACTGAGCACTTCGACCGCAACCCCGGTCAGATTAGTCGCGGGTCAGAACGACGACATGGCAATGGGCGCCAGAAAGGCTTTTGAAGCTCTTACCAATGGACCAGACCGCTTCCGCTGGCTCTCGCTGCCGTACATCGGTGTTGATTGCTGCCCTGAGGCGGGGCAGAAATGGGTGCAAAGCGGATTGCTGAAAGCCTCCGTGGTTAACCCGCCGACCGCAGGAGTCGCTTTGGAGATGATGGTTCGCTCGCTTCGCGGCGGCGGGCCGACACCGGAACGCACTCTGATTAGGCCGAACTCTTATCCATCAATCGACCAATTGCGGCCAGCGGCTCCAGCCAATCCGCCCGACGGTTTGGAACTGGACAAACGGCATGGCGAAGTTCAGACGATGAAATAAGGCTCTACCTTGAAGATTCAGGCGCGACTACTGCGGCCGATTTTCGACCCAAAACTGCACTCTGAGTCGCTGCCCTGAAATGCAATACGGTTTAAGAGCCGCGGCCGGTGATTGAGAATCTTCGTGTCTGGCCGAGACCGCTCTCGCCTATCGCATGCAACCAGCGACCCGGGAAGAATGTTGATGCCAAGGCAGCTTGCGGCGCGTCTGGCCCTGGCCGATACACTCTTCCCATGGCTCGCACACCTACCGAGAGTAAAGCTCATAGCCCGATTTCGAACTAGGAGTGGAAGATCGCAGTAGCGGTCATGAAAGCGGCGGACTTTTTTCCGTACCCGTAGCACCTTATGGGCTTACCGACACGGATCCGCACTCGTGGCACATCCGAAACTCAAGCAGGACATTGATTCCGGCTGCCCACAGCATATTGATCGCAGATCCGGAGAACGCGGTTCCAAAGCGTGTCGCAGTCTTCATGGTCAGCGACAGCCAAGGTGGCCAGCTGTGGAACTGGAAGTTCTAGGTCCAGATTTGCATGGGTTTGGTACTCGATTCTTGCACTCATCGCACTACACCTCGGGGAGGGGATACTTACGGAGACAATTTTGCCCTGCCGCGGCTCAACGCTTCAATACTGTGAGTTGCTGATTACCAACGGACTAGGCCCAAGGTCATCGCCACCAAGATTGAAGTCAAGCAACCAGTGTCTGGCTCGATGCGTCCCGGTTCGGGAAGGCCTTCGCCCGCGGGAGTGGGCCTAAACTGCGCTTGCCGCAACCCAAGATATACGGGAGCGCAATCGCAGTGTCTTCTGAGGCTTACGGCCAATTTCAGACTCTGGTTACCGGTTGACAGATGACCTCTGTACATTGCGAACTAGCCGGCATCAGAGCTAGTCTTCTTGGGTTGCGCGCCGCTAGCTCCAGCCTGTCGGCCGCAATCGAAAATTAATGGTCGCACGCACCAACACTAGAAACGGGGTTGCACGACGTAGGAGCCCCCGAATTCCTCTTAGCACTTCGGTCAAGGTTTCCGGAGAAGACCGCCAAAAGTGCGCCTTTACTCTGGGCGCCGTGGCGACCAACCTGAACCGCCACGGTGCCGCCATCCAGGTCGAGCGCGAGCTTGCTGTAGGTGCCACGGTTCAAGTACGAAACGGGCGCGGTGACGAAGCGTCGGCGCGCGTGGTTGCCCAAGTCAAAGCGGTAGAGGGCATGCGCACCTACGGAATTGAGTTTCTCGAGAAAGGCAACCGGCTCACGAATTTTTGGGGAATCACATTTCCCTCGTCTCCCTCTGCTTGAGCCATTCGAAGTTGAGAGCGCGTCAAATATTGCCGGGGAGAGCGTGGCGGGCTGATCACCCATCAGTCTGCCAGAAGATCCTCAAAATCCAGGTCGAGCTCTTCGCTAACTTCCTGTTCCAGCGAGCCCTCGGGCGGATCGCGGTATTGGTTGACCCGGACTCCGCGATGGTCGATGGCTACATAGGTCGGACTCTCCTGGGTCCAGCTTCCGGTGTTGTAGTATTCAATTCCATCCCGTCGTCGGCTCAAAGCCTCGTGGGTGTGGCCACAGAACACGCGCTGCGCGTTTCGCGAGCGGGCATGGGCAAAAGCTCCGTCGGCCACTTTTGCGGAAAGCCGAAGCCAAGAGGTATCGAAGCGCTCAAGAAAGCCGATCATGCGTTTCTTGCCGAACGAGACACTCTGCAAGGCCAAATGCAGCCCGGATAAGAAGCCACTGAGCATGCGATTGCGAGAAACGAAGCGATCGAATTGATGACCGTGAATGGCCAGATGACGCACTCCGCAGAACTCCCAAGCGTACTCTTGGTACACCCGGATTCCCACTAAGTGCGACATCACCTGTGCGAGTCCGTAATCATGATTGCCTTCCACCCACACCACCTCGACTTCCCGCTTGGGATTGGAAAGCTTGCGAATATAGCCGAGAAACTGCCAATGCTCCTTCTTTAGGCGGCGAAAATTGAGATCGGAGAAAATATCGCCCAGCAGGATGAGGCGATTGAAGGAGGCCGATTTCAGCATGCGCAGGGCCGAGGAGGCACGGCTGACCTCCGAGCCGAGATGCAGGTCAGAAACGATGATGGTGTCGGCGAAGATCATGTTGGACAACTCGTGTAAAGGCGTGAACTTAGAGCGTCTGGATGCCGCACTTGGCTATCGCCGTTCGGGCGGGCGGCAAGGCTAGGCCCGAGAGAGCGCGGCTGGTGGCGCTTAACAATCTCTTCAAGGAAGGCGGGGATTTCAAGCAACGCCCGATTGTGGTAAGCGCGGGCGCGGGCGCGGAAGGCGGCAAAGTTTGCCGGCTCGAGCAGCTTCTCTAGGGACTGATCGATCTGGCGAAAGCTGCGCAACACGATGCCCATCCCCTGCTCGGTGACCCATTCCGTGTTGTAGCGCTCTTGCGGCAGGGTGCTGCCGTTCCTTTCGACGATCACCGGCAAATGAAATTGCAGCGCCTCACTGATGCTGCCCGGCCCCGGCTTGCCAATGAAAAAATCGGCTAGGGCCATGTAGTAATGCACCTCGGAGGTAAAGCCTTCGGCAAATAAAGGAAAGCGGGTGCGCAGGCCTTTGATGGCGGTCAGCAATTTTTGATTTTTGCCGCAAATCAGAATCAGCTGTACCTTGGAGCTTCCCCGGTCGAGGCGTTTAACGATATCGAGCATGGTGCCCGACCCATGGCCACCAAATAACACCAAGCCGGTGGGAAGATCCGGATCAAGTCCCAGCCGTTCGCGTTCTAGCTCGCGATTCACCACAATCTTCTGATAAAACTTCGGTTTCATCACCATGCCCGAAGCCAAGAAAACGTGCTGCCGGTCGTGACCTAGAGCCAAAGCCTGTTGCTCGGCACGCTCGGTGCCGCAGATGAGGTACTCGGATTCCCGCTCCATCCAAAAATGGGGAGGAAAGTCGGCAAAGTCGGTCAGCAGAGTAACGAAAGCGGTAGCCGGAGAAGTCTTGCGCAGGCTTTCTGCCAGGGCACGATTGAAATGAGGAATCACCGAGAGCACCAGGTCCTCAGGGTGCTCCTTCCAGTAGCGGCACAACAGCTTGACCGTGGGACGATGGTAGAGGCGAATCACGCCCTGCAAAACAGGTAAAAGCTGAGGTGTAAGGCGCGTCCAGCCTTTGCGCAGGATGAGGTTGTATCCGTCTTGGATGCGAATGCCGGTAGCTTTTCTGAGCAGGTCCAGTTGGTCGAGCAATTCCTGAATGTTGAGTAACTCGACTCGCCAGGCCCGAGGTCCCGACTCAAGCACGCTCTTCAACGCCTCGGCGGCGCTGCGGTGTCCGCCTCCGGCGTCAAAAAAAACGATCATTGCCCTGCGCTCCATCAAGCTTGCTCCCCCCTGCGCGGTCGAGGCCACTTGAGCTCTGCCGATTGCGGGGCCCTCTTACATGATGACGAACTGAGTATTAATTCTTCGTGAATGGGATGTTGGCGTCGCTGAGGCGTATATTTTTAATCGTCCGTTCATCTCCTGTTGAAACCGCTGTCACGAAAGTAAATGGGAAGCGTCTTGTCTTCCAGAACGCTCCCCGGAAAGTATCAGCAGTTGCGCTATGAGTTACTATTTTCCAAAATCGAGACCCGGGAGCACCTGCGTGCCTTCGAGTCTTACGGCTTCGAGCAGGTTAGGGTCGAGTCCCAGCGCTTTAAGAATCGTCGGGGCCACCTGCATGGTCTCGACCGGGGCGGTCACAACTTTCCCTTTAAAAGAGGGATTAGAGAGCAGCATCATGACATTGGTGTCGTCACGCGAAAAGCCGCCGTGTTCGGCGAGTTTCTTGCCGCTGCCCGAGTAAGTCACCCCCACATTCGGGCTAACGATGATATCGGGGGTGCGGGGGTCGCCCGAGGGCGGCAGTCCCGGCCGGTTAAAGTATGTGGTGAGGCCAAGTCCGGAGAAAATTTCTCCCATGCCCGCTACATTGTTCGAGGCGGGAGAAGCCAATTCCAGGTGGCTTACCGCGTCCGGAGTCGTGCAGCTGCTCTTGAGCCAAATCAGAGAGATATCGTCTTCTGTCGGCCGATGCCGCTCGAGTTCGAGGGCGATTCGGACTCGGGCAAGCAACCGAGATCATCGAGGATCGTAGCCGGGGAGGTTGAGATGGGGTCATCGGTCGAATTCGCAATGCCCAGATATCGGGCCGAGTCGATCGGACTTTGCCCGTGTTTAGCGGTAATTACGATCACGGTCGAGTCGTAAATACCATTCTCCTTGAGGGCAGCTACCATGGCGCCGATCGCATTGTCGGTGAATACGATCTCGCTACGGAGTGAAGGGGTCGGAGTGCCAATCGAGTCCTGGTAACCGCCCTTCAGGGCCAACGATTTTTCGATTAACTTTTGTCCCACGCTGACGACTTGGAAGTTCATCCCCAGCAGGGCCGGCCGATGAGCGCTAGCCTTGCCGTTGTGTGTCTTGCCATTGATTTCGTTCAACACTGCATTCACTTTGAGCTGGTCGTAGCACTTAATGTTGTCGAAGCTGTCGGTCCAAGCATTGGAGGGAGCGACTGTCGTCTGATCGGGCAGCGGATCGCAGTTGATGCCCTGAGCCGTCACTCCCGACAGGGCGACGGGTATGGAGTTAATCTCGGGCGAATAGTAATCGTCTACAGCCATTCCACCGCTGCCGTGCCCGGAGACCGAGGAATAGGCGGGATGTTTGTCGGACCACGCGGTGTAGCCGCCGGCCGCGTGAATGACCCCAAAAATCGTATTGGTGCGCACGAAATCCCAAGGGTAGACGGGCGCACAACCGCGACTCGGATCACGCTCCAGCTTGAGCGGATCAATCGATTGAATTCCTCCATCGACTCCGGCTGACGCACCGCCGTTCAATTTGCTTTGGTCAAAATCAATGCCCTCCTCGAACTCCGTCGTGGTTCCGGTCGGGGCAGAGCCAGGAACGCAACCGTCCTTACCAGTACCCGCAACGCCGTTACCGGTGGTGATGGTGGGCGGATCGAGCGAACGGTCATAGGCCACATCGTAGAATGCGCCTTCCACACGCGGGCTGCCGCCGGACACGATGGCGGTTAGACCAGGAAACGAATCGGAAGGTTTCGAGGCGGAAGTATCTCGATAGTTGACACCGGTTGAGGCGAGTTCGGCCAGATGGGGGCAATACGGCGCCGCACCGTTGATGCCGTTCGAGCAGTTGATGAAATCAAGGGCGTGCATACCATCGATACTGATCAGCAAGACATGATGAATTCGATGGGTTCCGTTATCGTCCAATGCATTGACGCTCGGCATGGTGGATGAAAGTAGTGCCGCAACCATGATCGCGGCCTTCCACTTACTAGGCATTCGAATCCTCCTCCTTTTTTGTAGTTACCTACTTCGGCTGCTAAGAATTGTTGGTTCCAAGCAAAAGGCTCGGCGAGCATGCCCCGAGGGAGAGCGCCAGTATAGGTGCTCGAGATGAGGACCTACGATTAAAAACAATTTAAGGTTTGGTTAAAAAAGTGGTGTTATGAGGAGACGCACTCGCTCCTTCGGCAAGGTTGCGATCGCACGAAACCTGAGGAGCCACGGATGGGCGCCGAGAAAAGAATTGGTAGCGGCAACGATGGCCTCGCTCTTAGCTACGAGCGGGCTCGAGGCAAAGGCGCGGACGTTAAGCTTGCGCGCGCGCCTGGCAATTTCCTCTCGAGAGGTCTCTTCAACTTGCGGGCAAAAGCACGCCTCGGGGGTAGGCGAGCAGGCGCTAAACCCTTCGAAACACGCACAATCTTTGTGTTGACCTGTTTTACAAATTGCAATATAACTATTGCAATTAGAGATATGACATTGGCGGAGAAAATTCGCTACCTGCGGGAGGTCGAGGGCTCGTTACGTGGGCTGAATCGCCCCCTGACGCAGCTTGAACTGGTCAACGGCATCGCCAAGGAACAGGGCAAAAGCATCAGCCAGTCCTATATCTCGCAGATTGAGAACGGATCGCGGCGGCACATGACCCAGGCAACGCGCGCGTTGCTGGCGAAATTTTTTAAGATTCATCCCGGGTTTTTAGTAGATGACCCGGACGGATTTCATACTGAGCTGACTTCGGACCTGCGTACTCTTGAAGGCCGCATCGATGCTTGGCTACTGGAAGGGGCGGAACGTTTTACCGGGGATACGGAACTGAGTGAAGCCCTGATCAAAGCCGCCAGGCAGAAGGACACGCGGAAATGCCTGGTGTTATTGGGAGTGATTCTGGACACTCCCGGCCTGACCGATCGTTTGCTCGAAGCCCTGCGGCCGAACACGCGTCACCATGGGCACGGCGGCAGGCGAGGAGAGCGCTCATGACTTGGGCTGATTTTTATCTCGTCTGTTTCGTAGTCGGCTTTGTGCTGAGCCTGGTGATGTCCTTGGCAGGAGGCGTCCGTCTGCATTGGCCCCATCTTCACCTGCACCTGCCTGGCTTGAATACTCATCCAGCTCCAGCGCACGGCGGATCTTCTGCTGGCCGCTCCGGCCAGCCGTCTCCGTTCAGCTTAATTACCTCAACCGCGTTTCTGGCGTGGTTTGGCGGAACCGGGTATCTGCTTGCCCGCCACTCCAGCCTCTGGTTTTTCACCGCCCTGTTGGTTTCTGCCTTGAGCGGCACTCTAGGAGCAGCGCTGATTTATCTATTCCTCAGCCGAGTCCTCAGCTCGCCTGACGAAGAGCTTGATCCGGCAGATTTTGACATGATCGGTGTGCTTGGAAAGTTGACGGTGCGCATCCGCGAGGGTGGAACCGGAGAGTTGATCTACTCGCAGGCGGGCACGCGAAGGGTTTGTGCAGCGCGCTCCGAGGACGGTGCGCCCATTGTGAAAGGAACGGAAGTAGTGGTTACGCGTTACGAGCGGGGCGTCGCCTACGTGCGCCCCTGGGCTGAACTTTCGGGAGAGGCCCCCGAACTCGGACCGACAACCAACGCCAGTTCGGGAAAGGTAGCCCGGCCACAATGAACTCGCACCGAGATGCAACCCGCAGTTTCCGAGTTCTAACGGAACTCCTTTGGCTGGCCGTGCCCGCCCAGGCGGCAGTCTGCCTTTTGGCATGGCAGCAGCTTCCTGAACGGCTAGCCGCGCATTTCGACTTGGAGAATTTGCCGAACGGTTGGATGTCGCGCCCAGGGTGGCTGATATTTTCGCTCGCCTTCACGGCTTTATTGAGCGCCACCGCGACCGGAAGACTACGGCGAGTCCAAAAACCAGACGCGGCAGCTTGGGGCCTCGTTGCACTGTTTTACTTCATTTCGGGAACGCTCGTGTGGGTCAGCGATTGCGTTATCGAGTTCAACGCTCACCACCGTCCCATCAACCTAATGCCGGTGGTGGCTGGCGGCGTGATTTCTGCCGTCCTGTTGGCGGTGGTTGCGCTTATCACAAACCGCGGCGCCCAGCTTTCCTCGCCCACTTTCTTGGCGGACGAAGTCCATCAATCGGCTGCCGTCGCACTCCTATTGGCAGCGCCCAGCATTGCGTTTGCCGTCTTGGCGGCCAGAGTGCCCGTACCGGCCCTGCGGATAACGATGGGCCTCGCGACCGCTATGATGCTTGCGGGCGCAGGCCTTGCCTGGAGCGGTTTTCGTTATCTTTTCAGCCCTGCGGGAGTTGAGATTCGCAGCTTAGGGTTTCGTCTGCGCTCGATTCCCGCCCGGGAGATCAAAACCTATGCCATTGAGCGGTGGAATCGGCTGGGCTGCTACGGCATTCGCGGCGTGGGCAACCGCCGCGCCTACGTTTGGGGAAATCGCGGCGTCCGCATCCAGACCACCGAGGGGGAAGTATTTCTTGGCCACAGCCAGCCGGAAAAGATTGTGCGCGATTTAGATCTGGTGGTTCGTGATCGAACCTTGCACGACAAGTTCTGATTCGTGGGGTGAGGAGGAGGAGCTATGCCGAGATTTCCAATCGAAATTTGGATTGTAGTTGGACTGGGTGTGATGGCCTTCATGCTGCTCATGAGCGGCTTGGCAAGGCTCTATCGCAAGGCCGGTCCACATGAGGCGCTAATCGTTTATGGTCTAGGCGGAACGCGGGTAGTAGTGGGCCATGGCAAGGTTGTCTTTCCCATGGTGCAGATCTGCCGCGAGCTTTCGCTCGAGCTGATGTCGTTCGACGTCGCGCCCCAGCAAGATCTTTATACGCGTCAGGGCGTGGCCGTAACCGTCGAGGCGGTGGCGCAGATCAAGGTCAAGTCCGACCGGGAATCAATCCTGACCGCCTCCGAGCAGTTTCTTACCAAAACGCCAGACCAGCGCGAGGGCCTTATCCGCTTGGTCATGGAAGGACATCTGCGGGGCATTATCGGCCAGCTTACGGTGGAAGAGATCGTGAAGCAGCCGGAGATGGTCTCTGAGCGCATGCGTTCGACTTGCGCCGATGATATGAACAAGATGGGGCTCGAGGTGATCTCTTTCACCATCAAGGAAGTACGCGACAAAAACGAATACATCCTCAACATGGGTAAGCCCGATGTGGTGCGCATCAAGCGCGACGCCGACGTGGCTGCCGCCGAGGCCGAGCGCGATACCGCCATCAAACGGGCCCTGGCGACGCGGGAGGCGGCAATTGCGAAGGCGCAGGCCGATCAGGAGCGGGTGTTAGCCGAAACCCTCTCCATGGCAAAACAAGCCGAAGCGCAGCGCGATCTCGAGGTGAAGCGAGCGCAATTCCTTGAAGTTACTAAACGTCAGCAGGCTCAGGCCGATAAGGCCTATGACATTCAGACCAACATCATGCAGCAGCAGGTGATCGCCGAGCAGGTGAAGGTCCAGCAAGTCGAGAAAGAACAGCAGGTGAAAGTGCAGGAGGCGGAAATCGCCCGGCGGCAGAATGAACTTATCGCGACCGTGCTGAAGCAGGCCGAGATTGAGCGTCAGCGAATTGAGACGCTAGCAGCCGCCGAAAAGCAGCGCCTCATGGTGGAAGCCGAAGGACGGGCGGCATCCATCCGGCAGCAGGGCGAGGCCGAAGCCGAGATCATTTTCAAGAAAGGCGATGCGGAAGCTCGCGCCATGAATGTCAAGGCCGAAGCCTATCAGGAATACAACCAGGCTGCGGTAGTCG
>Ga0126381_100010902_pt1 | contig 10255 bp, 5 predicted proteins | sample PanSoiMetPlot_28_FD_96465 | JGI IMG/M metagenome (GOLD analysis project Ga0126381, IMG submission 96465) | Tropical forest soil microbial communities from Panama - MetaG Plot_28 | ecosystem: Environmental > Terrestrial > Soil > Tropical forest > Bulk soil | place: Panama | collected 2016-02-17 | reverse complement strand
TTGCTGTGTGCAATGGACAGCGCCGTCTCGCCCCGCTCCGTCTGCGCCTTCACGTTCGCGCCCGCGTGCACCAGCAACGCGACCATGTCGGCGCGGCTGTTGGCGGCCGCGATCATCAGGGCGGTGACGCCACCGCCGTTGCCGGCGTTCACGTTTGCACCCTTCTGAATGAGCGCCTGGGCGACCTCCGGGGCGTGGTTTGCAGTGGCGAGCATCAACGGTGTGTACCCGGCGTCACCGATCGGCCGACCCGGATCCGCGCCAGCTTCGATGAGGGCGAGCGCCGCCTTGTTCTTACCGTACTGCGCGGCAATACCGAGCGGCGTGAAGTTCTGCGCGCTCACCGCATTGGGATCCCCGCCATGTGCGGCCAGCAGTTTGACGTTGTCGGCGTCATCCGCATAGGCGGCCGTCATCAGCGGCGTCCAGCCGTCGCGGTCGCGCTGGTTGACGTCCGCACCGTGCGCGATCAGGAAAGCAGCCATATCGGTGGAGCGCAACTGCAGCGCGTGGTGCAGCGGCGTCTCACCCTGCAGGTCCAGCGCGGCGAGCGAGGCGTGTTTCTTTTCCAGCAGATAGCGCACGCGCACCTGATCGTTCGCCAGCACCGCGTTGTTGAGCTCGGTGTTGACGTCGGAGCCGTGAGCCAGCCAATCGTTTAACTGCGCAATGCTCACCGTCGCGGTACCCGGGGTGGGGCGTGCGGGCTCGGGCGTCTTATACGGTCCGTGCGCGGGCAGATCGCCGCTTATCACGCACGTGTCGCAGCTCAACAGTGGCACACCGAATTCTGTCAGGATCGCGCGCAGCGCGTCGCGCTGCGCGTGCATCGCCTCCTCGAGCCGGCGCTGCAGATCGTGATCATCGCGCCGCACGGCGATCGCCATGTCGAATTGCAGCGGCACGACGTCGTCCATGAGATTGACCGGCTGGATGATCAACGGTGCCTGCCTCACGGCCTTGTAGTAGCCGGCCATAGGTCCCCAGACTGCGGCGACGTCGAGTTTGCCGTCGATCACCTGCTGGACCTGGTAGCTGGGCTGATTCTCCGGGACCAGATCGGCGTTGTGACTGAGATAGTGGACCACGACCTTGCCGACGCCGTGATCGAGGAGCGCCTCGCGGATCGAAGAAGTCTCGTAAACACCTACCCTGAGAGTCTTCAGGCGCGGATCGTCGAGACTCTTGATGGTGAAGCCGCGATCGCTGCGGTAGGCGAGCACGTAGGTCGTGCGATACAGCGCCGTCGTCGTCAGCACCCCCTCCGAGTCGAGAGGCATGTCGAACATCACATCGCACTCGCCGGCGTCGAGCGTCGTGCGCGTGAGCCCGCGCTCGACGCTCGGGCGGAAGTAGTACTGGACGGTCGTGCCGAGCGCACGCGCCAGCACCTCCGCCAGCTTGTTCTCGAATCCTTCGCCCCGATTGTTGGAAAGGGGCATGTTGCCCGGATCGGCGCACACGCGCAGCGCCGCCTGCGTGGCAGACGGCGCGGCCAGGAGCGTCACCGCCGCGGCGGCCAATACCGTGGCGAGCACCGACCGGTGCCTCATCCGTATCCTCATTCGAATCGGTCCCCTCGAGCTCGTGTCCCCCTTGCGGGAATCCCGCACGCGCCCGGCACTGATGCCGGGCGCGTCCGGGGGATCGGCAGATCACTTCCTTGCTGCGATCGACTCCTTTATTCGACTGCGAAGGTGTAGAGAGTTCCGCCCTGCGGAATGAACTGGAGATTGGCCGCCTTGGTCATAGCCGTGGCACCAATGGCACCGAACTTGTCGTTCAGGTCGAGTCCGGCCGTGACCGGCAGTCCGATCCAACCGCCGATGCCGCTCCACACGGAGACGTACTGCTTGCCGTTCACGCTGTAGGTGATCGGGTTGCCGATGATTCCGGATCCGAGCTTGCGCTGCCACAGCACCTTACCGGTCGAGCGATCCACCGCGCGGAAGTCACCGCCCAGACTGCCGTAGAACACCAGGCCGCCGTCGGTGACCAGGGCGCCGCCCCAGTTCGGGTACGGATCCGGGATCTCCCACACGGTCTCGCCCGTCAGCACGTTGAACTTCTTCAACTTGCCGGTGATGCCAGGTTTCTCAGGATACATGTAGACGTTCGCGAACACGTACACGACGCCCTGCTGGGTGTGCGCACGCTCCTGCGGCTCCAACTCCATGCACCAGTTGTTGGTCGGGCAATAGGCCATGCCCGGCTCCTTCGGATCGATCGCACAGGGCTGCTGATCCTTGCCGCCCATCGCCGACGGGCACGCCTGCGTGTTCTCGTGCACCTTGAGTGGCGAGTGCTCGAACACCTTCACGGGTCGGCCGGTCTTCATGTCGACCTTCTCCGCCCAGTTGACGGTGACGTACTTGTTGGCGCGCAGCAGCGTGCCATCGGTACGATCGAGCATGTAGGCGAAGCCGTTGCGGTCGAAGTGCATCAGCACCTTGTGCGGCTTGCCATCGACGGTGAGGTCTTCGAGCATGTTCTCGTTGATGCCGTCGTAGTCCCATTGATCGAACGGCGTCATCTGGTAGACCCATACGACTTCGCCGGTGTCCACCTTGCGCGCGAAAATGCTCATCGAGAACTTGTTGTCCCACTTGCCGCTATTGCAGCCCTCCTGCGACACTGGATTGGCGCCGCAGCGGTATGACGGGCTCCACAGACCGGGGTTGCCGCTCGAGGCATACACGAGCTTCAGCTCCGGGTCGTAGCTGTACCAGCCCCACATGGCGCCACCGCCGCGCTTCCACTCATCTTCTGGATAAGTGGCAGTACCGAGGTTGTGCCCGGCCGTGCCGTATTCGGGGTGCTTCTTGTTGGAATCCTTGGTGAGACAGATGTCGGCGTCGGTGCCGTTGTTGTAGCAATGCCAGACCTGCTTGCCGGTCTGCAGGTCGAAGGCAAAGAAGGCGCCACGCGCCGCGAACTCATCGCCACCGAAGCCGATGAGCACCTTGCCGTCGGCGATGATCGGGGCAGGCGTGATCGTCTCGCCCTTGTCCGGATAGGCCACCTTGTTGACCCAGACTTCCTTGCCGGTCGTGGCATCGAGCGCGATCACGAAGCCGTCCAGCGTACCGAACACCAGCTTGCCATCGGCAAAGGACGCTCCGCGATTCACCGTATCGCAGCAGGCACGCGGCACTGCAGACTCATCGCGGTTCGTGGTCTTCTTGTAGTTCCAGACTTGCCGGGGACGATCCGGATCACTCAGGTCGAGCGCCTGCACGATGTTGGGCCAGGCGCTCACGAAGTACATCATCGGCTTGCCATTGACCACGACCACGAGCGGTTGCCCTTCGTGGCCGCGCAACGTACCGCTCGACTGCGACCAGACCATCTGCAGCTTCGCGACATTCGAAGTGTTGATCGAATTAAGCGAACTGTGCCTCGTGAGGGCCTGATCGCCGCCCGGAGCTGCCCAGAGATTCGGATCCTTCGAGCGCTCGGTTACCTCATCCCCGAATGCTGCCGCGCACGCCGCTCCTACCGCCAGCGCGGCAGACAGGGTGCACAGAGTTCTAACGCGTTCGAATCGCATACGCAGTTCTCCTACATTCGAGTTGTTACGTTCTCGCTAGCTGCGAGTTCTTACGTTCGAGTGCATCGCCGAGTCCTCTCATCAGCGCTCGTCCGCGAGCGTCACAGGCCCTTCGATGACCCCCAAATCCCTCGTAAAACAGGCGCCGCGTTTTCTCCCCAATTCATCCAGATGTTACAGTCGGATCTTAAATCGTATTCCCATTCCCTTGTGTCTGCAGCACGTGCGCCACCTCTAGCGTGCAGCAGGTGTTGCCGCCAAAAACGTGTGCCACAAGTGGCACACCCGAGTGCGCGCCACCGGACCGGAGGGTCCGCGCGGGCGGGTCCAGGGTCCGCCGCAGGGGCCCGATGGCGCGCAATCCATTGTCAAGCTGACGTCTCGGCCTAATAACACATCGGCACCCTCAGAGACTCACCTCACTGATCTGGATCACGGGCGTAGTGTTGGTGTAGTTCGGAATATCGGCCAGGATCGACTGCGCGTGTGGCCCGAAGGCCTCCTGAAACGCCTCGACCGACTCGAAATGCAGGTGTGCCGCGGCCAGAAACGGCGGCGGCGCCCCGGGTTCACCGCCCGCGAGACCGCGCTCCACCGCCACACGCCGCAACGGCGCGCCGAGGCGGCGCTGCACCATCGGGATGTGCTGCCGCAGGTAATACTCATGATCGAAGTTCTTCCCGGGCCCACTCGGATAGAGCACGCTCACGATGATCACAGTCGCTCCTTGATGTCAGAATTTGAAGAACGCACCCGCGTTGACGGTGGTAGCGCTGTTCTCCCCCCCACCGTGCACCTTGCTCTTCACATCGCTTCCCTCGGCAAGCAGTGTCAGATTATCCGTGAGCGAGTAATACAGCCCCAGCGTGCCCTTGCGGTTGCTCGAGACCAGATTGGGGTTGGCCGCCTGGTCGGCAGAGTTGGCGTAATCGAGCTTGCTCTCGCCGTATTGCACGCCCACCTTGAGCGGCCCGAATTTGTAGCTGGCCTGCGCGAGGTAGCCGTCGGATCCACGAGTCTGACCGTTATCGAACGCACCCAGATTGAAAAGTGCCGTCGTGCCCAGGCCGGTGGCATGGTAGTAGTAGCCGAACACTTCGAAGCTCTGTATATCGAGCTTGGCGAACACATCCACACCGTTGCCGGTGTAATTGTACGGCGTGCCCGGGGGGCTCGGGGCGGCCACGTAATACTGCTGTTGCGTGAGGTATGCGACCGACACATACAACTTGGTCGTGTCGGAGAAGGGCAGCGTGAAGCTCCCTTTCGCGTGGAATCCCGGCGCTTTCTTCGGCTCGACTGTGGCACCCGTGGGCTCAGAGAGCGAGTTGAGCGGATCGAAGATGCCCAGCGTGAAGCTGAAGCCGGAGATGTCCGGCGTCGTGTAGTTGATCTGCGCCAGCCAGTCCGTGTAGATGTAGCCGAAGCCGATGCCACCGAGCGTGGTGTTGGAGGGCGCGGCAGAGGCCGCCGAGCCGGGCGCCCCGACTCCGGGCAGCGTCATGTCGTTGAGAATGGCGTCGGCACCGAACAGACCGATGTTTCGCCCCAGGGTGAAGGTGCCCATGCTCTTGTTGCCGAAAGTCATGTACACCTGGCGAATATCCAGGCCCGTCGATCCGAGCGCGGTGTTGGAAGAGCCGTTGCCGGTACCGGCCTGCAGGTTGGGGCTGCCGCCGTCGTTGGTGGCGATGCCGGGGTAAAGGCCCAGGTGTCCGGCGATGTCGATGCCGGCCTGTGTCGTAGCGACGCTGAGCACGAACGCAGCCGGCAACAGGCCATTACCGATGTTGGAGACGTTGCTGCTGCTTTGTGAGCCGACGCAGGTCAGTCCGCCGGTGATGCCGCCGGGCACCTGGCTGGCCGGGTCCTGGCAGCTCGACCAGATGTAATGGACGTTCACGTTGCCGTTCAAGGAGAACGTCCACGACCCGTCGGAATTCTTCAGGTCGATCGCTGCCGCTGGCAACGCCAGTGAAACGAGCAGGATGCCGGCCACGGAGCGCTGCAGAGACTGCAGAGTTGCGCGAGTGTTTTTCATTGAATTGACTCCCCCACGGGCTACTCACCGCCACCAGCAAGTGCCGTGCCAGGCGGAGTAGCGCTGCGGCAACTGCAGGAACAAGGGCTTATGCCCGCCGAAAGTTCTGCGGGGACATGGTCTTGTCAGAATGGCTACAGTGTGACTCGTCGAGTGTTGCAGCAATGCCCCACTCGCGGCTTGACCCCGGGTGAGAGTGGATCAGCCCTCGCGCAGCCAGCGGGCGGCGATCGGAGGCACGAGGACGAGGCTCACCAGGGTGGCCGAGACGAGCCCGCCGAGTATCACCACCGCCATCGGACCTTCGATCTCGTGTCCAGGCTGATGTGATTGCAACGCCACCGGCAGCAGCGCGAGCGCCGTCAAGAGTGCGGTCAACAGCACCGGCGTGAGGCGCTCCTGCGCCCCCTGCAGCGCGGTCTCAAGGCTCCAGGGCCGAGCCTCGATGGCGACCAGGTGCTCGTAGTGTGAGATCAGCAGGATAGTGTTGCGTGCGGCAATGCCAAAGAGCGCAACGAACCCGACCATCGCCCCGAGTGACAGCGTGCCGCCGGTGAGCGCCACGGCGGCCACGCCGCCGATCAGCGTACTCGGCAGCGCCGCGAGCACCAGCAGCACGTGTCGGCTGCGGCCAAATGCCAATGCCAGCAGCAACACGATCAGCACTACGGCCGCCGCCCCGTGCCACAGCAGCTCGCGCGCCGCGGCGGCCTGCGCAGGGGCGGTGCCTCCGAAGCGCAGGAATACGCTCGGCGGCAGCTTGATCCGGGCGGCAATCGCCTGCTGCGCCCGCCGCGCGTAGCCGGCCTGGTCGCTGATGGTCGGCGTAGCGATCACGACCTGCCGCCGCAGACCGTCTTCGTGCTGGACCAGGCTGCGAGCCGACACCATGGTGAGCTCCGCCACCGCGGAGACCGGCACCAGGGCGCCGTCGCGGCCGTGCAGTCGCAGGCCCCGCACGTCATCGGGCGTCGCACCGACGCCGGCGATGCGCACCACGACTGGGATGCTGCGATCGGACTGATTGAGTTGCGCGACGCTGGTGCCGTGATAGGCAGCGTTCAGCGTCGCGAGCACGTCGGCCGCCTGCAGCCCGTAGAGACTGAGCCGCTCGGGACGTAACCGTACCTGCAGCTCCGGTTGGCGCGGCGGCACCTCCAGCCGCACCGTGCCACTCTCCGGCCATTGGCGCAGCAGGGCGGCGATCTCACCGGCCGCCTGATCGTCCACGTCGAGGTCGGGGCCGAAGACGCTGACGAAGAACGGCGCCACCTCGCCGGACAGCGTCTCGCCGACACGCTCCGCCAGCACCGAGTAGATCGCGACCAGTTGGTTGGGAAACTGATCGAATACCGTGCGCACCCGCGCCTCCAGCTGCTCGGTCGAGACGCTGCGCGCCGGGTCGAGTTGGATCTCGAACTCGCTCTTGTTGGGGGCATCCGGGTCCTGACCGTTCTCCGAGCGGCCGATCTGCTCGGCCACGCTCTTCACGCCGGGAATCGCCGCCAACCGTACGGCAATGCGTTCGCCGATACGCGAGGTCTCCGGCAGCGAGATGCCGGGGCGTAGCGCGGCATGCGCGATCAGATAGTTCTCGCGAAAATCCGGCAGCAGCCGCGCGCCGAGGACTGGCAGCAGCGCAAGCCCGGCCACGCCGCTCGCCAGCACTCCGGCCAGAACCAGCGGTGCGCGTCCCTCGAGGCGCAGGATGACCGCTCGCTGCCAGCGCTTGGCCTGCTGCAGCCAGCGGGCCTCCTCGCGGGGCGAGTAGCTCTGCATGAGCAGCGCGCACAGCGCCGGGGTCGCACTCATGGCCACCAGCAACGAGAGAGCCACGGCCAGCAGAAACGCCGTGGCCAGCGGCCGGAAGAACGCTCCCTGCAGACCCGACAGCATCAGGATCGGCAGGAATGCCACCGCGACGGCCGCCGTGGCGTAAAACACCGGGCGCCTGACCTCCAGCGAGGCCTCGAGTAACAGTGCGCGCAGGTCGGCGCCAGCGCCGGCCGCGCGTCGGCGCCGGGTGATGTTCTCCACGTCGATGACCGCATCGTCGACCACGACCCCGAGGGCGACCACCAGACCGCCAAGGCTCATGGTGTTGAGCGATAGCCCGCCGATGCTCAGGATCCAGACGGTCGCCAGCAGCGATACCGGGATTGCGCTGAAGGAAATGAGCGCACCGCGCCAGTCGCGCAGCGTGAGCAGCAGCAACACGACTACCAGCACGGCGCCGACCAGCAGCGAATTGCGCAGTTTGGCGATAGCGGTCTCGATGAAGCTGGCGGGTCGCAGCAGCGCCGGGTGATACCGTATGCCCCGCTGTTCGAGCTGCGCCGACAGCACCTGCAGGCGGTGCTCGAGCTCACGGGTGACGTCGAGCGTGTTGGCGCCGTACTGGGTCGAAGTCTCCACGAGCACACCGGGCTGTCCGCCGATGATGGCGTCGCCAAAGCGCGGCGCGGCACCGTCGCGCACCTGGGCAATGTCACCGATACGTACCGGTATTCCGCCATGCTGAGCGACTACGGCCTGCGCCAACGCTGCGGGCGAGTCGCCGGGTGACTGCGCCTGCACGACGATGCGCTGTGTCGCGGTCTCGAGATAACCGCCGCCGGTCATCTGAGTACCGCGGCGCGCCGCCTCGAGCACATCGTCCAGGGCAACTCCGGATGCGTCGAGCCTGAGAGGATCGATCCACAGCTGGCGCTCGCGCGAATCGCCGCCGAAGATCTGCGCCTGCGCTACCCCTGGCACGGCCAGGATCTGCGGCTTGAGGGTCCAGCGAATCAGGTCACGCAGCTCGAGCGCCGACAGCCGGTCGCTGGTGTAGCCGAAGTGCAGGAGGTACTCCATCGACGAGCTGAGCGGCGACAGCAGCGGTGGCCCGACGCCGGCCGGCAGCAGCGCGCTCGCCTCCGCCAGCCGCTCGGTGATGACTTGCCGCTGCAGGTAGGGATCGCTGCCTCGTCCGAAGACCACCTGGATGGCGGCCAGACCCTGGCTCGAGGTGGAGCGCACCGCCTCGACGTTCGCTGCGCCACCGAGCACGTCCTCGAGCGGCCGGGTGACCAGGGATTCCACCTGCGTGGCATCGAGCCCCGGTGCCTCGGTCTGAACCAACACGTGTGGCGGGGCAAAGTCCGGAAACACATCCAGCCTGGCCGTGAGCAGCGCCCCGACTCCCAGCAGGGCGATGAGCAGAGAGAACGCGGTTACGATCCTTGGATTGGCCAGTGACCAGCGAACGATGGTGGCAAGCATCAGTCGTGTTCTTCTTCCGCGGCGGAGAACGTGCCGATGCCCTGCTGCGACCAGAGGACCCCCGCGCCCTCCACCACCACCCGGTCGGTACGCTCGAGTCCGTCGACCAGCCAGGCGCTCCCGACGCGTGCCAGTGGCCGCACCGCTACGGCTGCGTAGTGAAAGGTATCGGCGCCAACGTCGTTGAGCTGGCGGTAGACGTAGGCGCCGTTCTCCGAGTACAGCAGCGCCGTAGCCGGCACGAGCAGGCCCGCGGTTGCCGCGGCCTGCAATCGCACCCCGACATGGGCTCCCGGTCCCAGCGCCTCCGGATTGCGCTCGAGTTGCAGCAACCAGCCCAGGCTCTGCGACGACGCGTCGGTACGCGGCAGTTGACCCAGAACCCGCGCGGCAATATTGACGCCATCGACCTCGACGACGGCGCGCCGGTCGATCGCGCCTCCGAGCCGCTGCCCGGGCACGTCCGCACGTAGCAAGAGGAGCTCGCCCCGGCTCACGGCTTCGAGCAGCGAGCGGCGCTGCGCTTCGCTCCAGGCTGCCAGCGGTCCCCACTGCAGGCGGAAGCTCAGCGCTGCCGCGCGTGCCTGCGCGGCTGCCTCCGCTGACTGTGCCTGCGCTGCCTGCACGGCCTTCAGGGAGGCCTGCGTGTCGTCATGGTAGAGCCGCTCCAGGCGCGCGACGTCCGCAGCGGCCGCCGCGGCCGCGGCCTGCGTACTGTCTACGCGACCCATATCGGTCACCAGCACTACGGGATCGAGCACGGTCCCGAAAGCCTGGATCGGCGGTGCTGCGGTGAGCGGCAGAGGGCGCTCGATTCGCAGGCCAACGGCCTGCTGTTGCGATGACGTCAACGAGAGCGCCGTCTGACCCTTTTCGGCCGTCTGACCCTTTTCGGCCGTCTCACTCTTTTCCGCGGTACCGGCCGCGGCCGTCTCGGTGGTGTCGGGCTTCTCCGCTTTCCCGGGAATCTCCGCGACGCCGGCGACCGCCGCCAGCGCCAGGAGTATCCATGGCAGCCGTCGATCGGCAGCCCTCATGAGTGCGGGGACGTGCTTGCGGGCCATTGGGTCTCGGACCCCTGCAGTGGCCGGCGGTAGGCGTCCTCGAGCTCGCCGAAGACCACCTCGGCCTTGTAGGCCGCTTCCAGCACCGCCAGCTGCGCTTCAGTGGCGGCGATCTGCGCAGCCAGCACGCTGGCGCGCTCGCTGCCACCCGCGCGCAGTGCGCGCTGTTCGCCCTCAGATTGCCGCTTGGCGATATCGGCGGCATTGCGGGTTTCGTCCCAGGCCTGCCGCGCCGCGGGCCAGGCCAGCTCGGCACGGTCGATTTGCTCGAAGATCTGCGCCTGCACCGCCTTGAGGTGCTCTCCAGCAGCCTTGCGATGTGCGACCGCTTCACCG
>Ga0126381_100010901_pt1 | contig 10255 bp, 9 predicted proteins | sample PanSoiMetPlot_28_FD_96465 | JGI IMG/M metagenome (GOLD analysis project Ga0126381, IMG submission 96465) | Tropical forest soil microbial communities from Panama - MetaG Plot_28 | ecosystem: Environmental > Terrestrial > Soil > Tropical forest > Bulk soil | place: Panama | collected 2016-02-17 | reverse complement strand
CATTGAATTCGTGGGTTTTTGTCGCCTCCGCCGCGACAACACTTTTTGCCGTTTCGCTTCCGTTGCGAATCTGGAACAGCTACCGCGCCGAGCGCCAGCTCGAGGCGCAGCGTTCACGTCTGGTCGAAGCGCGCCTGACTGCCCTTACCTATCAGATCAATCCCCATTTCCTCTTCAATACGCTGAATTCCGTTTCGACGCTAATACGTATCGATCCCGATCGGGCCCGCGGCATGATTTACCGGCTGTCCAATATTCTGCGGCGGCTGCTTCGCAAGACGGAAAATTTTTCACCGCTGCGAGAAGAAATCTCTTTTATAGACGACTACCTGGCGATTGAAATGGTGCGGTTCGGCAGCAAGCTGCGCTTCTTCAAGGAGATTGATGAGAACACGCTCGATCGCCTGGTGCCGAGCATGATTCTCCAGCCCATCTTCGAGAACTCCATCAAGCACGGTCTTTCGCAGAAAGTGGAAGGCGGCAGTATACGACTTCGTACCTGGCTCGAAGGCACGCGATTGAACATTGTCATTGAAGACGACGGGCTGGGAATACCGGAATCAAAGCTCGCCACGCTCTTCGAATCGGGAATTGGTGTTAGTAATGTGAACGAACGTTTGCGCGTCCTCTTCGGAACCGGTTATCGCCTGCTAGTTGACAGCACTCCAGGGGAGGGAACGCGAACGCTCATCGAAATTCCCCAGCTTGAAGAACACTACGCCGAAGTTGCTTCGATGCCGGCCAGAACGCCTCTCATATAGGCGAAGCTCTTTTGCATGCCCGGCAGGGGGTTGTCCTCGTCTCTCTCGTACTCGAGATTCACGCAGCCGCCGTATTTCATTTTTGTAAGCTGCGTGAAGATTCCCTTAATAGGCAGTTTCCCTTCGCCTACCGGCACCTGGCTGTCTCTGGTCTTCGGATCCTCGAGATCCTTGGCATGCATGTCGAGCAGTCTCGGCCCAGCTTCGGCGATCGATTCCACGATGTCGACCCCTGTTCGCGCCGTATGTCCGATATCCATGCACAAGCCGCAGCGTGGATCCATGTCCTTCACGACCTTCAGCACGCTTTGCGGCGTCGGAAAATGCTTGTCTTCGGGACCATGGTTGTGCACGGCGATTTTCATGTTGTACTCGCGGACGTACTTCTCCAGCTTCGGGAGCGTAACGTGCGTCGGTGCGCACACAATTAACGGAAAGCCTGCTTGCCTCGCATATTCGAATTTGCTTCTGATGTCCGCTTCGTCGTCCTTCTGAAAGGAGACATTGCCGCAGCCCACCAAAATAATGCCGGCATCCGCGAATTCTTTCTTTGCCGCGTCGATTTGCTGCGGAGTGCTGTTCAGTGGCAGATGAAATTCCTTGACATTCAGATATGGCGTACCCAATTCCTTCGTCATCCGGATTGCCTGTTCCCTGGAGAACTTTCGAAACGAATAAGACGCCACGCCCAGTTTGAAATTTGCCCCGCGAATGTGATATTGCTGTCCGGGCGCAATCCGTGAAGCAACCGCGCCCACGGCGATCGATTGAATTAAGCTCCGTCTATTGATCAAATGGCCTCCAGTTCTTCCTCGAGCAGTTGCTTCTGATACAACTCAGCATAGTACCCGCCGAGCCGCTGCAACTCCTGATGAGTCCCGATTTCGACAATCGATCCATGGCTCAGTACAACAATCCGGTCGGCATTTTGAACCGTCGAGACGCGGTGCGAGATCAGGATCGTGGTTCGGTCGCTCATGACACCGGCCAGTCCTTTCAGGATCTTCTCCTCCGTCACTGTATCAACGCTTGAGAGCGCGTCGTCCAGAACGAGCACGCGCGGGTTGCGGAGAATGGCTCGTGCAATTGCGGCTCGCTGTTTCTGGCCGCCCGACAGCGTTAATCCCCGTTCGCCGATTATGGTTTCAAGTCCGTTCGGAAATGTATCGATATCGGTGGCCAGTCCGGCGATCTCTGCAGCCCAGCTAATCTCTTCCCTGTTCGCCGCAGGCGCGCCCCAGGCGATATTCTCGGCCAGGGTGGCACTGAAGAGGAAGGTCTCCTGCGGGACGAAACCGATTTGATGCCGCAGGTCTTCCGGGTCGAAGCTCTTCAGGTCAATTCCGCCGAACGAAACGCTTCCCGATGTGGGATCGAACAATCGCGCGATGAGGCTAGCCAGGATCGTTTTGCCACTGCCAGTATGTCCCACGATGGCAACGGTCTCACCTGCTGCGATCTTCAAGCTGATCCCGTTCAAAGCCGCCCTACCGCCAAAGACCATGCGCACGTTCTCGAAATGGATCTCCGCTTCACAGTCGCGTACGGCAGGAACACTTCCCGATGGCCGGCTGATATCGGGCTGTTCGCGAAGCAGTTCGTTAACCCGGTTCAGGGAGGCAGTACCTCGTTGCATCAGGTTAATGACCCAGCCGATCGCAATCATCGGCCAGACCAGCATTCCCATGTACACATTGAACATGACGAAGCTACCAATGGTGATTCGTCCATCGAGCAGTTGCCTGCCTCCGGCCCAGAGCACGATCAGAAATGTCATCGCGATTAGGGCTTGCAGCAGCGGCTGGAGCATTCCCTGGATTTTTGCGAGACCGATGTTCTCTCGCACATATCCTCTATTCAGCGCTTCGAATTGATCAATTTCCGCCTGCTCCTGGGCATAGGCGCGAATGACGCGGACTCCCGACAAATTCTCTTGAACTTTGCTGCTGATGTCCGAAAAAATTCTCTGGATGTGCTCGAAACGCACATGAATCCGCCTCCCGAAAAAGATTACCGCCAGAGACACGAAGGGGGCCGGTACGAACGCCATCAGTGTCAGACGAACATTGGTGTGCATCATTACCGCAAGGGACAGCAACAGCATTATCACTGTCTCGGTGATGTACATGATCCCCGGTCCCAGCATCATGCGGACTGCATTCAGATCATTCGTGCTTCGCGCCATGATGTCACCGGTGCGGTAGCGCGCATAGAAATTCTGCGACAGTCCTACAAGGCGCCGGAACAGGTCATTGCGGAGATCGTACTCGATGTCGCGGGAGATGCCAATGAGAATGACGCGCATCCAGTATTGAAAAAGGCCCTTGATTGCTGCCAGGCCAGCAATGGCCAGGGCAAGTTCAAGCACGATCCGCATCCGGAAGCCGCGCGTGAGCGAGTCCACGCCGAATTTGAGAACAAGCGGCAGTGAAGCAGCCAGCACGTCCTTCATCAACAGAGATCCGATACCTAGCGAGTACCCCTTTCGGTAGCGGTACATATAAGGCCAGACGGTGGAAAGCGATTTAAACATGAGTTAGCGGCCGCATTAATCGCCCAGCCCGGCGGCTACTGTCTTCATCCATTCCAGCAAGAACGTTTTTTGCCCGTTCCTGGTTTTCCACCATCCATCCGGTGTGAAAAACGGATCCGGCGCGGCCACTACAGTAACGTGAATCCATGGCGCTTCTTTGCGCCAAAGGCGCGCCGCCCGCCTGGTGTGGAAGTTGCTTGTAACCAGCAGAATTCTGTTGAGCGAATGAGCTCTCAGGTAGTTGCCGAGAAATTTTGCCTCACTGCGCGTAGAGTCGGCTTCCGGCGGCAGCCAAACGGCTCGGAAAAGCGTGGCCTGATAGCCGTTCCGTTCAGCGAACTCAATCGTGATGTCTGAATCGTGACCCAATAAATTGGGCGGCCCGCTTACAAGGACGTAGGGCGAATATCCCTGAGTGGCGAGCTGAGCAGCTCGCAAGATTCGCATTCCGGAGTCGTCACCGCCGAGAACCAATATTGCATCAGCCTTACTCGCCCTATCATCTTCCACCAGAAGACGGCCCGCCAACGTTAGCAGGGAAGTGCGAAGAAACCACAGCGCGACGACCAATATGAGCAATACTGCGCCAATCCTCGCTAGGGCGCGTATCAGCTTGCGAGGGCGGGACACAATCCGCCTCGCGTCCCTATTCGGAGTTACGGCCGTTCCCACCGCCCGCTCTCACCCGATCGGAGCACGGCCTCGATCACTCGCATGTTAGCTACCGCATTTTCTAGAGGCACCGGTACGTCGCTGTCCTCCTGAATTGCACGAGAGAACTCATCGCCCTGAATCGTGTACTGGTCGGCGGTTGAAAATTCTTCCATTCGGGCGCTGCGGCCCGCGAGTTCGGAACCATCATCGACAAAGATACGGCTGGGACGGTCGGGCGGGACGTTGTAAGGTATCTCGATCTCTACCCGCCCTTTCGTGCCAAAGACCTGCATCCGCTGGAACGGGACCAGTTGCGTGCTACATGTGAAAACCGTTTGCCCGGGAGCGTAATCAAGCAACGCCGAACATAAGCGATCTATTCCCATCTCCGGATCGCGCTCGACCAAGGCTATAGCCCTTGCGGGTTCGCGTCCAAACAGGAAGCGCGACATCGTGATTGGGTAGCATCCAATATCCATGAGGCCACCACCGCCGAATTCAGGCACATTCCGAATATTCTTGGGATCGCGATTGAAATAGCTGAAGGTGCTCATTACACCTTTCAGGTCGCCGATTTCTCCACTTTGAACAATCTCCCTCGCCCGTAACCACTGCGGGTGCGTGCGCACCATGAATGCTTCGCCAATTTTTACGCCCGTCTTGTCTCGCACCGCTATGAGCTGTAATGCTTCGTCCGCAGTAAGAGAGATCGGTTTTTCACACAGAACGTGCTTGCCGGATTCCGCCGCCTTGATTGACCACGGGACATGCAGATGATTCGGCAACGGGTTGTAAACCGCGTCCACCTCTGCATCGGACAGCAGCTCTTCGTAAGAGCCGTACGCCTTCGGGATGTTTAGTAAGGAGGCGGACTGTTGCGCGCGGTGCAACTGCCGGGAGGCAATCGCCACGAGTTCGCATCGCTTACCCCGCTGCATGCCGGGAATTACTTTCTTGACAGCGATATTGGCAGCACCCAGAACACCCCATCGAATCTTTGCGCGCATTCCTTTTGAGTTTCGCACGCAAGCTGCCGCCTTTGAGCGTTTGGCTATCAGCTCCGAGCAGCGAGTTTTGAGCGATCCAGTTGTTTGGCTACGCCGCCTGCCGGTGAGGAGACGATACGAAGCCCAGTTCGACCTGGCCGAGCGACGACCGGCCCAACTCTGAAGGGGTATTTTGCCAAACGAAAGGGCTGTCTTGCGAAACGAACTCCGAGGCAGGGCGGGGTTGGCGGCGACCCTGCGAAACGAACTGGGGATCGGACTTGCGGCGTGAAGAAACCGTGCCCTTACGGTCGCGGCTCCGCTTGAGCTTCGTTAAGGCGTTGAGAGCTTTATAGAAGGCGCGCTCGTGCGTAGTCTGATAGCGCATAAACAAAGCGAGCTTGTGGGTGTCGATCCGGGTGTCCGTGAAGGCCTGATTTTGAATGCGAATGGCGCGCTGCATAAGCCACCAGGATTGAGCCATTTGGTGGACCACGAGCCCTTCCGTTTCGTTCGCCGGGGCATGCTCAGCCAACAAATCAGCGAGCAGCGCTTCAAAGGCGGCAGGATCTTCGCCGGGAATGATGACGCGGCCGGAAGCGAGGCCATGCTTGAGAGAGTTGGCGCTGGAGGCGACCTTGCCATGGGGAGTGCGGGGCCCGCCAGATCGTTTTGGAGTCTTCGCCTCGCTGAAAAACGCGGGCTCATCCGGCTCAAGCCGGGCGCTTGCGTTGGGAATTGGAGCAGGCCCGGTAGAGACGGGTCCGGCGACCGGCTCGCCGGCAGGACTGCCGGCCCCACAATGTTGAACTGACGCAGTTGCGGCGAGCCGGTTCTGCCGATATTCAAGCTTCCTCGCCTTGCGCTCGGCTTCGCGGCGCTGTTTGCGGAGTTCGCGTGAAGTCATATTCAACATTCCATAAGCCGTTTAGACGCTCAAAACGGTATGGCCGAGTTTAAGTGGTTGCAAGCGCTGCGAAAATTTTGGGCTGGTTTTTGTGACTGGCAACTTATTTCAAATGTCGGCCGGGGGCCAAACGGATCGTGTAAAAGCCCTGTTGTGCTGAAATGAAAGTTCACCACGGGTAGCGCCGACTCGATGTCCAGGCGACATTAAAAACTCTGGTTCAAATATCGAATGAGTAGAAGAATCCGTTCGACCACGATTCTTTGCGTGCGGCGCAACGGGAAAGTGGTCCTCGCCGGTGACGGGCAAGTCACGATGGGCAGCGAAGTATTGAAGGCGGGTGCGAAGAAGCTCAGGCGCCTGTACAATGGCAAAATTCTTTCCGGCTTCGCGGGCTCTACCGCCGACGCGTTCGCGCTTTTCGCACGCTTTGAAGCCAAGCTGGAAGCCTATAGCGGCAACCTGGCACGCAGTGTGGTTGAACTCGCTAAAGAGTGGCGGACCGACCGTATGCTGCGTCACCTGGAGGCTCTGCTCCTGGTTGCGGATACGCAGAACATATTTATCGTCAGCGGTACAGGTGATGTTATCGAGCCCGACGCGCCGGTGGCCGCTATCGGCTCCGGCGGCGCTTTTGCCAAATCCGCAGCGGTCGCCTTGCTCGAAAATACCAACCTCGGGGCCCGTGAGATCGTCGAAAAGGCCATGAAAATCGCAGGTGATGTGTGCGTCTACACGAATGAGAACGTCACCTACGAGGAGCTGGCGTAGTGGTCATCTATCTCCCACAGCAATCGTCGGACGAGGCGCCGCTGCTCGACGAGTTGACGCCCCGTGAGATTGTTGCGGAGCTGGACAAGCATGTGGTCGGGCAGTCGGATGCGAAGCGGTCGGTGGCGATTGCGCTACGGAACCGTGTTCGCAGACAGAAACTCGATCCTGAAATGGCCGAAGAGGTCATGCCGAAGAACATTCTCATGATCGGTCCGACCGGGGTAGGCAAGACCGAAATTGCCCGCCGCCTGGCGAAACTGGCGAATTCTCCATTCCTAAAGGTAGAAGCCAGCAAGTTTACCGAGGTTGGTTACGTCGGCCGTGATGTCGAATCCATCATCAGGGACCTGGTAGATATCGCGATAGACATGATCCGTGAAGAGCGGCTGGAGCAGGTTGCTGACCGCGCCGAGCAGCAAGCCGAGGAGCGGCTACTTGATCTCCTGATGCCTCCTCAGCCCGAGGGAACCGAGTCCATCGAGCGGACCCGCGAGAAATTGCGAGAGAAGCTTCGCGCGGGCAAATTGGATGACCGCATGGTGGAAGTGGATGTAAAGGAACGCGGTCCCACGTTTGAAGTCTCCACAAATGGAAACGTGGAGGAGATGGACATCAACTTAAAAGATGTCATTCCCGGTCTCTTTGGACCACGTACCCGAAAACGCAACATGCGAGTTTCCGAGGCCCTCGAGTACCTGATTCAGGAGGAAGAACAGAAGCTGGTTGACATGGATCAGGTAACGCGCCTCGCGTTGGAGCGTGTTGAGCGAAGCGGCATCGTTTTTCTTGACGAGATGGATAAAATAGCGGGCCGCGAGGGTGGGCATGGACCCGACGTGAGCCGCGAAGGGGTCCAAAGAGATATCTTGCCGATTGTGGAGGGCACAACAGTAAATACCCGCCACGGCTTCGTACGGACTGACCACATCCTGTTTATTGCGGCCGGCGCATTCCATGTATCAAAGCCTTCGGACCTCATTCCGGAGCTGCAAGGCCGATTTCCGATTCGTGTAGAGCTGAAGTCGCTGAGTGAGAGCGATTTCATTCGCATTCTCAGGGAGCCGAAATCTGCGCTGGTGAAGCAATACACAGCGTTGCTCGAAACGGAAGGCATCAAGCTCACCTTCACTGAAGATGCAGTTACGGAAATTGCGCGGATTGCTGCCCAGGTGAACGATTCTGCCGAGAACATCGGCGCGCGGCGCCTGCACACGATTATGGAAAAGCTGCTGGAAGAGATTTCCTTCGCCGGCCCTGATCTCAAGAAGAAGAACATTAAAATAGACGCCGTGTACGTCCGTAAACAGCTGGCGGACATCGTAAAAGATCAAGACCTCAGCAGGTACATTCTGTAGGAGGATGCAGAAGGACCCCCGAGTCCGCTTGCTCAAGCGCGCGGTTCAGAATTTGCTGGGATTCACTATTGTGCTTCTTAATGGTTGCGGGTATGTGGGACCGGTTCTACCGCCCTCTCCGCAACTGCCGACTGCAATCGCGGATCTCCACGCGATCGAACGGGGCGATCAGATCGTGATCACCTTTAATACGCCGTCCCACACGACGGACAACCTATCGATCAAGCGGTTTTCAGAAATTGATCTGCGAATCGGGACGGCACCCGCGCCCTTCGATTTCAACCAATGGGCTGCATCCGCCCAGCAATACAGCCTGACTTCCCCGCCACCGAACGATCCGGATAACCCGCAATCGGTCCCGGTCACGAAATCGATTCCGGCAGGCCCGTGGGTCGGAAAGCGCATCGCGATAGCAGTGCGAACGGCCATACGGAAGACGGATCATTACTCGTCGTGGTCGAATCGAGCAACTCTTACCGTGGTGCAGCCGCTGAACCCTCCAGCTACGAAGCTGGAACCGACCGCACAAGGTGTCCTCCTGAGTTGGGCCAAGCAGGTTTCGGACGCACAATACAGCGTTTATCGCCAAGGACCGGGGGATCAGCAACCGGTACAGATAGGGACGTCCGATCATCCGGATTACGTCGACAAGACCGCCCAATATGACACGCTTTATGTGTATACGGTGATCGCGAGTGCGGGCTCGGCTGAAAGTCTGCCATCGGCACCTGTTCGGATTACGATGAGCGATACGTTTGCCCCGTCTGTGCCGGCGACCATGACTGCTCTTGCCGGTCCCGATTCTATTGAGGTGTCGTGGCAGCGGAGCCCCGAAGCGGATTTGAAGGGGTATTACGTGTATCGCTCAGTCAATGCGGGTCCGTTCGAGCGGCAAGGGTCGCTAGTGAGTGTGCCTACCTTCAGCGACCACAATGTTGAACACGGAAAGACGTACCGATACGAAGTGAGCGCAGTGGATCAAAAGAACAACGAAAGCGCGAAATCGAGCGCGGCTCAAACTGCGTTTTGATCTCAGGGGCGATTAAGTCGGCGCGACCGTAAGTAATCTGTCCCGTGGGCGATACGCGTCCGATTGCATGGTAGCATCGAGCCATGAGGGCGAGGTCGTTGCCAGGAGCTCCAGCTTGCTCCGATTCCTGAACGCGTGGATCGGTCCCTTCCAGGAATTTTTGGTACTCGCCGGCCGGGCTTTCAGGAACATCGTTCGCAGCCCGCACTACTACGATGACGTTTTTATTCAGATGGACATCATCGGTGTCGGAAGCCTTGTCATTGTTATTCTGACCGGTTTTTTTAGCGGCGCCATAATTGCGCTTCAGATGGCTCGGGCTCTTAATACCTATGGCGCAAGTAGCCAGGTGGGAACTATTGTCTCGCTCACACTCGTTCGCGAGCTAGGGCCGGTTCTGACGGCCCTGCTGGTTGCCGGAAGAAACGCTTCCGGTATCGCCAGCGAGCTAGGGTCGATGAAGGTGACTGAGCAGATCGACGCGATGCGCGCCTTGGGGACGGATCCAATTCAAAAATTGGTGACTCCCCGTCTGACCGCGACAGCCATCATGCTGCCAGCCTTGACCGTGATCGCTGATGCGATCGGATCCATTGGCGCTTACCTGGTAGCGGTTCCTCTTTTGCATATCATTGCCAGTTCGCAATATTGGTCGAGTTTCTGGCGGGCGCTGGTCATGAATGACCTGGCACAGGGTCTCATCAAGCCGCTGATTTTCGGAATGATTATTTCGCTGGTGGGTTGTTTCTATGGCTTGCAGACGACTGGGGGAACACAGGGGGTCGGGCGTTCTACCACCCAGGCCGTCGTAACTGCTTCGATCTGGATCTTCGTAGTTACCTTCTTCATCGATAAGATATTCGTGAATTTATAGGTCATCATGCCGGAAGGCCCAATTCTCGATTTTTGTGATGTAAATCTTCGTTACGAAGATGTATGGGCCTTAAAGGAAGTTTGTCTGACGTTAAGGCCTGGAGAAACACGCATCATCTTCGGCGTCGCAGGCAGCGGCAAGACCACGCTACTGAAGGCAGTTATCGGACTCGTCCCAGTCGATCAGGGACATATAAAGGTCTTTGGCGAAGATATTACAGCAATGAAAGAGGCCGAATTGTTCGGGCTTCGTAGCCGAGCCGGTATCGTTTTCCAGGAGGGCGGTCTTTTCGACTCCCTCACCGTAGGAGAAAATGTGGAATACCCGCTGCTAAACCGGCAAACTGCTGCGCATGGGAACGGCGCACAAACGGGTGATGAT
>Ga0126381_100010900_pt1 | contig 10256 bp, 11 predicted proteins | sample PanSoiMetPlot_28_FD_96465 | JGI IMG/M metagenome (GOLD analysis project Ga0126381, IMG submission 96465) | Tropical forest soil microbial communities from Panama - MetaG Plot_28 | ecosystem: Environmental > Terrestrial > Soil > Tropical forest > Bulk soil | place: Panama | collected 2016-02-17 | reverse complement strand
CGAAGCTAAGGCACCAGAAAGCTAACACTTGCGTTTGCGAGCATTGCCGACCCAAGCCACGGCGATGGCCGGCTGTATGCCACGGGTCTTCGATTTCAACCAACCCTAGGTCTGCCCTCGACGAGAGCCTGCGACAATGTGACGAGCTGTTCCCTGCTCTGGGCGCCCAGCCGTTCAAGCACGGCGCGAATGATCGCCTTCAGCCCATCCGCGTCAATTCCCGCTGCATGGTTGCGCAGGACAGCCGTTCAGCTTTGCTGACCCGGTTGTCGGCGTTTGACTGTGTACTTGGCGACAGTCGATTGAGCGACCTCCATGCCCAGCTTGAGTAGTTCGCCATGGATCCGAGCGCGCTCCACAACCAGTTGCCCCGGCTCATCTCCCGGATCAGATCGCGAATCTCTCGGGATCGCTGGACGACCACCCTTGGATCGGGACTTCCATCGCCCGGCGATGTCAGCGGATCACCCTCTCCGTCTGACAATCTGGCGGCGTCCACCACGCTTGGGCAGAGGCCATAGAGCCAGACAAAGGCCAGTCGATCCGCATTGGACAGCCGCACGCACCCCGATGCCCGTTGAGGGGTATTTGATTGAGGACGCTCTGACGGATTATTCTCGCTTTGAGGCTGTCCGCGAGGTATTTCTTGCGATGCGTAGGGCGGCCAAGACCGAAAGACCGTCGCGGTCTCCTTCATAACCGCCGTTACGATCCTGTGGATTTTCAAGAGGATCTCAATGCTGATCATGCCAATGGTTTGGGCATATTCCAGAAACCTCTCTATGGTGGACTGATATGGAAGTGGCTTTGGCGACTCCTCGGTCATGCTATGCTCCTCTTATGGACGGACCGCCAGCCGACGAACAGCGCCGTGACGCGCTATTGCTAAAGCTCTTGAAAACGCCCCCGCAGCCGCGTCCCAAGAGAAAAGAACGCCCCGCAAGCAAGGGACGCGTCCACATGGGCAAGACGCGCTAACCCACATTTCCTAGTCATCGTCCGGCACCGGGATTTCGCCGTGACACTGGGGGCAGGCGCGCTCCCCAACCCTGCCGCTTCCTCCGCAGCGAGAGCAAACGCTTTGTGCTCTCCCCCTCAAGGTGGCCGATGGAATATGACGTGGCGCTGTCAGAGGACGGCTGCGAAATAACTCTAAGGGCCACTCTTGCACCGCCAAGAGGGCTGCCGCCGCTTTCCGAGCTTCCTCTACAACTCTCGTTCTCTCCGACGTTTCATCAGATTGAGGCGCTCCTACCCCAATTCGTAGAAGAGTTGTTTTGCCCTCATATTGGAAATCAATCTCAACAAACCGGGGAATCCCCCGCCAGTCAGCCCCTACATGGCGTATGCGGCGGATTGTGGCCTTTATGGTCATGGACTTCCTCGCTTCTTGCGCCATTTTCGCGGTTCCTAAGCTGCAGCGGAACTTTGTCTGGGATGCCGGGCGTGCGGCGAAGCTCTTGGACCGCATCTACCGCGAGATGCAGATTTATGGGTACTCCGACTGCCACATGAGTTCCAACTATGGATGACCTGCTGTACTTCCACCATCGATCGAAAATGCCGCGCCGGTGATGAAACCGGCATCATCGCTTGCCAGATATGCGATCGCCTTGCCAATTTCCTCGGGGTGCGCCATCCGTTTTAGCGGCATATAAGACATCACCTCTGCCTCGGCGAGTGCAGGGTCAGCCGCATTCTCGATCTCACGGCGTACCATGTCGGTGTCCACGTACCCCGGGCAGACGCAATTCACCCTGACGTCAGGCGCCAATTCGAGCGCCAGAGCGCGGGTCACATTGACCACGCCACCCTTGCTGGCGCAGTACACTGATAGCTTCTTCTCTCCGATCAAACCTGCATCTGAGCCGACATTAACTACGTTCCCACGTGATGCCTTTAGGTAGGGGTAGGCGGCCCGGATACAAAAAAACGTACCTCTCAAGTTGACGTTCAGGACTTGATCCCACATCGCTTCGTCGCAATCCAATAGAGGCCTCGCATCCCCGACACCGGCGGAGTTCACCAGCACATCCAGACCCCCCAATCCTTCGACTGCAGAGTGGACCGCCTCTTCGCAGCCTTTTACCGTTGCGATATCGCCCAGCGCAGGAATCATGCGCTTTCCCCCGCCCAGCGCCGCTATGCCGTTTGCAATAGAGCCCGCACTGCGCCCATTGATGGCCACTTTGGCGCCGAGACTATGAAAAACTCGAGCAGCGGCCTGCCCAATGCCACGCGAAGAACCCGTTATCAGAACGCGCTTTCCATCAAATTTCATGACGTCCCCTTCTCATGCTCGACCGCCGAACGATTCTAGTAGCGGAGAATGACTAGATGTTCAGTTCCAGGGTGCGGTGAAGCCGTTTAGCTTGAATCGGCTTGCGTCGCTTGTCCAGACAACGGTACGCAAGAATGCGCCCTATCGGAAAGAGGTATCGGCTTGCGGTCAGGCTGCATATCGCCACCGTCTCGTTGATGATGATGGCGGGCTCATGGGTTAGACGCGCCAATAGAGACGTTGGAGCTGGTCTACGCCCCGCCCGTCGATTGCACGACGCGGATTGATGCGTAGCCAGATTGCGACTTGGGTGCTGGAGGGAAATGGGAATGGAAATGTTCGATCTGTCGGGCAAGGTGGCGATGGTGACTGGCGCCAATGGCGGCATAGGTCTGGCGATGGCGACGGCATTGGGCCGCGCCGGTGCTGAGGTGATGATCGTTGGCCGTAACCGCGAGAAATGCGAAGCCGCGGTCAAGCGTCTGCAGGGGGGCGGCCTGCGGGTCACCTATTTTGCGGCGGACCTCACGGGCGAGGCCGCCTGCAGAGACGCCGTGGCGGCTACGTTGAGCAGCTTCGGGCGCCTCGACATCTTGGTCAATTGCGCTGGAATCACCGTCCGCAAGCAGCCGGAGGACCTGACGCTGGACGAGTGGAACTCGATTCTGGCAACGAACCTGACCGCCGGCTTCCTGTGTTCGCAGGCTGCGCTCCCGGCAATGCGTGAGCAGGGCGGCGGCAAGATCGTCAACGTGGGGTCGATGCATATGCTGTTTGCCGCGTCACATACCGCCGCCTACGCAGCCAGCAAGGGTGGGCTGTTGCAGCTGACCAAGTCGCTAGCTGTTGCCTGGGCGAAACATAACGTGCAGGTCAACGCAGTCTTGCCCGGCTATATTGAGAGCGAGCTGCTGCAGAGTGCGCTGCAGCAGGTGCCCGGACTCGAACAACGGGTTCTCGGCCGTACCCCGGCGGCCCGTTGGGGGCGTCCGGAGGATCTCGAGGGCGCGGTAATCTTCCTCGCCAGCCAGGCCTCGAATTTCATCACCGGGGCATCGATTGTCATCGATGGCGGCTATTCAATCTACGGCTAGGTTCCGGATACAGTCGGCTGACGCGGCGGTCCTCAGCTGGCCGCGACGTTGTCGAGCGAGCGCTTTGCCGAGGCGCGAGCCCCCCTCGGAACCTTGTGCTCGAGGAAGTCACGCGTTTTGCTGAGCAGGCTGCCCATTGCCTTCCGCGCTGCCTCCGGCCTGCGCTTCTTTGTCGCCGTGAGCACGTCCTTGCACACTGACAGAAATGCCGAATAGAAAAGGTCGCGCGCGATGCGGTGGGGAACCAATAGGCCCACTCCGATGAGGCTGCCCATTCGATGCAGTAGCGGATTGTGCGCGGTTGCGAGAATCTGACGGTTGCGGCATGATCGTGGCGGGGACGAGGGGGCGTGACAGCCACAGGGCTGGGGCGGCCATTGTAGCTCTGCGAAAGCGTTGCAAATAATCCTTGGCGGGTACACGCCAAGTACAGAACCGCGGTCAGCGGTTCGCGAGGTCATTTAGGTAGAAGGACGAGATGGCAGGGGCCGAACTTGAGGGAGTGTGGAGGCGCTTTGGCGGTTTCGCTGCTGTTGCGGATTTGACGCTGAATGTCCGCGACGGGGAGTTTCTCGTCCTACTTGGGCCATCAGGTTGCGGCAAGACGACTTCGCTCAGGATGCTTGCCGGGCTCGAGCGTCCCAGCGAAGGGGTGATCCGTCTCGATGGCCGCGTCGTCAACGACGTTGCGCCGGGGGATCGGGACACTGCGATGGTGTTTCAGAGCTACGCCCTCTACCCGCATATGACGGTCTCGCGAAACCTGAGCTTCGGACCGCGGGTGCGAGGCGAGGACCGAACCACTATCGCGCACCGCGTCGAGCAGGTGGCCGGCGTCTTGGGTTTGGAGAATCTTCTCAATCGCCGCCCGAACGAGCTTTCGGGCGGCCAGCGCCAGCGCGTGGCCCTCGGGCGGGCAATGTTGCGCCAGCCGAAGCTTTTCCTCATGGACGAACCGCTTTCGAACCTCGATGCAGCGTTGCGCGGCCAGGTTCGCGCCGAACTCATTCGGCTGCATCAGAAACTGGGCGTGACGACAGTCTACGTGACCCACGACCAGACCGAAGCGATGGCCATGGCCGACCGGATTGCGGTGATGTTTGAAGGCCGCCTGCAGCAGGCCGCGCCGCCGGAGGATATCTTCGACGATCCGGTGAATCTTATGGTCGCGACCTTCATCGGTTCGCCAAGAATGAACCTCGTGTCCGGGTCGATCCAGCCGCACGACGACGGCCGCCTGTCGGTCAAGCTACTGGGGTCCGAGCTTTTCCTGCCGGCGGGGGCGTGTCTGCGGCCCGGCCATGAAGGCCCCCGGGATGTGATGCTCGGCTTTCGGCCGACGGATTTTACCCTGGGTGGCGGTCGGAACGTCGAGGCGAGCGAATTATTCACCGGGATCGTGGACCTCGTGGAGCCGATGGGGGCGGAGACCTTCGTCGCGCTGAAGTGTGCCAATCAAATTCTGAGCTGTCGGGCATCGGGACGGGAGCACATGACCGTCGGCGAGCAGGTCACTTTCTCGCTTGACAGGCGATTCATCTACGCTTTCGATCCGGCGACAGGCATCGCTGTGATCGATCGCTCTGGCTTTGCGACGCGAATTGGGCGCCGCAAAGCGGACTAAGGCGTCATAACGACATTTCGCCAACTAAGGCGATGAACAGGGAGGACGAACGACATGCATCCAGTTGGGATACGCCTTATGCCGAGGCCTTACGTCAAAATTGCCTCGCTCCTAGCCACGGCACTCTTGGCCGCGTCGATACTGCCGGCGTCAGGCCTGGCAGCGGGCAAGACGGTCGTCACTGTGGCCTATAGCCCGACCTTCGTGTTTGACACTAACGATTTGGCGGCCAAGTGGTGGAATTCGATTAAGGACCAGTTTGAGAAGCAGTACCCCAACGCGGAGGTGAAGCTGGTTCCGATCGAGGGCGGCTACGACGACATCGTCAACAAATTGAGCCTGCTGTATCGCTCTCCCGCAACCACCCCCGACGTCGTCCAGATCCCGACACCTGTGATCGCCGAGTGGGTTGCTTCCGGTTACCTCCTCCCGCTGGATTCCTACGTCGCAAAGACGGACTGGTGGCAAGATTTCCCGCAGGTCATCAAGGATGAGGACACTTTTAACGGCAAAGTCTACGCCGTTAGCAGCGGCGAAAACGACTCGATGCTCTACTACAACAAGGACATGTTCAAGAAGGCCGGCCTTCCCGTTCCGTGGAATCCGCAGAACTGGGACGACATTCTCACCGCCGCCCGCCAGATTCACGCCAAGGTTCCCGACGTTGTCCCAATGTGGTTGATGGCCGGCACCAGCGTGGGCACAGTGGGCATCGAGATGGGCTCCGGAAACCTGCTCTTTGGTTCGAGCGACTCGACCATATACGACGCGGCGACCCAGAAATGGGTCGTCGACAGTCCGGGATTGCGTGAAGTGCTGGGGTTCTACCATTCGATTTACAGTGAGGGCCTCGGTGCGAAGTTGAGCGATCTGTTCTCGCCGACCGCCCATACCGTCCCGGTGACCGATCTCATCCCCAAGGCCGAGGTGGCGATCGTTCTCGGTTCGAACTTCTACGGCGGGCAGTGGGGCAAACTGGTTTGCGCCCCGTGCTGGGACAAGGCGACTGAAGTGGAAGGGGTGGCGCCAATTCCCTATGTGAAGGGGCAGGCACCGAACGTCACGACGACCGTTGCGGGCTGGGACTACGCCGTTGCCGCGGTCACGCCGCATCCCAAGGAAGCGTTTGATCTGGTTAATCTGATGTCGAACGAGAGCAACTCCATCGACATGGCCAATTGGTCGGGCTTCGTGCCAGGAAGCTCCAAATTTGCGATGGCGCCGGCGCTCATCAATTTCGGCCCGCCGGTCAATGAGCTCGCATCGAAAATCATCGCCGATGGCAAAATCCTGCCGCCACTGGCCGACTTTGAGGTGTGGTCGAAGGGGTTGCAGGAGGCCACCGGTACGATGGCGCAGCATCCGGAGACAACCGTGGATCAGGCGATCGGGATCCTGAAGGACTACGTGACCAACCAGCTCGGTGAAGACAAGGTCGAGACCAGGTGAATGATGCCGTCGTTGCCTCCGCTAGTGAGAGGGGCAAAAAGGTAAGGTTACATAAGCGGTCGGCAGATCATCCCGGGGTCGACATCCCCGGGATGATACTGTTACTTCCCGCTTCTCTGCTGCTGCTGGCGCTGTTTGTCCTTCCGGTCGGCTATGCGTTTTATTTGGGCTTTACCAATATCACGCTCATCGGCCCCGCATCGGTCCATTTTCATTTTACCGGCATTGCGAATGTGCACCGGCTGGGCCGCGACACCCTGTTCTGGAAGTCGCTCTGGCTCACTGCGGTTTTTCTCGCCGGGTCCGTCGTCGGGGTGACCGTCGTCGGCATGGCGCTGGCGGTGGTTATGCAGCGATCGGCGGCCTGGCTGCGCGCGGGGGTGGGGGCGGTCGCCATCGTGGCATGGATGCTACCGCCGATCACCGTTGCCGTTGTGTGGTACGCCTTCACCACGTCGGGTGGTACCCTGAGCTTGGTGACGCCTGGGGATGGCGACTCGCTGAACCATTTTCCAATGCTGATCGTCACCTTGGCGAACGTCTGGTCGACCGCGGGCTTTTCCATGCTGATTCTGTCTTCAGGCTTGCGGGCGGTGCCGTCGGAGGTCATTGAGGCGGCCTTGATGGAAGGCACGGCGCGTTGGCGCATCTTCCTATCAGTCACGCTCCCGATCATGCGGCCGACCATTGTGACCAATGTCCTGCTCGTGACGCTATTGAGCCTCGCCAATTTCGCGCTCATCTACATCATGACGGCCGGTGGCACCGACAACTCAACCGATATCCTGCCCGTCTACAGCTATCAGCAGGGTTTCGTGTTCAAGAAGCTGGGTTACGGCGCCTTGCTAGGCGATGTGCTGGTGATTATTTCAACGGTGTTCGCGTATCTTTACGTGCGCGCTGCGCGGCAGCGGCCGGTCCGTACCCGGCTGGCCGATGGGGTTTAGGACATGAGCGGTAATGGAACAGCCGGCGTCGCCCCAAAGGCGGGGACGACCAGTCCTGCTCAGAGGCGGGTGGTGCTGCTGAGCAATTTGCTCCTGGTTTGCCTTGGTCTCCTGTTTCTGGCGCCGATGCTTTGGCTATTTCTCGCATCGGTCGATGACCATGCGAGCTGGTCCCTGTCTTTGCCGACCTTCACCCTCGCGCATCTGGCGTATGCGACATCGGGCGATTTCCTCAACGCACTGGTCAATACTTTCTACATGGCGCTCGTGGCGACGGTCGTTTCGACGGTCTCGGGCACGCTGGGCGGCTATGCGCTGTCGCGGCGACGCATCCCAATGAGGGATGGCTTGATGGTGGCGGTTCTGTTCCTCACAGGCATTCCAATTGCCATCATGATCATTCCGGTTTTCCAGATGTTCGGTAATTTTAATTTGCTGAGCCTGATTCCGACCGGCGTCTTTCTTGGCGTGACGAGCTTGCCCTTTGCGCTCTGGCTGATCAAAACGGCCATGGACTCCGTGCCAAAGGAGCTCGAGGAGGCCGCGCAAATCGAGCGCGCTAGCGTGCTGCAGATCATCCTCTTTGTCACCGCGCCATTGGCGCTGCCGGGAATCGCCGCCGCTGCGATATTCAGTTTCATCAGTGCCTGGGGAGCGTTCCTCGTGCCCCTGGTCCTGATCAGCGACGCGAGCGAGCTGCCGGGCCCGATATTGATCTACGGTCAGATCAGCGCCTCGCAAACTCACTACGGCGATATTGCGGCCTGCTCGATCGTGTACTCGCTGCCGGTGGTGGTGCTCTATATCCTGATGTCGCGGCCATTCGCCGGCGGCTTCCTGATGAGCGGCGCCGTCAAGGGCTGACATCGTCGTCCCGGGATTTGCCCGTCGTCGGCATTGAACCGACGATGGCGTGTCGGCCAGCATGCGGCAGCGCCGCGCTCCATCAATTCAATCTACTGAGAGGGGTTCATGTTCATCGAACGCATCGATATTGAGCCGAAGGGGCCCGGCGGGCGCGCCCTGCAACCGGGTTCGGCCAAGACCCAGGCCCAACGGTATGAAGCGGCGCGGCCCACGCGGTAAGCGCGAGTGCGTTCTCCTGGCGCGCAAGGCGCTTCTCCAGTATGTCACGCCGCGGGTGACCGGCAATGCCTATATCACGGGCTTTCACCAATTCGTGCTCGATCCGGCCGATCGCTTGCCCCAGGGATTCGGGATCGGCGGCAAGCCGCAGAACGAAGCGCGGATCATGACGTGAAGGTGAAGACGCATCTAGGGTAGCGGGCACATTTCTGCAAGGAGAGACGAATGAATATCGCCAAAGTGGAAACCTTCCGGATCTATCCCAAGGTCATCAAGGAGGCCTGGGTCGACGACGAATATGTCTGGCCCAGCCAACCGCCCAGCTTTGTCATCAAGGTCACGGCCGAGAACGGCGACTATGGCGTGGGGGAAGCCACGAGCCAGACCTGGTATCTGGGCGAGACCGCCGCCCATATCGAAGCCTGCGTCGCCCTCTATGACCGCGCGCTGCGCGGCCAGGACCCGCGCAATTTCGCCCACGCGCACCGGCTGATGGAAGCCCAGGTGAGCGGGGGCATGCCGGGCGGCCGCGGGGCCCGCTCGGGCGTCGACATGGCGATCTACGATCTGGCGGGCAAGGCGCTAGGCGTGCCGGTCCATGGCTTGCTGGGCGGCGCCTATCGCACTCAGTTTGAGCTTCTGACCAATCTCTATCATAAGACGCCGGAGGCTATGGCGGCCGCGAGCGATAAATTCGTGAAGCAGGGCTTCAAGGGGCTTAAGATCAAGGTGGGCGACGTCGTGCTGGCCAAGGGCTGGAATCGGGAGAACCTGGAATCCGAGTTGGCGAAGCTGAAGGCGGCGCTGGAGGTGGTTCCCTCGGGTGTCTACATTGATGCCGATGCCAATCAGGGTTGGCTTAGCGCCAAATGGACGGTGTCGGTGCTGAGGCGATTTGCCGGCTTCGACAATCTATCCATCGAGCAGCCGCTGCCCTATGCCGATCTCGAGGGCGCCGCATTCGTGCGCGCCCATGCCAAGGTCCCGGTCATCCTCGACGAATCGGTCTGGTCGCCGGAAGCGCTGATGCAGATCGTGCGCATGGGGGCTTGCGACCGCATGGTGATGAAGCTCAATCGGATCGGCGGCTTCTTCCCGGCGCTGCAAGCGATATCGATCTGCGAATCCGCTGGCATTGGCGTCAGCATAGACACGAATCCCTATACCATGCTGGGCGACACGGCGGTCTGCCACATCGCCGCCGTGGCCAAGACTCCCTATCCCGTCGATTGCGAAGGCCATGTGAGCTTCCTCGACATGGGCAAGCTCAATCCCTTTCGCGGCGGCATCACCTTCGACGGCGCTCTGGCCAGGCTGCCGGAGGCTGCGGGCCTGGGCGTGGATGTCGATTGGGATATGCTTGCCCGCCATCAGGCCCAGCACGCCGCCTGAGGCGCCGGCCGGAAGAGGAGCGGAAATTGGCCAAGGACAAAGCGCTGCGCTCGATCCTGATCACCGGCTCGGGCAGCGGCATCGGGGCGGCGACCGCCCGTCGCCTCGCCCGACCCGGGGTCGGGCTGCTGATCCACGCCTTGCACAATCGGAAGGGTTGCGAGGAAGTTGCGGCGGAGCTGCGGGACAAGGGGGCGGAAACGACGGTGCTGCTGGGCGATCTTGCCGAGAGCGGCACCGCCGCTAAACTGGTCAATTGCGCGGTCGATTCCTTTGGCGGATTGGATGTGGTCATCGCCAATGCCGGATTCCCCGACCGGCGTCCAATTGGCGAGCTCGACCGCGCCGGGCTCGACTATTGCGTGGCAGCGATCACCGGTGGG
>Ga0126381_100010899_pt1 | contig 10256 bp, 8 predicted proteins | sample PanSoiMetPlot_28_FD_96465 | JGI IMG/M metagenome (GOLD analysis project Ga0126381, IMG submission 96465) | Tropical forest soil microbial communities from Panama - MetaG Plot_28 | ecosystem: Environmental > Terrestrial > Soil > Tropical forest > Bulk soil | place: Panama | collected 2016-02-17 | reverse complement strand
CGAGTAGCGTCCGTCAAGCAGCGCCCGCGCGCGGCACGCCAGCATCAGCGCTTGGCTGGCGCGCGGGCCCGGGCCCCACGCCACGAAGCGGCGCGGCCCCTCGGCTTCCACCTCGGGGCGCCCGGAGCGCACCAGCCTGAGGATCGCATCGACGACGCTTTCGCCGACCGGGATGCGCCGCACCAGGCGTTGCGCCGCCATCAGCTCGTCGCCGGTCATCACCGGGCGGGGTGCGGTCTCCTCGGCGCCGGTCGTCGCGATCAGCACGCGCCGCTCGGAATCGAGGTCGGGATAATCGACGTCGATCTGCAACAGGAAGCGGTCGAGCTGCGCCTCCGGCAGCGGATAGGTGCCTTCCTGCTCCAGCGGGTTCTGCGTTGCCAGCACGTGAAACGGTCGCGGCAGCGGATGGTACTGGCCGGCGATCGACACGCGGCCTTCCTGCATCGCCTGCAACAGCGCCGACTGGGTGCGCGGGCTGGCGCGGTTGATCTCGTCGGCCATCAACAGCTGGCAGAAGACGGGGCCTGGGATAAAGCGGAACGAGCGGCGCCCGGTGTCGCTTTCCTCCAGCACCTCCGAGCCGAGAATGTCGGCGGGCATCAGATCGGGAGTGCACTGGATGCGTTTGTCGTCGACGCCGAGGATCACGCCGAGCGTTTCGACCAGCCGCGTCTTGGCCAGACCAGGGACCCCGATCAGCAGAGCGTGGCCGCCGGACAGCAACGTGATCAAGGCTTGCTCGATCACTTCGCGCTGGCCGAAAATGAACTCGCCGATCCGGTCGCGCACCAGGCTCAGACGTTCGCCCAGCGCTTCGACCTCGGCAACAAGATCCCCGGGAGGGGAATTTATGGGTGACGTGGAAGCCAAGACCGATACCTCGAATAATGGCGACCCGAATTCGACGTCAGCCGGGCCGAGCCTGACCGATCATACCGCGTCGGGCGGTTTCCCGGCGAGGCAGGCAAATCGCGGCCAAGAGCCGCTGTCTGACAAACCGCCGCCTGTCGATCACGGCGACCTCGATATGAAGATCGCCCGCGACGGCACTTGGTTCTATCGCGGCTCGCCGATCGCGCGACAGCCGCTCGTGAAGCTCTTTGCCTCGGTGCTGCGTCGCGAAGCCGACGGCAGCTACTGGCTGGTCACTCCGGTCGAGCGCGGCCGCATCGCCGTCGAGGATGTGCCGTTCCTCGCCGTCGAGGTCAGTTCCGAAGGTTCGGGCCGAGACCGAAAACTCAGTTTCCGCACCAATCTCGACGAGATTGTGGCGGCCGGACCGGCACATCCGTTGCGCGTCGAAACCGCGGCAAACGGCGAGCCGGAGCCGTATCTATTGGTGCGGCCGGGTCTCGAGGCGCGGCTCAACCGGCCGGTCTTCTACGAGCTTGTCGATCTCGCCGACGCCGAGCGCGGCGACGCGGGCGGTCCATTCGGGCTATGGAGCGATGGCGTGTTTTTCGATCTTGGCGATCCGGAAGATTCGTGACAATCCCGCGGATGACTCGCGAAAAAGTGATCGCCGGCCTCGCCGGTCGGCAACCGGGCCGCCGCGGGTTCGGCGGCGCTAGCGACCCGCTGGAGGCGGCGGAGATCCGCGCTGCGACGCGCGGCGACCACGATCTCAACCCGGGCGAGACGCCGCCCTCGGCGGCGTTGCGGCCGGCGGCGGTGCTGGTGCCGCTGATCGAGCGGGCCGAGGGCATGACGGTGCTGCTGACCCAGCGCACCGCGCATCTTTCGGCGCATGCCGGGCAGATTTCCTTCCCCGGCGGCCGCATCGAGGAGGCCGACGCCGATGCGGTCGCCGCCGCGCTGCGCGAGACCGAGGAGGAGGTCGGCTTGCCCCGCGAACTCGTCAGCGTCATCGGCCGGCTCGACACCTACATCACCGGCACCGGGTTCGAGATTACGCCGATCGTCGGCATCGTCGCGCCGCTCTATACCCTGGCCCTCGATCCCTACGAGGTTGCCGAGGCGTTCGAGGTGCCGCTCGACTATGTCCTCGACCGGAATAACCACAATCGCACCGAGCGCGAATCCGCCGGGCGGACCCGGGTGTTCTTCGTGCTGCCGTATCAAGGACGCAATATCTGGGGCGCCACCGCCGGGATGCTGGTCAATCTTGCCGAGGTGTTGAACCCCGAGGGAACGACGTCCTGAGTCCACGATGCCGCGCGAGATCCTGACCCTTGTCGTGCCGCTGCTGCTGCCGACCGTACTGTACCTGGTCTGGCTGCGCGCGGCGCGATGGTCGGAAACGAGCGGCGCGATGCCCTGGCACAAGCTGCCCTGGGTGTGGCTGGCGCTGACCGGGGTGGCGTTGACCGCGCTGGTGCTGTTTGTCGTCACGGTCGGCTTCGGCACCACGGCGTCCGGCGTCTATGTGCCGCCGCGCGTCGAGAACGGGCGCATCGTGCCGGGCCACATCGAGCCGGGGAGGAAGCCGTGACCCGGCTGACGCCGCCATGGCTCGGCGAGGAGGCCGTCCGGCGCCTGCTCGCGGCGCTGGCGGCGGCCGCGATCGAAGCACGGTTTGTCGGCGGCTGCGTGCGCGACGCCCTTCTCGAAGCGCCGACCGTGGACATCGACCTCGCCACCCCGGCGCGTCCGGAAGCGGTGATGGCGGCGCTGGCCGCAGCCAGGATCAAGGCGCTGCCGACGGGCTTGGCGCACGGCACGGTGACGGCGGTACTGCCGCGGCGCAGCTTCGAGATCACCACCTTGCGCCGCGACGTCGAGACCGACGGCCGGCATGCGGTCGTTGCCTTCGACGCCGGCTGGGCCGAGGACGCGGCGCGCCGCGACTTCACCATCAACGCGCTCTACCTGGCGCCCGACGGGACGCTCTACGATCCGGTGGGCGGGCGCGCTGACCTCGCGGCGCGCCGCGTACGGTTTGTCGGTGACCCGGCGAGCCGCATCGCCGAGGATGTGTTGCGGGTTCTGCGCTACTACCGGTTCGAGGCGCGTTTCGGCGGCGGCGAGGGCGACCCGGCGGCGCGCGCCGCTTGTCGCGCCGCGACCGGCAGGCTTCCCGGCCTGTCGGCCGAGCGGGTGTCGCGCGAGCTGCTGCGGCTGATCGCCGGTCCCGACCCGGTGCGCGTGCTGCGGATGATGCGGACGGACGGCGTGCTGGCGGCGATTTTGCCCGAGGCAGCCAGGCTCGACCGGCTCGACGCGCTCGTGTCCCTGAGCCCCGATCCGACCCTGCGCCTTGCCGCCTTGATCGATGTCGTTCGCGACGGCGCCGCGGCGGCGGCGGATCGGCTGCGGCTGACCGGGGCGGCGCGCAATCGTCTGGTGGGGCTCGCCAAGCCGTGGCCGCTCGATCCGGCAGCCGACGTCAAGGCGCAGCGGCTGGCATTGTACCGCCTTCAACGCGGACGTTACGGCGACTTGCTGCTGCTCGCGGCGGCCGAGGGGTCCCTCGCGCCGGCGCGGCTGGAAGAGCTCCAAGCGCTGGCGAATAGCTGGCCCATTCCCGTCTTCCCGCTCGGCGGCAACGACGTGACCGCGCTCGGTATCGCACCGGGGCCGCGCGTCGGACGCCTGCTCGGCGACGTCCGGCGCTGGTGGGAGGAGGGTGATTTCACCGCCGATCGCGCCGCCTGCCTCGCGCGCCTGGCCGGGCTTATCCGCCCGTCGACACCGTCGAGCGGCGCTCGGTCCGCGTGCTGACCAGCCCGCGCAGCACACGCTTCGCCGGCATCTCGACGACCGTATAGAGACCCCACGATAGCAGATAGATCGCCGGCAGCAACAAGGCGAGATAGAGCAGCGTCGGCAGCTGCTGGCTGAGCGCGAAATGCTCTTCGAGCCACCACGTCAACCTCTGGTGCGAGAGGTAGGTCGAATAGCTGATGTCGCCGAGAAACCGCGCCGGGCCGCTCGACAACGCCCGCGCCAATCCCCAGCCGCCGCAGGCGAGCGAAAACATCACCGCGTAGCAGCACGGCGCGAACAGGAAATTCTGGTGCAGATTGACGACGAACGCGCCGTACGTGAAGTGGCCCACCGCCTTCCACGGGTCGTTCTCGCCGAAATAGCGCAGTTGCGCGTAGAGCACCGCCATGACCGCGATCGCGACGATGCCCACGGTTGCCGGCCGCACCCGGTCGACGATGCTGTGCTGCTGCCGGCTCAGCCGGAACAGCTGACAGGTCAACACACCGCCGATGAACTCGGGCAGTCGGCAATAAGGCGACAGGTAGAGGAACCAGCGATAGAACGACATCTCGAAATCATCGACGCGCGAGATGAATTCCGGGTGGCCTTGCAGCACCGCCGGTTCCCAGATGTCGCGGGTGATGAACAGCGCGAAGAAAAACGCGTAGGCGAGAAGACAGAACGCCACCAACGCCCAGAGACAGCTGCGCACGCTGCGAATCGCGGCGAGGCGATAGAGGAAGAGCGCGTAACAGACGTAAAAAAAGATCTCGGTCGAGACCGACCAAGAGATGAAATAGAACCACACCGGCTTGCCGTCGGCGAGGGCGGGCCACCAGGTCCAGCAGGCAAAAAGGTAACCGAGCAGCGCCGGAAAGTTGTCCGGATGCGCGAGCATCGCGCCCATCGCCGTGCGCAGCATGAAATAGATCATGAGGAACCAGTAGAGCGGATAGAGGCGCGAAAACCGGGCGAAGGCGAACTGCCCGGTGGCACGGCTCCAGCGGCCCTGGAAGGCCTCGGAATAGACGTAGTGGATGATGAAGCCGCTCAGGGTGAAGAACAGCGGCATCCCGATCGCCGTGATGTCCAGCGCCGGCGCCCAGCTGTGCCCGAACGTGATCAGGAACGCGGCGACGAAGCGCAGACCCGTCAGCGCGTCGATATTCTCGCGCGCGACCGTCATCGCGCGCTCCTGATGGCGCGCCACACGCGTTCCGGCGTTGCCGGCATGTCGATATCCCCCACCCCAAGCGGCGCGAGCGCGTCGAGCACCGCGCTGACGATGGTCTGCGGCGCGGCGATCGCGCCGGCCTGCCCCGCGCCCTTGACGCCGAGCGGGTTCGACGCCGTCGGCACGCCGGCGAGCGCGATCTCCAGCCCGGGCAGGTCGTCCGCCCGGGGCACGGCGTAGTCGAGCAGCGAGCCGCTGAGCAGCTGGCCGGATTGCGGTTCGTAGACGGTGTGCTCCAGCATCGCCTGGCCGATCCCTTGCGCGACGCCGCCCTGCACCTGCCCGATGGTCAGCAGCGGGTTGATGACGCGGCCGAAATCGTCGACCGCGAAATAGCGCTCCAAGGTCACCCGTCCGGTTTCCGGGTCGATCTCGACTTCGGCGACGTGTACGCCTGAGGGAAAGGTGATCAGGTCGAGTTCGTTCCAGATATAGGCGTCGAGGCCGGGGCTCATGCCGTCGGGAAGGTTGCTCGGATCGCGCGCCGCCTGGGCCACGTCGAGCAGGCCGATGCCGCGTCCGCTGTCGGGCACGCTGTAGCTTCCCGCGGCGAAGACCAGGCTCGCCGGGTCGGCCTGCAGCAGGCCGGCCGCGATGTCGCGACCCTTGGCGACGACCATTTGACAGACGCGATGGAGGGCGGCGCCGCCCTGGTGCATCGAGCGTGCGCCGCCGTGGCCGTTGCCGGCGCGCACCTCCCGGGTGTCCGCCTGGACGAGGCGGAAGGTCTCGGCCGGCAGGCCCAGCAAATCGGCGGCGATTTGCGGGAAGCTGGTCTCGTGGCCCTGGCCATTCGACTGGGTGCCGAGATGCAGGGCGACCTTGCGGTCAGCCGTAAAGCGGATTTCGGCGCCTTCATTCGGCGCTCCGCGGGCGGTTTCGAGAAAGGCGGCGATGCCGAGCCCGCGCAAGCGGCCGCGCGTCGCTGCGGCCGCTTGCCGCGCTGCGAAGTCGGCGGTCCGCTCGGCCGCAGCGTCCAGGTTCGCCGTAAAGCTCCCGCAGTCGATGATGTTGCCGAGCGCCATGCGGTAGGGAAACGCATCCACCATGTTGCGCCGGCGCAGCTCGATCCGGTCGACGCCAAGCCGGCGCGCGGCGCGGTCGACCAGCCGTTCGATCAGATAATTGGCCTCGGGCTTGCCGGCGCCGCGATAGGCGTCGATCGGCACGGTGTTGGTGAAGGCGCCGCGCACGCCCATAAAGACCGCCGGAATCGCATAGACGCCGCCCATGGCGTTGGCGGTCGAGACGGTCGAGCTGCCCGGCCCGTTGGTCGAGAGATAGGCGCCGAGATTCGCCACCGTCTCGACCTCGAGCGCGAGGAACCGGCCTTCCGCGTCGAGGGCGAGGCGACCCGTCGTCAAATTGTCCCGGCCCTGCGCCGAACTGACAAATTCCTCTCCGCGCTCGGCGAGCCATTTGACCGGGAGGCCGAGCCGCCGCGCCGCGAACAACACCAGCACCCATTCGGGATAGAGGAAATTCTTGACCCCGAACCCGCCGCCGACATCGGGCGCGCGAACTCGGATGCGTTCCGGCGGGATGCCTAACACGGAGCGCGCAAGCTGCTGGTGCAGGCTGTGTACGCCCTGTCCGGTGAGCAGCAGATCGAAGCTCGCGCTTGCCGCGTCATAGGCGCCGATCGCGGCGCGCGGCTCGATCGGCGCGATGATCAGCCGGTTGTTGACGAGTTCGATGTCGACGACATGTGCGGCGCGCACCATCGCCGCCGCGACGGCAGCGCGGTCGCCGCGCTCGTAACGATAGGCCAGGTTACCCGGCGCCGCATCCCATAAAAGCGGCGCATCCGGCGCGAGCGCGGCGGCGCCCTCGACGACTGCTGGCAGCGTTCGGTACGCGACCTCGACCCGCTCGGCGGCGTCGCGCGCGGCGGCAATGCTGTCGGCGACGACAAACGCGACCGGGTCGCCGACATGGCGCACCCGCCTCTCGGCCAGCGCGTGACGCGGCGGCACGATCAGCGGCTCGACGGTCGGCATGCTGGCGATGCAGGGCAGCGGCCCGATGCCGTCCGCCGCGAGGTCGGCGAAGGTGAAGACGGCGCGGACGCCGGGCGCGCTGCGCGCCGCAGCGGTATCGATGGCGACGATCTCGGCATGACCGTGCGGTGAGCGCGCTACCGCCGCATGCAGCTGGCCCGGCAAGTTGACGTCGTCGACGTAGCGCCCCGCGCCGCGCAGGAAACGGGCATCCTCGAGACGACGGAGCGCCCGGCCGATCTGCGGTCCCTGCATCGCCACTTCCTCGCCGACCACCTGGGGGCAATTGTCAGCCGAATTTAATCGCTTTGTCCGCCCTTCGGCGACAGGTAGACTTGGCCTTCGGTCAGGGGAAATCGGAGCCTTTCTTATGACGCAGCGCCGCTTCGTCGTGGAGCTGATCAAGCCGTCGCATTACGACGACGACGGCTATGTCATTCAATGGGCGAAATCCTGGATTCCGTCAAACTCGCTGGCCTGCCTTTACGCGATCGCGCAGGACGCCAAAGCGCGCCGCGTCCTCGGTGACGATGTCGACATCGAGATCAACGCCTACGATGAATGCCACACGATCATCCCGATCAAGAAGATCGCCAAGCGAGTCCAGGCGGCGGATGGCGGGCTCGTCTGCCTGGTCGGGGTGCAGTCCAACCAGTTCCCGCGGGCGATGGCGATCGCCGAGCAGTTCCGTGCGCTTGGCGTGCCGGTGGCGGCGGGCGGTTTCCACATCTCCGGCTGCATCTCGATGCTGCCCGAGCTGCCGCCGGACATCCAGGCGATGCAAGATATCGGGGTGGCGCTGTTTGCCGGCGAGGCCGAAGGCCGGCTGGGCCTCGTCTTCGACGACGCGATGAACGGCACGCTCAAGCCGGTCTACAATTTCATGCACGATCTGCCGGGGTTGCAGGAGCAGGTCACCCCGTTCCTGCCGGTCGAGATCGTGCGGCGCTATGCCAGTACGATCGGCGCCTTCGACGCCGGCCGCGGCTGCCCGTTCCAGTGCAGCTTCTGCACGATCATCAACGTCCAGGGACGCAAGTCGCGCTGGCGCGACGCCGACGATGTCGAGGCGCTGGTGCGCGCCAACCTGGCGCAGGGCGTCTACCGGTTCTTCATCACCGACGACAATTTCGCGCGCAACCGGAACTGGGAAGCCATCTTCGACCGCCTGATCGAGATGCGGGAGAAGGAAGGCCTCAACATGCAGTTCCTGATCCAGGTCGACACGCTGTGCCACCGCATCCCGAACTTTATCGAGAAGGCGGCGCGCGCGGGTGTCGCGCGGGCCTATATCGGGCTGGAAAACATCAACCCCGACAACCTCTTGTCGGTCAAGAAGAAGCAGAACCGAGTGCACGAGTACCGCCAGCTCTTCCTCGAGTGGCGCAAGCACAAGGTCATCACCTACGCCGGCTATATCCTCGGCTTCCCGAACGACACGCCGGAGCGGCTGCGCCGCGACATCCGCACCGTGCAGGACGAGCTGTCGGTCGACGTGCTGGAGTTTTTCGTCTTGACCCCGCTGCCGGGTTCGGAAGACCACAAACAGCTTTACACGAAAGGGGTCTGGATGGACCCCGACATGAACAAATACGACCTCGAGCACGTCACTACCGGCCATCAGGGGATGAGCGTCGCCGAGTGGCAGGCGTTCTATCGCGAGGCGTTCCACCTCTATTACTCGCCGGAACACATCGAAACGATGTTCCGTCGTGCGAAGGCGAGCGGCATCAAGCCGGTGCGCCTCGTCAACCACGTCATGCAATTCTATTTCACCTTCATGCAGGAGAAGGTGCACCCGCTGCAGGGCGGGTTCTTCCGCCGTAAGGTGCGCGCACAGCGGCGGGCGGGGCTGCCGCTCGAAAACCCGCTGATCTTCTACCCGCGCCGGCTGTGGGAGATCGCGGCGACCCATGTCAACCTGGTCACCTATTATCTGAAGCTGCACCGCATCCGCAAAAAGGTCGAGGCCGACAACCGGCCTTACATGGATCGCGCGCTGACCCCGGTGACGATGGGTGACGACGAGGAGGCGTCGCCGCTGATGCGGACGCCGGCAAAAAAAGCGGCCGCGGTCGCAGCCTGATCATCGTCGGTTCCTGAACGCCCGGGGGGCGCGGCGTCGCGGCGAGCTTCAGCGCCGGCCTCCGAACGCGCGGAGAAACGTCGCGACGGCGTTGCGCGCCGCGGCGGATAGCATCTTCGGGTCGGCGTCGCCGAGGCCGAGCAGCCGCTGCAGGTGAATTTCACCGCGCACCAGCGAGGCGAACTGGCCGGCGGCGAGCCGTGCGTCGGCGATGCCGAGCGTGCCCGCCTCGGCGGCGCGGCGGAAAAAGCCTTCGAGCTGGACGCGTACCCGCTCCGGGCCGGCCTGCCAGAAAATCTCGGCCAGCACCGGAAAGCGCGCGACTTCCCCGATGATGATGCGGTTCATCGCGATCACGTCGGGGGACAGCAGCAGCCGCAGGAAACGCTCGGCGATCGCCGTCAGTGACGCCTCGACATTGGCCGGGTCGAGCTCGCCGGCCGAAAATTCCTCCGCGTAGCGCTCGCTCTCGCGTGCCACGACGGCGCCGAACAGCTCTTCCTTGCTGGCGAAATAGGCGTAGAGCGTCGCCTTTGACGCCCCGGCCTCGCGCGCGATCGCGTCCATGCTGACCGCGCCAAACCCGCTGGCGAGAAACGTCCGCCGCGCCGCCGCGAGAATGCTCTCGGCCTTCCCGGTCGGCGGCGTCGGGGCTGCCATGTTCGCGCGCGTCGCGCTCATCGCTTGACAGCATGTACCAACGCTTGCATCGTGCGCAAGATTGAACTGAACGGTTTAGTCTAATTTAAGGGTCGCAAGCGACTTTCCGATTATGCGTAAGAAACTGCTGATCCTGCTGCCGATCGTGCTGTTGGCGGTGGGCGCGTATGGCGGCGTGCAGTGGTGGCGCGTATGGCGCTTCCAGCAATCGACCGACGACGCCTATATCGCGAGCGACATCTCTCTGATCGCACCGACGATCGAGGGGACGATCAAGGAAGTTCGGGTTCAGGACAACGAGCGGGTCAAGGCCGGACAGATCCTGTTTCTGATCGACGACGCGGACTTCATCGTTCGCTTCAATCAGGCCGAGGCCGTGGTGGCGACCGAAGAGGCGACGCTGGTGACCTTTGACACGCGCCGCTTTTTCCAGTTCGCGATGATCAATCAGGCCGCCGCCGCGGTGCACGCGGCGGAGGCCGAAGTCAACCGCGCCAATCTCGACCAGGGGCGCTACGCGTCGTTGATCACCAGCGAGGTTGTCACTAAGCAGCGCTACGAGACCGCCGTCGCCGACGCCACCAAGGCAGCGGCAGGCCTGATG
>Ga0126381_100010898_pt1 | contig 10256 bp, 9 predicted proteins | sample PanSoiMetPlot_28_FD_96465 | JGI IMG/M metagenome (GOLD analysis project Ga0126381, IMG submission 96465) | Tropical forest soil microbial communities from Panama - MetaG Plot_28 | ecosystem: Environmental > Terrestrial > Soil > Tropical forest > Bulk soil | place: Panama | collected 2016-02-17 | reverse complement strand
GCGCTGTTTCTGTTGCGGCGGGTGGAGATGCGACAGATCGTAGTCGACTGCACGGCGTGGTATTGGCACACTATGGGCATCTTTTGGGCCTTCCTCTTTGTGTTGTTGGTTTATTTTCAGTAGAGCTTCTCGTCAATCTGATTCTCGCAGCTTCCGAGCGTTGATACCTCTGTCCTCGCTTTAGACTTACAACCAGACGCATGCTTTCCTGCTCACAACTTGGACGCACGCTTCCGCCACCTGAAGCGCGAACATTACTTTCCGACGTCAGCTTTTCGTTGGAACGCGGCGAGGTGATAGCCGTGGTTGGGCCGAGCGGCGCGGGCAAAAGCACACTCCTTCGGCTATTGAACCGGCTGGATGAACCTACGAGCGGGGAGGTCCTGCTGAACGGGGCAGATACGCGCACGCTGACACCGCGTGAACTGCGCCGCCGCATCGGCATGGTGATGCAGCGGGCGTATCTCTTTCCAGGAACGGTTGCAGAGAACGTCTCCTTTGGCCCCAAACAACGCGAGCGCGCAATTTCAAGCGATGAGATTAACGCATTGCTGACTCATGTTGGACTCGAGGGCTATGGGATGCGCGATGCGCTGACACTCTCCGGTGGCGAAGCGCAGCGAGTGGCCATTACGCGCGCTCTGGCGAATGAGCCGGAAGTGCTGCTGCTCGACGAGCCAACTTCAGCGCTGGATGAAACGGCGCGGCATGGCGTGGAGATGCTGCTGGAGTTGCTAATTCGTGAGCGACACCTGACCTGCGTATGGGTGACGCACAGCATCGAACAGGCGCGCACAATGGCCGACAAAGTTCTGTCGATCGAAGCAGGCCGCATTACCGGTTATGGATCGGTGGCACAGGTGCTACGTGCTTAATTATTTCTTTCATTCGCAGCTTGCTCTCGGCGTAGCTGAGTGTGCTGTGGCAGCGCTGTTGGCGCTCGCTGTGATGTTGCTCGCGCGCAGACGTGCTCCAGGCTTGTTGAAAGAATTGCCCATTGCTGAGATCCGTGGCATCGTACAGATCGTTGCTGTCGGAGCAATTCTGGCTTTCATGCTGCGGGGGCCTGAGTGGACCTCAGTGCTGGTGCTTGCGGGCATGATGCTGGCAGCAGCAAGCATCGTGCGCAAGAGGGCAAAACGGATTCCGCGCGCGTTTGCCCTGGCACTGATTGCGATCTGTGCAGGAGCGGGTGCAGTACTTGCAATAATGATTGTCTTCGGGGTAATCCCATTGAAGATCACGATGCTGGTGCCGGTTGGCAGCATGGTGATCGCGAATACGATGAATACGCAATCGCTGTTTCTGGACAGGTTGCGCGGCGAAGTCATATCCCACGTGGGCGAGGTTGAATCGGCCCTCGCACTGGGTGCGAGCCCTGACGCGGCAGTGCTGCCTTATCTCAATGCTGCATTTCGTGCATGTCTAATTCCTTCGGTCGATAACATCCGTTCGCTAGGGATTGTCTGGATTCCCGGCATCATGGCAGGGATGGTACTCTCAGGGGCCTCTCCCCTCTTTGCAGCTCTTTATCAATTCGTAGTGTTGACAACGATTTTTTCTGCTTCGGCGCTGGCTTGTTTTGTCTCGAGCCTTCTGGTCACTCGACGGATTTTTACGTTCCAAGAGCAACTGCTGTTGCGCTGAAACCCGTTAACTTGGGACTTGCCAGCCGACTCCCGCGTTGGCGAGTGTGGCTTCTCCCGTGGCTTCGCCTGAAAGTGCTTTTTCCATTTCAGGAAAGGCCTTTTGCATCTCATCCGTTTTTACCCAAACGGGGACGTCCATCATTTTGTAGTGATAAGTAATGCGCGATTCAAGTAAGCCGCTGGCGTTCTTAACCGGTGGCGTGAAATTGTCGATGCTCGTGATTTGGCGATGGCCGTAGCAGAATCTCCCGCCTGCGCGCTCGCCGGCAGGTGTGAGTGCGTAGACATTGACATGAATGCTGCGGTCCTCGGTGACCTTCATCAAGCCAGCGTTCATCAGCGCATCCATCCGCTGCTTGTCCTGCTTTGCGGTCGGGCCGGGGCTTACTTCGTAGGGAAACCGCAATGCGCTGGAGAAGAGGCAATCGTTGTGGTTGGCGTAGTAAGCGTTCAAGCCTGCCATGAAGTTTTCGTCTGTTGGTTTTGTTTTGGATGAGCAGCCAGCGGTGAGCAGGAAAAAGCCAGCGAGAATGATTGAGGTTTTCGTTCGGGTCGTACCGTTCATTTGTCTCCCAACTTGCTATCCACTAAGAAGCGTTTGCTCTGGAAAGGGTAGTCCGCGTTTCAGTGGAGAAATGCGCTGGAGCAGCGATGCGGTGAATGTGGGAAGAGTTGTCTGTGCCGAGATGGGGAAAGATTCATGAATCTGTTCTCACCTATGAGAGCCGGCCAGCCTAAAATTGAAGTAATGTCACTTCGATCTCCCCTGCACCTGCGGGCCTGCGCGGTCCCCGTTTTGCTCGCGGTCTCGTTTTTCAGCATCAACTGGCCTGTGAGCGGCGACGCGCAAGAGCAGAACCCGAATGCGCCGCCGATCGTCGAGCAGCAGGTCTTGCATCATCTCAACAACGTCATTACGTGGTATCGCAAGACTAAGACGCAGATTCAACCGGTTGGTCTGCCGACGGATGCGCTTTTCCAGGCAACCGCCAACAAGATTGCAGGCGAAGTGGTGAATTTCGCCTTCGCTTCGGCGGAAAAATCCGCGCCACTGTTTCCCCACGAGAACGAGGACTCGGCAACGGCAACATCGCGCCAGAGACTCACGAAGCTGTTGCAGGACACAGCTGCTCACAACACGCAGCTACAGGAGCAGATTGAGCAGTTGAACGGTAAGATCGCTTCAGCCTCGCGCCGCAATGTGAAGGCGCTGACGGACCAGAGAGACCGATTGCAGGGCGAGCTTGACCTGGGCAACTCGATGCTGAATTCTCTGAGCCAGCTGACGAAAGTTTCAGAGCAAAAGAAATCGAAGAGCAAGAATGCTTCGAATGCTTCTGCGAACGAGCCAAATCCGAATGGATTTGAAGCCAGCGTAGCGCAACTGAAGATTTCTCTACCGGAAATTTTCGACCCGAAGAACCAGTCGGCAGCAGCACAGCCACCGGCACAGAATATCGGCAATCCTACGGGATTATTCGGCCAGCTTCGCAGGCTCTACGACCAGTCTCTGAGCCTGCGCCAGATCGAGAATCTCACGGTAGAGACGACCGCACTGGAGGACTTTGTCAACGACATGCGCCAGCCTCTGCGCGATGAGATGCGAAGAACAATCGAGCAGGGACGCGCTCTGTCCGCAGCCGCAGACAACCCACCGCCCGGTCAGCCCGTGCCTACCAAACAGGACTTCGACACACTCGCTTCCAAGTTTGACCTAATTGCTGGCGTGGAAGTGCCACTGAGTCAGGAGGCGGTCGCGCTGGATGAAAGCAAGGCGAACCTCGCAGACTGGCGCAATTCCATCCGGCGCGAATACGGCGTGATTCTGCGCAGCATATTGATCCGCGTTGGGATTGTGGTTGGCCTGCTTGGCTTGCTGTTGCTGATTTCCGACCTGTGGAAGCGGGCGACGTTTCGCTATATTGCCGACTCGAGACGCAGACGGCAGTTTCTCCTGGTTCGGCGTTTTGTCATCAGCTTCCTAATAGGGCTGGTGCTCATCTTCAGCTTTGTAACTGAATTCAGCGCTTTGGCCACCTTTGCCGGATTCCTCACGGCAGGCATCGCTGTGGGCCTGCAGACCATCCTTCTTTCCGTGGCCGCGTATTTCTTTCTCATCGGACGCTACGGCATTCGTGTGGGGGACCGCATCACCATTGCAGGAGTCACAGGGGATGTCGTGGATGTAGGCTTTGTACGTTTCTACATGTTGGAACTGGCTGGCACTGGCATCGATCTGCAACCAACCGGACGTGTCGTGGCCTTTGCGAATGCAGTGTTGTTTCAGCCTACAACACCCATGTACAGACAGGTTCCGGGAACTGATTACACATGGCATGAAATCTCTATCAGCCTTCAACCTACAGGCAATCACAAACTGGTCGAAGACACGATGATGCGGGTCGTTCAGGATGTTTACGAAAAATACCAGCCTGTCCTTGACCGACAGCAACGCAGCATCGAACAACGTTTTGAGGTCCCATTTACACCACTGAAACCAAAGGCACAGTTGCAACTCGCTGATACAGGCCTGGAGGCCGTTGTTCGTTATCCAGTAAGCCTTCGCCACAATGTCGAGGCAGACGATGAAATCACGCGGCGGCTGCTTGACCTGATTACGAAGAATGAAGAATTGGCGGCGACTGTGGCGGGCTTGCCGAAGATTCGCTCCGCCGTTCGGGGATAAGCTCAACCACCAAGGCTACTTAGCAGATTCGGCTATGACCTTGTGTGGCAATACGATTGCCCTGTCTGTGCGACGCGCCCATAGGGCAAGAGCGATACCAGCAAGAATAGAACCGATAGCGGCAACCTGGGCGTTGCTCATGCCCAAGTAGAGTTTCGGGTTGATCCGAATAAACTCGACAAGGAAACGCGCAACGCCGCTCAGCACCAGGTATTCACCGGTGATCTCGCCAGCTTGCCGTTGCTCCTCCGGCCGGCTTCGGCGCCAGAGAATCCATCCAATGACGAGTGCCACGATCAATTCATAGATCGGCGTAGGATGTACACGCTGCGTTGTCGGCACGAGGCCATTGGGAAAACTCATGCCCCAGGGCAGATTGGTAGGAATGCCGTAATCACCATCGCCTGAGATGAGACAGCCTAAGCGCCCGACACCATAGCCCACAGCAGCGGCTGGGGCTGCAAGATCCAACATGCCGAGCTTACTCAATCCTGCACCACGGCTCTGCCATAGAAGAGCCAGAATGCCAGCGATCAAACCACCGAACCATGCAAATCCAGCGCGGTCCAGCAAGACTCCTGCAGGGTCCTGCATAAGCAGCTTCGGCATCTCAAGAACATGCCAGAACTTTGCCCCAACTACTCCGGCGACAGTAGAGATAGCGACAATTCCGATTGCATCACCGTCGATATTCCAACGGCGGAAGTTGCGATAGAGGACCCAACAAGCGCTGACTGCGGCGAGCCAGAGCAGAATTCCAAAAGTTCCAATGGAAAAACGGCCAATATGAATAAATGGGTACATGAAAGACTTTACCTTCGAGTATAGAACCTAAGGCCTTTGCATGTTCCACAACTACGGTCCGTATTTGGGGATATGCTAGTACGTGATGAGCGCACATGTTACGATTCCTGCCCTAAAAGTGCTTTTCAGCCGGCAACAAATTTCTGACCGTGTTGCTGAAATCGGCCGACAAATCGACCATGACTACGCGGGCCAAAGTATCCTGCTCTTGGGTGTGCTTAAGGGGGCGGCTATTTTCCTTGCCGACCTGGCACGCAATATCAGCATTGATTGCACATTCGATTTTGTCGCTGTTTCAAGTTATGGAAAGGGCCAGAAAACCAGCGGGGCAGTTAAGCTCATCAAAGACGTTGATCAACCGATCGAAGGCAAGCACGTCATCGTAGTGGAAGATATTCTCGATACCGGTCTCACGCTCGATTTTCTGCACAAGCTCTTTCAGCAGCATCAGCCGCGTTCCCTGCGCATCGCCGCTCTGCTCGACAAACCTTCGCGACGCGTGGTGAAGATTGAAGCTGATTATGTCGGCTTCAAGATCCCCAACCAATTTGTTCTTGGCTACGGCATGGATTATGCCGAGCGTTTTCGTAATCTGCCTGATATCTGTCTCATGCCTCCCGATTATCCGGAGTAGGCATGCGTGGAGTGAGTACCCTCATGACGACCAAAGCTGTAGTGCTAGAAGAAATAGAGAAAGATAACGGATTTTTCGATTCCATCGCATTCAGTCAGCAGGCGCTTTCCAGCGGTGAGACGCTGGCAGCTGTATTCGATCACACACTGTTAAAAGCTGAGGCCACCCGCGAGCAAGTCATCAAACTTTGCGAAGAGGCTGTACAGTACCGTTTTGCCTGCGCCATGGTGAATCCGGCATGGGTGAGCACAGCCCATGCCATGCTTGCAGGAAGCGGCGTACCTGTAGGTACCGTGCTGGGATTTCCGCTGGGCGCGTCACTCTCGGTGTCAAAACGCGAGGAGGCTGTCGAGTTAGTCAAGTTGGGCGCGCACGATCTGGACATGGTACTGAATATCGGCATGCTGAAGTCGGGGATGAATGACCGCGTACATCAGGATATTCGCGGTGTTGTTGAAATCGCACACGAGGCCGGGGCAATCGTCAAAGTAATACTTGAAACCTCCCTGCTCAATGTTGAAGAGAAGCTTCGCGCTTCTGAACTCGCCATTGCTGCGGGAACAGACTTTCTGAAAACAAGCACTGGCTTCTCAACTGGTGGAGCGACCCCGCAGGATGTTGCTTTGCTACGCGGCGTTGCCGGATCACGCTGTGGCGTGAAGGCTTCAGGAGGGATACGCTCGCTCGCCGATGCGCAAGCGATGCTCGAAGCCGGCGCCAGCCGCATTGGAGCCAGTGCCTCGGTCAGCATTCTGCGCGAACTGCATCAGAGTTAAGCGGGAATCATCTTCGGTACTCAAACACAATCAACAAAGGTCGATGCGCCGCGATATCATGGCTCGTTCACCTTAAGTGTGTCTCAATGGGCCTGACAGGAGTTGTGTGACCAAAGAGCTAGAGCGATCCGAAACCAAGAACACCCCAGCACCGGAGCGCGGCGGACCTGATGTTCCACAGAGCCGAAATACCGGCCCTGACTTTGAAGGCGATTATCGACCAACGTCTCAAACAGCCCCAACTCAGGTACAGGTACGCGTCGAACCATTGCAGACGGAATTTCTCGTCAGACTTGCAGATGCACTCAATACAACCCTTGATCTTCAAACGCTGTTGCAACGCACAGCCGATCTTGTACGTGCGGTAATTGACTACCGCATCTTTGCCATCATGTTGCTCAACGATCGCACCAATGATCTGCGGATGCGCTTCCAGATTGGTCATTCGCTGGAAGCTGAACGCATACGCATACGCATGGGCAAAGGGATTGTGGGGCAGGCAGCACAGACACGCCAGCCGGTGCTGGTGAACGATGTCAGCAAGGCGGAGAACTATATCAATGTCAATCCGCATGTCCGTTCCGAATTGGCAGTACCTCTGATCGTTAAGAACCGCGTGATTGGTGTCATCGACATTCAATCCGAGCAGTTGAACTACTTTCAGCCTGAGCATCTCCACCTTCTCAAGCTCACGGCATCGCGCATCGGGCAGGCGATTGAAAATGCGCGACTCTATACTCGAGTCTCGCGACAGGCGCAGACATTGCAGGTGATGAATGAGATCAGCCGCGAGTTGACGTCGATTCTTGACCTGGAATCACTCCTTGAGCGCATTGGCACGTTGCTGCGACGCATCATCGACTACCAGATGTTCTCTATCTGGATTCTTAACGAGCGCGAACAAGTGCTTGAGAACCGGTTCGCCATTCGCTTTGGCGAGCGCTTCTATCCGGAAGAAAAGCTCCCGCTCGACGGCGGGTTGGTTGGTGTTGCGATTGCCGAGCGGCGACTTGTCCATGTACCCGACGTGCGTAAAGATTCCCGCTATCGCATGTTCAATCCTGAGACGCGTTCGGAGATGACCATGCCGCTGATCTACAAAGGCAAAGTCATCGGCATCCTTGATATCGAGCACACCCGGGCGCACTTCTTCAATGAGGACCACGAGCGGGCTCTGGCTACGCTGGCCGCGCAAATTGCTATCTCGATTGAGAATGCACGGCTGTACCAGCGCGTGGCGCAGCAGGAGCAGCGGCTGGAGAGCGACCTTGCCATGGCGCGCGAAGTGCAGTTGCGACTTCTGCCTCCGTTCAAGCCCAAGCATAAGCGGGCGGAGTTTGCCGCGCGGTTTCTGCCAGCACGCACGCTTGGCGGTGATCTTTACGACTTTGTACCCTACGATGCGAATCGCACAGCGATCGTGCTGGGAGACGTGAGCGGCAAGGCCGCTCCGGCGGCCCTCTATGCGGCGTTGGTGAGCGGCATCATGCGGTCGGAAGCGACGGCGCATCTTTCGCCTTCGGAGATGCTGAAGACTCTGAACGACTCTCTTCAAGAGCGACGCGTCGATTCGCAGTATGTGACGATGCTTTACTCGGTTTGGAATGACGAGAACCAGACGCTCCAGATTGCGAATGCGGGCTCGGTTCAGCCGCTTTTCTGCCGCGAGGGCGATGTTGAGACGGTTAAGGCGGAAGGATTTCCGCTGGGCATGTTTCCCGAAGTGAAGTATGAGGAGTTCACGCTTTCAACTCAGCCTGGCGATTCGCTGATTTTCTTCTCCGATGGTATCGTCGATGGGCAGAATGAGGCTGGAGACATGTTCGGTGATGAACGGCTTATCGCGGTTGTGAAGAAGAATCAACATAAGTCTGCGGCGAAAATTGCAGAGGCGATTTTCAACGAGATCGGGAAATTTCAGAAAGGTATTGACCGCTTCGACGACGAGACTGTTGTCGTGTTGCGTGTGCTTTAGGACCTTCAATTCCCTGCTCTCAACTTTCCGGTACGATAAATAGAAATGCTTGAGACGAAAACTGAACGCATTGTTAAGCCTGCACGCAACATTCTCGGCAGTCTGCGGCTGCCTGGTGACAAGAGCATCTCGCATCGGTACGCGCTGCTGAGCGCACTTGCCAACGGGACGACGAAGCTTACCAATTTTTCTACCGGCGCCGATTGCGCCAGCAGCCTGGGATGCGCGGCTGCTCTTGGTGCAACTGTCACTCGGCGCGACGGCGTGATTGAAATCGTTGGTTCTGGCGAATTCGGGCCTTCTTATGCTCCTCTTGATTGCGGCAACTCGGGCTCTACGATGCGGATGCTGACTGGGTTGTTGGCGGCGACCTCGCATACTTACACACTGATTGGTGATGTTTCGTTGAGCAGGCGTCCGATGGAGCGCGTGCGCAAGCCCATCTCGCAGATGGGCGCAGAGATTACGCTCACGGAGGGTCATGCTCCGGTTACGATTCGCGGCGGCAAGCTCACGGCCATTGACTATACGACTCCTGTTCCCAGTGCTCAGGTGAAGACGGCTGTACTCTTTGCCGGATTGCAGGCCGCGGGCACGACGACTGTGCGCGAGTCGGTACGGACCCGGGACCATGGTGAGCTGGCGCTGCGGGCGTTCGGCGCTAACGTCGATCGCTCGATCGATTCGGTCAGCATTGTCGGCGGGCAGCAGTTGCAGGCGATTGAGGCCGCGGTTCCTGGCGACATTTCTTCGGCGGCGTTCTTTTTGTGCGCGGCGGCTTTGTTTCCCGGTTCGAATCTGGTGTTCGACTCGCTGGGGCTGAATCCGACGCGGGCTACGCTGCTCGATGTTTTGACTGCGCTCGGCGCTCACATTGGCGTTCTCAACCTGGAGGAGAAGAACGGCGAGCTGGTTGGGACGGTGCAGGTTAACGCCCCGACCAATGGGCTGACCGGGACGACGATTTCAGGGGCGCTTTCGGCGCAGCTGATCGACGAGCTGCCAGTGCTGGCGGCGATCGCTTCGTATACGCAGAACGGCGTTCGCATCCGCGATGCGAAGGAGCTGCGGGTCAAGGAATCGGACCGCATTGCTCTGGTTGCTAACAATCTCCGCGCGATGGGCGCTGAGGTTCAGGAGTTCGAGGACGGGCTCGATGTTCCCGGCGGGCAGCAGCTGCACGGGGCGGAGATCAATTCGGGTGGCGACCACCGGATCGCGATGGCCTTCTCGGTGGCGGCGCTGAAGGCATCGGGCGATACGGTGATTCAGGGCGCGGAGTCGGCGGCGATCTCGTTTCCTGAGTTTTATGAATTGCTAGATCAGGTGACGGAGCGCTAGGCCCCTATCTTTCCCTAAATTCCTCTTTCTATAGCGGTTAGGGGATTCAGCAAAGCTAAAAGCAAAAGCCCGCGCATGCGCGGGCTTTTGCCTCTCTATTCCAGAATATCAAATTATACGAAATAACAGCTCAAACTATGCCTACGATTAAGCCTTATAAAATCAGATACTTATGCGTTTGCGGCCGTCGAGTGGGCTTGACAAGAGTCTTGGGGGGGTCGAATTCTCTTGGCCTCCGCCGCGTAGATGGGAACGGCTTCTTTTTTTCGCAGGAATTTCCATTCGACTTGGCCAAGGCGGACAATTCCGAGCGTGTATGGGATGGCGATGATGAGGTCCACGAGATAGTGCTGGCCGCTGCCAAGGGTCGCCATGACAATCAGTACGAGAT
>Ga0126381_100010897_pt1 | contig 10257 bp, 9 predicted proteins | sample PanSoiMetPlot_28_FD_96465 | JGI IMG/M metagenome (GOLD analysis project Ga0126381, IMG submission 96465) | Tropical forest soil microbial communities from Panama - MetaG Plot_28 | ecosystem: Environmental > Terrestrial > Soil > Tropical forest > Bulk soil | place: Panama | collected 2016-02-17 | reverse complement strand
ACGTTCCACGGCGGTGGTCCTTGCGACGGGGCGTTGAAGGGGGCAGTGATGCCCGGTCCGCTGGCGTCCGGCTCGGCTGGCCAGCCGTTGTCCGCCCACGCCTTCGCGATGCGCGCCAGGGCGCCCGCCTCGGTCACCCGCGCGGCGTCGCCCTCGAATACGACGTCTGCGTCGCGGATCGACACCGCGATCGAACATCGCGGATCGCGTGCGACATTGTGACCCTTCCGCGTGCCTGCCCCTGTCTGGAACCAGAACGTGCCCTCTAGCCACAGGGCACCGACCGCAGTCACATGCGGGCTACCGTCCTCGTTGATGGTGGACAGCCAGGTCGTGCGGGAGTTCAGCGCGTCCGGAGCTGGCGCCGACCCCGCATCGAGCTTCTCAACAACCGCGGCCCAATCCACCGGCGGCAGCCCTTCCGCCTTACCCAGATTGGTGATCTCCATGAGGCATCCTTTCATTGCCCAGCGGACCTGCTAACAGCGTCTCGTACATAAGAACGCGCGACAGGCCCAGTACTTCACATGCTTTCGGCTCAGGCAGCAGCATCGACAGCACGCCGCACAGGGCGAACGCGCCGATCGCGTACGGAGCGGTGTGGACCATCGCCGCCCTGAACGAGTGGCGACTCAGGTAGCCGAAGAACACGGTGCCGAGCATGGCTACGCCGAGCGCGCCGCCGAGCTGCTGCGCGGTGCTGAACAGCCCGGACGCATCTCAACCAGCCGCCTGTGACCCGGTCGCCGTGCGCCAGCCGGCGAGTACCTCGTCGATGGCGGGCAGGACGCGCTCGCGGGCCTCGTCGCGGGAGAGACCCGCCATTAGCAAAGAGTCGTAGCCGGTATCCCGATGACGCACCGCGGCGACGACGGCCAGCGTTATCGCATGTTCGTCGAGGGCACGGCCGGCCGCGGATCGTCCAACGCGCCCGCTCCCGCGCTCGCCCGCATGCTCGGCGATCTCGGTGGCGCGGCCGGCCGGGCAGCCGGGAAACAGCCGCCTGATTTCCATCGCCATCCGGGCCTGGAATTCGGCATCCAGGTCGGCCCGCCGGATCTTGTCGCGCTCGCGCCTGCGCGTTCGGGCTTCAGCATCGGACATGCACTCTTGCTCCGCGAGCGCGAGTGCCGACTCCTCGACTAGAACACCCTGGCGTTCATACCGCTTTCTGCTGCGGCTCCACCGCACGACGACCGCGGACAGGCTGCTGGCCTTTGTTGAACGCCGGGTGAGGGCGGCATCACCGGACGGAAGGAACACCAGGTGATCTAGGTCAGAACAGGAAAGGCAGAACGGGCCAGCATCCTCCATCTTGAGCAAATCGCCCGTGCCCCCACAATCGGCGCAGGACCAGTCCCTAATGGGCTGGACGACGACGATGCCAGAAGATCGCTCAGTCTGAGGCATGGCTAGCGTCGGCCATGTGCAAAGCGCGGCTCAGGCGAATAGCACGCTGACATAGTGCGATCTTAGGTACTAACACGGGCCGACGAAGGGATACCTCGGCTAGCCCGCAGCGCCGCCGCAGGCCCGCGCACCGCCAGTTAGCGGCCCGCTGCCCGCCCCCAAGACGTCCGACCTGACGTTCATGAGCAGGTCCCGGAACTTGGCAGGTTCTTCCAGGTGGGTGTGTGTGTGCTGAGCTTTCGAAGCACAGCAGTTGCTTTGGCAGGGGCTTTGAGCGAGTGCTCCGTTGGCAGCTCCGCAAGGAAGCTCAGAGCCAGGGCCTCATCTACGTCCCGGTCGACCACGTCTACGACCGTAAGGCCTGATTGCGGCAACGCAACAGAACGGCCCGATCTAGACGCAATGTCACGTAGCCAAAGTTGATCTTGAAGAGCCGCGACGTCGTCCCGGCGTTGCTGCTGAGCCCCGGATCTAACCGCAACGTCGTCCCTGTGCTGCTGCCAGGACGACAGCTCAGGGACGACGTTGCTGCTGTGGTAGGCGTTGTAACAGCAACGTCGTCCCTGAGCTGCTGCACCCGTGAACCGTGCTCGTGGCCCGGGCCGACTTCCAGGAACTCTCACGGGCAAGCACGCCGTCAAGCCGGGCCCACGACCGAGCCCTGACTGGCCACGAGCAACGAACAGGCAGGGCACAGTCCCCGTTTCGTTGCGGGCATAGCGAGAGCCGAGGACGATCGCCGACCTGACCTCGGGGCGCTGACGAGTTCGTCGAGCGTGACTGCGTGGGCTCTGGCCAGCGGGAGCAGAAGCTCGAGCGCCGGCCGGCGGTCGCCGGATTCTTTGCCGATGAGGCTTGGTTGTCCGGATGGTGGTCGGGGAGGTGATCGATGTGAGCGATCACTTGAATGACGGCTACGACGTGGTGGTGGCAGGCGGCGCGGCCGCCGGGCTCAGCGGGGCACTGATGCTGGCCCGGTCGCGGCGGTCGGTGGTGGTGATCGACGCGGGCGCCCCGCGCAACGCTCCGGCCGGTGGCGTGCACGGCCTGCTTGGCAGGGAAGGAATACCGCCTGCTGAGCTGCTTGAGCGCGGCCGCGCCGAGGTCCGCGGCTACGGCGGTCACGTGGTATCCGGCGAGGTCAGCGCCGTGGCTCTCGGCGACGATGGTTTTGACGTCGCGCTCGCCGACGGCCGGACGGTCCGGGCCCGCAGGCTGCTGGTGGCGACCGGGCTGATGGACGAGTTGCCCGACGTACCGGGGGTGCGGGATCGGTGGGGCCGAGATGTCCTGCACTGCCCCTACTGCCATGGCTGGGAGGTCCGTGACCAGGACATCGGAGTGCTGGCCACTGGGCCGCTTTCCGTGCACCAGGCGCTGCTGTTCCGCCAGCTCAGCGACGATGTCATGTTCTTCCCCCACACCAGGCCACTGACTGAGGAGGAAGCCGAGCAGCTAGCCGCCCGCGGCATCAGCGTGGTTGATGGGCAGGTGGAATCCGCGGAGATCGCAGGTGACCTGCTCGTCGGCGTGAGGATGAGCGACGGCACGCTGGTGAGGCGGCATGTGCTCGCTGTCTCGCCGCGAATGGTGGCACGGGCAGGCTTTCTGGCCGGGCTCGGACTTAATCCGGTCGAACACCCAGCCGGCGTCGGTGAGTACATACCGGCAGACCCGACCGGCCGTACCGATGTGCCCGGCGTGTGGGTAGCGGGCAATGTGACCGACCTGACCGCTCACGTCGGCGGTGCCGCTGCGGCAGGAGCGTTCGCGGGCGCCCAGATCAACGCCGACCTCGTCGCCGAGGAAACCAGACAAGCAGTCAGCGCCTAGCCGATAGCTTCGGTGGTATGGAAACGGACGACACCATCATCGTGCTTCGCAGGTCGGCGCTGCGCTGCTGAGGCAGTTGCGCGCGTGATGCTGTGCCGGGCATGCTAGGCGGCGTGAGGCGGCTGGATGTGCCCAGGAACACGGACCAGCCACTGCCAGATGGCCACGGCTCGGACTCCCTGCTCGCCCGGCTGAGGGCTATCGCCCCGAACCACCCTTCCTCCCTGCACTTCGGCCGGACCGAACAGGTCCGGTTACGCGAAGCGACGGCGAGAGACACAGCTACCGAGGAGACGGCTGATACCGGCCCCGTACGGGATGAGGGCCATACGCGGCAGCGCGATAGCGCTAGCTCGGCCGATATGAGGGCCGGCGCTCATGCCGAAGTCCCCGCCACCCAGCAGGGCGGCGCAGCCGATGAACGTACCGCGCCGGGAGATCTCCCGCCGCTGGACAACAGCGAGTTCGCGGAGCACATCGAGATGCTGACCGCCCGCCTGGCGGACGCTAAGGACAGGGGTCTGGACACCGACCGGCTCTATACGGACCCGCCAGATCACAAGAGCTGGACGAGGGATCGCCTTGCGGCGCAGATGGACATCATCAATGACCTGTACCGCGACGCCTGTCACGCGCCCTGCGATGGCGAGGCTGTGATAGCGGGCGGACTCGGTGGCGCGGGTAATGGGACAGTTCTTGCGAAGCATGCGGGCATCGACACGTCGAAGTACCTGGTGATCGATCCCGACCGGATCAAGGAACAACTGGCGAGACGCGGGATGATCCCTGAGGTTGAAGGGTTGTCGCCGATGGAGCGCTCCGTACTTGTTCACGAGGAATCGTCGTGGATCGCGACCAACCTCGCCAAACGTGCATACGCCGATCGCAAGAATGTGATCTGGGACATCACCATGTCGGACCTTAAGTCAACGGAGCGCCGAATCGACCATCTTCGTGCGGCGGGCTATGTCAATTTAACCGGCGTGTTCGTGGATATCCCCGCCGAGCAAAGCGTGCAGCGTGCCTTGGAGCGCTACCGGGCAGGGATGGAGCGCCACCGCAATGGTGACGGGCAGGGCGGCAGGTACGTGCCGCCGAAAGTGATCCTTGCTCAGCGCACAGCTGAGGGGCAAACGGTCAACCGTCAGGTCTTCGAAGCCCTGAAGCCCAGGTTCGATCGGTGGATGGTGTTCGATAACAGCCGGGACGGCCAGACCCCCGTGCTGACGGATTCGAGCGACTGGGAGAACCAGTGAGCGATGTCACCGACATGATCGCTGCCTATCGGCGGGGCGAGTTGACCCTCGACGAGTTGGCTCAGCGCTTCCGTGACCGATCCTGGCCCTCGCGCCGCCTATCACCCCCAACGCTGGAGGAAGCCTACAAGCGGGAGGTGGAAGACCCGGATCCGATCGCTGAGGGTTCCTTCGACGAAGTCGCGAGTGCGTATCTGCAGGGCCAGATCTCGATCCAGGAATATGACGTCCTTGCCCGCGCTGCAGGCGAAACAGGACCGTCGTACGAGTAACCACGCCAGCCGGATTGCCCTAGGTCTCAGGGGCCGTATTTGAGCATCCCTGATACCGCTGAGGGCTCTGGTGCGGGTCATTCCTGCTAAGCCGGCCGTCACGATCATCGGCGCAGCGAGCATATCGCCGATGCTATGACCGTGGTCACGGCGTTCGGGTGCGATATCAGCGTCAAGTGTGATCCACCATGGAACATGGTGATATGCGAGTGCGCGCGGTCGGCCATCCCTAGCTCAGAGGCAGGCGTGATTATCTGATCACCAGTGCTGATGAAGTACCAGGAAGGAATTGTCTTCCAGGCCGCCGCCTTCGACGGTGTGGCCAGGGCGGCCAGGGAAGTGCCGCGCTGAGAAGCCCACAGGACCCTGGCCTCAGGCTGCGGCAGGTCGCTGGCGAAGCTGTGGATGAAAATGCCTTCCTTCAGGTACAACTCAGGCTCACCCGGGGGGCTGCCCGGGTCGGCGGTCGTGAAGAACAGGTCGGTCGGCTTCTTCTTGAACAAGACCGAGGTGGGGCCGGAAAGCTGGGCGGTGGACTGTCCGGGCGCCGGTGCGGCCGCGTCGACGTAGACCAGCCTCTTGACGTTGGCTAGTCCGGCGGCGGCGTTGGTGATGACGGACCCTCCGTAGGAGTGGCCTACGAGCATCACCGGGCCGTGGATCGATTTGACGTAATCGGCGACGTACTGCGAGTCAGTGGTCAGGTTCCGCAGCGGGTTTGCGATCGCCCGTACCTTGAAGCCAGCGGCCTGCAGCGTGGCAACTTGACCACTCCAGCTTGAGGCGTCGGCCCAGGCGCCGTGGACCAGGACGACCGTCGGTTTCGCCTGCCCGGGTGCCAGGCATGTTGCGAGCCGGTGCACGAGCGCCGACTTCGTGGGTGGACTCTGGGCCGCCTGTGCGCTTAGCAGAGCTTGGCCCGCCGAGATCACCGCAAACGTCGCAGCAACGATCGCCAGAGTGGCCCACACAATACGGCGCCGGAGACGCGGATGCCGCATTTCATTACTCTCGTGCGCAGCCTTGCCTTCCATCATCCCGACGATTGACCATCTTCGGGACGCGGGGTCAGTCGGTGAGGAATCCTCGGATGGCCGCGGCGACCTCACTGGCGTGCGTCTCGAGTGCGAAGTGGCCCGTGTCAAGCAGCCGGACATCAGCGTCCGGGATATCGCGCTTGAAGGCCTCAGCTCCGGCAGGCAGGAAGAACGGGTCGTTGCGGCCCCACGTGGCCAGCAGCGGTGGCTGGCGGGTTCGGAAGTACTCATGAAACGCGGGATACAGGTCGATGTTGCTCGCGTAGTCGAGAAGGAGGTCGAGCTGAATCTCGCCCGCGCCCGGACGTGCGAGGTAGTGATTGTCAAGCGTGTAGCCGTCAGGGGAGACTGACGACCGGTCGGCCACTCCGTGGGTGTACTGCCACACCGTCGTCTCGGGCTGAATCAAGCTGCGGATCGCGTCGCGGTTGGCCAGCGTGGGTTCCTTCCAGTACGCGCGGATCGGCTCCCAGCCGTCGCTCAGCCCTTCTTCGTAAGCGTTCCCGTTCTGCGTCACGATCGCCGTGATCCGTTCGGGCCGCCGCAGTGCTAGCCGGAAACCGGTCGGGGCGCCGTAATCGAACACGTAGAGTGCGTACCGGTCAAAGCCCACCGCGTCGGTGAAGCCCTCGATGGCATCCGCCAGAGCCTCGAAGGTGTACGTGAAGCTCTCACGGCTCGGCATGTCGGACTGCCCGAAACCAGGCAGGTCCGGTGCCACCACATGGAAGCGGTCGGCCAGTTGCGGTATCAGGTCACGGAACATGTGGCCGGCCGTGGGGAAGCCGTGTAGCAGCAGCAGTTTCGGTGCGGCGGAAGGACCTGACTCTCTGTAGAAGACCTTCAAGCCGTTCACGGCGGCCCGGCGATATGTAGTCGCGATCATCTTGGAGCAATTTCCGTCAGCCGGAGGGCGAAACCGAAGCGCTCGACGAGCCTGACCTCCCCTGGCGGCCAAAGGTCGGGAGGTCAGGCGTCGGGTGATCGCCGGGCTAGAGGTTGAATGCCGCCGTCATCGTGGCGGCACCCGCTGCCTGGCCGAGGGCGGGCAGCCCGAGTAGCTGCTCGGTCGTGCCGAGCAGTGAGTAGTGATTGAACAAAGCGCCTGAGGTGACGCCGACGGGAGTGCTCGGGCTGATCACGATGGTGGCGACTTGGCAGCTTGGGTCGGTGGTGTTGGTGGCGCAAGATTCGCCGGTCTTGCCGCCGGTGCCCTCGTCCCAGGTGATGAAGACAGCGGTCGATCCGCTCTGGTATTCGGGGCTGTTGAGTATCGTCGGCAGGTTGCTCGCCAGCCAGTTGTCACCGTCGGCGATGGTGCCGTCGTGCATGTCGTCGATGAGGTTGGGGGTGATGAATGAGAACGCAGGCAGGGTGCCGTTCGTCAGGTCGCTGGCCAGCTGGGTGTAAGGGACGTCGAGGCTGGAGCACCCGGCGAGGGTCGTGTAGTACGGCGGTGGGTTATGCCGGACGGCGTATTCGCCGGAATTGGCTGGGTTGCAGTTGGCTGGCATCGATTCCTGGTATGCCTTCCAGGTCTCGCCCTCGCCGAAGATGCTTGGCGCCGGCGTGCTGCACTTCTTTGACGGGCTGCAGTCGGGGTTGAAGGTCTTGAGTGCCCGGCCGCTTAGTCCCGAGGTCGCCGCGATGTAGTTGGGCAGGCTCGGGTGGGAGATGTTGTGGTAGTTGGTCGCAAGCCCGCATTCGGCGGCCAGGGAGTTGATGTAGGGCGCCTGGGCGGCGTTGCCGATGATGTCGGAGAAGCTGTGGTTCTCCATAAAGATCCAGATCACGTGCGTGTAGGTGGGCGCCGCGGTGACGGTGCCGCACGGCCCTGCGGCTGCTGCCGCAGGGGTCGCGGCGAGTGCTGCGGCAACCAGCGGGCCGCCGATTGCCGCGATCACCGCGGCCACCAGGGACAAGGTTGTTCTGCGCACAGGAACCTCCGGGGGGTGGGGGTGAGACTCACCTAAATGCCTATTCAGCAGGCAGACAACACCCCGTGCGCCATTTTCAGCAGAAGTTCACCGCTGGTGCGACGACGCGTCCTCGACCAGCAAGGCGCGAGTTCCACAACGCCGGATACCGCCGCGGACTGGCTCAGATGCCAAACAGGGCATGCGCGATCGAGATCACGCCTGGGCCCACGATGATCACGAGCAGCGCCGGGAACAGGCAGAGGACAACCGGGAACATGATCTTGACTGTCAGCTTCTGCGCCCGCTCCTCGGCCCGCTGCCGGCGGATGATGCGCATCTCGGCGGCCTGCTCGCGAAGCACCCGGGCGACGGGGATGCCGAGCTCGGCCGCCTGCACCAGCGAGGAGACGAAGGCGCGCAACTCAGGAACGGTTGTCCGGGCAACCATCCCGCGTAGCGCCTGGCTACGCGAAAGCCCGATCTGCATTTCCTGCAAGGCCCTGGCGAACTCCTCGGCCAGCGGTCCGGTCGTGTTGCGTGCGACCTGAGACATGGCGCTGTCGAAGCCCAGCCCGGCCTCGACGCAGATCGTGAGCATGTCGAGCGCGTCAGGTAGTGCCGAGAGAATGAGCGCCTGCCGCTTGATGCCCGTGTTGTACAGCAACAGGTCGGGCAGGAAGAATCCGCAGGCACCCAGCGCGACCGACCACACGATCAGCAGGGTTGGACGATGCAGCGCGATCGGGACGCCGATGAGCGCGCCCACCACGAGCCCGACTCCCTTGATGGCAAGTATCCGGTCCGGCGTCCAGTTCCCCGAGTTGCCCGCCAGATCAAGCCGGCGCTGCAGGCTCGCGCCGACTCCCGCAGGAGACAGTCGCTGGCCCAGGCGGCGGGCCCAGGCCGGCAGCTCGGTAGCCCTTCGCGACGATCGGGTAGGCCTCGCTCCCGTAGGCTGCTGCCCATAGTGGCGCTCGATCGACGCCAGCGCGCCGACCACGCCCGGCGCACGCGACCCTGACCACAGCATGCCGATGACCAGCACCAGGATGCCTAGCCCGAAGGCGCCGACGCCCCCGATCAGCAGGTAGCTACCAGACACCTCACGGCTCCACATTTATGACGTTACGCATCCAGAACGCGCCGATTACGACAAGCACAAAAGCGATCACGAGCATCGCGATCCCGAAGAATGTCGTATACAGCGGGCGCATGTAGGTCGGGTTCGCGTAGAACAAGTAACCGCCGACGAGCAGTGGCAGCGATAGCAAAATCCAAGCCGACAGCCTGCCTTCCGCGCTCAGTGAGCGCACCTGGCGGCGCAGGTACGCCCGTTCCCGCATGGTGTTGACGGTGTTGCGTAGCACCTCGGCCAGGTTGCCGCCGGTCTCCCGCTGGATCCTGATGGCCATGACGACCCAGCGCAGATCGCGGGAATCGAGCCGGCTGGCCACAGCTTCGAGCGCGTCGGCGAGGTCAGCCCCAAGCTGGGCCTCGCCGAGCGCCCGCGCGAACTCGCCCGATGCCGGCTGGGTGTCCTCCCTGACCACCGCGTCGAGCGCCTGAGCCAGCGAGAAACCGGTCTGAATCGAGCTGCCGACAAGCTGCAGCACGTTGGGCAGCTGGCCGTCGAACGCGGCTCGGCGTTTGGAGATCTTGACGCTCACGATCAGTCGCATTGCCAGCCAGCCGATCAGTACCCCGAGCACGATGCCGAGCGGAATGTTGTGAAGCAGCAATGTTGCCAAGGCGCTGAGTCCGGCGCACGCGCAGACGCCGAGCAGCGCCCATTCGGCGGGCTGTCTGGTGATTCCAGCTCGGTCGAGCCGCTGCGCGAGCTTCGGCTCTGACTTGGCCGAGCTCAGTACCTGCGTCATCACGTTGACGGCACTGCTCGCGAACTTGCCTTCCTCCTGCGCGCCGGCGGGACCAGACGCCTGCTCGCTCATCGGCCCGTACCGCCCGATCTGACTGGCGAGCTTGGGGCGCCGGTTGCCTGGCCGCAGCGAATCGATCGCCAGGAATGCCAGGAAAGCAAGCACCAGGAAGACCACGAGGAGCACGATCATCAGCGAGTTAGTCAGCGGCAGGGGCGGTGCGGCCCGAACTGCTGACGGCGCAGATGATCGCCCGGACTGGGGAGATGCGTCCGCCAGCGCGGGAAACGCGGCGGCCAACGACGCGGCCTGGGACGGTTCGGCGAGATGCCCGCCGCTCGCAGTGGCGAGCCGCCGGACCGCACGTGGATGGTCGTCGCTGTCGTATTTCCAGGTCACGACGTCGGTCGGGATCGCGACCGACCCCGCGGTCTTGGTCAGGTACTCGCCGTCCGACAGGATAAGTATCCGGCTGCGGCCAGTCGATCCAAGACGGCCGATCAGGTTCGCCGCCCCGGCCAGCGCGCCCAGGACTCCATCCGACGTCGCCCCGGCGATCTTGACCGCCGCCACCGCAGCGTCGAGGCGCATCCGGCTTCGGGTCGGGGCGAGCGCGATCCGCCACCTATCGCCGAACGTGATGAGCGCGACTT
>Ga0126381_100010896_pt1 | contig 10257 bp, 8 predicted proteins | sample PanSoiMetPlot_28_FD_96465 | JGI IMG/M metagenome (GOLD analysis project Ga0126381, IMG submission 96465) | Tropical forest soil microbial communities from Panama - MetaG Plot_28 | ecosystem: Environmental > Terrestrial > Soil > Tropical forest > Bulk soil | place: Panama | collected 2016-02-17 | reverse complement strand
GCGCCACCAGCATCTCGCGAAGGAAACCGAACTCCCGGTCCCACACGATCGAGGCGGCCGAGAAGATGGCGGTGAACAGAACCGACATCGCGAGCACGCCCGGGTAGATGAACGTCTTGAAATCGACCCCTGACGGCATGCCGCGGGATGCCAGCCGGGACAGCCCGGTACCCAGCACAAACAGGAACAAAACGGGCTGCACGAGCGCTGTGATCGCGCGCAGCCGGTCGCTGCGGAACCTGATCAGCTCCCGTCGCCACACGATGCTCACCGCGCGCAGGTCGTGCCTGAGACTCCGTTCCGGTACGGCAACCCGGATCGCCTGGGTGAGGGCCCGCTGCTCTTCCGCCACGGGGTCAGTTGCCACAGCCATCGGGGCCTACCTCCTGCCGAACCGCGTAGCGATTATCCGGTTCCGGTCGCCGGTGCTGGCTTCCGCGTCGCGGATCGTCTTACCGGTATACGACATGAACACATCGTCGAGCGAGGGACGGGACACGCTCACCGAGCGGATGGCGACCGGCATCTCGGCGAAAAGCCGCGGCACGAAGTGCTCCCCCGACGCCACGGAGAACGTGACCAGGCCCTCGTGCAGCGCCGCCTCCAGGCCGAACCGCTCCGCTAGCGACTTGATCGCCGCCTGGTCATCCGCGGTGCTGATCTGCACCCGGTCCTTGCCGATCGACGCCTTCAGCGCTTCTGGCGTGTCGATGGCCACGATCTTGCCGTGGTCGATGATGGCGATCCTGTCGCAGTTCTCGGCCTCGTCCATGTAGTGCGTGGTCAGGAAGATCGTGATGTCCTCGCGCTGCTTGAGCTCGTTGATGTACTCCCAGATCGATACCCGGGTCTGCGGGTCGAGACCCACCGTCGGCTCGTCAAGGAACAGCACCCGGGGGGCGTGCAGCAGCCCGCGGGCGATCTCCAGCCGGCGCTGCATGCCGCCGGAGTAGGTGGAGACGACGCTGTCGCGCCTATCCCAGAGCCCGACCATTTCCAGCACCTGGCGCAGCCGCGGCCCGAATGCCACCTTGGGCACGCCGTACAGCTCGGCATGGAAGCGGAGGTTCTGCTCGCCGGTCAGGTAGCTGTCCAGCGTCGTGTCCTGGAACACCAGGCCGATGTTGCGGCGCACGGTGTCCCGCTCGCTGAGCACGTCATGACCCGCGACCCTGGCGGAACCCGAGGTGGGATCCGCCAGGGTGCACAGGATCTTGATCGTGGTGGACTTGCCGGCGCCGTTCGGCCCGAGAAAGCCGAACGTCTCGCCGGCCGCCACCTCGAAATCGATGCCGCGAACGGCCTCGATCTCGCCGTACCTCTTGGTCAGCGCGCTGACCGAGATGGCCGCGGTCACGCCTTCGTGTCCTCCGGGGTGTCCTCGCCGTCGGAGGCGAGGATACGGTAGAGCGCGCGCCGGGTGTCGGCCAGGATCTTCCCGGCTTGTGCCACCTGCGCCGCGGAACCGGCCTGCGCGACCTGGGACACCGCGATGAACACCTGCCGTACCGTGTCACGCAGCTCGAACTCGGCGTCGTCCACACTGCCGGTCACCGCATCCCACGAGGCACGCAGGTCGTCGGCGTGCGCCTCAACGTACGCCTGGCCGGTCTCGGTCAGCGTGTACATCCGGCGCCTGTCGTCACCGGCTTCGGTGTGAACCAGGCCCTCGTCTTCCAGTTGCTGCAGCGCCGGGTAAACCGACCCCGCACTCGGCCGCCACACGCCATCGGTGCGCGCGCCGATCTCCTGGATGATCTGGTAACCGTTCCACGGCTGGCCCTCGGCCAGCAGGTCGAGAATGGCAGCCCGGACATCGCCGCGCCGCACCTTCGGCCCCCGCGCGAACCTGGGTCCGCCCGGCCCGAACGGCCCCGGCCCGAACGGTCCGGGCCCGCCGGGCCCGCCAGGCCCGAACGGCCCGCTGAACCGGCCCCCGCGCCCGAACCCGCGAGGTCCGCGCCCGCGCCACTCGCCGCGCTCCCTGCGGCCACCCATGTGGCCCCATGCTTCTTCATGCATTGCGATACTCCTTCATACTCTCTAGATCGGTTGTCGATCGTCGCCGTTAGTTCGACGATATATCGGCAACGATCCTCGGGCAAGTCTTTATTCCGCCCGTTGCGCAGATGGCTGAGCGGAGTCGCGCATAACTGGTGCCATCGGGACCTGCGTGACCGAAGTGCCGATAATCATCCGGTCAGCGGGTCGCGTGCGGAGCCGGCACGGCGGATGCACCGGGGGTTGTGGCCCACCACCCCCGGAAGAACGTGGGCTGCGGGCCACAACCCCCGGTCCCCCAGGGCGCCCGGCCGGCGCGAGACCTACGGGCGAAATGCTGGGAATGCCCTCGAGGTCCGGCCCTGAACCGGTGCGGGGCAAGCGGCACAGCAGGCCGGGAAGGCTCAGGTCAGGACGGGGAGGGTGTATTCGCGGCGGATGCTGTTGCCGAGCCGGGAGATATCCGCGCCGTAGACGTGCATGGAGATGGCCACCCCGTCACCGCAGTTGCGGACGCGGTGGATGTCGCCGGGGGGAGCGAAACCGCAGACGGTACCGGGCGGGTTCTCCCTGCGGGCGGCCAGGCGCAGCGCTCCCCCGTCGTCGGTCAGGGCGAAGATCTCCTCGTATTCGCGGCCCTGCAGGACAGCGGTGACGCACCAGGCGACGTGGTCGTGGATGATGGTCAGCTGGCCGGGCAGCCAGACCATGGCCGCCAACGAGAACGAGCCGTCCGGCTCCGCGTGCAGCAGGTGGCTCTGGTAGCTCGCCGGGTCCCCGCGCCGCAGCCGCGGGGGCAGCAGCGCCCCCGGAGCGGGGACCGCACCCTGCAGCGCGCCCGCGACCCGGTCGGCGGTCTGCTGCCAGTCCAGGCCCCGCCCCACCTCCGCGCGCAGCACACGCAGAAGGCCTTGGAGGCTCCCGGTTTCCCTGCTCGCAGTGATCGCTGGCATGAGGTACAGGCTAACAAGCAGGCACTATAGGCACCAATGCCAATGGGTACATCGACCCATAGAGCATATTTATCAATAGTGTGCTTTAACAGGAACCAACCCCCGCCCAGGCGGCCACCGTATCGTTAGCCGTGAACGTGGTATTGGCGGCATTAAAGCCGAACGTCCTGTTTGCTACGAATCCGCAGGAGGCGGTCTCCTCCACGTTGCTCCAGCTGCCGAGGGTGAACTTGTACTGGAGGCTGGTCACGGGCACCCCGGTGATGGTGAGCGTCCAGGTATCCGGGCCGGTCTTCAGCATCGGGTAGTCGGTGGCGATCCAGTCGTCCGACGAGGGAATGCCGGTGCCCAGGGCGCTGTACCCGCCGGACAGGTAGACGGTGTCGCCGCTCGGCGTGCTGGCCGGCACGGTCACGTTGATCACGGCGCCGGAGTTCCCGCAGGCACCTGGTCCCGCCCAGTTGGCGACCGTGTCGGTGATGGTCCCGCCGTTGACCGGCATCGACCGGTTGTTCACGAACCCGCAGGTGCTGGTCTCCTCGACATTGTTCCAGCTGCCGCCGAGGTCGTACTTGTACGACAGCGTCGTAGCGGCGGCCGCGGAGATCGTCGCGGTCCACTGGTCCGCGTTAATGCGCGTCATCGGGATGCCGTTGGCCGCCCAGTCCTGCTGCCCGAGGCCGAGCGCGGACAGGTTGCCGGCCAGGTACACGATCTGCCCGGACGCGTCCGTGTTCACCGGCACGGTCACGGTAACGGTTTCCTTGACGCTCCCGCTGACCGGGCAGCTCGAACCCAGCAGGCAGCCGCTGACGACGGCGGGGGTGTCCACGTCCTTGGCTGCCGATATGTCGACAGCGAGCCGGACGAACTGGGCCATTGCCCACATCAGCGGGGTCGAGGAGTTGTCCGGCTGACCGAAAGTGAACCCGTTGACACCATTGCTGCCGCCCCAGACCTGCTCGGAGATCTGGTGGCCGCCGTTGGCGGCGCCGGCCATCGGAGATAACTGCCGTTCCCGTAAGGACCGGTCGTGGTGTAGGTGAGGTTGTCGACTTCGGACGCCCAGGACTGCGCCGTGGCCTGGTACGTCGCGGCCTGGCTGGTGCTGCCGTTCGCCTGGGCGAGCCAGGCGGCGCAGAGCAGCCCGGCGATCTCGGCGGCGAGGGTGGCCGGTGAGTACCCGCCAGCCTCCTCCCAGCGCTCCTCCGGCGTGGACGGGCCGTTGGCGACCAGGTAGTTCGCCAGCGGCTGCACCGAGGACCAGGCCGACGTGTCACCGAGCTGGTAGGCCAGGATGATCGGGTCGGCCACCTCGTCCATCTGGAGCGAGCCGAACACCGTGTTGCCGTTGAGCCAGGTGTTCTGTTTGACCGCGCCGTTCGAGGTCACCTCAAACTGGAGGATGTAGTTCAGCGCCGCCATCGCGTCGGTCTTGTCGCCTACGGCGAGCAGCGCCGTGGCCATCTCGTACTCGTCCCTGGTCCACACCGCGTGGTAGCCGTGCGCGCCCGACTGCCCGGTGCCGGTGCCGGCGTTCACGCTCGCCCCCCACGGCACGTTCGGCGCGGCGACGAACGCGCCGGTGAAGGTCTTGTCCTCGTCGGCCTTGACCTCCATGAGCGAGACGAAGTACTGGGTCAGCAGCGCAGGACTGCCGGTGACGGAGGCTGGGGCGGCGGCCAGACCGCCGAGCCAGGACTGCCAGCCCGACTCGAAGGAGCCTTCCAGTGAGCTGAAGCCGGCGCCGAGCGACGCGGACGCGTCGGAGATCGCGGCGGCCTGCGAGGTGCCGAACGCGAGCGCCAGGGTGAACGTGGTAGCGCCGCTGGCCGCTACCGGGATCTCGGCCAGCTGGTCAATGTGCCCGCCGGTCGTGGCGGAGGAGTACGTCGCGGTGAGCGCGTGGCTGGAGATGAGCATGGTCTCGCCGTCGCTGGAGCTGCCGACGTAGCCGGTGCTCGTCTGGGTGAACCCAGTCGAGGCCGCGAGCGCGCTGGCCACCGAGCCGTTGACCGCCTCGAGGTCACCGCTCGCCGCGGCGGTGCCGCCGGTGTTGCCCATGCCGTCGTTGTCGAGCTGCGGGTGGTAGTCGGCATAGAGCCGGAGCGCGGTGCCGCTGGTGTTGTCGAACGTGGTCTGCACGTCGATCACCGACCGGCCGGAATCCGCGACGTAGGTCTTGGTGATCGTGAAGTCGCCGTTGTCCGCGGTGTCAACCTGCTGCCAGACCAGGGAACTGTTGCTGAGCAGCTTCGAGCTCGCGCCGAGCGAGTCGGCGAACCCGGTGACGTTCGGCTCGTCCCAGGTCGCGTTCGCGCCGGGGGCGCCTGGCGCGTTCCCCTGCGCGTAAGCGGGCCCCGCGACGGCCAGACCGCCCGCCAGCACCAGTACCCCGCCAGCAATAACCACCCTGAATGCCCGCATGTTCGCAACGTAACTCCACAATGGGTGGGTGAGCGAGCCTGAGTTCCGCAGCGATCTGTTCCGCGGCACCGCGAGCTACTACGACCGGTTCCGTGTCCCCTATCCGCGATCGCTCATCAACGATCTGGCAGAACGAACGGTGGTGCCTTCGTCTGGGCGCCTCCTCGATCTCGCCTGCGGAACCGGCCAGCTGTGCTTCGCGCTGCACGAACGATTCGAGCAGGTCTGGGCGGTTGACTCAGAACCGGACATGATCGCCGTCGTCCAGGCGAAGGCCAAGGCCGCGGGCATCGCCAACCTGCGGGTGCTGACCTGCGCCGCCGAGGATCTACCCGCGCCGGCGCAGTCGTTCGACCTTGTCACCATCGGGAACGCCTTTCACCGCCTGCGCCGCCCGGCCGTCGCGGCAAGCGTTTTCCGCTGGCTCCGGCCCGGGGGGTTCCTCGCCCTGGTGTGGGGCGATCCGCCATGGACGGGTGAGGCCCCCTGGCAGCGAGCCGGGCAGGCGATCGCGCAACGCTGGAGTGCCCAGGACCGGATTCCGCCGGGTTACGGACAGGACCGCGCGGGACGGCCTGACGCGGTCATCCTGGCCGAGGCGGGCCTGGAGTTCACCGGCCGACGCGAGTTCACCGTCCAGCACGAATGGACCACCGAGGCGATCATCGGCTACTCCTTCTCAACCTCCGTCCTGTCCCGTACCGCACTGGGCGACCAGGCTCCCGCCTTCGAGGCCGACCTCCGCCGCGAGCTCCTGGCCCGTGACCCCTCCGGCCGCTTCGGCCAGACGGTCACGTTCGCCCGCGACCTCTTCCGCCGGCCTCCAGGCGTTTAGCCGCGGGGCGCGGGGGCTGGCACGGTCATGATGCCCAGGGTGTTGTGCTCCGGGAACAGGCCAGCGGATACGGTGGCGAGCAGGATGGGCATGATCAGCTCGGCCAGCCGCCCCGCCCGCTCAGGACCCAGCGCTCGCCACGGCCCGTCGGCCAGCCGGTCGGTGCGCCATTCGATCTCCTCGCGCCCGTCCCGTCCCCGCTCGGTGGCGGTGCCGTCGGCGTCGACCCAGCCGCGGGAGGCCAGCCGGTCCATGGCCGCCGCCCATTCCTCCGCTGTCCATCCGCGGCTGGCGAACGTCTCCTGCGGCGCGGCGCCGATCGCGGCGAAGGACACCAGGGCCTCGCACGGATCCAGGCCGGCGTTCAGCAGCGCCGCGACATGCCCGTCGCCGCGGTGTTCGCGCAGCAGGTTGGCCGCCTGCCACAGCACCAGGTGCGGCTCGTCGGGCCACGGCAGGTCCGCGTTGGCCGCCGCGAGCGGGCGGCCCGCGGTGCCGGCCGCCAGGGCCGCCTCACGGGCTAGCCGCGCGGCTTCCGCCAGCCCTGGCGTGCCGAGCTGATCGGCCAGCATGGTCCGGTACATCCGGTCCACCGCGTGCATCCGGGTGGTGAGCACCTTCTCCGGCGAGGCAACCGCCCAGGCCGCAGGCACGTGCTCGGCGACCGTGCGCGGGCTGAAGCTGTAGAAGGCCGCGGCCACCAGCTGGGGACCCGCCGCGCCCAGCGGAGCGGCGCGCCACGCGAAATAACTCGGCCAGCGGGTATCCACGGCGTAGCCGAGCGCGGCCGCCTCGGCGAACACGTCCGGCGCGTAGTAGAAGACCGCTTGCACCGGTTCGAGAAGGTGCCACATCTGCCTGGTCAGGCCATAGTCCATATCGCTCGTCATGCAGCCGACGCTACCGGCCGCCCCGCCGGGGCGGAATCAGGTAGCCGGTCAACCAGTGTCGCGGGACGGTCAGCGTGTGCTAATCGGCGACGGTGGAGTAGGCGACCACGCCGCGGCGGAGTGCCTCGATGGCGGACCGGGCGGTGTCGGTGAGGTCGCTTCCCGCCGCCGCCACCGCGATCTGGTCCAGGAGGTCGACCAGCTGCTTAACCGCCCGGACGAAGTCGCCGGGGGTGAGATCGGGCGACTCGTCGAGTACGGCCTCCAGCCGGGCGCCGCGGGCCCACCGGTAGCCCGCCCAGGCGAAGTGCAGGTCGGGCTCGCGCAGGAACGACAGGTTGTGGTCCTTCTCCAGCTGGTCGAGCTCACCCCAGGTGCGGGCCATCGCGGCCAGCACGTCGGGCACCCGGCCCTTCGGCAGCCGTGGCGGCTGGGTATCGTCGGCCTGCCGTGATTCGAACGTGAGCGTGCTGACGCAGGCGGCCAGCTCGGCGGCGGACAGCTCGTCCCACAAGCCACGGCGCAGGCATTCGGCGGCCAGCAGGTCAAGCTCGGTGTACAGCCGGCTGAGCCGCTTGCCGTCGCCGGTGACCGTGTCGCCAGCCAGGTAGCCGAGGCGTTCCAGCACCGAGCAGACCCGGCCGAAGGTGCGTGCGATCACATGCGACCGGCCCGCCACCCGGTCGTCCAGCGCCTCGGTCTCGCGCGTCAGGCGCAGGTAGCGCTCGGCATACCGGGCGTGGTCCTCGCGGTCCGGGCAGTCGTGGCAGGGATGGCGCCGCAGCCTCCGGCGCAGCTCGGATAGCTCACGGGCCTGCTCGTCGGACCCGTCTCGCTCCCAGTCCGACGCGCGTGACGGCCCGCCGATGTCCCGCCCGGCGAGCCGGTTGCGTACGGTGGACGCGAGGTCCCGGCGGTGCTGCGGAGACCGCGGGCTGAACGAGCCCGGTATCCGGATCCGGTCGATGACCTCGGCCGGGACAGGGAAATCGGCGGCCGACAGGCGCTTGACCTGATGGGCAGCGGTGAGCACGAGCGGCCCCGGCCCCAGTTCGGCGGGCGCGAACGCCGGTCCGCTGCCGCGGCGCCTGGCTTCCTGCAGGCCGGGCTGAAGCACGACGGCGATGCCGGCCCGGCGGCCGCCAGGTACCCGGATGATGTCGCCCGGCCGGAGCTGGGCCAGCGACCTGGCCGCCTCGGCACGGCGCGAGGACGCCCGGCTGCGGGCGACGTCCCGCTCTTGCACCGCCATAGACCGCCGGATTCGCGCGTACTCCGCGAAGTCGCCGCGATCGCAGTTCATCGCCTCGGCGAGTTCCTTCATCGCCGCCTGGTTCTTCCGTACCTGCCGGGTCAGCCCCACCACGCCCCGGTCCGCCTGGAACTGCGCGAACGAGGACTCAAGCAGCGCCGACGCCCTGGCTCGCCCGGCCCAGCCGGTCAGGTTCACCGCCATGTTGTACGACGGCCGGAAGCTGGAGTTCAGCGGGTAGGTACGCGCCCCGGCCAGGCCGGCCACCACGCCCGGGTCCATCCCCGGCTGCCAGAGCACGACCGCGTGGCCCTCGACGTCGATGCCGCGCCGCCCGGCGCGCCCGGTCAGCTGCGTGTACTCCCCCGCGGTGAGGCCGGCGTGCGTCTCGCCGTTCCACTTGTCCAGCTTCTCGATGACCACGGTCCTGGCCGGCATGTTGATGCCGAGGGCGAGCGTCTCGGTCGCGAACACGGCCCGGATCAGGCCGCGCGTGAACAGCTCCTCGACAACCTCCTTGAACGCCGGCAGCATCCCGGCGTGATGCGCGGCGATGCCCCGCCGCAGCCCGTCCAGCCATTCGCCGTAACCGAGCACGGCCAGATCCTCGCGCGGGATGTCCGCGGTGCGCCGTTCGGCGGTTTCGACGACGAGGTCAGCCTCTTCCGGCGTGGTCAGCCGCAGCCCGGCGGCCAGGCACTGCTGCACCGCCGCGTCGCACCCGGCCCGGCTGAAGATGAACGTGATGGCGGGCAGCAGCCCGGCCGAGTCCAGCCGCTCGATCACGTCCGGCCGGTACGCCATCGGGAAACGCCGGGGTCGCCTGCCGCCCCGGCCCGGCCGGACCGGGGCCTTCCGCGCGGCCCAGTCGTCCCGCAGCGCGAACCGCAGCAGCTCGGGATTGACGCGGGCGTGCTCGTCGTCGGTGAACAGGTCGTAGAGCCGGTTCCCGGCCAGCACGTGCTGCCACAGCGGCACCGGCCGGTGCTCGTCGACGATGACCTTGGTACCGCCGCCGGCTTCACCCGCCCCCCGCACCTGGGAGAGCCAGTCGCCGAACTCCTCGGCGTTGCTCACCGTCGCGGACAGCGCCACCACCCGCACCGACTCCGGCAGGTGGATGATCACTTCTTCCCAGACCGCGCCGCGGGACTGGTCGGCCAGGTAGTGCACCTCATCCAGCACGACATAGCCGAGGCCGGACAGCGTGCCCGACGAGGTGTACAGCATGTTGCGCAGCACCTCGGTGGTCATCACCACCACCGGCGCCTCGCCGTTGATGCTGTTGTCCCCGGTCAGCAACCCGACCGACGAGGTCCCGTAACGCCGTACCAGGTCGGCGTACTTCTGGTTAGACAGCGCCTTGATCGGCGTGGTGTAGAAGCATTTGCGCCCCTGCGCCAGCGCCAGGTGCACGGCGAACTCGCCGACCACGGTCTTCCCCGACCCGGTAGGCGCGGCGACCAGCACCCCGTTCCCGGCACTCAGCGCCGAGCACGCGGCCACCTGGAAGCCGTCGAAGTCGAAGTCGTAAAGCCCGCGGAACGACGCGAACTCCGGATCAGACTGCCGTTCGCGGAACGCGGCATACGCATCCGCCGGGGTGGACATAGGCCTAAGCCTAGGTGAGTGATCCCAGCGGTAGTTGCAGCCGGGGGTTAGCGCGTCTTCGATATGACATGTGTCATCCTTGATGGTAGCGTACCGAGCAGCACATGATGACACCATGCATGCCGACGGTTGTCGGAACGACTCCTTTCTGACTGCCGAGCTGAAATCGATAGCTATCAACAACCGAGGAGCATGATCTCGCGATGCCGCTTAAGGATGATCCCAGCGTTCACCGGCGCCGGTTGAGGGTTGAACTCCGCAAGGCACGCGAACGCAAGGCGCTAACTC
>Ga0126381_100010894_pt1 | contig 10258 bp, 4 predicted proteins | sample PanSoiMetPlot_28_FD_96465 | JGI IMG/M metagenome (GOLD analysis project Ga0126381, IMG submission 96465) | Tropical forest soil microbial communities from Panama - MetaG Plot_28 | ecosystem: Environmental > Terrestrial > Soil > Tropical forest > Bulk soil | place: Panama | collected 2016-02-17 | reverse complement strand
TTGTTTGCGTCGAGGGCTTCATTCCGGAAGTACTCGTAAGCAGTTCCGTGAACCTGATTCCCCCCACTCCTAGTTACAATTTGGATGTTGCCACCGCCGCTGCGACCGTAATGGGCGTCATACAGTGAAGTCTGAACTTTGAATTGCTCAATCGTCTCGGGAGCAGGAACTCCGACGAGGATTACTCCGTTGGTTCCCATCGTTGTGGCGTCAATGCCGTTTATTTGAAAGAAGTTTTGCGTGACGCGCGCCCCGTTGACAGAAATGGCCTGCGTGTTGCGGCCAACGGCTGTGCTATCCGGCAAATACGTGGCGGCTCCGGGTGAGAGCGTCAGAATTTGGGTGAAATTGCGCGATGCGAGAGGAAGATTGGCCACTGCTTGCGAGTCGACTATGGATCCCAGTTGTGGCCCGTCTGTCTGCGGTACCTGTGGACTGTCCTTTACAAGGACGGTCTCGACACGAGTTCCTACGGCCACGCTAACGTATGCGACGGTTGTCTCAGTGATTCTGACAGAAACGTCCCTCAAGACAGCAGTCTTAAAGCCCTCTACCGCGACTTCGATTCGGTAGAGCCCGGGAGGCAACAGGAGAAATGAGAAATCGCCTGCTTGGCCGCTCGTTGTGCTCCATGACTCATTTGTTGATTCGTTGATGGCATGAACTCCCGCTTTCGCGACAACAGCACCGGAAGCATCCTTCACGACTCCTGCTATACGCCCTGTTGTCTGTCCAGACCCGCAGTCGCACGCGAAAGCTGTCAGCACAGCAGCGAGCACAAACCGAAGTGACGGCTTCCTTGCCATATCTGCTCCTAGCGCTGACTGTGACCTATACTGACAGATCAAGGACTACAAGCGTTCGCGGAAGTATTCCCATTGCTTCCTTTGTTCCGCGAGGAAGCTCAAAAACCGGGGATCATTGCGCAGGTGCTTCAGGTTCGAATCATGCTCGAATAAGGGATAGCAAGGAAAACCATCTTCTGCTGTCAGCCGCAAATACTGGAGGGCTTGCTCGTGCCTGTCGAGTAAAGCATATGCCGATGCGACAGCATACGTAATGTGATGGAAATGTTGGTAGCCCTTTCCTTTCACAAGTGCCTCCTGAATCTTGCGCTCCGCCATAGGAACATCACCAGCATCCGCAGTCAACAGCGCCTGCATGGCGGTTAGGGAACCGCCAAAGTCTAACGGGCTGCGCTTGAGCCAGGCATTGATTCTTTCCTTGGCCTCCTCTCGTTTTCCGAGATGTTGCAGCGCGAACGATGTCTGAAACGCGATAAAAGGAGGCAAGAACTTCTCGGAATCACGCATCTCAACAAGGGATTCCTCGTATTTCCCTTGGTACAGCAAGGTGATGGCCACCCGATAGCGGCTGCCCGTATTCAAAGGATCCAGCGTTACGGCTTGCTGGATCTCTCCCTGCGCCTTCTCCAGAAGGCCGACATGGTTATACACGTTGGCTAGCTGATGATGGGCTTCTGCGAGGTTCGGGTTGAGTTCGAGAGCATGTCGATAATCAGAGACTGCGCGCTCGTGCGACCACCCGTTTGCGCGGGACCAAAGCAAATACCCGCGCGACACGTATCCTTCGGGCAGGTTGGGATCCAAAGCAAGAGCCTTTCCCACCGCAGCACTGGCCTTCTCAATCCACTTTGGGTCATCTATCTCTACGCTGAACCCCCTAGTTCGATAGGCTGTGGCCAGCGCAGCATATGCGGCGGCAAACTGCGGATCCATCTCGACGGATCTCTCAAGAAGCCGAATGGCCTGATCATTGGCCTCTCGTGTTTCCAAACCGTAATACGGCTCAGCCCGTAGATAGAGGTCGTAAGCTTCTGAGTTTATTTTGACTACTTTCGAAAGGTCTTTGCCGGATTCCAATGGGGTTGTCGCGCCAATCCTGCGAGCGAGGTCATTTGCGATCTCGCCCTCCATCGCAAATAGGCCCGAGGCGGCACCTTCGTACGAGTGTGCCCAAATATGGCTGTCACTGAGAGCAAAGATCAATTGTGTGTTTACATGGATGATCCCGCTTGCGCGCGAGGCAGAGCCTTCTACTACTGCGTCCACGCCCAATTCCTTGGCGATCTCGGGCAGCGTTTTCTTTGTCCCTTTGTAGTGTATCGCCGATGTCCGGGAGATGACTCGAATCCCGCGCATTTGAGCTAAAGATGTCGTCAGTGCATCCGTTACTCCATCAGCGAAGTACTCCTGAGATGGATCGCCGGAAAGATTGTCGAGTGGCAAAACGGCTACGGACTGAATCTTCATCGCTGCCTTGCTTCGCAACGACCGCACGCGTTGAAAGTGCAGCCCGAGAATGACCGCCGCGGCGACGCCCATGCCGGCTGCGCCAAGCCAGAGCCTCTTCAATTGGCGTCTTGGAAGAGGCAATGGCGCCGTAACGCTCGCGGGCCGTTCAGGCGCAACAACTCTGGGCGTAGTGCTCCCATCATTGGAAGTAACTTGTGAAGCCTCTTCAATTGGCAGCAGGTCAACACTACTCACTTCCCCGATGAACCGATAACCTCGCCTGGGAAGTGTCTCAATAAACCTGGGCGTGTCGGCCGAGTCATTCAGCGCCTCGCGCAGCCGGTTGATGGCGTTGTTTAGCCCGTGGTCGAAGTCTACGAAAGTGTCCTCAGGCCAAAGTCTTTTGTGCACTTCGTCTCGTGTGACAACTTCTCCGGGTTTTTCAAGCAGCATGGCGAGAACATGAAGGGGCTGGTCTTGCAGACGGATTCTGCGGCCGTTCTTGAGAAGTTCTCCGGCGCGAAAATCAACTTCGAATGGCCCGAACCGAACAAGGCCCAATGACTCAGATGGGTTGGGCACGGCAATTTCTCGGGTTTGGGAGCGAGTTTATCACTTCGGGTAGTGCCGGAACAACGAAAGACGTTTCAGTTCCTTCCGCCGTAAGCAGTGACTTTTCAAAGAAATAGCCCGGGAGATTCAAAAGTGGATTTCGAGATTCCTGCGGGATTGTCTTCTTTTTCGACTTGCCGGAGAGTCCACTCGTAGTGCAAAGGTCCCCCCTAACACGCGAAAGAGAAGAAGCAAAAGCGTGCGGGTTCCAAAGGAGAACGAGCATGTCTTCCAAGAGAATTGTCTTAGCTGTTTGTACAGTTCTTCTTTTAACCGCGTTCCCTGCGCGGGCGCAACAATTTGGGCCGTGGTCGGCGCCGGTCAATCTCGGTGCGGCGGTTAACTCAATGTGTAGCGACCAGCACCCCGCACTGTCTAAAGACGGACTAAGTCTCTATTTCGCCTCGGACCGTATCCTCGATGAAAATAACAATGTAGTTTCCTGTGCCGGCGCCCCCAACCACTTACAGCTGTGGGTTGCTCGCCGCGACTGCCTTGACTCCGCAGATCCTGCTTGCAATTGGCAGAGGCCAGAATTCCTGAAAATCAATTCGGCACCCGATCCTCATGTCCCCAGTCCTTTCGTGGACGTGGCCCCCAATCTCAGCACCGATGGACATTGGCTTTTCTTCCACAGCAGGCGACCGGGCGGCTGCAATACCGGGCATACCGCCAATGGTTATTTTTTCGAGCTTTGGGCGGCACGTCGCCAAAATAATCGCGATGATCAGGGATGGGAAACGCCCATCAATTTGGGCTGCACCCTGAATATTCCCGAAACCAATGAGGCAGGCCCGAGCTTCTGGGAAGACGATTCCACATCACCCCCCACGCTCTACCTCTATATCAATCGCGACCTGCTCCCCAATAACTTACAGGCCCTAGGACACTGTGACCCAAATGCCATCCATTCGGGCAGCCCAGATTCCGACGTAAACGGAAGCTGTACCGATATCTATGTCAGTACCTGCACGGCTGATCTCGATACCTGCAATAGGCAACCGGCATGGAGCCCGGCCATCTACGTACCGGAACTCAGTAGTTCCGTGCGTGATACACGCACCGCCATCCGCCGTCGCGACGGCTTGGAAATGATCCTCACCAGCAGCCGCTGCAATTCTCCAATCCCGCCGGCTGACTTACCACTTTGTTCAACACTTTCTACGGGCGGCTTCGACTCCTGGGTCTCCACGCGCGCTTCCGCGCAGGATGCCTGGTCCATACCGATCGATATCAACCAGGACAACCTGAATAAATGCAACCAACTGGGAATTGATCTGTGCCCAGTTGTCCCCGTTGTGGACAGCAGCGCGAATGATGGCGCACCCGCGCTCTCATGGGATGGGCAAACGCTGATCTTTTACTCGAACCGTCCCGGAGGATCCGGCGGAAATGATCTTTACGTGAGCACGCGGACGAAGCTGTGCGACTCAACGACAAACACGTCATGCGTCGCCTCGCTCTCGCAATAGCCGTTGCCCGCTCGGGACCTGCATGTCAGCAAGCGTACCAAACTGCCCGATTACCGAGCGACTGGTGGCACACCAAGGGGCCGCACAAAGAAAGGAAGTCGCAATGGAAAATGTAAGAAAAACTTCTTCGGCGTTCTGTTACTTGCTCGCTCTGTTGTTCACGATCTGTCTTGCCACAGAGCCTTCCACCGCGCAGTGGTTACGGTCCACGTGACAAATCATCACTAGAACCCTCAGCACCAGGCGCTGCCATGTGCGGAGGACTCGAGGCGGGGCTGAAAGTGAGCATGACATGAAGAGGAAAACGTCATTTGTCATGACTCTGCTGGGCCTCGCGCTCGCAAACGCGGTAAGTCAAGCAGTTGTGCAGAAGGTGCAAAAGGGTGGTTCGCAGTGAACCGTTCGCGGCAAGTTCGACGGAGGGTGCCATGAGAAACAAAGTGCTGATTGTTACCACGTTAGTTGTACTACTTGCGGCGGTAATCATTGCACGAGCACCAAAGTCTTCCTTCGGCCCGTCGGCAGTGGCGCCTGGTGTTTCGCCGGCCCTTGTTGCTGATAGAGGAGGCGCGGAAGAAAACGCTAAACTCGTGGCGGCTTACGGCAAGCTGCCGCTCGCTTTCGAGCCCAACCGGGGCCAGACCAACTCGCAGGTGAGATTCCTCTCGCGTGGCCCAGGCTACACGCTGTTACTGAACTCAACGGAAACCGTGCTTGCTTTCCGAACCCATCTGGTTCGTAAGCCACACAGTCCGACGCTCGATGGAACACTCCCAGGTGTTGGAAAAGAAAATATCACAGAGCTGCGAATGAATCTGCTCGGGGCGCGTCCGACACCGCACGTCGAAGGAATTGAACTACTGCCAGGTAAAAGCAACTACTTCATCGGAAATGATCCTGCGACGTGGCGCACGAATGTCCCCACATACGCGAAAGTTAGATATGAGAACGTTTATCCCGGAGTGGATCTCGTGTACTACGGCAATCAAGCACAACTCGAATACGATTTCGTCGTTGCGCCAGGCGCGGACCCGAAGAAAATCCGTCTTTATATCGATGGTGCTAAGAAACTGGAAACAGACGCCCACGGTGACCTGGTCTTAGACTTGGCTGGCGCCGAGGTTCGACTCCTCAAGCCGACCGTTTATCAGCGCGTGGTTGGCGGTCGGAAAGAAATCGCCAGCCGATATGTTCTCCACGGTCGGCGGGCGGCCGGCTTTGAAGTCGCCGGATACGATAGGAACGAACCGCTCATCATTGATCCTGTATTGACCTATTCGACTTATCTGGGCGGCAGCAGCGGAGCGTTCGGCAATGCTATCGCTGCGGATTCAACGGGCAATGCCTACGTTACGGGCGGAACGACATCGACCGACTTCCCAACTAAGAATCCTGCACAGGCGACTCAGGGAGGGAATACCGATGTCTTTGTATCCAAGTTTGATCCCACTGGCTCGACGTTGATCTACTCCACCTACCTGGGTGGAGTGGGAGATGAAGCGGGCGCCAGCATAGCTGTAGATGCCTCGGGGAATGTATATGTGACAGGTTATACCGCGTCCCAGAACTTTCCCGTAAAGAGCCCAATTCAAGCGACCACCGGAGGTGGCAGCGATGCTTTCGTAGCCAAGCTGGATTCGACCGGCTCAGTTTTGATCTATTCGACCTATTTGGGGGGCAACGGAAACGACTCGGGCAATGGCATTGCCGCGGATCTCTCTGGCAATGCTTATGTGGCTGGAAAGACTGGATCGGTCAACTTCCCAACAAAGAACGCTCTGCAGCCAGCATCAGGCGGTGGAGACGACGCCTTCATAGCGAAGTTGGATCCTGCCGGGTCCGCATTGGTCTACTCCACGTACCTGGGCGGCAGCTTCATGGACGAGGCCCGCGGCATCGCCGTGGATGCCGCCGGGAACGCATACGTCGCAGGAGACACAGCATCCGCGAACTTCCCCACAAAAAACCCTTTTCAGCTCGCGCTGGGCGGTACAACTGATGCCTTCTTAGTTAAGATCGATCCAACCGGTTCCGCCCTGGTTTACTCCACCTATCTGGGCGGAGGTGCCTTCGACCAAGGCAACGGCGTGACCGTGGACGTTTCAGGGAACGCCTATGTGATCGGTCAGACTTCTTCAACTAACTTCCCCACAAAGAATCCCCTTCAAGGGGTCCTTAACGGCTCCATCTATAACGGCAATGCGTTCGTCACCAAGTTCGATCCAACCGGCTCGGCACTCGTCTTCTCCACGTACTTGGGCGGCTCAGGTAACGAAAACGGCGGGGATATAGGCGAGGGCATTGCTGTGGATTCCACGGGAAACACTTACGTCGCTGGTCTGACCAGTTCGTCGGACTTCCCGCTCTCGAATCCCATTCAATCTTCTTTTGTCTCTCAAAGTTGCGATTACTACGGCTACGGGCCGTACACGTGTGGGAACACCGCGTTCGTGACGGAGTTAAATGCCGCAGGCTCTTCTCTTGTTTTCTCCACCTACGTGGGCGCTGTTAGTGGAAATTTCGAGGATGGCCGCGGAATCGCCGTGGATCCGGCAGGCAACGTGTACATCGCTGGATTTACCCCTTCAACGAATCTGCTCGTCACGCCCGGAGCGTTTCAACTTTTGGATAACACAAATGGAGGCGCCTTCATCGCTAAGATCAGTCCGATCAATGCTGCCGGATTCAGTCTTTCCAGCATCAGCCTGACCTTCCCGGACGAGGGGGTGGGCGGAACCAGCCAACCGCTTGGGATCACCGTCGCCAATACGGGGAGCGCCGCACTCAGCATCACCAGTATCGCGGCGAGCGGCGATTTTGCCGTGGCCCCAAACAACACTTGCGGCACCGGCCTCGCCGGGGGCACGAGCTGCACGATCAACGTCACTTTCAATCCGGCTTCGGCGGGCGCCACAAGTAGCACCATCACATTCACCGATAGCGCTGCCAGTAGTCCGCAAACCGTGAAACTCAGCGGCAAGGGAATCTCCGGCCTTTCGGCAACCTTGACACCATCAACCCTGAACTTCAATAGCCAAACGCTTGGCACAACCAGTTCTCCTCAGGCGGTGTCATTGAACAACGCAGGCAGCGCGACACTGACGATCAACGGGGTTTCGATTTCTGGCCCGAACGCCTCTGACTTCTTCGTTGCGAACATCACCAACAATTGCGGTGGCGGAAGCCTCCCTGTCGGCGCCAGTTGTACGGTCGGCGTCGTCTTCTCTCCCCAAGCCGTCGGCAATCTGTCCGCGACGCTCGAGATCTTTGACAATTCGGCACAAAGCCCGCGCACAGTTGCGCTCTCGGGTGTGGGGCTTGCCCCGCCCACCGTAACGCTTTCCCCTACAAGCCTGAGCTTTCCAGCTCAGGTGGTGGGAAGTACAAGCTCGGCGGAGACGGTCACGCTAGCCACAAGCGGTAGCGGCACGCTGGCCAATATCTCGATCAGTCCCAGCAGCAATTTCAACGCGAGCAGCAATTGTGGTGGCAGTGTCACAGGCGGAGGAAATTGCTGGATCGCAGTTACTTTCACACCCACTGCCTCTGGCAGCCTGACGGGGACGCTTGTGGTCGCGAGTAACGCCATCAACGGAGTGCAGATGGTCTCCTTATCAGGGCTCGGTACGGATTTTTCTGTGTCTCCCGCCTCGGGTTCACCAAGCTCCGCGAGCGTAGCTGCCGGCCTATCCGCAACTTATACGACGAGCGTGGTAGGGACAGTCGGTTTTAGCGGGACAGTATCGCTCGCTTGCGCGTCGCCGGCGAACCAATCGGGTTGCAGCATCTCACCGAGTCCACTCATGGTTAACGGGACGACGCCCGTGAACGCTACAGTGATCGTGACGACGGCAGCGCGGTCGTCCGTTGCACCCCTTTGGCGCATTCCGCCTCCGGCTCCAAGCTTGCGTTTTCTATTTCCGTGGCTGCTGCTCCTTTTAGTTCTTGTCGTACCTACGCTGCTTCGGCGGCTCTCGAGCGCTCCGCGGCGAGCGTGGCTTGAACTTGTGGTCGTGCTGCTTACAGCCGCGCTGTTCTCTGGCTGCGGCGGGTCAAGCGCGCCGCAAAACACGCTTGCACCGCCTCAGGGCACACCAGCAGGAACTTACCAGATCACAGTTAGCGCCACGAGTGCCGGGGTAATGCGCACAACAACGCTAACCCTGAATGTGCAATAGGGGGAACTGACAGCGTTCTACACAAGGAAGTTCCAACATGAGACCAATCCGAAGGAGGTACGACAATGAATTCAGGGAAATGGAAGATTGTCGGGTACGTTCTATTGTTTGCCGCTTTTCTTACACCGGGCCCTGCGCATGGCCAAGAAGAGCACAAGGCCCAGTCGAAGCCCCGTGTCGTGCTCTTTGGGATCAATGGCGCAGAGTGGGACATCATTAAGCCTTTGCTTCTTCGCGGCGAAATGCCCAACTTGGCTCGCGTAATCGAGCGCGGAGTCTCGGGTAAGATGCGGACAATTTCCGCTCCTAACTGCCCGAAAATTTACTCCATTTTTGAAACCAGTACGCCTCCGCAGGAGAACGGAATTACCGGTTTCCTCGTCCACGGCGCTACCGCAAATACGAGCATGCTAAGGACACAACCTCTCTGGTCGCTTTTGTCGCAGAACGGCGTGAGCGTAGGAATGGCCAATGTGCCCGCGACGTTTCCTGCTAAGCCCGTCAACGGCTACATGATCAGCGGGATGCTTACCCGTGGGAAAGACTGCGAAGACGGAGTGCTTTGCTCGCCAAAGGTTTCCGAAGTTACACGTGGGCACGCTGTTTACCCGCGCAGCATGGTTCAGGAACTCGAGAAGAACGTCGGTGATTTTCACATTGATTGCGCCCGCATGCCTGAGGCGAAGGACCTTCCCGGTCACGAGGTTGCAACCGTGTATTCGTGGCTGGCACAAGTCACGAAAATCCGCGAAGAGCAGCGGAGACTGTTTGACTACTTGCTTGCGAACCACCCGACAGACTTTACGTTCTTCGTGCAGTCTTGCGAGGACCGTGTCGGCCACTGGCTCTACCCCATTCAACCCTATAACGTCGGTTACAACTCAAAGGTCCACACGATCCAGGTGAATGCCTTCCCCGACCAGTACCGTGCAATGGATAAGGTTCTCGGCACGATCCTCCGGCACGTAGACGAGAACACGGTGCTTATGATTATTTCCGACCACGGTATCAAGCCGCTACGCGAGGGCGAATCGCATGCCGCCCACATGGATCACGGTGGCACCACGCCCATCATCGCCAAACATGACTTTGAAGACGGGGACGACGTTCCCGGCGTGTTCATCGCCATGGGGCCAGGCATCAAAAAGGGCGTCCGGGTGACGGGGCTACCGATGAGCGTGTTCGACATCGCGCCGACCATCCTGCACTTCTACGGCATTGCCCAGCCTCCTCAGATGCAAGGTCGCGTACTAACAGAAATCTTCGAAGACGCCGGGACAGGTGTCACGACTTCCGCCTCAGCGCCTGATTAAACGGCCTGCGCCGCTTATTGGGAATATGTGGATTCCCTGATTGCCGGCACTCTGCATTCTAGTTATTCTGCGAGACCTACAGGTGAAAAGAATTTGGCTGCCAAAAGATCGAAAAGGATGGGCGATGTCTGAAGCCTCGCGAGCTTCTGATCTTGACGACGAGCAGGGACCGTATCTTCGAAGAATCTACTTAACTCGCTTGTTTGCAATGCTTGCGAGATTCTACCGAAGAAGTGCGATCGACGTTTGCCCCAAAGAAAGGGACGGACTTGCGCGGATTTGGAAAAAATGGAAAATAAAGCCGCTGCGTAAGTGCTTGTTTTCTGGAGCGGGCGATGGGAATCGAACCCACGTCCGAAGCTTGGGAAGCTTCTATACTGCCATTGTACGACGCCCGCTTGTTTCTAACGGTTGGCTCATTATACCTA
>Ga0126381_100010893_pt1 | contig 10258 bp, 10 predicted proteins | sample PanSoiMetPlot_28_FD_96465 | JGI IMG/M metagenome (GOLD analysis project Ga0126381, IMG submission 96465) | Tropical forest soil microbial communities from Panama - MetaG Plot_28 | ecosystem: Environmental > Terrestrial > Soil > Tropical forest > Bulk soil | place: Panama | collected 2016-02-17 | reverse complement strand
GACTCTTCTTGGTCTCGGAACCGGTCGGGAATCAACCGAGTACGAGCAAATCCGCGGAGCGAAGGATCTCAATCGCAACCTATTGGGGTTTGCTGAGTCAACCAGATAAGCATAAGTTAACTAGACTGCGAGTACCGGAAGCGCCCGATCACATAGGATTTTTCCTGAGGTGAGCAGCCAGACTTGGACGGGCGCTTGCGTCTGTCCTGAGTCGCAAGCTGCTGTTTCGGCGGCAGACTCCTTCGATACTCACTTGGCGAGACACTCAGGTAATTGAAGAACGCAGCTTGGAAGGCAGACTCTGCTTCCCATCCACTACCCGCCGCAATTTCGCTGTCGCTGGCATTGGAGTTCTTCAGAAGATGCAATGCGTGTTCGATACGCCGCCGTAGCACAAACTGGTCAAGTGCAATCCCAGTGTGCGATTGAAATGCAGGTAACAGCACGCCTTCTTCGAGGGAGAATCTTTTGGCCAAGGCTGAGATCGACAAGTCGAGATTAAGGTTAACCATAATGTACTGGACAACCCCAATGAGAAGTTCGGCCGAAAGATTTTGGCAGGTAGGAATAGGCCGCAGTAGTGCTACAGCGCGATGATTATCTGGCAATGTGGCTTCCTCGTTCTAGAAAGTCGAGCAACACTAAAACACAACTTAGACGGCGCAGTCGGCCAGATTTCCCCGTGCCGCCGAGTCGATGGCCTGCCGGTTACGGTACCCGGAGCCTATTACTATGTCGCTAACGACCGTTATATTAGAGCGAATCTGTCCCACTCTGCAAGCGCCATATCCCGACACCACTAATGTGCTATGTCTGTCTGGCGAAGGAATGATTCCTCCAAACACTTGACCACTTACACACCTACGAGAAGGCGGTGAGAGCAACCGCGTGTGCTTGGAGAGGAACAAATGAGCACGATCAGAAAAGCGGTCGCACGGCTCCGGGATTCGCACGATCATCACCACAGAAAGAACGGACGAGGTATAGACGTCCAACCCGCGTTGCAAGCAGAAACGGAGGAACTTCATGCAATTGCGAAGCCGCCTTCAGACCTTCAGAGACTTGAAGGTGCACAAATGATTCAGGCGACACAACCATTGAAGTCTGCTCAAAAGGTAACCACTAACAAAAAGGAAAAACCGATGGAATTAGCCCGCATACATACCGCAATTGAGGAAGCTGCCGGTCATGAAACCCGGCGCTGCGCGTCGCGCTGTGGAACTGTTGGACGCCGATCCCATCCTCGTACCAGCGAAGCAGGCAAGTGAAAGGGTATACCGTCCGTGAGTTATACGGCGTTTTGTGGAGGATTTTGTGGAGAAATACAAAATGCCCGCGATGGGCATTCTGTAAGCCATTGAATTAATGGCGGGGTCGACGCGACTCGAACCCGCGGCCTCTGCCGTGACAGTAACGCATTGTGTTGTAAGCAAAGGTACTTAACAGGAACAAGCGGGAACACGATGGAGCATTTAGGAAGGACTTGGAAGCCTTATTGTTCCTCGATTGTTCCCATGAAACCACACGCGGACGGATTGGCTTTCTTCCCGCGAAATAAGGCACCAACGTTCACAACGACTCGCAGGTGGCCGGAGAGACTGCCTAACTAAGTACACGCAAGGCGCACAAGACATCGCATCTTGTGGATCGGATTGTGGATCGAAACAGCTTGCGCCAGATGAGAGCCGGATGCGAGCCAAGTCAGATTTCAAACCGAGACACTACGCGTACGTCGCGAACGTTGCAAGGAGGCAACTGGTTTATCCAACTCTCGGACAACAACGAATCAGAATGCGACGTTAATTCTCGCACCTAAATCGAGTCGAGCGGATGGCCCTGACACGAGTGCCGGGGTGCCGGAACTGGCAGACGCAGCGGACTCGGCTCAAATTATTGGGACGTTAGGTGCGGGCGCGGGGTTTCCCCGAGCTTGGCCAGCAGCTCTTGTCGCTGTTTCCACCTGCTGCTGTCGTTCTCATCAATTTTCAGTCTCTCCTGCTCAAATAGCGCCCTTCGCAGTAGTTCGCGTTCGTCCACATTCAGAATGTCAAAGAGCCACCTGGCGAGACTGAGAGCCTGAAACTGCTCAAAGGCCGACTCCGGGCGAACGATGCCCTCGATGGCAATTGGTAAATACGCAGGTTTCGGCAACTGTTGTGCGAAGGCCAATGCGACGATGCGGGTACCGGCAGAGCTGGTCACGGGAGAACCAGTTCCTTTAAAGAAAAGATCCAGCGGCATACTCTCATACGGCATTGACTGAGCAAACGTTCGGGCTTTACGCACCATGGCGGTCATGCGTTCAGTTCGTTCGTCACCCGCAGGCATCGCTTTCCTAATGCCTTCATACTCGGCAGCTAACAAGTTGATGGTCTCGTTGAAATCTGTTGCCTCCCGCGCCGGTACCGTGCTCGGGATGGCCTCCGCACTGGCAGAAAAGCCCAACTCTGCAGAAAATTCCTCCCCAGGCGCCTCTTGCCTCTGTTCATCTGCGGAAGTTTCTTGAGGCGCGGGTTGGGAACCAGGTTTGGGACGAACAACAGGCGCGGTTACCCGCAGCAAGGAGTCAACGTCCAATTGCGCCAAGCTATACCGCTCAGCACCAAGTAGCGTGTGACGTTCTTCATCTTGCACGCCATATCTAACCAAGTACTTAAAGCGTGCTCTAGATAGCCATTTATTTTCACCTCCCAAGCCGGATTCTTCGTAAAGCTCAACCAGGAGCCTCTTATCTGCTTGAACCTCGCGCAAAAATCCAGGCCATGTCATAAGAATGGCGACAAACTTTCCAAGCTGTGGAAAGGTCAAGCCTGGGTGTCCGTCAACTTCATCGAAAAGTCCTAATTTTACGCAGATGAGAGTAGTCAGCCGAAATAGATTCAGGAACTGCTTCAGCCGGCGGGGGTTGTTGCCGAACACGGGCGCCACCATCACCGCCACTTGTGTGACCGATTCTGAATCTTCTTCAAGCTGTATTTCTACCGCTCTACGGTTTATCTTTGTCGTGGCATCAACATCGGCATCAACGAGGCCTGTTGGTATATCGGCCTCGCGCATGTAGTCAGGCTGCTTGCTGCGGAATACCGTCATCCAGGGTACCTTCGCAACACGAGGAGCTGGCCTACCCAGTTCCGCTAGAAACGACTTCAATCCCTCGACCCGCGGTTGTGGCAATCGGAACTGGATCTGTATGAATTTTTCCAGGAAGTCGTAGCCAAACTGCAGTTTGTCCAACGGTTGTTTCGGCTGTGTTCCATCTCCTCCTTGCAAATAGGTTAGTACGGACGCGTACTTGGCCACGATGCCGGCCGCCACCTTGTCACGATCCATTCCAAGAATAAAGACGAGACGAGGGTCGTCATCTATTAGAAGGTTGATAGCCTGGATTAGTTCGGCAGCTCTCGGAACGTCACAGCGATCCAGGTCATCAATGAAGATATAAAGTCGGCTGTCGCCCGCGTAGGCATCTACGACCTTCTTGAAGTCCTTGTGAAACTGCTCGATAAACGAAACTCTCGCTTCATAGCCCGGAGTTTTCAGGATTTTATCCAGCTCGGTCTCAAGCGGATTTCCCAGCTTGGCAAGTTGTGAGCCTCCCATAAGAAGCAATCCTAGCCACAAGCCTAGAGCTCCACCATGCAAAGCCAGCCATAGGCCCAACTGGATCAGATCCGGTTTACCTTCACTATTCTTCTTCTCTTTGCTCGCTGCCGGTTTCGCGGCAGCCGTGTCGCCAGCGTGTATCGCGTTTGTTGCTCCGGGTTTGCTAGCCGATTCTTTGATGTCGGCGGACTTGTTTTCCGACTTCTCTCCAGCGTGGCCGGTACTTGTCGTTTCATCTTGCAGACTTCGGACTTGTTTCATGGCCCATTCTGAACCTTTGAGCCACAAGAGCGTTGGAACTGCGACGAACAGGGAAACCCAGAGCACGAGTAGTACGATGAATCGGGCGAGCTGTGTCCATCCCTTGATTCCGTCCAGCCTGGAGCGGCAAAGCCGCGCCCATCCTCTTGCCCTCGCCATTGGCGGCTGGCTGCATCTGAGATCTTCGGCGCACTTCAAAGCAAAAGCTGCCCAAACAGCCTCTCTTTTGTCGTGCCGCCAGGCATTGAACTCAATGGCGATATTGGCCGGCCGTCGAAGCCAATAGCGGAACGTCTTCCAAATTGCGCGCGAGTTGCTCGCGCCGGCAGCTCGTGCCAGAGCGACATTTTCGCGAAAGGCCTCGCGTGGCGTTCCACAAAGCCGGTTTCGCAATTGCCGCAGGAACGACGACTTACCGCTCCCCCACTCTCCTTCGATGGAGATCGTCAGCGGCGGTCGAGTGCTCGCACTCTCTAAGAGCTGAGCCACGCTCTCGATGTAGGGCGTGAAACCCAAGGTGTCACGGGAGCTCGGAGCATCTCCGATGCTAGCGGGAAAAATCGAGTCGCGGAAGCTGGGCTGCGCGCCTGCCATAAGTGAACTGGACTCTGAAGCCGCTAAGCATACGATTAAACTGATACCGGTTCAACAGAAAATGGACTCTCGCACCCAAATCGAGTTGAGTGGATGAACTCTGCCATAATCTTTCCATGTGCGGTCGCTATCGATTGTCGCGCCGGAAGCAGATCATCGAGGGGTACTTCGAGGCAGTCGATTGGCGAGATAACTGGAGTCCTCGGTACAATATCGCTCCCACGCAAGCTGTCCCGGTGGTCCGCCAGCACCCAAAAGAAGCTGTTCGCCAACTATCACTAATGCGCTGGGGCCTGATCCCTTCGTGGGCAAAAAACCCTTCCATTGCGACGAGCACAATCAATGCGAAATCGGAAACCGCTGCGACGAAGCCTGCATTCCGTGATCCTTTCAAATTCCGCAGATGTCTGATTCCTGCCGATGCCTTCTACGAATGGAAAAGAACAGGGTCATCCAAGCACCCGTACTGCTTTGAAGTGCGCGAAGGGGAGTTATTCGCCTTTGCAGGAATTTGGGACGGCTGGAAAGACACCAACGGTAACTGGGTGAAGACCTGTTCGATCCTGACGACAACGCCGAATGCGGTGACCGCTACCGTTCACGACCGAATGCCAGTGATCCTCGATCCCGGCTCCCACAATTTGTGGCTTGATCCCGGAATGCAGAGTGTGGCAAACATATCTGAGCTTTTGAAGCCTTATGACGCTGGGCTCATGCGCTGTTATCCCGTGAGCACCCGGATCAATCATGTCGGGAATGATGACGAGCAGTGTTCGCGCCCCGTGGAAATCGCAGAGGTTCACAGTCCGCTTTTCCTCTGAGGAGAACATCAGTCTCATGAATGAAGCCGCGAAATCCACCGTTTTGTATCGCGAGAAGCAAATCGGCGCATCGCGGGGACAATTCAATGAAGCGTTTGATCGCGGCGCTCTCCAATGACCTAATACCGATGGGGAGCGCGGATTTTTGCCACCGCACACGCTAGAGCGAATCCGTCCCAGACCTGAAAGTCAGGATCGCTTCCTCGCTCGCGCTCAAACGAGTGGTCTAACCCTCCCTTTCACTAAGTCGGATTACTGGAGGCTCAGCTCGGCAACAGACGCCATAGCGTTGCCAGAGCTTAAACCACGGGCTGTGCACCAGCATTGCATCGTGCCTTCGATTGGCAGCCGAGAGATCGCTAGGGCTTAGCGGTCTGATGTCCGGCACCGCGAAGATGCGCTCTAGCCACTCGATTTCAGCGATGGTCTGTTCAGCGTCCATCGATCTCAATCATCTTGTACAAACCCGGAATGGGTCAAATGGCGGCAGCCGCCCGAAGTCGGGGTTTCAATTCGAGCCGACGGACGCAAACTTAAGAGGCAGAGCACGGTTGATCGCGACCGTCATCGCGACTGATTGCACGTCTGAAGAAGGCCCAAGCCGAGTTTTTGAAGGCAATCTCGGTGTTGGGAGAATAGCCGGGCTGAGTGAGGGTCACACCCGATGTCACGTTTTGTGCCAGCTCTGTACGTTGTGTGTCTTGATCAGATATTGAACTCGCGCTTTGGCAGTCATAGAATGTCGGCCAACGCTTACGCTTCTCTAGGGAACCGACCTTTTGCCAGTCCCGAGCCACCGATCTCGCCGCCGACTTGCGTGCCTACGCAGCCGGCCGCCGTCACTCAGCACGCGAGTCGACCCTATTGAGAAGGCTTCGCGCCCTGCCCCAACCTGAGCGACTAGCGCTATTAACTCCGCTATTAGAATTGAAGTCGCGCACAGCTCTTGTGCTGATTGACCGCGCACAACTCTCGCGTTCTGACTATCTCGACATTTTCAAGCTGGGCTTGACCAAAGGAGGGATGCTAGCTCCGTTAAATGGTGGATGGACGCCACGGTACCTCATATTGGGTGGCGCAGGACGCTTTCGCTTTTGCGTGAGACCTTGGCTACCAACCCTCGTGGTGGCGCATTCGCGCTATATCATCTTCCTTGGGTCTGCCGTAGCAAGGGACAACTGTCTGGCCCCCTACCTACCCACGAGCTCGCCGTAGAGTATGCTCGGCTCGTTGTGCAGTATCACGAGAACGGTCATCGCGTTGTCGGCGATAACACTTTTGATCGTTTGAAAAACACTTTGTCTAGCCACGAGTGAAACGGCATTCGCTAGTATGCGAGCGTCCAGCCCCGGCTGTGAATCGCAAAATCTGTCCGTAATTGTTGAAGAACCTTCGCTAGCCACCGCCCCGTTTCGAGGTGGAGAAAAAAAGCACCGATTTTTTCGCTCCCTTCGGCACTGTGCCATACACTGCGTCGATATTTACGCCCCTCTTGGCCAACCTGGCAGTGAATTCCGCTAGTGCTCCCAACTTGTTGGGAAGCTCCACCTGATCCAGCGTTCCTACCGCGAAGGAGAAATGTGCTGCGAACAGAGCCTTCTTGGCGGCGGGAAAGTTGTCCACGACGACCTGCGCCGAACCTTCTGTCCCCGCAGTGCTGCCCAGAACCGCGAGAATGTTTACTTTGGCATCGGCTAGGACTCTCGCGACGGTAGCGAACGCTCCCGGTCGATTCTCAAGCGAAACCGTCAGATGTCTAACTCTCGCCATGGTAATGCCCTCTGTTCGTTCTCAATTCGATTCGGAATCACACAAGGAAAGTTGCTTGGGAAAGTAGGGATGATTCGACATCAGGGTTCAGCATGCGGGTCGGAGTCAGCGTGTATCCCGATTACAGCCCCGTACACTGTCACCGCGCCATCAACCATAGCCCTCACTTTCTTGTCCCGCGCATGAAAGACTGACTGGCACAGTCTGCACAGGGTTCACCCGCCACCGTTCGTACGGGGCCAATCAATCCGCCATCTTCCACCCGCCACCGACACCCAGTACAGTCGCTTAGGCGGTGTCCCCCGGAGATGGTGGTACAGCATAGCGGTACGCTCGTAAAAGCCGCGACTGTGCCATGAATCCTGAAATTCGAACCGCTGAAAATCCAGATGATGACAGAACTCGTGGCACAGTGTACTTAGAAACGTTCCGAAAGAGGTGATCTCTTTCCGCACTGCTGTCCGCATCCAAACCCTGATCAGCATGGTATCGGGGTGATAATCCCCAAAAAGCTCCGTGGTGGAATGCTCTCGCACTCGCAACGGTCTCGCGGCAAGCACTCGAATGTTGCAGGGCGGAACCTCGTAGAACTCTGACGTCGCACCCAGAAGTGTTGTGCAAGAGCGTTTGACGGCAGCAGTATTGCCAGTCAGGATTGCCGCTTCAATGAGTTTGGCATGTGGCAGCAAAAGCCCGTAAGACGGCAAGTCGAGCGTCCTAAGCCGGTCACTCTCCAGAAAACCAGCACGGTTTCGCTTCGAGGGGGGCGCGTCTGTCAACATCGTAATCTCGTTGCTCGACGCTAGTATTTCAAGCCAAGAGCCTTCGTTGTGAACTCATCTTTGGTGGATTCCCGAGAGCGAATTGCACAAACAGACCAATGGCGGTTCCCAGCAGTAGCCCCGATGGAACTCCTCTATCTGTATTTAGCGGCATTTTCTAATTCGGTGCGGAGGCCGAGTTAGTTGCTGACGAGAAGAGCGTTGGCTTGCTTGCTTCCGGCCTTAGAAATGCCATGCTCGTAATGTTGAATTGTTGTTTTCGCTTAAGTTGCTTTTCATCGACGGTGTAGAAGGCGGAGCATCCAAGAGCCACGGCTGTCGCGATATGGAAACAGTCCCATTTTCTGCGCTTGTTGTCCTCTTGGTCGGCACTCACGGTGTGGTCTTTTATATGCGCCTCGTATTTTGCGGCGGTTAGTGCAATCTCTTTCGTCACGCCTTCAAGACGAGCGATCTTGTCAATCTTGGCGCTCCTGTCTTCCACCAGCGTACCTCTCCTGTATGGCTCGACAGAGACCTCTTGAAGGGTAACGATGGAAGTGTAAATTCTTACCTTGTCGCGCTTCAACTCAAGCAACAGCTCCTTTATCGCCGCACTTCTGGTGTCACCTTTGAAAATCGCGATAAAAACACTGCGGTCATTGAAAGAAGGACGGAATTTGGCTTGGAACTGCTGGCCGGAAACCAGGGGCTGCTGTTTCAGGGTGGGAGCGTTCAGGCTCAAATTGCTATAACGGCAAATACGCAAGCCGGAGTACTAGCGGCAAAGCTGATTGTGAACACGGTGTATTCGTTGCAACGCGGCGAGTATTCCCCAGAGGGAGAAGCCGATATTGCAGAAGTCAAAACAGTCGCGGTAGAGGACTGGCTGGCGAGTCTTGAACTGGCACCCGGAACCAAGGCGAAGATCAGAAACATCATGAGCGGTCTCTTCAATCACGCGATGCGTTACGAGTGGACGGAGAGGAACCCGATCCAACTCGTGAGACAGAGTGCGAAGAGGCTGCGCGTACCGGACGTGTTAGATGTTGTCGAGATGAAACGTCTGTTGACGGAGTTGGAGCAACCGGTTCTGGCAATGATGTGTCTGGATGCTGCAACAGGTCTTCGTCGTGGCGAGCTGCTGGGGCTGAAGTGGTCTGACATCGACTTCGAGAGATTGGAAATCAGTCTCAATCGTGTTGTGGTTCGACAAGTGATCGGCGGACTGAAGACAGAGGCGTCCAGAAAGCCTCTGTCAATGGAACCGGCGCTGGCCGATCTGCTGCTCGATTGGAAGAGTCAGTCAGCCTACAACGGTCAAGACGATTGGGTGTTTGCGTCCCCGGTAATGAATGGAACGCAACCGCTCTGGCCTGAGAACATCTTGCGCCGCTACGTTCGGCCAGCAGCAGCCAGAGCGGGGATCACAAAGCGAATCAGCTTTCACACGTTCCGCCACAGCCTCGCAACTCTGATGAAGGCGAACGGCGAGGACGTAAAGACGGTGCAGGAAATACTGAGCCACCCAAACAGCCGAATCACTTTGGACATCTACGCTCAGGCGGTGACGCCAGCTAAGAGACGGGCGCAAGGCAAGGTGCTGGAGATGATCTTGCCGAGCGCGCTACAGGCAGCGCAAACAGCGGAGAAGGGAACTGCAACCGCTTAATGTTCCCTTTGTTCCTTCGGTCTCAAGCCATATTCTCCGTAAGTTATTGAGAATATGGCGGGGTCGACGGGACTCGAACCCGCGGCCTCTGCCGTGACAGGGCAGCGTTCTAACCAACTGAACTACGACCCCGCTTGCGCGGTTAGCGACATACATCGCGGCGGCCCGGCTCTCCGGGCTCATCACCATGGTAAATGTTCGGTGACGGATCTGGTAGGCAGTGCAGGACTTGAACACGCGACCTGCTGCTTGTAAGCAATGATAGCACGAACTCTCAATGATTTAGACGGGCTTGAGTGGATTGAGATTCCTCAGTATTCATGCGGGTTTCTCATTCGGTGCCTCAAGCCATACAAAAATGTCCAAGCCGCCACTGGGCAAAATTGGGCACAGTTCTGGCCCTTGAATCTCCGAACTTTCCGGCAGGCTGGGCCTGCGATCCTTTTCAGGCCGTCCGCAGTTGCCCCGACCCAGCATTGTGACATCCGCTACAGCGGCCCTGGCCTCCGCAGCGTGTGGAGCGATCTTGCGGCAGTCTTACACTGAAGTTGTCCGCCTGAGGCGCCTCTAAGTGCAGCAACCTGCCATTTCTGCGTCCGAATCGACCTGGCCAAAGTGCCAACGAAATCCGGGCGTAGTCAAGTGCTTTGTTAGCCCTAGGTCACCGTTCGGTCAGTGTTCTGAGTTGCATCATCGCTACAAAACCGGAGTTAGATGAATCAATGCTTGCGGCGGGTTCTGTAACTCATCGATTGATTCTGGAAGGGCGCGAGCCG
>Ga0126381_100010892_pt1 | contig 10258 bp, 9 predicted proteins | sample PanSoiMetPlot_28_FD_96465 | JGI IMG/M metagenome (GOLD analysis project Ga0126381, IMG submission 96465) | Tropical forest soil microbial communities from Panama - MetaG Plot_28 | ecosystem: Environmental > Terrestrial > Soil > Tropical forest > Bulk soil | place: Panama | collected 2016-02-17 | reverse complement strand
CCGATCGAGATAGGACTGCACCAGCTGCTGCGCCGTCAGCTTGCCGGCGCGCATCGCCGCATGGATATCGTCGACCGAGGTTTCGACGATCTGAAAGGTTGACGGCATTGTTTTCCTGCTCTGTGCGAGGCTAGGCAGCGCCAGGATAATCGACAGCATGATCGACAGCGCTACCGCGACTGAGGCCGCCAAGCGGCCATCCCGTGCTCTCATGGATCGAACTCCCGGCGACAAGCCCATCAGTGAAGCGCCTAGGCTTGCACGATTGCGCCGCGCTTTCCAGCGCCTTGCCGCGATTCGTAGTCTCGCGCGAACGCCGGTCCGGGTGCGGGCAAGACCGCCTCGGTCGGAATGCCGTACACGGCGAGTCCGTATCGGCGGCGGCCCCCGGATGAGTGAATCCTACGCAACCGCCGCCGGCGGGGCGTCCCATTCGTCCTTCATGACGGCGACGAGGTGATCGAGCGCCCGCGTCACGTCATGCGTGCTGCCTTTGGCAAGGACGACATCCTCCAGGGCGGCAGCGTCGCTGCTGATCCGCTCGAAGCCGAACAGGCCGGCCGCGCCCGCAAGGCCATGCGCGATCGTGCGGAGGCGGCTCAAGGCCTCCGGACTGGGCTCCTGGACGAGCGAGGACCGGCAGCTTTCGAGCTGGGCGATGTCGCTCCTGGCGCGGCGCCTGAACACGCCGCGCATGCTCTCCATGCGGGCGGCCTGCAGATGACTGCGCACCTGGAACGGCAGCGTCATCGGATCGAAGGGCTTGGAGATCACGCCGTGGGCGCCGAGCGAGATGAAGCGCTCGACCTCGCGCGCCTGCGCGCGGGCCGTCATGAACAGGACCGGGATGTCGGCGGTGCGCGGGTTGTTACGCAGCTGCGCCAGCGTCGTCGGCCCATCCATGCCCGGCATCATGACATCGAGCAGGATGATGAACGGCGACCACTCGGCCGCGATCGCCACCGCTTCGGCGCCGGAGCCGCAGGAGCGAACCTCGAAATCGGGATTAAGGGCGAGCGACAGCTCGACGACCTCGCGGATATCCGGCTCGTCGTCGACGTGGAGGATTCGAATGGCGGTCATACACGCCCTCCTTCATACTTCGTGCTGGGTCAATCGGTCATGAACGGTCGCAATCAGATTATTGAGCGCTGCCCGCGACTTCTTGAGGTTGGCTTGCACCTGCGGGTCGGACACGGAATTCTGGCTGGCACCGTGCGCGGAAAAGATGATGACCGGTATCGAGCGGCCCTTGCTGCTGCGCAGATCCGGCAGGAGATCGAGCCCCGATTCTCCCGCGAGCGCGATATCGAGCACCGCCAGATCGAAATGCCCGCCGGCCAGCGCGCGGCGCGCTTGCGCGAGCGAGCTGACCGAGGTCACGGTGGCGATCGCTTCGAGCGACCGCGTGACCGCTTCGAGCACCTCGGGATCGTCGTCGACATGCAGGATCCGGGGACGCCCGTTCGCATGGGAGAGCGCGACGCGGTCGAGCAGCTGCGCCAGGCGATCGACGTCCACCGGCTTGTCGAGCCAGTCCAGTCCTTCCATGTCCGACAGGTTCAGCGCGTCGCCATGCTGTCCGCCGTCGGCCGTCATGGCGATGATCGGCGTCTTGTAGATCGGCGGCTCGCGGCGCAGCTCGCGGACCAGACTCGCGCCGTCGCCATCCGGAATCTGAAGGTCGACCAGGATCGCCCCATAGGTAGTTTGCGCCGCGCGCGCCTTGGCGTCGGCGCGAGTGTGAGCGAAATCGGTGGCGAATCCGAATTGCCGCAGCCCGTCGCGGAGCGCAACGGCGATGTCGGGATCGTCCTCGCACAGCAGCACGCGCGGGGTGCCGGGTTTCGCCTCCGAATCGATCTCCCGCCCGGTGATCTGGCCGATACCGGGCAGGTCCACATGAAACACCGTGCCCCCGCCTTGCGCGTCCTCGAAGCCGACCTTGCCGCCGAGCCGGGCGACGATCTGCCTCACGATGCTGAGCCCGAGCCCGGTGCCGCCCTTCTGCCGCGCGTCGGTGGCGTCAGCCTGGGCGAACTTCTCGAAGATACGCGGCTTGAACTCGGCGGGAATGCCGGGGCCATGGTCGCGCACCGAGAGGCGCACCATGTCGCCGCGCTTGTCGATCGCCACCTCCACCTCGCCGTCCGCCGGCGAGAACTTGATGGCGTTCGAGAGAAGGTTGGTGGCCACCTGGGCGAGCCGGTCGGGATCGGCATAGACCTCCGCGGGCGGCGCCGCCGGATTGAGCCGCAGCCGCACCTTGAAACCGTCGGCATAGCCTCGATTGGCCTCCAGCGCCTGCTCGACCAGCGCGCGCGCGTCGACCCGCTTGAAATGGAAGACGATCTGGCCGGACTCCATCTTCTCGATGTCGAGAATGTCGTTGATCAGCCGGATCAATCTTTGGCTGTTGGTCTGCGCGATCGTCAGCAGGCGGGCGGCCGGCTCGGCGAGCTTGCCGGCCGCGCCGCCGATGAGCAGCCCGAGTGAGCCGGAGATCGAGGTCAAGGGCGTGCGCAGCTCATGGCTGACGGTGGAAACGAACTCGTCCTTCAAGCGGTCCATCCGCTTGCGCTCGCTGATGTCGACGATCACCGCGAGAACGAAGAGCCCTTCGCTGGTGTGAATCGGATTGAGGCCGACCTCGACCGGAAACTCGGTGCCGTCCCGTCGCCGCCCGAACAGGTCGCGGCCGGCGAACATGCGGCGGGTCTCGGGAGCGCGCGCAAAGGAGTCGCGGTGGCGCCCGTGCTGGCCGCGCAGCCGCTCCGGCACCAGGATGTCCACCGAGCGCCCCATCAGCTCCTCGCGCCGATACCCGAACAGGCGCTCGATCTCGGTGTTGACCAGGACCATCCGGCCGCCACGGTCGACCATGACCATGCCGCTCGGGCAGGCCTCGACTGCCAGGCGGAATTTCTCATTGAAGAGGCGCTCGCGCTGCGCGGATTGCTCCAGCGCCGATCCGGCGTCACGCCGACCCCGCCGCTCCTCGGCGAGCGCGGCCGACTTGTCGCGCAGCTCGTTGGCGACACGGCCCAGCGCCCGGCGATGCATCATGCCAGGCCCGACGCGGGAGTGCCGCGCGAACTGCCCGGCAAGCAGGATTGCCGTGATCTGGACCATGGCGGACGCTGCGATGCTGCTCAGGAGAACGCCCATCGGGACTTGGTGGTAGGCAATGAGCGCGATCGCGATCGCGGTGAGGACCGCAACGCCCGTCATCGCCACCATCAGCCTTGTCGCCAGCGCCATCGCTGCGGATCCCCTGGCCTCGCCCAAGTGGGTGCGCCTGTCTTGCCTCCCGACCGACCCCGAACTTCAAAAGGCCTGCGCCCAGGAGGTCTCGGTTCCCCTATGGATGATCGTGCGTGTGTGCCGTCACCCGGCGGTTCCGGCGCCGAGCACCTTGCGGGCGAGGTCGATCGAGTTCTTGGCGCCGAGCTTCTGCATGATGTGGGCGCGATGAATCTCAACGGTCCGCTGGCTGATGCCGAGCGTTCTGGCGGCTTCCTTGTTGGTGGCGCTGGCGGCGATCTGGGCGAGGACCTCGTGCTCGCGGCGGGTCAGGAGCTCGCTCCCCGGGAAGCGCGACAGGCGCGCCGGCCGGGGATCGCTCTCCCGCGGGCGCTGCGTGCGCGCCTTTATCGCTTCGTGCACACGCCCTACCAGGGCGTCCGCCTCCATCCGCTTCTCGATGAAATCGAAGGCGCCGCTCTTGATCGCCTCCACGGCGCTCGGGATGTCGCCGCGGCCGGACGCGATGAAAATCGGGGCCGGGTAGTTGGGGGCGTCGATGTCCTTGAGAATCTCCAGGCCGGACCGCCCCGGCAGGTAGATGTCGAGGATGACACAGGCGGGGATGCGCGCCTTGGCGGCGATGGCGAACGAGCCGCCGTCCACGAAGCTCGTGACCTGGTAGCCGGCCCGGTGGAACACCTCCGTCAGCAGGTCCCGCACCACCGGATCGTCGTCGACGATGAATATTTCCCTTCCGTGGGGCTGCTCACCCATGTCGGCAGCCCTTTGTTTGCGCGCCACCGCCTCGGCGCCCCAGCCGTGCTCACCCGCGAAACCGTCCAGCATGATCATCACCCAGGATCAGATGAAGCTGGATGGCTAACGCGCGTATTGTTCGTTTGGTGACTCTCGGTGGGCCCGGTTTTGCTCCTTATGCTCAACAGATCGTATTTGTACCAAAAGTGGATCCACGGAAGTCGCACTACGTATACGCTTCGCAGCCCGGGACCCCGATTCCAGGCAAGCCGTATGGTTCATGACCCGTAAAATGAGGGTCGCCTGATGGCGCGCACTTATTCCGGATGTGAGATGACGACGGTCCCGGCGATCTTGTGAATTCGACCCTCGACCCCGCCGTAGATGATCGCTCGGCCGGCTCAAGCCCGCGGCCGCCTCCGCGCCTGCCGCCGCTCCGGGCGATCTCGCGCCGATCGATCCCTCGTAGGGGCGCCCCATAGCCCGTCGAAGACGGGGCGTAACGCTCTTATGGTGGGCGCCCCTGGGCGGGCACAAGGCCCGCCCCTACGTTCGACCTTCTACTTCCCGCCCTGCTTGAAATATCGCAAATCCGGCGCCGGCTGGTCCTTCTTGGTCGGCATCAGGCGGCCGTCGGCGCTCCGGAAATAGCCCTGTCCGCCGATCTCGACGTGGCCGTTCCCTTCCGCGCAATTGGTCTCCTCCCAGAGCGGCTGCTTGGCCTGCGCGCGGCCGTATTTCTTGGCGACCGACCAGGGGCGGGTGAGCGAATGATCGATGGTGGTGATGTCGTCATAAAGAATGTTGGGGTCGGCCGGATCGAGGAAAATCCGCTCCCGGATCACGGTCTGGTTGTCGGAAGAAAGCGGAATCCCGGTCGCATCGAAGGCGCGCGGCCCCTTGAAGCCGCGGGTCTCGACCGCGAGCGTGTCGTATCGTCCGGCCCCCTTGCTGTCGGTCCAGCGGCCGATGGAATAGCCCGCAAACGTAGGCTCGATCAGCTTCGGCCAGTCGCGCCCGTCGGTGTAGATGCGGCGATTGTCGTGCACGTGCTCGATGAACACATGCACGGTCTCGGGCGTGATCACGATCTCCATCGGATCGTAGACGGTCATGATCCGCGGCATGCCGGGCGACCTGCAGATATAGGTCGGATCGCCGCCCTGTCCGCCGGCCTCCTGGTCGGCCAAGCTCGCCTCGAAGATCTTGGTGGCCTCAGGCGTCAGCGGCGCCTGCTGGGTGCGGCCCTGGATCTTGTACTGGTCGTAGCCGGGCTGGCCGACGACGCCCGGCACCGGCACCCGCCGCCATTGGCCCTTCAGGTTGGGATATTTGCTTTCGTCGAAGGCAGCCGCATCGCCCGCCGCGGCGACGAACGCCGCCGCCAGCACCAGCGCGCCGATCAGATCTCGGTATCGCATCACTCGTCTCCCTGCGGGCTTATTTCTTGGCGGAAGGGAAGAAGCTCAAGTCGGGCGCTGGCTGGCCCTTGCGGGTGGGCATGAGGTTGCCGTCTGCCCCCTCCATGTAGTTTTCGTTGCCGATCCGTACGAGCCGGTTGCCCTCGCCGCAGATGTATTCGATCCAGATCGGCTGCGGCTGGGCGTTGCGCCGGTAGGTCTTGTGCACCGTCCAAGGCTCGGTCAGGCCGTGATCGGTTACCGTGATGTCGTCATGCAGGAGGTTCGGATTGGCGGCATCGAGATAGATGCGCTCGCGAAAGACCGATTGGTTGTCCCGGTGCAGCGGCAGGCCGCTCGCGTCGTAGGAGCGCGGGCCCTTGAAGCCGCGGGTCTCGACCTCGAGCAGGTCGTAATGGCCGCTGCCCTTGGTGTCGATCCATTGCCCGATCGAGTAGCCGTCGAACCCCTCTGGGACCTCGGCCGGCCAGCTGCGGCCGTCTGTATAGATGCGCCGGCGCGTGTCACGGATATGGTCGACCCGAATATAGGTCGCCTCCGGCAGCACGATGATCTCCATCGGCGAATGGGCGTTCATCACCATCGGCATCCCTGGCGGCAGGCAGGTCGAGGTCGCGTTGGTGCCCTGCCCGCCTTCGGCCTGCTCCTTGAGATTGGCCTCGAACAGCGCCCTGTATTCCGGCGTCAGCGGCGCGTCCTGAGTAGTGCCCCATTTCTTGTAGGGATCGAATGACGGCTGGCCGCCGCCGGTATTCTGACGCACTCCGATCCACTGCCCCTTGAGGTTTGGATACTGCGCGTCGTCGAACGCGAATGCGCCGGGCGCTGTCCACGCCATCGCGGCGGCAACCGCCATTGCACCGATGGTGCTGCGAGCGAGCATGATGTTTCTCCCTTGCATCGCGCAGGACTGGCGCCTGCTTTGCTGGCTTTATAGTGCCTGCGGCCGGGCAAATGTCCAGATGGGGGCAGGCCGTTCCTCCACTCGCGAGGAAGACAATCAGGGTCAGTCAAGGTAAGAAGGCCGAGCTGGGGAAAGCATATGAAAGAATGGGTTGCCGTTCTGAAAGCCGCCGATGCTGCGGCGCGCTGGCACGTCCACCAGCGCCGCAAGGGGCCGCCCAAGGAGCCCTATATCAATCACCTGCTGGAGGTCGCGATGCTGGTCGCCGAGGCGACCGGCGGCAACGATCCCACCCTGCTGATTGCGGCGCTGCTCCACGACGCGATCGAGGATTCCGAGGTGCCGGCCGAACTGATCGCTTCGACCTTCGGCGACGAGGTCGCCTTGATCGTCAAGGAGGTCACCGACGACAAGAGCCTGCCCAAGGAGGTCCGCAAGACAAGGCAGGTCGAAACGGCGCCGCACAAGAGCCAGAAGGCCAAGGTCTTGAAACTCGCCGACAAGACCAGCAACCTGCGCGCCATTGCGGCAAGCCCGCCGGCCGACTGGTCGGTCAAGCGCCGGATCGAATACGTCGAATGGGCTGAGGCCGTGGCCAAAGGACTTCGGGGCGCCAATCCATGGCTCGAGCACCAATTCGATGAAGCGGTCGCGGCCGCTCGGCGGTCATTTGCCCCGGCGTGAGGAAGACGGCGGTGAGGGCGGACGCTAACTCGACGCGTGCGCCTCGAACCGCCCGGAGAACTGGTGATCTATATGAGGCCGCCGCATCCCTATTCGTGATACTGGTGCTTGAATGAACGCGATCACTCCGGGGAGGTCATCGTGTTGCTTTTAAAACTTTCAGACACGCAGAGGGGGATATTTGATCAGTCCTCCGAAGCCGGTATGGGCCTCCATTTGGCTCGCATCGGCGACGAACTTGGTTTCATCCTTAGTGGATTGGTTCTTATGTTTGCCGAGGCAAATGACCGTGAGGGCCAGCAGGAATCCGATGCCTTAGCCAATCAACTTTGGTTCGGCCCGAACGTTCGTAAGTTTGGCAGGGAGGGAGTCGCGCCTCGTTCGGCTGAGGCCACGCAACAAGAGATACAAGCGGAGGAGGCGTTGATCGAGGCGCTGCACGACGCGCCACTTAACGTGCGTTATGTCAGCCCTACGGATCCTTTCGTCATGGGCTTCATTCTTAATCCGCCTGGCTATCTTCCGCCCGCACCGCCAAGGCCCGGTTATATCTATGGCCACCTTCCCTTCAGCGGCGTGACCCAGTCCGGGGACGTGTTTTATCGGTGCGAGCATTGGGCGACCAGCCGGAGGGTGAGGGTGTGGAGCACCACGAATGATATTCTCGCCGGGACCTATGGGTTTCCGAAATCGGAACTCAATTTTGTTCCGACTGGGTTTGCTGCCGTGGGCCGCTATGCGCTGCCGGATTTGCCGCCGGCCTGCCGCCGCTACGAGATCACGCCGCCAGCCGGATACACGCTCCAATGCGGTGCTTGCGTCCCGCTTTATGGGCAAGCGGGTGGGGGCGTCGAGGTCATGTTTCCGACGACATTCACAAATGCGGTTTCTCTGCCGTCGCCCGCTGTGCTTCCCCCGTTGTGACCAACGACAGAATGAATTGGGAAACATCGTGCTTCCCCGGCGCTTCCCAGAGCTTGCAGGACATGAGGCTGCGCTATTCGATCAACAATAATCTATGTAAATCACCTACTTAACTGGTGGAGCCAGGGGGAGTCGAACCCCCGACCTCTTGAATGCCATTCAAGCGCTCTCCCAACTGAGCTATGGCCCCTCCTGGGATCAGGGATCAGATTTCAGCGAACAAGCAACCAGGCGAAAGTGCCGCTCTGAATTCGTGCTCGCTGATTACTGATGCCTGGCAATCAAGCTTCCTCCTCGTTCTCCACGTCGCCGATGATATCGGCCACGTCCTCGTCGCCTTCCTCCTGCTCCTCGATGAAGGTGGCGTCGTCCATGGGCTCGTCCTCGAGCTCGATGTCCTCGTCGCCGCCCTCGACCGCCTCGCCTTCCGGCTTCTTACCCTGGGCCTCCGCATCCGCCTCCTCGAGCGAGACGAACTCAGCCTCCTGGCTCTCCGGCACCACCACTTCCTCCTCGGCCGCTTGGGCGCGCGCCGCCTCCGGGCGGGGGCGCGCCGCCACCGCCGCGAGCTGCAGGACGGTGTGGCACTTCGGGCAGACGATCGGGTCCTTGTCGAGATCGTAGAACTTGGCGCTGCAATTCGCGCACTGTCGCTTGGTGCCGAGCTCGGCTTTGGCCACGATCCAGATTCCTCGCGTCGAAATTGAGGTGCTTCACTTGGCGAGTGGCGCCGGCTCTGTCAATAGCGCCGTGGCGGCAGCCTTTCGCGCCCGTGCCGCACTGCGGAAGGCCGGCCCCCCAGTAATTCGCCAGCGGCCGGTGACGCCCCGCAAGCCCCATGATAGGAGGGCGCCAAGGTTTTGCCGCGATGTCTGCGCCCCCCGCCATAGCCTCCACGTCTCCCCTCGCCGCGCGCCGCTCCGGGGCCCTCCGCGGCCGTCTGCGGGTGCCGGGAGACAAGTCGATCTCCCACCGGGCGCTCATCTTCGGCGCGCTCGCTGTCGGAGAAACCCGCATTTCCGGGCTCCTGGAAGGCGAGGATGTGCTCAACACCGGCAAGGCCATGGGCGCGCTCGGCGCCAAGGTCGAGCGGACGGGCGAGGGGGAGTGGCGGGTCCACGGGGTCGGGGTCGGGGGCTTCCGGACCCCCGCCGGCGTGCTCGATTTTGGCAATTCGGGCACCGGCTGCCGGCTGGTGATGGGGGCTGTTGGCGGCTGCCCGATCACCGCAACCTTCGACGGCGATGCCTCCCTGCGCAGCCGCCCGATGCGGCGCATCCTCGATCCTGTCACCCGCATCGGCGCGCGCGCTCTTTCCGAGGCCGATGGCTGCCGCCTGCCGATCACGCTCGAAGGCGCGCGCGCCCCGATCCCGATCATCTACCGCACGCCCGTGCCGTCCGCCCAGATCAAGTCGGCAGTGCTGCTTGCTGGCCTTGCAGCGCCGGGCGAGACCACCGTGATCGAAACCGAAGCAAGCCGCGATCACACCGAGCGCCTGCTCGAGCATTTCGGCGCCAGGGTCACGGTTGCGCCCGAGGGCGAGCATGGGCGCCGCATTACCTTGGTGGGCGAGCCCGAGCTTCGCCCGGCGCCCGTGCTGGTGCCGGCCGATCCCTCCTCGGCCGCCTTCCCGATGGTGGCGGCCCTGATCGTTCCCGGCTCGGAGGTGGTTTTCAGCGATGTGATGACCAATCCGCTGCGCACCGGCCTCATCACCACGCTGCGCGAGATGGGGGCCGCGATAGAGACCTTGAATGTGCGCGGGGACGCCGGCGAGGAAATAGCGGACTTCCGCATTCGCGCCTCGAGCCTGCGCGGCGTCGATGTGCCGCCCGAACGCGCCCCCTCAATGATCGACGAATATCCGATCCTCGCAGTCGCAGCCGCCTTTGCGGAAGGCACCACCATCATGCGCGGCCTCAAGGAGCTGCGGGTGAAGGAATCCGACCGCCTCGCCGCGGTCGCGGCCGGCCTTGCCGGCAACGGCGTTGAGGTCGAGATCGACCGCGATGATCTGATCGTGCACGGCAAGGGCCATGCGGGCGGCGGCGGCATGGTGGCGACCCAGATGGATCACCGCATCGCCATGTCGTTCCTGGTGATGGGACTTGGCACCGCGAAGCCGGTGGCGATCGACGACGGCACCTTCATCGCCACGAGCTTCCCGGGCTTCGTGCCGATGCTGTGCGGCTTGGGGGCCGATGTGTCGTGATGTTGGGCGAGAGTGAGGAAGGCACTGAATTTCACTCCCTCTCCCCGGAGGGGAGAGGGTGGGGTGAGGGGGTTCGGACCTCTCCATATCGAACCGCCGGAACCCCCT
>Ga0126381_100010891_pt1 | contig 10258 bp, 10 predicted proteins | sample PanSoiMetPlot_28_FD_96465 | JGI IMG/M metagenome (GOLD analysis project Ga0126381, IMG submission 96465) | Tropical forest soil microbial communities from Panama - MetaG Plot_28 | ecosystem: Environmental > Terrestrial > Soil > Tropical forest > Bulk soil | place: Panama | collected 2016-02-17 | reverse complement strand
CCGCCCGGTGCGTAACCTTCGTACGTCATTTCATCGAGTTGTTCGCCGTCTTTGCCTTCGCCGGTGCCGCGTTTGATCGCCCGCTCGATGTTATCATTCGGCATGCTTTGAGCGCGCGCAGCCAGGATGGCGCTGCGCAGACGCGGGTTGCCGTTCGGATCGCCGCCGCCGCTCTTCGCCGCGATGGAGATTTCCTTCGATAATTTGCTGAAGATCTTGCCGCGTTTCGCATCGATCGCGCCTTTAAAGCGTTTGACCTTCGACCATTTACTATGTCCCGCCATACGTGCGGAGTTATTTAAACCTGAAAACTTGCGAGCAGTGTTCACCTCGCGAGAGAAATGACTTGCGAGGGGAGAAATTTACCGCGCCAATTAATCGCACGAAAACTTACTTCGTCAATCGCCCCTGATCCGGTCGTGCGTACCGTGTACGGGCCAACCGGAAAGCCTCGGAAATTAACGAACGCCCGTGTTAATGATCATGTCCACGTGAATAGTCTGATTCGAAATCACCTTAAATGGTTGAGGTTTCGCGCGGATGCCGCCGCCCTTAGGCCTGCGTCCCTGCACATCCAGGATGTAATCGCCCGGCGAAAGTCCGGCGCGGTATTTTCCATTTTCGTCTGCCGTTAAACGTGCAATTTCATTTTTTCCATCCTGGCTCAGAATGATCAGAGGATATTCGCCATAATCAGCGCTGAACTTGGATGCGTTTCCCTCGGCGAGCTCAACTTCTTTACTCACGAGAATCTTCAAATGTCCTTCGACGAAGCCCAGCGCAGCGTTATCCGATGCTAGACAGCAGGCCACCGCCAAAAAGACACAACTGAAAATCAAAGGTTTCACACTGACGTACAAAAAATGGGCGGGATAGGTTCTCACTATCCCGCCCAAGCTACAAACCAAACGTTTACGGTAGTGCCAGCTTCCAGGCGCTGCGCCCATGCGTAGCCGCATACAGGAGTCGTGCGCCGGGCACGATCGTCAGACCTGCAACCTCCACCATAGGAAGCCCTGTGCCAGCAGTTACCCAATCAGTTGAACCATGCGCTAGCAACATCACGCCGAAGTCATTTGAAACGTAGAGATCGCCGTTTGAATCACGAGCGATGCCTGTCGCCGGAAAATCGGGAAACGCGGTCCCACCGGGATTATCCAGCGACGTCCATGTCGCATCGGTCGTTGCCGGATTGTAGGTGACTTCGAACACGTGCCCCGGCTGCGACGCAGTGTTGAAGTTGTACCCCGAATAGGTGATCCATGCATGGTTTGAATTTGCTGGATCAAGGAAGATTCCTGATACGAAGCGACCGGGATCAGCTGTTGCCGATGGCAGTGTATCGAGGCGTGTATACGTCACAGACCCCGCGGCGGCGTCTGCGTTGCTTGAGATAAAAACGCGCCCCGCGTTTGTTGCGACCCAGATTGTTCCGGTATTGCTGGCCGTACGCGCGATCGCGGCAACAAAACCTCCTGACCGGGTTGTTCCGCGGTAATCACTCGCACTGACAGTGAGATCAGTAGCACCGCTCGGGCCAATTTGGACAAAGTCGCCACAGGTCGGCGGAATATTGACCGTTGTAAACTCAGGGCAGTTTGCTTCAAGGGTGGCTGGGTCGCCGCCCCAATCCTGTGTTCGCCACACGCTCTGTGAGCCTTGGAAAATCGTGCTAGCATTCGCGGGATTTGGATCTGCAATGATCGGCGCGTAGAAGTTTGAGCCCTCAGGGCTATTGATGATTGGGCCTCCGATGATCACCCACTTCGCGGGATCGGCGTTACGGAAATTGGCGTCGTGACCCTGCCCCGAGAACGAATTGAAGCGCAGCGACGAGTTCGTCACGTTAAACCCGGACTGGCCACCATCGCCGTAAATAATCTGCGGCCAGGTCAGCGAGCCGTATGTTTCGAAAGTGCCGTTGTCCTGATTTCCGCCCTGCACGTGCTTGGAATTGTCGGGAGCAACTGCCAGGCTTTGGAATTGGATAGTCGATAATCCCTTGTTCAAGTTGTAAAGGAACGTCGGCACCGCCGATAGCATCTGCTGACAAGTTCCAAGGTTCGCGCCGGTGAGACCGCGCGCGGTACACTGAGACGTGATATCTGCGAACTGCCCGCTGGTGCGCGTAAGCCCGCCATCGCCACCGAAAATTGCTGAGTCGGTACCAGGAATCGCAACCATGGCGTGCGAATCCGGATGCATTCCGTTTGGCGCGATCGGATTCGGCTGACAACAACTACCAGGAGGAGTCGGGTTCGTCGTCGAATCCCATGTCATATCAGCGAATGTGACGCCGCGATCGCTCGAACGGATGAACGCCCGGCCATTATTCCTGCCGCCATAAGTGGTGTAGCTAAAGGAGCCGCCGAGATACACAACATCCGGTTTTCCGGGCGGTGAGTAGACAACGTTATCGTACCAACATTGCGCTCCGCCAACTGCCGGATCGCCGCAATAGTTTAGCGTTTGGTTAGGTGCCCCCGACGCCTGCTGCATGGCGGTCAAGTCGGTGAAGCTCGCGTTGGTCGCGGCAACTGCATCATCCGTGCGATAAAGCCGCGCTTGGTTGGAGCCACCGTCACATGAACTGCAGCTGCTGATCAAATCATTTCCGACGCCCACGTACATTCGCGTATGGCTATCGTCAAGTGGTGCGACAGCGAAGGAGGCCCGATCGGCGCTGCGAGCGATATTCAGCGCGGTTTTGATCTGCGTCCAAGTAGAACCTCCATCCGTCGAACGCCAAACACCGCCGCTACCAGGAACGTTAGTGGTCCAAATGCGCCTCCGTAGAGTATCCTGTTCGTCGTACCGTTCCACCCCGGATCGAGGGCAACCTCATTAGACCCGCGAATCGTTGCTTTGGAGTCGGTTCCGTTGCAAGTCGCTGGGCAACCGCCGCCACCGTCCCAGATAAAGCTGAATGTCGCGCCGCCATCGTGTGACTCGAACAGCCCAAAAGGTGGCCGTGGCGTCGGCGGATTCGAAGTTGTACCGCCGGTTACGGAACTCACGCCGCGTATGGCGCGCGCAGAGGCTACATAAAGGTGGTTGCCATCCATTGGATCAACAACAATTGAGCTAATCGCCCGACCAAGAAATGCATTGCCGGGACCGTAAGTGCCGTTTGAGCCGGTACCAGGTGAGGTAGTAGTGATAGGGCCAATCGTGGCAGCGAGTGCCGTCCACGTACCTCCGCCATCGGTCGATTTATAGACACCAATTCCCGCTTCTGAATCACCGGAGGCGTTCGGCTCACCAGTTCCAGCGTAGAGAGTGTTATTCGCCGCGTCGAAAGTCAACGTTCCAATCGCGTTCGTGCCAAAGCTACCCGAGATAAACGTCCAACTGGCTCCGTTGCCTGATAGCGCGTTGTCCGTCCGCCATACACCGCCGCCTGCAGCGCCAGCCCAAACCCGACACCGGCGGTTATTGCAACTGGGATCTATTGCAAGCGCAGTGATTCGACCAGACGTAAAATACTGAGCCCCACTAAATGTCAGGATATCCGGGACGTTTGCTTTGTCCGGGCCCACCAACTGCCACGTGCCGGAAGATCCGCTAGTAGAGCGTCTGCCCATGGACATGCGCTGGACGTGTTTGAATCCCCCTAGCGCGTTCAGGGTGGCAGCCATCGGCACATCTCTCGCTGGGTATGCGCGATGGGCGTAATCTTCCATAGCTGCTAACATCGGACCAAAGTCGTGGTCGCCGGGCAACGCGAGCTTGTTCTTCCCTATTTGATCCCGATCGCCTCGAAACTTACCCATCGTGCGATGCGGATCTTGCGATGACGTCAGTGTTGAAGTGGGCGGTTTTATCGTGACGAACGCCATTGCAAGTGCCGCAAACAACAGTGTGCCCGCAATAGTAAAGCGCACTGATGTGATGAAACGATGTCGACTGAACGAATGTGGTATTTTCATGTTTTGGAGATGAAGTTTGAGTTTGATTTGATATTTTTCCCGACGAGTGTCCGGCCCAAGAAGACCCGTAGTAATCAGCGCTACAGAAAAGCAGTCAAATTTTTTAAGATTATATTTCTGTAATGTTCCTAGGTATTTGCCTTAGGGCAAACAACATCGGCCTAACAAGAAGCCTTACCCGGATTGATTTTGCTTCACAGCTTCTCGTTGATCTTTCATTCTTGTTCGACATGAGAATTCTTCTCGCCGGAATACTTGGTGGAATCGTGATGTTTGTCTGGACGTCAATCGCGCATATGGCGCTGCCGCTGGGAGAAGCTGGAATCAAAGAAATACCTAACGAATCAGCCGTGCTTAGCGCCATGCAAAGCAGTATGGGTGAGAAGACCGGCCTTTATATTTTCCCGGGTCTCGGCGTTGGCGAAAATGCAACGCGCGAGCAAAAGAACGAAGCGATGAAACAGATGCAACAAAGAATAGCCGCGAATCCCTCCGGCATTCTCATGTATCACCCGCCTGGTCGTCCGTTCGCATTTGGCAAATCGCTCGCGATCGAATTCAGCACCGAAGTGCTGCAGGCAATTCTGGTGATTTGGCTATTGGCACAGACTGGCATTGAAAGCTTTGCTGCCCGAGTCGGTTTTGTTCTGATCGCCGGAATTTTAGCTGCGATAACCACCAACATTTCGTACTGGAACTGGTACGGTTTCCCTGGAGTCTATACCGCCAGCTATATATTGATCGAGATTGTGGGTTTCGTTCTGGTTGGAGTTATCGCCGCGCTGATGCTGCGAAAGCGCAGTCCGGCAATGTGAACCTCGGTTATTCAGTACGGGATCAGCGTCTAACATCGCGCACGGTCAATGCCGGCCGACCATTTAGAATGCCATATGTTGCCTCCGCGGCGCCGTCGCTGCTCTTGTAACGTCGCTCTTTGCCGGCGTTGACCGGCACCCATTTCGCGCCGGAATTTCCCTTCAGGAATTTCGCAATTTCTTTTTCGGAAAGATCTTTGCCGTCTGCGCGGGAGTAACTTTCCGAAACGCTCCGGCTGTTATCAAAGGTGACCATGCAGAGATAGCGATCCTTGGTGTAAACAACACTCACGGTTCCGTTGTCCTGCAGGCGCCGTTGAACGATTGCGCCATATCTATCTTCAATCCTCTCACTATTTTCGCCGAGATTTGCCAAAGCCGAGCTCGCCATTATGCAAAACGCGAAAACCGGTGCGATCAACTGCTTCATACATTCCATTTTAACATTTGGCAGGAATCCGCAACTGGACCTGCTATCTTCGACTCCTTAGTTCGGAAACGTCTGTTCCTTTCAAACCCAGAAAGACGCGCATGATCGCACTATGAAAGCGGAATCGGTTTCTCGCGCTTTCGCACAGCTTTCTACTCCGCTAATTGCTGACGCCGCCCTACGGTTGAAAATTGCTTTCCGAATCAGTCCCCCCGGCATTCGGCCGGTAGTACCGAATCAACGGCTCGCCGGCCCTGCCCTTCCAGTCAGACATTTTGGCAGCGTTGACGTTTTTTTGGAAGCGATGCAAGACGCGCAACCCGGCGACGTTCTTGTGATCGATAATGGCGGCCGGCTGGACGAAGGCTGCATCGGCGATCTAACCGCGCTTGAAGCTGAACATTGTCGTCTCGCTGGAATCATTGTCTGGGGCGCCCATCGCGACACACCAGAGTTGCGGCAAATTGGGTTGCCAATTTTCAGCTACGGGATGTGCCCGTCGGGCCCGCAGCGACTCGACAATCGCGATTCCTTGGCATTGCACTCGGCGCACTTCGGGAATTTTATCGTCACACGCAGTGATGTGGCTTTTGCGGATGACGATGGTTGCTTGTTTGTTCCTGCAAAACAAACCGATGACCTGCTTTCAGTCGCACATGAAATCTGGGAAAGAGAGCGGCGCCAGGCGGAAGCGATCAAGAGCGGGCGCTCATTACGTGAACAGTTAGACTTTGTGCGATATCTGGAGAAGCGCGTCGCCGATCCAAGCTACACGTTCCGGGAACACCTGCGTAAGATGAGCGGCGCCATCGAAGAATAGAGTGAATCACGCCGCAGCAGTAGTTAAGAACCAGGGTTGATTCAAAAACTGCGCATGGCGAAGAAAAGCAGAGTTCGACAGCGAGCCGTACAGATCGAGGTTCGAAAATCAGGTGTGCACGGCCGGGGCGTTTACGCGGCGCAGTTCATTCCCGAAGGCAAACGCATTATCGAGTACACCGGCGAACGCGTCTCATGGGAAGCAGCCCCTGACGATGAAGACGATCCACACACGTTCAACTTCGGACTGGAAAACGGCGAAGTAATCAATCCAGAAGTTGGCGGTAACGACGCGCGCTGGATCAATCATTCTTGCGATCCAAACTGCGAAGCCGTCGAGGAAGAGGACCGAATCTTCATTTATGCGGTTCGCGGCATCCAACCCGGCGAGGAACTCCTTTACGATTATCACATGGAGCTCGACGAGCCGATCACGGAAGCTTCCAAGAAAAAGTTCGCCTGCCACTGTGGCGCCTCAAACTGCCGGGGCACCATGATTGAGCTCTCGGAACCCTGCGAATAGGCAAAACCTATCGCTCGTAGACGAATAAAGTATTTCAATCCGACCTCCGGTTGTGGCCGGTTAAGGCATGGAAACTAGAATACCGATAGGACAGCGCATCTCACGCTTCCTCGAGGAACGATATGTCCATAGGACGCGACCTCATTACTTACCTGAGCTCGCTGTCTTCTGCGTCATTCTGATCCTCGCCGTATGGCCCATGTTATCCATGGTAGCGACGGCGTTGGAGACGATGAGATAAGCTCAATCTTTCACGTCGTCAGCTGTCGGCGAACCATCGCCTGACAATAAAGCTGCGGCCTCTTGATGGAAGGCTGCCGCCGCTTTGCTCTGAAACCGTAGCGGGTTGTGAAGAAAATTCAGTTCCCGCTCGGGCACCGGGGCAGCGAACGGCAGACTAACGCATCCAGGCGTCCCTTGATGTCTCACCATCATTTGGGGGACGATGGAGACGCCGATACCAGCCGCGACCATGTGCGCAATGGTCGTGAGCTGGCTACCGGCCAGGGCGATCTCCGGACGGAGACGGCGTGATTCGAGCAGGTGATGCACTTGTTGAGACAGGCAGTGCATCTCGTGGAGGAGGAGAAACCGCTGTGACTTAAGATCGTCAAGCTGTACGAGATCCTGCTTTGCCAGCGGATCCGCTTCCGGCACGAGCGCGAGCAATGGTTCGTGGCCTAACGATTCGCGTCGCAGACTTGGGGTTTGACGGCAAGTGGATGCCAACGCCACATCCAGCTCTCCGGCTTCTATGCGCCGCGTGATACCATCGGTCACGTCTTCCACAAGCTCCAAAGTCACTTCCGGATAGTCTTTGTGGAATTTCTTTACCAAGTCCGGGAGCACGTATGGAGCGATGGTGGGAATCGCGCCGACAGCGAGCTTTCCGGTGACCGCATCTTTGAGTTCATCGACGCATCGGCGAGCGTCGCCGATGGATGTTAAAATTTGCCGCGCATAGTCGAGGAAACATCGACCCGCCTCCGTCAGGACGACCGATCTCGGCAAACGATCAAACAGTCGCTGGCCGATTTCCGTTTCCAGCTTTCGAATCTGCTGGCTCAAAGAAGGCTGAGCCACCCGCACCTTGGCGGCCGCACGAGAAAAACTTCCTTCGTCCGCAACGGCGACGAAATAGCGTAACTGGTGAATCTCCATGAGTAGGCCTGCTGAGGGAACACTCGCAGTAGCGTCACCAGTCGTACGCCAACCGCCCGTCGCTGTCCAGCGCAAGCCCAGCCGGAGTCTTAGATTCCTGTGGCATCCCAAATCTGAATTTACGCGGGTTCCGATCTGCGTATTGGACCGAAGGCCTATGGAAAACTTCAAATTGAATATTGTCTAAATCTTATCGTTTCAGTAAAAAGGTTTAAATCATTCCTGGGTCAAATGCGAGCGGTCGATTCGATTTGGTACCGTGGTTGGGTTGCCTTGGCGTTAGCGACGCTATTGGGATCGTGCGCCGAATACGGGCCCTATCACGCAAACACTGCCAGTGAACCGCTCAATTCCATGCGAGGACCTGCCGACGGCCGCTACAAATTCGCCTTCATCGAATTCGGCGACCAAGGTTCCGCCCTGGATATGTCGCAGCGAGCGGCTGCGATCAACGCAATTCGCCAGGCGCAACGCCCGCTTCTTTTCGTTTACATCCATGGTTGGATGAACAATGCCAACTCCGGTGATGTTTGCCGGTTTGAACACTTCATTGACATGATTTCGCGTCTTCCCGAAGTCAGCCAAACAAAAACAAACGTAATCGGCGTTTATATCGCATGGCGCGGTAAGGATCTTACTTTTCCAGGCTTGAATTTGCTGACATTTTGGAACCGTAAATCGACAGGCAACGCAATAGCGGCGCAAAACAGTTGTTTGGCCGCCATTAACGAGCTGGCCCTAGCCGCGCGAGAACCAGGCAAACAGGTCCATCATTGTATTCTAATGGGCCACTCGTTTGGTGGCTTGGTTCTGAGCAGCACTATTTCTCATTCCATCCTTCAAGCCAGCAGTACCGGCGCGCGCAACGCGAGTCCATGGGATATGGCCGTGGCATTCAATCCGGCGGATGACGCGATCGGCACCCGGCAGTTGTTGTCCGAACTAGATTATCTCTACAAGTATGACGGTTCCCGTGGCGCTTATGTTGGGAGGACACCAGGGGCCGAAGAGGGCGCGGTGGTGAAAGAAAACCGTCCTTTCCTCGTTATCTTGCAATCGGAAAACGATCAGGCAACCGGAACATTCTTTCCAATCGGTCAGAGTGTCGCGAACACCCTAAATCTCCATTACCACTGGGACAAAGTACCTCTCCCCGGCGGGAATGGGGAAAAGATATCAGAGAACGAATTCCAGACTCACACGCCGGGCAACGATAAGTACCTGGTAAATTTTAATGTTATGCCGGTGGGAGCAGCGACTCCGCCGCCGGCTTTAGCCACGTATGAGAACCGGGCTTTCGAAGCCAATGTGCGGCAAAATGTGCATGGTAGAACCTTTCTCACCAGCGAGAAGAACAATGGTCACGAAAAGCAATTCTGTCGCGGTCCGGATTACAATCCGAACGAGTCACGTCCTGCAACTGGCAACGAAGACTGGCAGCGCTGGCAATTTGTCTACAGTGGAAATGCTCGTGTGCCGTGCTGGATCGTACGCGTACCGAAAGAGATTATTTGGGGTCATGGCGGATTGTGGAGCGACAACTCGGTTGCGATGTTTGGCGCGCTTTACCGCATGCATTTTCCTTTGAATGCAGGCGGTCTCGCCGCTCCTTCTCAACGGGCAAGCATTCCCAACGCTCCGGACACCCAAAAATTGAATCAGGACAAACTGCACTAAATGGTCGTTCGGGGATCGCCTAACGATTAAACACACCCCCCAGGGGGTGCCTACAACATTTAGGAAACGGGCTCTAAGACTAGGCGTGCGATGAGGACTGGCACTTAAGGCGGTCCGGTCGACTTCTCTCTTCGCTTTATTGATACCTCTTTTCTTGTTAGTGCGTTCTCGTCAACAAATAGGTCTGAATCGCGTCAATAACGCCATGGAAGATCAATCCCATGCCGATGGCAGCAACGAAAAAGCCGACGATGCGCGTCGCCGCATCGATCCCGCGTGGGCCGATGCGGCCTGTGATCGCGTCGGCGTAGGCAAGTACCAGATAGGTCGTGATCATTGTCAGAAGGATGGCTGCCACAATCGCGGCCAGTGGCAGAAATTCGGTCAACGGATGCCGCACGACTGACGCCATACCGAGCACGGTCGCGATCGCGCCCGGGCCGAACATCAGCGGCATCGCCAGCGGCACAAACGCCACGTTATCGGGGGCTTCAGCCGGGGCGTTCGGGATGATGGTTGCTGTGGCACCGGACGGCATGAATAGCGAGAAGCCGATCCGCATCAGGATGATTCCGCCGACAATCCTCACCATGCTGAGGGGCACCTCGAAGACCTTCAGCAGCAACGTACCGAAGATCAGAAAGAAGAACAATAGGAGCGTCGCATAGATGCAGGCCTTCCACGCAACGCGTCGACGTACATGCAGGTCCTGGCCTTCCAACAGCTTCAGAAACACTGGCAGCGATTCGAGTGGGTTGATAATCGCTAGCAACGTGGTGAACGTGCTGATGAACAGGGTCGTAACTTGGTTCATTGATCTGCCTTTTCTAATTAGGCCAAACTGTAGCCACGGCCCTATGGGCCGTTAGCAGGTAGGGCTCGTCACTCCGTGCGCGCCGATCTT
>Ga0126381_100010889_pt1 | contig 10259 bp, 7 predicted proteins | sample PanSoiMetPlot_28_FD_96465 | JGI IMG/M metagenome (GOLD analysis project Ga0126381, IMG submission 96465) | Tropical forest soil microbial communities from Panama - MetaG Plot_28 | ecosystem: Environmental > Terrestrial > Soil > Tropical forest > Bulk soil | place: Panama | collected 2016-02-17 | reverse complement strand
GGGGATGACGGCCAGGAGCCGGCAGCCGCTGCAGACGCGCGATTATCCGGCCACCAATCTGTATACGCTCGCCGTCGATCTGAATTTGCGATTGTTTCGACAGTGTCCATCCAAGGACCGGCGGATGAGCGTGCGCCCGTCATCGCGGTGAAGGAGAGGGCGGTCGGGAGGCTGACCTGCCGATGATGATACGATGCTTGCATGATATCCTCGATCTGGTTCTTGGCGCCCGATCCTTTCTGCGCCGGCCCACTGCGAGAGAGGCTGCATTAAAGTGGCCCCCATATCCAGCGAACGAAGTAGCCAATGTAAGATGAGTTGATGGGGGACTGCTGCATGATGGAGCTGATGCTCATCCTCTTGTGTGCGGCAGTAGGACTTGGCCTCGCAGTACGACGCGCACCGCTGCGGACCTGGATGCTCGCCGTTGTTGGAACCATTCTGGCGACGCAAATCGGAGTCCTGGAGGGAACCATTCGTGCGCCGTCGTTCGGCATGCCGAGCGTTTGTGCATGGATTCTTGCGTTGGCGCTTGGTGCGCTTTCCATTCCTGCCTTTCGCCGCAGAATTCTGGTTACGCCGATCTATCAGATGATCCGGCGCGGGCTGCCCCGGGTATCTGACACCGCGCGCCAAGCGCTTGAGGCGGGCACCATTGGTTTCGAATCCGAGCTCCTGGGTGGGAGACCAAACTGGCAGGACCTGCGCTCAATTCCTCCGATCACGCTGTCGCAGGAAGAAATCGCCTTCTTTAATGGTCCCGCAGATGCGCTGTGCCGAATGATCGACGATTGGGACATACGCCATAATCGGAGGGAGATTCCAGAGGCGATATGGAGCTTCGTAAAGACGCATGGCTTCCTCGGCCTGCGGATCTCCAAGAAATACGGCGGGCGCGGCTTCTCGGCTCAAGCGCTTTCACTCATTCTTGGCAAGATCGCCGCGCGTTCTCCGGACATATTCGGCATTCTCATGATCCCGAATTCACTCGGACTCGGGGAGTTGATAGAAAGCTACGGCACGGATGTTCAGAAGCGCCATTACCTGCCGCGGTTGGCAGCCGGGGAGGACATCCCATGTCTGGCGCTGACCGGCCCCACGTCGGGCTCCGATGCGGCCACGATGCGCGACACAGGAACGATCGCGCGCGGCACGTACGCGGGCGCAGATGCAATTGGTTTCCGGGCGTCCTGGGACAAGCGTTACATCACGCTGGCGCCTGATGCGACTCTCATCGGCATCGCGGTGCACCTCTTTGATCCCGACAACCTGCTCGGAAGGGGGGATGACCTTGGCATGACAGTAGCGATCGTACCTGCTCACCATCCGGGCGTGCAGGTGGGCCGACGGCATCTGCCGTGCGGCGCTGCTTTCTCAAACGGTCCGACTCGCGGAAAAGATGTGTTCATTCCGCTCGCCTGGGTGATCGGGGGCGAACCCATGGTCGGCCGCGGATGGTGGATGATCGCGGAATGTCTGGCAACCAGCAGAGCCATCGCGTTGCCGGCTTGCGCTGCGGCGGGGGCCAAGGCGATGCTGCGTGTCTCAACCGCATACGGCCGCATACGCAGACAGTTCGGATTTCCAATAGCGAAAATGGAGGGCCTCGAGGAACCGCTCGCACGCATGGTCGAGACAGCTTACGTCAGCGAGGCATGCCGCGCCGTCATCGCCGCCATGGTGGATCGTGGCGAGAAGCCGTCAGTCATCTCGGCGCTCGTCAAATACCAGACGACCGAGCGTCTGCGTCGATCAGTCAACGACGCAATGGACCTCCACGGCGGCCGCGCCATTTTCGATGGTCCGGCCAACTACATCCAGTCCACATATCAAATGGTCCCGGCTGCGATTACGATCGAGGGAGCCAATATTGTCACACGCGGGCTCGTCACGTTTACGCAGGGTGCGTTAAGGGCTCATCCGTACCTGGGGAAGGAGATAAAGGCCTGTCAGGACGAGAATGAAAGTCGTGGGCTTGCGGCCTTCGAGAAAGCATTTCTCGATCACGTCTCGTTCTCGCTGTCAAATGTCTCGAGCGCCCTGCTGCACAACATATCGGCTGGACGGTTCGCCACCGTACCTGACAAGACGTCCGACACAGACCGATGGTACAGCCAACTGTGGCGGGCGAGTCGAAATTTCGCATTGGTCGCCGATCTGACCGTCGTCGCTCTGGCGCGTAAAATTCGGACGAAGCAGAAGCTGACCGGCCGATTAGCTGACGCGCTGTCAGAGCTGTTTCTCCTCGCCTGCGTCCTCAAGCGTTATGAGGACGATGGCAGGCCCGGCGATGACCGCCAATTCGTCGCGTTTGCGATGCAAAATGGGTTGTATCGATTTCAGGAAGCGATCCGAGGGACGATCGAGAACTTCCCTGTTGCCTGGCTGCGACTGCTGATGAGGGTAGCCGTCTTTCCGCTTGGTTTCCCATATCGGCCGGCGCCGGATTGGCTTGGCCAGAAGATCGTAGGACTCGCCTCGGAACCGGGCGAGACACGCGATCGTCTCACCCGATTTCTCTATGTGTCAAACGATCCCCTCGACCCAGCGGGCTTGCTGGAGGTGACCCTCGAAAAAGTGATCAAGGCCGAGGCGATTCAGAACAAGGTCGAGCGAGCCGCGCGGCGCCGCTTGGTTCGCCGATTTCACGGCATCGATTGGATTGGCGACGCCATAAGCAGGAACATCATCACGCAGCAGGAAGGAGATCTTTTGCGCGACGCCGAAACGTTCACGGAACGTGTTGTTGCTGTCGACGATTTTGATCCTGATGAGGTGCGACCTCGCTATATGATAGCGGGCCATAATATTAGAGCGGCCGCAGACGCCGCGCGCGAATAGCATTTTCTGCGATCAGTCTTTCTTCGGCCGATGGACTGGCGGCACGACGCGATTAACGAGAGCGATCAACTCCGCTTGCCGCGACGTACCCGTTTTCGAAAAGATATGGGCCAAGTGCGTCCTCGCAGTGTGCGTAGAAATACCGAGCGCCTCGGCCGTTTCGCTGACGCTCTCGCCGCGTGCGAGGTGCTCCAGCAATCGCGCTTCCGCGGGCGACAGGCCGAAGCTTGCCGCCACAGCGCTCATGTCTTGAGGCGTGGAGTCCGTCGGCTCCGTGATGAATACCGCGGCTGCGGCCTGTGGCACGAGCCGTGTGCGCAGGTCGCCGCGTGCCAGCGGAAGCACATGCGCGACGGTCGCCTTCTCGCCGCCCAGCGGAACCCCGATCCCGTTCCCTCCTATATTGGCTTCGTCAGCCCTCGCCAGCGCGATCGCGTCCGCCAGCGCGCCTTCGGCCCGAGGATCGCGTACTGACAGAATGCCGCCGACCGCCGCGATGGTCTCGCGTTTCGACAACATGACCCGCGCAGTCCCGTTGGCATGCAAGATCCGCCCTTGATCGGCGACAACCAGAATCCCCGCGTTGAAGCTGTCGAGTGTCGCAGCAAGCGTGTCGAGCTCGATCTTTTTCGCGTCGAGAATGTCGCTGATCGCCACGGCACGACGGATGTGCGGGACGAGCATTCGCACGATCGCCAATTCCGTCGCGGTGAGCTCGCCGCAGCTGGCATGCCGGTTGGCGCCGAAAACAGCGAGGCGCCGAGTTTGACGCAGCACCACGGTCTGCATCATTTCCGATACGCCTTGGGGCTCCGTCCATTCGGCATAGATGCGCTGACCGCGCGGACCAACGCGTTCCATAAGCCGGGACAGCAGCAACGGCTCCCCGTCAGGGCAAATGTCCTTGCTGAAGGCACGCCGGTAAAACAAGGTGAGGTCGTCGGAATAATCGAAATAACGCTTGGCCCACTCGGAGCTCAGCCCGCACGTATAGGCAAACCTGTGTTGCGACCGCTCCAGGTCGAGCAGGAGTATGGCGCCCGAGATGCATTCTATCGTCCGGCACATCTCCGCCAAGGTCTGCGGCCAACGCTCCGGATCAATGGAGCAGTCGTAGACCATTCCGATGAGATCGGACAGGCGCCCTGCGGAAAGCGTACCCATGGCTCGATGGTTGTAGTGAAAAAAACCAACCAGCATCAGCTGCAACGGGTTGAATCATGGCAACCTGGCACGACCGTTTCAAGCCCTGTGGAAGTTTACAAGGGACCGGAAAGCCATTGCGGCCACAGGGGAATTTCAAAGCGGCGCGCCGGACATGCGGGCCGCTCGCCACCGCGGATCCGGGCTTCACGCGCTCCTGATGTTTGCGGCAAAGAGAGTCGGTTGCGGGGCATTGACCACGCGACAGGCCGACAATCTCCGCAAACTTGCTGCCGAGGTCGAAATTTTTTGCCTCCCTCACTCAAATGAGTGATGCGTTCGAAGCCCATCGCGCTCCAATCGGAGGCCGGATTGCTCGCCCGGCGTCGTCAGAAGCGCGCCGCCTCGCATGCCCTCGTTGCTGAGGCCGCCATAGCGGCCTTCGCTTCCGCTTTACATCCATACGTCGCCGTCGGCATCACCTCGCAACGGAGAATGGGAATGCCACGTATCCAAATGGATTTTTTTCACCCGGCAAACACATTGTTTACCGTCGATCGCACCGTCGGTCGGAACGCTCCAAACGACCGGTTGGACGTGTTCCTCGTACAGCTCCTCCTGTTTCTCTGTACAAAAAACGAGATAAGCATCCCCCAAGTGACGGTGCCACGGGGCCTGCGCGTCGCAACCCCGGTAGCCGGGGCAACAACGCCAGCTCGCCCAAGGCCGCAAGGAAATATCATTATCGACGGCATTTGCGGTGACCAGACCATCGGTTTCATTGAGTACTTCCAGGCGATGATGATGCTGAAACAAGTAAGCGCGATCGAAATTAACGGCCAAGTGGGAACCGAGGGGAGCGCGGCGGCCACGAAAACACTGTACATGCTCAACGCAACGGTGAATGCCTTGACCAGGCCATGGGTAGTCACCCAAAGCGATGCGTTCCCCTACCAGCTCAGGGACTCCTTCTACTTCTCCCTCTGAGCGCGTTCGGCAGTTCGCGGGCGGATTTGGCCGAAGGCGTTGCGTCTGGCGTTTTCGGCCGGTGCTCTACGTTGCTGTCGGCATCACCTCGCAATGGAGAACGGGAATGCCACGTGTTCTAATCCGTTTCCCCGGCACGATCTATACGGTCGATCGCGCGGTCGGCCGAAACGCTCCAAACGATCGGTTGGACGTGCTGCTCGTGCAGTTCCTGCTGTTCCTCTCCACAAACAACCCTTGGTGGGACTTGGGTAAGAGCCAGTCCACGTTGACGGTCCGACCGGGGATGCGCGCGGCAATCCCGGTAGTCATGGCGCCGACGACATTCAGGCCAGCTGGAACTCACCCAAAGCCCCAAGGGGGTATCGTTATCGACGGCATTTGCGGTGACCAGACCATCGGTTTCATTGAGAACTTTCAAGGACAGGTGCAGCTGAAATACCCAGGGGCCGAACTCAACGGCCAAGTGGTACCTTGGAAGATAATGGGGGCGCTAACAATGGCGATGCTCAACCATGGGCTGCCTCAGGGAGCCAATCCACCGCTGCTTGACACACTCGGTCCGCTCCCCGATGAGCTTTGGGACTCTTTCTACCTCTGACCGCGCTCGGTAGTTCGTGGGCAGCACGCATGCGCGCTCATATCCATGATGGCCCGGAGCCCATCACGCCCAATCGGAGGCGAGATTACGCCCGGCGTTGCCGGAAGCGCGCCGCCTCGCATGTCCTCGTTGCCGAGGCCACCATAGCGGCCTTCGCCTCCGCTTCAGCATTCGACGCCGCTGTCGGCATCACCTTGCAACGGAGAACGGGAATGCCACGTGTTCTAATCTGTGCGACTAACGTTGTGCCCAACCCCTACTTTACAGTCGATCGCACGGTCGGCCGAAACGCTCCGAACGACCGCTTGGACGTCCTGCTCGTGCAAGTTCAACTGTATGACTTCACAGAATATTCATCATCGCCCTTCCCACGCACGGTGCCATCGGGGCTGCGCGTGGCAACCCCGCTATTCCGCGCAACGCCAGCAACGCCAACGCACCCAAAGCCGCAAGGACATATCGTTATCGACGGCATTTGCGGTGACCAGACCATCGGCTTCATTGAGTACTTCCAGGAGCAGATGCAGCTTGCAGGCTTTGGGGTCGAGCTCAACGGCCAAGTGGCACCCTACGGAACCGCGGGGACGACAACAATGCAGCTGCTCAACGACAAAGTGCCCGAGGAGCCGCGAAAAATGTGGCGCACCGGCATTTACCCCAGAGAACTCATGAACTCTTTCTACTTCTGAGCGCGTTCGGTCGTTCGCGGGCGGATTGGCCGAGGGCGTCGCGTCGCCGTTTTCGGCCGGTGCTCTTTTGCCGATGCCTGGCCTGATCGCACACTCGCGAGGCTTCCCTCAGACCGACGAGCATGTTGCGGCGAGGACCAAACACCGACCTCATCAATCGGTCGTTGGGCCCATCACGTGCCAGAGCCCAGCACGCGCTCCAATCGCCACGTCTGCGCCGCCCGGCGATCTTGCGGCTAGCGCGCCATCCACGATCTCGCGCGATTTTTCTCGCCCGCGTCGCCACTGCCGCGACCACGGCGCCAGCACGGCCACGTCATCAAACGGCAACGGTTGGCACGTTAGGTCAGCCACGGGTCGGCGTCAGGCGTCGCAGTCGAGCGATCGAACGACCGTCCGCACCGGCGACGCGTGCCGGGCTGGTTCATTGAATCTCAGATTCCGGGAGCCTTTGCGATGTTGTCTGCGGCGTTTTTGAAGTCGTGGAGATATGCGGCCCTTGGCGCCGCTCTCGTGCCGGTCGCCGCGCAAGCCGGCGGCGTTCCCACCACCCCGCCGGTGAATTTCACCAACAGCACCACCCCCACGGTCGGATCGACGATCGTCAACCTGCTGGATTCCTACGCCCGCCTGATGCTGTTCGATCCGAAGCTGAGAAATGGCGTCGGCGTCATGGAGCAGAACATCAAGACCGTCATCGGCATGACGCGGGCGCGCACGGCGGCCGAGACGCTCGCCGCCATTCACGACGACCGCACGGCGCAGCCTTACAGCGTTCTCAACGGGCTCGGTCCGCTGACATCGTCCTTCATGACGGGCATCGCGTCTTCCACCACGGGCACGCCGCCGATGAGCCTGACGCCGACGTCGTATGTGATCACGACGCTGCAGGACTATGCGCCGAGCGCCAAGGGCATCAACTACCAGACTGGCGCGACCATCGGCTTCACGACCTTCGGCGACGGCACCGCGACGCCGCTGGCCAGCGCCGCGAACTTCTTGAACAACACCATCCGCGCCAACGCCTCGACCGAGCCGCCGAAGCGCACGTTCGAGCGCTTCATGGGCTCGACCGGCCCCGTCACCAATCCGGCCTCGATCACGCCCGGCGTGATCAGCCCGCTCGATCCGCGTTACGCCAACTACAACGCCGTGACCAACAAGGCCGGCCTGACCACCGCGGACACCGCGCAGTTCGTCATTCCGTTCTATTTCAGCAGCTTTTCCGTGCCGCCCGCCTATTTCAACACCGTCAACTGGGTGCGGGGATTCACCGTGACGCAGACGATGGTGGACGCCAATGGCGGCAAGCCGATCACCGTGCCCGAGGTCGGAAGCTTCGATCCGTCAGCCAATTTCACGCCCACGCCATTCAACGTCGGCGACTACGTTCCGGGCATCGGCACCGGGCCACGCCCGTACCGGCTTTCGACCGCGGTGAACGTTCCGACCCTGCTCTGGCAGATCACCAACGGCACCAATCCTTACGCGGACGGCGCCTTCGTCAGCGGCCACACCAACCTCGCCTACAATCAGGCGCTCGGCCTCGCCTTCCTGGTGCCCCAGCAATATCCGAGCCTGCTGGTCCGCGCCGCCGATCTCGGCAACAACCGCATCCTCGCCGGCATGCATTCACCGCTCGACGTGATCGGCGGGCGCACCGAGGCGACCGCGATCGCCGCCACCAACATCTACAACGCGCTCTACGATGCGAACGGCAACCGGCTGGACTGGACCAACCCCGCCAACGCCGCCGCCTTTGCGGTCTACCAGGCCTTCACCCAGACGCAAAAATACCTGGCCCAGTCCTGCGGCACCCGCAGCGTGGAAACCTGCATCGCGCGGGTGCAGGCCGACCATGACACGCATGGCGACCGGGACGACGACGATCGCGCCGGACGCGACGACGACGATCATGCCGGCCGCGACCACGACGATCATCACGACCATGAGGATTTCAACCTCGATCCCGACGATACCCGGGGTTACACCTACCGCTTGACCTACGGGTTCGCGCTCGCCGCCGCGATGCACGTGCCGGAGACCGTGCCGGTGCAGGCGCAGGTGCTGCTGTTGACGCGCTTCCCCTATCTCACCGATCAACAGCGCACCGAGATCCTGCGCGACACCGCGCTGCCGTCCGGCTTCGCGCTGCTCGACGGCAACACGTGGGATGGCTGGGGCCGGCTCAATCTCTATGCCGCCGTCAACGGCTACGCGCCGTTCTTCCGCGCCGTCAGAGCCGTCACGGAGCGCTGACCTCCGATCGGTGCGAAGTAGAGCACAGCAAGGACGAGTCAACCGGATTGGCGCCTCGCGCGAGCGCCGATCCGTTTGGCCTTCGCGGTCTCTCCCTTGGTCACCCGGCGCGTGACGGCGCCAACCTGCAAGGCCTGCTTGCCCGGCGCGAGGCCGGTCATCAACAACGTCAACGCCCGCCGCAGCCGATCCATTCCGTCGCGCAAGGCGAGCTTGTCCTGCGCGAGCCACCGGCGCAGCTCGACCTGATAGATGCAGAAGATCGCCCAGCCGACGAACTGCGGCGTCTCGGCGGTCGCGATCGACTTGCGTGCGATCGCAAGCCGCACGACCTCGCCGATCAGGTCGAGCAGGGCCACGCGCGTGCGCTGAAATGCACCCGCCTGCGCGCCGACGCCGTAGAACGCCATCTCGCGCAGGACGAGGCGGGACAGCCCCGGCTGACGGGCAAAGAACGCATAGTGGGGGCGAAACACGTTGAGCAGATTCTGCAGCATCGAGGCGGCCCCGCTGACGGAGGCCTGCGCCCGCTTCTCCACCTCCTGCAGCCCTTCGTTGGCAATCAGGAAGAGGAGATCGCGCTTGTTCGCCGCATAGACGAACACCGTGCCGAGGCCGACCTCGGCCGAGGCCGCGATCTCGCGAATGGTCGTGTCGTCGAAACCCTTCGAGGCGAACAGGTCGCGCGTCGCCTGCTTGATGCGGCGCAGCTTGTCGAGCTTGTTGCGCTCGCGCCGTCCCGGCGCGGCAGCACCCGCACTCGCGGCCGCGCCGGCGCGAGCCGTCACGGATTTGCGTCCAGTCGTCGTCCCGTCTCTCATCGCGATACTCCGGCGCGTCTTTGCGGCCATCTTGACAGATTATTGAACACGTTCAATTATGAACATGTTCAAAAATACGTCCCGTCACGCGCGATCATGCGACGACGCGCGCGTCGAAAACGCCGTCGATACGGGTTCTCTACGTCCTGACCGTGCTGGCGGGATTGCTGTTGTCGCGCGCCGACGAGTTCGCCCCCGGCCACATCGCGGTGCCGGACCCGCGCGCGCGACCGGCCGCGGCCGCAACGTGAGTGGAGCCATCCGATGAACCCGCAAGACGCGCTCTTCGCCGCCGGCGACCGGCCGCCGGTCGCCTACGATCGGGCGCCGACCTATCAGGGCATGATCGCCGAGAAGGACGTCGCAGTGGCGATGCGCGACGGCGTCAACATATCGGTCGACATCTACCGGCCGGATACGACGGAGAGACTGCCCGTCCTGCTCGCCTTCTCGATCTACAACAAGGATCTGCAAGGGCCGGATGTCGCGGCGGCCCTGCCGCCGCAGCCGGCCTGGTCGTCGTTGTGGGCCGGGCTGCTCGAGGCGGGCGACACGAAATTCTTCGTCTCGCGCGGCTATATCCATGTCATCGGCTCGCCGCGCGGGGTCGGCAAGTCGGACGGCGGCGGCTCGCGGCTCTGGGACAGCTACGACCTGATCGAATGGCTGGCGCAGCAGCCGTGGTGCGACGGCAATGTCGGCATGGTCGGCATCTCGGGCTTCGGCGCCGAGCAGCTGCATGTCGCGCGGCAGAACCCGCCGCACCTCAAGGCGATCTTCCCGCTGGATCCGCGCGGCGCGTACGGCATGCTCGGCAGCTTCCGCGAGGAATATCCGGGCGGCGTGCTGCATCTCTTTCGCTACCTCATCATGCATTTTGCCGCGATGCATGGCGCGCGCGGCAAGCCGGGACCGCTG
>Ga0126381_100010888_pt1 | contig 10259 bp, 9 predicted proteins | sample PanSoiMetPlot_28_FD_96465 | JGI IMG/M metagenome (GOLD analysis project Ga0126381, IMG submission 96465) | Tropical forest soil microbial communities from Panama - MetaG Plot_28 | ecosystem: Environmental > Terrestrial > Soil > Tropical forest > Bulk soil | place: Panama | collected 2016-02-17 | reverse complement strand
TAACATTAGCGGCGTGATAGCTGGGTCCAGCCGTCTGCTCACCGGCGTGGTGGCGGCCCTCAGCGTGGCGCTGATCACGAGCTGCTCCTCGGGCGGTCCGGGCCCGCCGCCGGACCCGTCGACCGTGCTGCAGGTCAAGGCCCGGCTGCTCGCGCCCGGCACGGCCCCGGGCTTCTCCCCCGACCCGGCGAACCAGCAGACCGCGCAGCGGTCCGCCAGGGCCCGGCCGTTCGTCCCGCCGCACGGCAGCGCCGGGCAGGTCTGCTCCCAGCTGGCGGTGCCGACGTCGTTCGTGCCGAACGCCGTGCTGACCGCGGGCCAGCACATCGGCGTGGTGCACCCGCAGCTGTTCGGGCCGTTCGCGCCGTCCTGGTCCGAGCAGATTGACGTCTATCCGGGAACCGAGGCCGCGAACATGGTCAAGGCACTGACCGCGCTGATCGGCAGATGCCGTCATGTCTCGTTCCAGGCCACCGTGCTCGGCTCGCCTCCGGCCCCGGCCAGCGAGACGGCGGCGCCGCTGCGAGGCCTCGGCGATCAGGCGCTCTACGTCGCGGTCCGGTTGCCCACCCCGACCCCGCACCTGTTCCAGGCGCTCGACTGGGTCGTGATCAGGTCCGGCCGCACGCTGATCTGGATCGATGACCGATCCGGGTCACAGGTCGTCGGAACCGGGCACGACCAGCTGACCATGCGGCTGACCCAGGACGCCTGGCGTCATTTCTCGGCCCGCTGACCGCGCCGGCCCACCGGGCCAGGAGGGTCTGGCGGACCCGGTGGATCCGGCCCGCCGGGGCAGCGGGCGCCAGGCGAGCCGCGGCAGCAGCGGGGCGGCGAGCCGCTCGGTCACCGCCCCCCGGTAGACGCCCGCCCCGTAGGCCGCCTCGTCGGCCAGGTAGCCGAGCGCGAACCTGACCGGGTCCAGGCGCGGCCTGCTGCCGAGCCACGCCGCGGCCGGCGGGCCCGCCAGCAGGGACGCCAGGGCGAGGCGGCGGCCGATCCTGGTCCGCGGGCGGCGCCCGCCCGGGCAGGCGAGGCCGGCCGCGACCGCCGGGAGGGCGTACTGGATGCTCCACCGCCCGGCGCCGAGCCAGGTCTGCCGCACCGAGCCGGCCATCGGCCCGAGCACGCCCCGGGCCGGCACGTCCCAGCCGCGCAGCAGCCAGACCAGCTGGCCCGTTCCGGCCGCGTACGCGGCGAGCGCGGCCAGCGGGCGGCGGGCGAGCAGCGCGCCGACCGCCATGCCCGGCCAGGCCTGGACGATCAGCGGCGGCACCCGGCCGGGGTGCCTGCGGGCCAGCGGTGCCGCCGAGCACCCGTACCGGAACCGGCGGGCCAGCACCGGCCCCCAGCGGTCGGGCTCGACGTGGCCGACCTCCGCGCCCGGGTCGTACCGCACCCGCCAGCCTGCGTCGATCATCCGCCAGATCAGGTCGACGTCCTCGCCGTAGCGCAGGCTCGGGTCGAATCCGGCGGCGACCGCGTCCCTGCGGACCAGCAGGGCCGCGGTCGGCACGTAGGCCAGCCGGGTCAGCGGCGCGACCCGGGCCTCGCCCGGGCCCAGGTCGACGGGGGCCCGGGCCGCCAGGTAGCGGCCCGCGGCGGTGCGCCCGGTCACGCCCCGGACCCGCGGCGCCACGGCGCCGACCATCGGGTCGGCGAAGTGCGCGGCGATCCCCGCGATCCAGTCCGGGCCGGCCACGCAGTCGCTGTCGAGGAACGCGACGAGCGGCGTGCCCGCCAGGGCCAGCCCGTCGTTGCGGGCCGGGCCGGGCCCGCCGGGCACCGGCCGTCGTACCAGCCGCGCGTCATGCCTCGCGCACGCCCGGGCGGTCGCGGCCGGGTCGGCCGAGCCGTCGTCCACCACGATCACCGGGTACCCGGGGCCGAGCGCGGCCAGGCAGCGGTCCAGCCCGGCGGGCCGGTCCCGGACCGGGATCACCACCGTGACCTCGGCGGGCCGCGGCCGCGCGGGCGGCCGCGGGTGCGCCAGCCCGGTGTCGGTCAGCCGCCGGGCCAGCCGGCCGCTGTCCGGCGAGCCGACCGGGCCGCGGCGCAGTTCCTCCAGCGCCCGCACCCCGGCCGCGTTCAGCCGCAGCAGCCGCGACGGCGACCCGCCGAACAGGACGTCGGGCCCCACGAACCGGGTCTCGGGGTCGAACGCGATGCCGAACCCGGCCGGCAGCGGCACGGTCTCGCGTTTCACCGTGCCAGTGTCGCTCAAGGCGCTCACCGTTGCGCCGTGCCGTTACTCACATGTCACACCCAACACTCCGGTCACACCAGCCCGCTGGCGGATGATCATCCGTAGCCGTCGATGTACCAGAAGGCACGCTGCAGGCCGCCCAACGGTACATCCACGACCGCCGGGCGGCGAGGACCTATAGGGTCAGGCCGCCGTCGACCGGGATCACGGCGCCGGTGATCCCGCTGCTCCCCTCCCCCGCCAGCCAGACCAGCGCCGCGGCCACCTCTTCCGGCTCGAGCAGCCGCTGCACCGGCTGCTGCTCCGCGAACGACGCGGCGCCGGGCAGGCCGTACAGCCGGGCGCTCTCGGCCAGCATCGGCGTGTCGGTGGAGCCCGGGCTCACCGCGTTGGCCGTGATCCCGGTCCCGCCCAGCTCGGCGGCCAGGGCACGGATCATCCCGGCCACGCCCGCCTTGGCCGCGCAGTACGCGGCCAGCATCGGCAGCCCGCGCGTCGCCGCCGCGGACGCGACCGCGAGGAACCGCCCGGCGCGCGGCTGCGGGCGGCGCAGCAGCGCGGGAATCGCCACGCGGGCCAGGCCCAGCACGCCGCCCAGGTCGATGTCCAGCACCGCGCGCTCCTGGCCGGCCGGCATCTCCCAGAGCGGCGCCCCGCCGGCCATCACCCCGGCCGCGGCCACGGCGGCGTCCAGCCCGCCCCAGGTCCGCTCGGCGGCCGTCACGGCCCCGGCCAGCTGCCCGGCGTCACGCACGTCGGCGACCATCGCCGCCGCGGTGCCGGGCTGGCCGGCCGACGCCTCACTGACCACGCGGTCCAGTTCGTCGCGGCGGCCCAGCGCGTAGGGCAGCGCCGGGTCGTCGGCGCACCGGTCCACGGCCAGGACCGCCCAGCCCTGCGCGGCCAGGCCGCGGACGGTCGCCGCGCCGATGCCGCGGGCCGCGCCGGTGACCAGCGCGACGCGGGCCGCCCGGTTCGGCTCGCTCATGTGCCCAGCGCGCGGGTGAACCCGGGCGGGATCACGACGTCGTCGCTGGTCAGGTCGTGCACGCTGGAGCGGCCCAGCCCGAGCAGGGCCGAGTCGATGCCGCCCCGCAGGATGTCGAGCACGTTCTCCACGCCGGCCTGGCCGTTCGCGGCCAGGCCCCACAGGTAGGCACGGCCGATCATCACCGCCCGCGCGCCCAGCGCCAGGGCCTTGACCACGTCACCGCCGCGCCGGACACCGCCGTCGAGCAGCACCTCCACCTGGTCCCCCACGGCCCCGGCGATCGCGGGCAGGGCCCGGATCGTCGCGGGCGTGCCGTCCAGGTTGTTGCCGCCGTGGTTGGACACCGAGATGGCCGTGACCCCCGCGTCCACCGCCCGCCGGGCGTCGTCGACCCTGATCACGCCCTTGAGCATGACCGGGCCGTCCCACTGCTCCCGCAGCCAGCGAACGTCATCCCAGGTCGGCAGCGGCGCCGCCATCCACTGCCCGTACGCGCCGAAGAACGTCGGCGCGGCCTCGCCCGGGCCCGCCATGTTCGGCACGGTCAGGTCCGGCGGCCGGCCCGTCCGGGCGTAGTCGACCAGCCACCGCGGGCGGCGCAGCACCTCGGGCGCGAACCTGACCATCGTCTTGAGGTCCACCCGCTCCGGGATGGCCGGGCTGCCCCAGTCCCGCCCGTTGGAGAACGACCAGTCCAGGGTGACGATCAGCCCGGCGGCCCCGGCCGCGGCGGCCCGGTCGAGGCGCTCGAGGATCTGGTCGCGCGTCCCGGCCCAGTAGACCTGGAAGAACGTCTTCGGATTGGCCGCGACCACCTCCTCGACCGGCTTGCTGGCGAACGAGCTCAGGCCCATCGCCGTCCCGCGGGCCGCCGCGGCCCGGGCCACCGCCACCTCGCCGTCCGGGTGAACGGCCTGCACCCCGGTCGGCGACAAGATCACCGGCAGCGAGACCGGCTGGCCCATGACCGTGATGTCCAGGTCGCGCTTGGCCGACAGGCCGGCCACGTGCGGGGCGAAGCCCAGCTCGCTGAACGCGGCCAGGTTGTCGCGGACGGTGGTTCCCCGCTCGGAGCCCGCGACCAGCGCGCTGTACACCGAGGGCGGCAGCCGCTTCCTGGCGCGCCGCTGCGCCTCGGCGACGGTCTCGAACCAGCCATTGCTCATCGGTCAGTCCTCATTCTCATCCCGAACGGAGCGCCGCCGCGGGCTCGCCGCGGCCCGCGAAACCGGCCAGCGGGCTCTCGTCGCACGCCCGCGCGGGCGGGCGGGACAAAATCGTCACCGGCACGGGCCCGGCCTGACCGCGCACCGGGCCCCGGTGGGAGTGGTCCGGTGCCGGGCGCGGCGCCGCGGCCGGATCCGCTGCCTGCAGCGCCGCGGCGCCGTGGCCCGCCGCGCACTCCGGGTCGGGCCCGTCCAGGGGCAGCCCGGTGAAGAACTTGGCGGCCATGCAGCCGCCGCGGCAGGAGTCGAAGAACTGGCAGGATCCGCAGGCGCCGCCGGACTGCGGCCGGCGCAGCTCCGCGAACAGCGCGGAGTCGCGCCAGACCGCCTGGAACCCGCCGGGCTGGCGGACGCTGCCGGCCAGGAAGTTCTCGTGGATGGCGAACGGGCAGGCGTAGACGTCGCCGACCGGGTCGATCAGGCAGACCACCCGGCCCGCCCCGCACAGGTTCAGGCCGGGCAGCGGCTCGCCGAACGGGGCCAGGTGGAAGAACGAGTCGCCGGTCAGTACCTGCTCGCCGCGCGCCGACAGCCAGTCATACAGCTGGCGCTGCTGCGCGGCGGTGGGGTGCAGCTCGGGCCAGGTGTCGGCGCCGCGGCCGGACGGGCGCAGCCGGGTGAGCCGCAGCTGCGCGCGGTAGGCGTCGGCCAGCGCCTTCAGCTCGTCGAGCTGGCCCACGTTGTGCCTGGTCACGACCACCGACAGCTTGAACCCCCGGAAGCCTGCGGCGGCCAGGTTCCGCATGGCCGCGGTCGCGGTCGCGTACGACCCCGCGCCCCGCACGGCGTCGTTGACCTCGGCGGTCGCCCCGTCCAGCGAAATCTGCACGTCGACGTAGTCGCTGGCGGCCAGCCGCCGCGCCACCCCAGGGTCGATCCTGATGCCGTTGGTGGAGAACTTGACGCCCACGTGGTGCCCGGTGGCGTAGTCGACCAGCTCCCAGAAATCCGGCCGCACCGTCGGCTCGCCGCCGCCGATGTTGACGTAGAAGACCTGCATCCGCTCGAGGGTGTCGATGACCTCCCGGCACTCGGCGGTGGTCAGCTCGCGCGGGTCCCGGCGGCCGGAACTGGACAGGCAGTGGACGCACGCGAGGTTGCACGCGTAGGTGAGCTCCCAGGTCAGGCAGATCGGGGCGGCCAGCCCGAGCTCGAACTGCTCGACCAGCCTCACGGTCCCGCGCTTTCTGACCCGGCCCTCTGCCTGATCATCTGCGACGCGGCCAGGGTGGCCAGCGCCCGCTCGTAGGCGGGCAGCGCGGCCGCGCCCACCCCGGCGGCCAGGCACGCCGAGCGCGCCGTCCGGTGCTCGGCCAGCGACCGGACCACCTCGAGCACGGTGGTGTTCTTCAGGAACGACAGCCGCCTGGTCCCGAAGTGGTACAGCAGCGCGCCGAACGGCTCGGGGCGCACCGCCACCCGCTCGTCGACGCACCAGGGGCGGTCCAGGTCGAACGCGGGGTCTGCCCCGCAGCCCCCCGCGTTAGTAGACACCGCACATCCCGTCGATCGAGACCTCCTCGACCAGGAGCTCGTCCGCGACCAGCGCCTCGTCGCCGGGCAGCGTGCCGTCGCCGGCCAGCCTGTCATCACCGGTGCGGCTGTGCTGCTCGTCGGCCCGGGTCGCTTCCACCACTGCCTGCTCGGTCATGACCGCCTCCGCTCTGTGCTGTGATTGCGCTCAGTGCCGACAGTAGAGGGCCGGGCCCGCGGGCCGCTACGGCGGTCTCGTTTCCCGGCCGGCGGCGCGGCCTGCCAAACTACCGGTCATGCAGACGCTGGTGGCCGATCATCCGCTCATCGCGCACAAGCTGACCGCGCTGCGGGACGTGCGCACCGAGACCCCGACCTTCCGCAGGCTCACCGACGAGCTGGTGACCCTGCTCGCCTACGAAGCGACCCGCTACATGAAGGTCGACCCGATCTCCGTGACTACCCCGGTCGCCGAGGCCACCGGGGTAAAGCTGGCCCGGCCCAACCCGCTGGTGGTCCCGGTGCTGCGGGCCGGCATCGGCATGCTGGACGGCATGACCCGGCTGCTGCCCAGCGCCGACGTGGGGTTCGTCGGGCTGGCCCGCGACGAGGAGACCCTGGTCGCCTCGACCTATGCCGCGCGGCTGCCCGAGGACCTGACCGGGCGCGACGCGTTCGTGCTCGACCCCATGCTGGCCACCGGGGGCACCCTGGAGACCGTGATCGCGATGCTGGTGTCGCGCGGCGCGGCCGCGGTCACCGCCATCTGCCTGCTCTCCGCCCCGGAGGGCGTGGCCCGGGTGGAGCGGGCGTTCCCCGCCGACGACCCGGTCCCGGTCCGGGTGGTGACCGCGGGGCTGGACGAGCGGCTGAACGAGCGCGGGTACATCGTGCCCGGGCTCGGCGACGCCGGCGACCGGCTGTTCGGCACGATCTGACCGGGGCTAGGTACCGACTGGGTGCCAGACCGTCTTGGTCTCCAGGAACGCCAGCATCCGCCGGGTGCCCGGCGCGGCGGCCCAGTCGTCACCCGCGGCGTCCTCGTTCGTGGCGAACACCCGCTTGACGTTCTCCGCGGCCAGCCGTTCTAGCTCGGCACGCGCGGCCGGCTCCGCCCCGGTCAGGTCGATCGCGTTGACGTCCATGTGGCCGGCCAGCACCGGGGCCAGCTCGGCGGTGCGGCCGGTGAGCACGTTCACCACCCCGGCCGGCACGTCCGAGGTGGCCAGCACCTCGGTGAGCGTCACCGCGGGCAGCGGCCGCTGCTCGCTGGCCACCACGACCGCGGTGTTGCCGGTGGCGATCACCGGCGCGAGCACGCTGACCAGCCCGAGCAGGCTGGACCGGGCGGGCGCCAGGACCGCCACCACGCCGGTCGGCTCCGGGACGCTGAAGTTGAAGTACGGCCCGGCCACCGGGTTCGCCGCGCCGGCGACCTGGGCCACCTTGTCCGGCCATCCCGCGTACCAGACCCAGCGGTCGATCGCCAGGGCCACGGTCCGCTCGGCGCCGCCGTGGTCAAGGCCCTCGTTCTGGGCGATCTGCTCGGCGAACTGGCTCGCCCGGCCCTCGAGCATCTCGGCGACCCGGTACAAGACCTGCCCGCGGTTGTAGGCGGTCGCGCGGGACCACCGGCCGAACCCGGCCCGGGCGGCGGTGACCGCGTCCCTGGCATCTTTGCGCGACGCCTGCGCGGCCAGGGCCAGCAGCGTCCCGTCCGTTCCGGTCACCGGGTAGGAACGGCCGGACTCCGACCGCGGGAACGCGCCGCCGATGAACAGCTTGTAGGTCTTGCGGACAGTGATTCTTCGGGGGGACGACCCCCCCAGACCCCCCCGCGTGCCATCCGCTCGGGCCGACCTGCGGCCGGCCGTCGCGGCTGTCCTGGCTGACGCCCTTCCTCGGGCTGGCGATTCCTCCCGGCCTTTCCTTCCTCGGGCTGGCGATCTCTCCCGGCCTTCCCTTCCTCGGGCGGGCGGCTCCCCCAGACCTCTCCCCGCGCCCCCGCCCATCTCCCCTTCCCCCTTCGCGGCTGGCTCGGCTTTCGCCCTTCCTCGGGCTGGCGATCCCTCCCGGCCTTCCCTTCCTCGGGCCGAGGAGCCAGATCCCTCCGCTTTCTTCCGTTCAGGCATCGAGGTACGCGGCCAGGCCGTGCCGGCCACCCTCCCGCCCGAAGCCGGACTCGCGGTACCCGCCGAACGGGCTCGCGGGGTCGAACCGGTTATAGGTGTTGGCCCACACCACGCCCGCCCGCAGCCGCTGCGCCAGCCACAGGATCCGGCTGCCCTTGTCGGTCCAGACCCCCGCGGACAGCCCGTACGGGGTGTTGTTGGCCTTCGTCACCGCCTCTTCCGGAGTCCGGAACGTGAGCACCGACAGCACCGGCCCGAAGATCTCCTCCCGGGCGATCCGGTGCGACTGGCTGACCCCGGTGAACACCGTCGGCGGGAACCAGAAGCCCCGTTCCGGCAGCTCGCAGGGCGGGGACCAGCGCTGCGCGCCCTCGGCCTCCCCGGCCCGGGACAGCTCACGGATCTTGTCGAGCTGCGGCCGTGAGTTGATCGCGCCGATATCGGTGTTCTTGTCCAGCGGGTCGCCGAGCCGCAGCGTGCCAAGCCGGTCGCGCAGCCGCTGGACCACCGCGTCCGCGACCGACTCCTGCACCAGCAGCCGGGACCCGGCACAGCAGACGTGGCCCTGGTTGAAGAAGATGCCGTTCACGATGCCCTCGACCGCCGCCTCGACCGGCGCGTCGTCGAAGACCACGTTCGCCGCCTTCCCGCCGAGTTCCAGAGTCAGCCGCTTCCCGGTACCCGCGACCGTCCGCTGGATCTGCTTACCGACCTCGGTCGACCCGGTGAACGCGACCTTGTCCACGCCGGGATGGGCCACCAGCGCCGCCCCGGTCTCCCCGGCCCCGGTCAGCACGTTCACCACCCCGGGCGGCAGCCCCGCCTGCTGGCACACCTCGGCCAGCAGCAGCGCGGTCAGCGGCGTGGTCTCGGCCGGCTTGAGCACGCAGGTGTTCCCGGCCGCGAGCGCGGGTGCCAGCTTCCACGCGGCCATGAGCAACGGGAAGTTCCACGGGATCACCTGCCCGGCCACGCCGACCGGGCGCGGCGATGGCCCGAACCCGGCGTGCTCCAGCTTGTCCGCCCAGCCCGCGTGGTAGAAGAAGTGCGCCGCGGCCAGCGGGACGTCGACGTCCCGTGACTCCTTGATCGGCTTGCCGTTGTCCAGGCTCTCCAGCACCGCGAACTCGCGCGACCGCTCCTGCAGGATCCGGGCGATCCGGTACAGGTACTTGGCCCGCTCGGCGGGCGGCATCGGTCCCCACGCCTGCTCGTAGGCGGCGCGGGCGGCCGCCACGCCGCGGTCGACGTCGGCCGGGCCGGCCTCGGCCACCTGCGCGAGCGGCTCCTCGGTGGCCGGGTTCACCGTCGGGAAGAGCCGCCCGCTGGCGGCGGGCGCGAACTCGCCGTTCACGAACAGCCCGTACTCGGGCGCGATCCGCACGATCTCGCGCGACTCGGGCGCGGGCGCGTAGTCCCAGCTGGTCCCCGAGTCGTGCCCGGCCAGCTCGGCGGACGGCGCGTCCTGGCCGGCGGCGCCTCGCCCGACGTACCCGCCCTGCGCGCCCTTCCCGGCCTCCATCAGCCACTTCCCGTCGCTCGGCGTTGCTGCCCGGGCCTCATTCTCGCACGCCCGAGGCCACCCGGCCGTCGCGGCGGTCATGCGGAGATCACCAAAGATGAACCGGCCAGGCGGCCGGGAACGTTATGACTCCGTGGCGGCCTGCCACCCAGGAGGAGCGGCCGCGCGAGCGGATCGGCAGGAGGAGCGGTGGAGCCGCTAGCGGCGGGAGATCCCCGGCAGACAGGGCCGTATCAGCTGCGGGGCCGGCTCGGGGCGGGCGGCATGGGCCGGGTGTTCCTGGGGTTCTCGCCCGCGGGCCGGCCGGTGGCCGTGAAGGTGGTCCACCCCGAATTAGCGGCCGACCCGGCGTTCCGGGTGCGGTTCGCTCGGGAGGTGGCCGCGGCCCGCGCGGTCAGCGGCGCCTACACCGCGCCGGTGCTGGCCGCCGGGCCCGACGATGACCCGCCGTGGCTGGCCACGCTGTTCGTGGCCGGCCCGTCGCTGGCCGAGGCGATCACCACGGCCGGGCCGCTGCCCGTGGATCCGGCCTGGCGGCTGGCCGCCGGGCTGGCCGAGGCGCTGGCCGAGATCCACGGCCGGGCGCTGGTGCACCGCGACCTCAAGCCGGCCAACGTGCTGCTGGCCATCGACGGGCCGCGGGTGATCGACTTCGGCATCTCCCGGGCCCGGGAGGCCACGGCGATGACCGCGACCGGGCTGGTCGTGG
>Ga0126381_100010886_pt1 | contig 10260 bp, 8 predicted proteins | sample PanSoiMetPlot_28_FD_96465 | JGI IMG/M metagenome (GOLD analysis project Ga0126381, IMG submission 96465) | Tropical forest soil microbial communities from Panama - MetaG Plot_28 | ecosystem: Environmental > Terrestrial > Soil > Tropical forest > Bulk soil | place: Panama | collected 2016-02-17 | reverse complement strand
CTCGTCGTCGGCGATCGGCGTGACTTCGACGTCGAGCAGATTGTCCGGCCGTCCCTGACGCGCCCAAAACTCGACGAGCCGGCTGAGCTCCATATTGTTGACGAATGCACCCTGCGCGCGCACCGGTTTCGGCGCGTCGATCGGAAGATACAGCATGTCGCCGCGTCCCAGCAGGCGCTCGGCGCCGTTCATGTCGAGGATGACGCGCGAATCGGCCTGCGAGCTGACCGCAAAAGCAATGCGCGAGGGAATGTTGGCTTTGATCAAGCCGGTAATGACGTCGACGGATGGGCGCTGCGTCGCAACGATCAGGTGAATACCGGTCGCGCGCGCGAGCTGCGCCAATCGCATGATCGTCGTTTCGACCTTGGCGGGGGCGACGAGCATGAGGTCCGCGAGCTCGTCGATGATGATGACGACGTACGGCAGCTTCTCGTCCGGAAACTTCGCGTTGTACTCCTCGATCTTCCGCACGCCCGCTTTGGCGAAGCGTTCGTATCGCGTATCCATCTCTTTGGTCATCTCGAAGAGCGCGCCGGCTGCGAGCCGTGCATCGGTGATGACTTCCTTGATAAGGTGCGGGATACCGTTATAAATCGTCAGCTCGACGCGCTTGGGATCGATCATGAGCATCTGCACTTGGTCCGGCGTGGCGCTAACCAAGAGCGATGCGATGATGGTATTGAGGCAAACCGATTTGCCGGCGCCGGTCGCGCCCGCAACGAGCAAGTGCGGCATCTTCCCGAGATCGCCGAAGACCGGCCGTCCAGTGATATCCTTGCCGAGCGCCATCCACAACGGTGGAACCTGGCCCCGGTTGGGCAGCGAGTCGAGAATCTCGCGAATGGCAACGACCGAAATCGTTAGGTTCGGTACTTCGATGCCGACCGCGGATTTGCCGGGAATCGGCGCTTCGATACGCACGCTCGTCGCTGCGAGCGCGAGCGCCAAGTCGTCGGCAAGCGATGCGATGCGCGAAATTTTCACGCCGCGTTCGGGCTTGAGCTCGTATCTCGTGATCGAAGGACCGCGCTCGATGTGTGCAACCTTCGCGCCGACGCCGAAGCTCGCGAGCGTATCTTCCAGCACGTGCGCGCGGTTGGAATCGTCGACGGCTTGCGCGGTCGGCGGATCGAAGATCGACAGATCCGGAAGGCGATACGCCCGTGCCGCCGTCACGGTGTCGGCGGATTCGTACTCACCTGCGACGACCTTGGGCTGCGCGACTTCTTCATCTTCGGATTCGCCTTGCGCGTAGAGCGGCAGCGCGGGTCGAATTACTGCGAGCGGGGCCGGTTCCTCCTCGTCCTCCAGTTCTTCGCCGGCTTCGGGCTCCGCCGGTTTCTCTCGAACGATCGCCTGCACGTCGAACGCTTCGCGCAACGACGCGTGACCCGCCGGCATCTGAAGGCTCAGGCGCGGAATGCTGGGCATTTTCGGCAGCTTGAACGCGCGAGACGCCACAACGACGCGGCCGATGAGCCGTTTGAGGCTCGCGTTGGTAAGCCACAACGTCAGCGACAAAAATCCGATCCCGATCGCGATCCAGGCGCCGACCGGCCCGATGAGCGCGTGCAGCGCCCACCACATCTGTGCACCGATAAAGCCTCCGCGCGGCTGACCTGCCGAACCGAGCGCCGCGTCGAACATCAAGAAGTACGCCAGCGCGGCGCTTCCAAAGCTCGCGATGAGGCGCGGAACGTTGACCTCGAGGAACACGATGGCGCCCAGCACCGCCAAGAGCACCGGGAAAAGCGCGGCACCGCCTCCAAAGAGGAGGCGCAACGTTGAAGCGGTCCAAACGCCAAAGCTGCCGGCAAGGTGCGGAACGGCAAGCGATACACCGCAAAGGACGGCGAGTCCGATCGCGGTGATTCCTACGATTTCGAGATTGAGCCGAGCCCTTGCAGTCGCCTTGGACCGCGCACGCGCCATGGAATAAGACCGTTCGTCCTATACGCGAGGAGTTCATCTTGACTACGCCGACCGTCGTCGTCCTGGAGGGAGACCAAACCGGGCAAGAGTTGCTGCAGGAAGCACTGCGCGTCTTGGACCGCTCCGTCATCGACGTCGAGCTCGATTTCGTTCCTTACGACTTGTCGCTCGAGAACCGCCGCGCGACGCAGAACAAGGTCGTCTTCGAAGCGGCCGAAGCGATGAAAACGCACGGGCTGGGACTTAAGGCCGCGACGATCACGCCCGAAGGCAAAGGCGACGTCGGTTCTCCCAATCTGCTGTTGCGCGAAGCGATCGACGGTAAGGTTATGGTGCGCACGGGCCGCAAACTGCCGCGCGTTCGTCCGGCCGCAGGCATTCACGCGCCGATTTCGGTCGTTCGCATGGCCGTCGGCGACGCGTACGGCGCTAAGGAATGGCGCGAAGGTGAAGGCCTCGACGAAATCGCGCATCGCACCGAAACGATTTCGCGCGCAGTCTGCCGCTACGTGAGCGAGTACGCGTTCGTTCACGCCAAGAAGATGCAAGCCGTGGTCTTCGGCGGTCCGAAGTATACGGTGAGTCCCGTGTACGAAGGAATGCTCAAGGAAGAGATGGATGCCGCCGCCGCACGTCATCCGGACGTCCGATACGAGCCGCAGCTGATCGACGCAACGTACGCGCTGCTGCTCTCGAACGCGGGAGACGATCCGCTGGTCATTCCCTCGCTCAACCGCGACGGTGACTGTTTGTCGGATCTCGTCATGCAGCTGTTCGGATCGATCGCCGGTGCGGAGTCGGTGTTGCTTTCCTTCGACGCGAGTCTCAAACCGGCGGTGGTCATGGCGGAAGCGCCGCACGGAACCGCACCGCGCCTGCAAGGCAAGAACGTCGCAAATCCGCTGGCGATGATTTTGGCTGCTGCAGCGCTGCTCTCGTACATCGAAGATCGCCGAGCCGCAAACGCCTCGCGCGCGATCTACGAATCGGCGCTGGAAGCGGTACACGGCGGCATCGCAACCGCCGATCTGGGGGGCCACGCGGGCACCACCGAGTTCACGGATGCCGTGATCGAGGGCGTGCGGCGTAAGCTCGACGTCTGGTCGACGCTCTGAAACGAGTGTTAAGTTTCGCACAAGTTGGGCCGGATGCACTACCAGCCCCTTAGGACCGGCGAGCGGCAAAACGAATGATCACGCTCGAGCATGGTATGGCTAACGCGTCCTGCGCCCGAGCGTAGCAATCAGCGCCGGTCGTATCGGCAATCTATTGAACTCCCGATTGCGGTCAGCGTTCGCGGACTTCCGGCTCCGGTGTACGGCACGCTCATCAACATTTCCGAAACCGGTTGCCGTTTGCGCTCTCTGATTCTTCTCGATCGCAATCGCATTATCGAGTTCGAACTCAGTCGTCCCGGTTCGAGCGGTTTGAAGCTGCGCGGACGCGTGTTATCGCGCGCCACGCCACAGAGCGACGCCGGTTACGAGTACGGCGTTGCCTTCGACGAAGTCGCGCCCGGACAGCGCGAAATGCTGGGACGCGAGATCGCCGAGATGCAGCGCCGGGCAGCCAGCGCCCGCATCGCCGCCCGCGAGTCGGCAAAATACGTCGCCGACGGCGGCAAGCAGCGCCGCACCAGCGTGCGCACCGTATACAATGTCCCCGTCCGCTACCGTCCCGTCAACCGCCCCGCGAGCGTAGGCGAAGCCAGCGACATTTCAGCCGGCGGATTGCGTTTGATGTGTCCCGACTCACTCCCGGTCGGGAGCGATCTCGAAATTCGCTTCACGCTTCCGAGCAGCGTGCTCAGCGTTTACCCCAGTGCGGAAAGCCGCGTCGAGATCACGCCGTTCGGACAGCGCCGCGTTCACGTGCCCGACAACCGCCGGCCGTTCGAAGAGATGGCGATTCGCGGACGCATTCTCGCGCGTTACGAAGGGCAAGAGGGGCGCGAGTGCTACGGCGTCGCCTTTACCGACATCGACGGCTATCAACGCGAAGAAATCGCGCGCTTCACTCACGCGGTGCAGCTCGCGCGCATTCGCAATACCGGGTAAACGCGAGGGCGTCTCGCCCCTACTGACATCCCTCTGCCGCGTCGACGATCGTTTTCGACAGCGTCGCTTCCGATCGTCCGATCGAACGCTGATCGATCTCCAACGCACGCATTAGCTTTTCGTACGGGCTGTAAAACGGCATCGAAGTGGTCGACTGCGCTATCGAAGTCTGCTGCGCTTCGATCGGCTCGGTCGTCTCTATCTTGCCTCTTTGCGGACCGCCTGCAACGTTATTTTGCGTCGTGAGGCGCGAGCCCAACGGCGATATGCCGTTAAGGCCGGCCGTCGTCGACGCAACGCTGGGGTTGTCGCTCTCGATGCCCGTAGCCGCCGAAGAGTTAAAGAGCCCGGCTAACTCTGCGGTGCCGGCGTTACCGGCAATGATGTTCGTAGCCACGCGCTGCTGATCGGCGATCGCGCGCAATTGCGACTTTATCGATGCGAGTTTCGCCTTGTCGTCTCCCCCGGGAGACGGCGCGTTTGGATTTTCGAGAACCGTCTCGACGGTTTCAATGTTGTACTGCATTGCGGCAGCAAGTTGGCGCTGTCGCGCATCGAGCATCTCGATGTCGCCCGAGTTTGGCGTCCATTTCGCCGCGCCTTGCTGATTGAACGACGATTGCGGCGTACCGCCGAACTTCGAGTCGCGGTCGCCGGCCGCCAGCGTCGATCGCCCTAAACCGATCAGCTGATCGTTTCGCATAAGTCCCACGAGCGCCGGACGAACCGCCAGCACCAAAGCGGTACAGAATTCGGACGAATGTACCGTCACGATGGTCTTAAGTTCCGGCGACGGCGCGGGTGTGGCCAGGATGGCTAGGAACAAGAAACCGAGCACGGTTTGCGGCATCGCGAGTCCCTCTTGCCGATAGTGTAGCGCAAGCAGCCGCTACTGGCAGCCCCCTGCCGCTTCGACGATGCTCTTCGAGGCGGCGCCTTCCGCTTCGGCTATCTCCGTCTGATCGTCGCCCAACGCTTCGGTGAAAGCTGCATACGGATCGTACAACGGTTTCGTCGATTCGAACGCGCCCTGCCAAACGTTGTAGATGGCTTCTCCGTCTTGCCCGTGCCCCGCTCTCATCGCGGTCAACGGACTCACTCCTTGTGCCGCATTCGCGCCGCCCCACGACGGATCGCGATTGAAGAGCGTCGCCAGTTCCGAGCTCTCGACTTCTCCCGAGATGATGTTTGCGGCGGTCCGCTGCTTGGCGGCTATGGCGTTGAGCTGCGACTGAATGGACGAAAGCTTGGCGGCGTCGTCGGCTGAGGTTACGGTAGCGAACCGTTTCTTGTCGGAAAGAAGCGTATCGACCGCAACGATGTTATCGGAGAGCGTCTTGGCTAGCCGGCGTTGACGATTTTCGACCATCATCGCATCGGCCGGAGACTGCGACGTCGCCGGCGGCCCGATGACACCGCCGACCGAAGGCGTATCGATGGCGCCGTGCGTTGCTCGATATCCTGCGTCGACGTAGGTCGTGTGTCCGCGTTCGATCAGCTGGTCGTTGCGTATGAGTCCCGCAAGTGCCGGCCGCACAGCTTCCCCGAGCACGCTGCAAAACGCCGACGAGTGCACGGTGATGATCGTCTTTAGCGTTGGTTGCGGCGCCGGTGACGGCGACGCCATTACGGCTGCTGCTAGAAGTGACGCGACGGAAAGCGGCTGCATACCTACAAACACCCCTCGCGGTGCGAACGGCTCCAACTACCAGTGGCAACGCTGAAACGACTACCACTGTGACGGGGAAAACCATTCCCTATCGGGCGGTATCTAGGCTGCGATCAGCGCGACGCCGATCAGGGCCAGTCCCACTCCGACTTTTTGTACGGTCTGCAGCCGCTCGTGCAGCACGGCGCGCGCCAAAAAGACCGTACTGGCCGGATACAGCGACGTGAGCACCGATGCGACCGCCAGCTGACCCGTTTGAGCCGCAACCACGTAGAACGCGTTTGCCGCCATGTCGATTGCGCCCGACGCGACGATGGTGCCGAGCGTTGCGCGCGCCGGGCGGAACGACGTGCGCCCGGCAAACGCCAGCAGCAGCAAGCACGCCACCGATCCGACGCGAGCGGCGAGCAGTCCGTCGAAGCCGTGACCGCGCTGGCCGATCCCCAGCGCGAGAAAAAAGATACCGATGGCGACCCCCGACGCTATGGCTTCTTTGACGCCGCTCGTCGCAATTTCGCGCTCCCCGGTTTCCTCTTTGGAAAACGATATCAGCACCACTGCGATAAGCGCGATGAAAATACCGAGCAGCTGAAACCACGTCAGCGCATCGCCGCGAACGATTCCGACGACGACGGGAAACGCAGCCGCGATTACCGCGGTGATCGGCGACACGACGCCCATCTTTCCGATCGAAAGCGCGTGGTAGAGCAGCGCGATGCCGATGCCGCCGAACACGCCGCCGGCTGCGCTCCACAGCAGTTCGCTCCGCGCCGGGTGGCCCCCGTAAAACGGCACGATGAACAGCAGGCCGACGAGGCCGACGCCCTGTGCGATGAGCGTGACGGCAAGCATCGGAGCGCGTTTCGCGGCAAAGCCGCCGAGAAAATCGGCCGATCCGTACAGCGCGGCGGCCGCAATCCCGAAGCTCACCGCAACGAGAATGGGCTAGACTTCCATAACGACGGGGATGACGACCGGCCGGCGTTTCGTGCGGTTGTGTATCGCGCGAGCGAGTCCGTTACGAATGTGTTCCTTGACCGTATTGACGTCGCGCATGCCCTCGACCGAGACCTCTTCGATGCTCGCCAGCAGCTCGGCGCGCAATTCGTCGAGAACGCCGTCGGATTCGGGCAGGTAGAATACGCCCTTTGAGATGAGATCGGGTCCGGCGATCACGCGCGCCTCTTCCGCATCGATTGCAAGCACGACCATCATGATGCCGTCGTTGGAAAGCGCCTTTCGATCGCGCAGCACAGCCTCGCCGACGTTGCCGACGCCGGAACGATCGACGAACACGTGGCCGCCGTACGTTTTCCCGATCTTGTCGCCGTACTCGTGCGTGAACTCCAACACGTCGCCGTTTTCCAGGACGAACACGTTGCCGGACTCGACGCCGGTCTGCACCGCGAGACGTCCGTGCTGCATCAGCATACGGTATTCGCCGTGCACCGGAACGAAGAATTCCGGTCGCACGAGATTGAGCATGAGCAGCAGCTCTTCTTGCGAGCCGTGACCGGAGACGTGCGAGCGCCCATCGGTGCCGTGAATAACGGTCGCGCCGAGCTTGCAAAGATTGTTGATCGTCTTGTAAACGCTCTTTTCGTTACCGGGGATCGGCGTCGCGCTGATGACGACGGTGTCTCCCGGAACGATGCGGAACTTCTTGTGGTCGCGCACCGACATTCGCGCGAGGCCGCTCATCGGCTCGCCCTGCGATCCGGTCGTCATGACCACGATGCGCTCGGGCGGATAGTCGTCGATTTCCTCGATCTTTACCACCGTCTCCGGTGGAATGCGCAAATATCCCAGCTCGCTCGAAAAGTGCACGACGTTTTGCATCGAGCGTCCCAGAAACGCGACCTTGCGGTTGAAGCGCACGGCGTGATCGACCGCCTGCTGTATGCGCGGAACGTTCGACGCGAACGATGCCACGACGATGCGGCCCTTCGCGCGCGAGAAAATCGCGGTAAACGCCTCGCCGACGATTCGTTCCGAGAGCGTATGGCCGGGGCGCTCGGCGTTGGTCGAGTCGGACAGCATGCACAGCACGCCTTCGTCGCCGATGCGCGCGATGCGGGCGAAGTCGGCCGGCTTGCCGTCGATCGGCGTTTGATCGAACTTGAAGTCGCCGGTGTGAAAGATCGTACCAACGGGCGTTCGGATCGCCAAAGCGCAAGCGCCGGCAACGGAGTGATTGATATGCACGAACTCGGCTTCGATCGAGCCGTACGTCACGCGATCGCCGGGGTTCACTTGGACGAATTCGACGTCGCCCAACTTCTGTTCGCCACGTGATTTCGCTTTGATCAGTGCGATCGAAAGCGACGTCCCGACGATCGGCGTCGAGGGAAACTCGCGAATGAAATATGGCAGCCCGCCGATGTGATCTTCGTGACCGTGCGTCACCAGGACGGCCCGTAGCTTGTGCGCGCGTTCGCGTACGTACGTGAAGTCGTTGATGACGATGTCCACGCCGTACATCTCGTCGTCGGGGAACATTAAGCCGCAATCGACGACTACGAGATCCTCGGCCGTTTCGACCACGGTCATGTTGCGACCGATCTCGCCGCAGCCTCCGAGTGGGACGACGCGCGCGTACGGTGCGTCGGGAGGCGCTGGGACGATCAAAGTGTCGGAACTGGTCAACGGCCCTTGTTCTTCTCGATTCGCGGCGTGAAATGAGGTCCGTCGGAGGGACCTCGATGATCGACCTTCTTCCTTTGGCTGCCGCCATCGCCTTCAGCACTGCCGCCAAGCCGCAACCCCAGGCGTCCCCTGCCCCTGTGTTGCGGAGCGAGCAGATCGACCAGTTGCTCGCGAAGCGGGCGCTCCGCCGGGCGAAAATATTGATCGAGCTTCGCCTCTACGAGCTGCGCGAGGAACGCCTTCTGTGCGTCCGATCGGCGATTCTCCTGCGGCTCCCATGGGACTTGAGACCTCAGGAACCGTTGCGGCATTGCTTGGAGGCTGATTTCTCGAAGGAGTGAAACAATCGGGCGCGCGTCGGGCTAATACCACTCGAGCGCTTCCCGAGAAAAGCGAGGACTCCGCATGGCCGTCGACTCTTCCGAGGTGCAGAAAGCCAACGGGCTTACAACGCTCGTCGATACGATAATTTCGCCGAAAGAAGCTTTCGAGAGGCTCGCGATCTCGCCGACGTGGGGTTGGGCGCTAATCGTCTCGGTCGTGTTGCCGATGGCGGCTTATTACTTCATGATTCCGGCAGTCGAGCACGGCATGCTCGGCGATTTTGCAAAGCAGGCGGCGACGAATCCGGCAATCGCTCAAATGTCACCCGAGCGGCGCGCGAAGTTCGCCGGCTACGCGCCGTATTTCGTCATCATCACGCCGATCGCAATCCTCTTCTTCGTTCTCTTGCAGACGGTCGTCATGACGATTTTCAACGCGATCGGCAAAGGCCAAGGAACATTCGGCAAGCTCTGGGCCGCCGCGATGAACATTTGCGTGCTGTACGGCATCGGCCAAATCGTCGCGGCCATCGTGGTCGTGCTCCGCGGCCCCGACTCGTTCAATTCCGGCGCGGAAGTCCAGCGCGCGCTTCCCTCACTCGCGTTGCTCGCGCCGCCCGGAGGCGACCCGCACTTGCTCGCTTTCCTGGCGACCATCAACCCGATCGTCATCTGGTCGGTCGTGCTCGTCGCGCTGGCGATGCGTTACACCGCGAAGGTGGCTGCCGGGCCGGCCTGGGGAGCGGCCATCGTTTCCTATGCGCTTCCCATGCTGCTGGGTGTAGCGTTCGCACGATAAGATGATGCGCGCGTTGCTTCGCTTCACGCTGCCTACCCTTGCGGCGGCGGCATTAGCGCTCGCCCCTGCTGCGGCGATTGCCGCCGATAAGGCTGCCGCCACGATGACGCTTCAGGATGCGGTCGGCTACGCGATCGATCATAGTTCGACGGTCGCTTCGCAGCGCGCCGCGCTGACGCAGGCGCAGCACGCACTTGCGCTGCAGAGCGGCGTCGCGTGGCCGACGGTAAACGGCACGCTTCAGAGCTTCTTGTCAAAGAGCGCGAACTTCCAAGGAACGTTCGCTGCAATCGGCGCGGCCCAGCAAAACGTCGTCAGTCAGAATACCGCGTCGGTCGGCTTCAACAATTGGAACCTCACGACGGGCGGCTTTGCGTTTCTCACCCTGGCGGCCAATCGCGCGCAGGCCGAACAAGCGCAGAACTCGCTCTCGAATGCCGAGGACCAAATCGCTTCGACGGTAACGAACTCGTTTTACGGCATCGTCGGGAAACAGGCGATCGTAGCCGTCGACACCATCACGCTCGGTGCGCAAAAGGTCCTGGTCGACGTCGCCGTCGCCAAGGAAAAGGCCGGCGCAGCGGCCGGGGTCGACGTCCTGCAAGCCAAAACGTCGGAAGCGAAAAGCGAATCGTCGCTGGTAGCCGACAAAGCGGCAGTGCAAGACGCAAGCGAAGCGCTCGCCCAACAGATCGGCGCTCCGCTCAACACGCACTTCGACGCTCCCAAAGACGTACCGCAGCCCCCGATTCCCAAAGGCACCGTCGATAGTTTGGTGGCAATCGCCGACGCTAACCGGCCCGACGTTGCTGCGGCCCGCGAGGCGGTTCT
>Ga0126381_100010885_pt1 | contig 10261 bp, 23 predicted proteins | sample PanSoiMetPlot_28_FD_96465 | JGI IMG/M metagenome (GOLD analysis project Ga0126381, IMG submission 96465) | Tropical forest soil microbial communities from Panama - MetaG Plot_28 | ecosystem: Environmental > Terrestrial > Soil > Tropical forest > Bulk soil | place: Panama | collected 2016-02-17 | reverse complement strand
TGATCGAACCCGCCACCGTCCCAGTCGTACAGAATGAGGTCGCCCGGCACCGGCGATCCCGTGAGACTGAGGCCTCGTGCGCGGCGTGTGGCGTCGTAAGCGATGGCCGGACAGTACGAGTAGTACGAGCGGCGCTGGAAGGTCTTGGTGTTACCGCCGCCGACTACGAAACAGTACGAGGCGAAGATTGCACACCACGCCACACCGTTCATGCCATACCACGCGCCGAACAGCTGGCGATTTGAACCGAATGGCGACTCCTGAGTGCCGATGAACGTCTGTGCGCTAGCGAGCGCCATTTGCCTCACTGTCAGCTTAGGCGGAGGCGGGCGATGGAAGTAGGCGTAGGCGTCGGCGAGCAGCGTCTGCGCGTTGGGATCGCAAGCAGGCTGGCCCGGATTGGGCAACCCAGCCGGAATGCGGATCGAGCGCATGGCATTGAACGTCGTCTGCCCGATGGAGCCGGTGGGCTGAATGCCCAACTGACGCTGCAACCCAGCGACGCCCGAGTCCCTGACATTGCCGCCTGACTTGCCATGCGCGAACTCGTTGGTGTACTGGTTGTTGAACTTCGTCCACGGCCAGCGCCCGGCACGGCTGACGATCCGCTTGTAGGCAACGATGTCCGAACCGTTCGCTGGCGTCGCGTGGTTCGGATCGTCAGGCGGATACAGTGCCCTGGGGAACCCCGGCACCGGAATCATCGGCCCGCCCGGATAACCCTGCTCCCACCAGTTGCTCATCGTCTCCTCCCATAAATCTGAGGCCCTCGGGCCGTTGCTGCAGCAAGTTCCCGCTCAAAATGCTCATCCAGCTCTCGTTGCTCGGCCAGCAGTGGCGTAGAATTTTCCGGTACATCTGGAGTGCTATCGCCAATTGCCAGGAGTATATGTCCGAGGTTGTCCACAGTGTGGTCATCCCGCTTGCGGGGCTTTTCGGCTGGGGTCTCTTCGGCGAAGTTTGTCCGCTGCGGCTTCCACCTGTACTGGGGGAAGTGCTCAAGCGTATACTCGAGCGTGGAGAAGAAGTACAGACTGGGTGAATCTCCATCCATGTCCCCGAACGGATGAAGATGTCCCTCGCTAGGTCTAAGTCTCGAGGTGACCCTGTTGATGCGAGCGAGTGGATCCTTGTCTGCAAGCTCAAGACCGTCGATGCCCTCCTCCAGGAACACGTCGTAGACCGACCGTCCATCTGTCTGGGAGCGCTGGCGCGACTCGGGGCCAATCAGCCGAACACCAATGTCCTCGTCCGGGCCGCCCCAGTCGGCCACAGACTCATGGTACTCGATTTGATCGACCCACCAGTCGACGGGCTCCCCCGCCTTTACCACCTCGCGGTAGTAATAGCAGTTGTCGTCGTAGTCGCGGGCTACCCAACTCACCGCGCCCTCGTGCCCGATGCCAGGGTCGATGCAACACCAACGCTCCCAGTCCGCGGGAATGTGGAACGGGTCGATCACATGGTGGTCTGGATTATAGTCCACGAAGATCTGCCCGACGAAGACCTCATGGGAGCCGAGGACGAAACGGTCGTACCAGTGCTTGGGAAGGCCTTCGAACTGCTCCAGATAGTCCTTGGGCAGATTGGGGTTATCAAAAGGCGTAGCTTCCACGCACTTATACAGCTGCTTCCATTTCGCTGACCTGTTGGGATCGATGAACCTCTTCCACAGCCAGTTATGGCCATTGGGATTGAAAAGGAATAGACCTTCGCGCGGCGCGCCGTGCTGACGAAGACGACCGTGAATCTTGAGTAGGATATCTTCCTCAACCTCCTCCGCCTGGTCTATCATGAAGAGGCCCAAGTTGTAGTTCTCAAGCTTCTTCGGGTCGTCGAGCGGGAGGCCATGTATCTGACTGCCGTTCTTGAGCTTGATGTAGAGCTCGGACTTGTTGTTGGTGTCGATCACCTCTTTGGGGATACCGTGCCAGCCGGTCTCTGGCGTGTCGCCATTCACTAGCATGTCCCACGTCGTGGTGCGTAGCTCTGGCCTTGTTTTGCGGGAGACGATAGCGTTGGTACCCGGGAACTCGATCAGCCGCATGAAGAACTCCACACAACCGCCCGAGGTCTTTCCGTTACCCCAACCACCACAGAAGCCCTTGTACTTGGCCGTCAGCCCGTGGAACTGATTCTGCTTCTTGTTCGGGCGGTACTTGACTTCTACGGTGACTTTATCCATGTGGTGTGAGCTGCTTCGCAGCGGATAGGGGCGCTTGTCCTAGTTGGGCGCCAGCTGCCAGGACCAGGTGAGGGTCTGGGTGCCGGCGTTCTTGTTCTGGACGATGACCCGGACCTTCTGGTAGCCGGACACGTCGTAGGTCGCGGTCTGCTGTACAGTGCCTGAGGCAAACACCGGCGTGGACGCGTACATGGGCGGTAGCGTCAGGTTGGAGAGGGGCGTCACGCCATCCGCCGCGAAGGGGACCACAGTGATGGCAAGATCGCCTGCTGCACTGCCGGTCATGCTGGCGTTGACCGTCAGCTCGTTGTCGCCGGCTACGACGATGTCCTGCTGGGTCGTGGCGTTGGTAGCGAGCGAGACGCCTGAGGCACTGCCCTTGTCGAGCAGATCGCCGATGGTCCACTCGGATGCGGCTGTACCACCGGCCTTGGTAGCCATCAGCCCTTCCTCCCATAGAAGCCCTTACCCATGGTGGGCCCCAGACCCTTGGTCGAGCCTGAGGTGCCAGCGCCACGGTGGGGCGTCGACTTGTTGGTCCCACTCTTACCAGCCGCGGAGCGGCGGGGGCCGGAGGGACCCTTCTTGGCGTGCGCCATCAGCGTCTCCTTTTCCGCTTCTTGACTCGCTTGGGAAGCTTGCCCTTGTTGTTGAAGTGGTGCTTCTTCGCCCAGCGCTTGCCGAAGCGGGCGTAGATGAAGCGCCGCTGGGCTTGACTACGAGCCGGCATCCTCGGACTCGTTCGTCGGGTCGGCGGTGTCGTCCACAGGTGTGGTGCCTTCCACGTCGTCTGCCTGTGCGGCCTGCCAGTTGCCCTTGTTCTGCTCCATCACGGTCTGGATGCCCGCGACGGTGCTGATCAGCGAGTCGAGCTTGGTGCTGACCTCCTCCAGGAGCTGAAGGACCTTGTTGAGAACGGCGGTGTCTGCCACTATTCCTCCTTGGGTGCTTTGCCTTTGTAGGTCTTACCCTCGTGGTCGATGCCGAAGATCACGGTACCGTCTGGGAGTCGGCACTGCAAGAAGTCGGCCTTTGAGTCTTCGTCGTAAGCTTCGATGACCACAGCAATCCCGCTCTCGGAGGTGGGCTTGACCGTGACAGCGTTGGTATCGACGTGATTCTCGGGAGTTGCCATGTCAGCTCCTAACCTCGTACGCGGATCTGAATTGGTGCCGAAAAAGTGCCTCTGGCCTCACTTCGTTCGGATCGCGTGGAATGGAAATGTCGTGTGGCCGCGTGGGGGGGGGGCGGAGGGGGGGATGGCGCGATGTTTACAAAATCATAACGATCCCCGTACATATTCATAACAACCACGTGTTACGATGTGCATACGTTCGATGAAACGAACGTCGGCCGCGCCCGATGCGTGTGTCGAACCCAACAGCTCGCGACGCGCGAGCACGGAAGGAGCACCATGTCTGACAGCAAGACGTACACCCCCAAGGTCCTCGCCGACGAGATCGGCATCGACCCCAAGGTGTTGCGCGGCTGGCTCCGCAAGGAGTTCACCCGCCCCGACGAGGTGAAGAACCAGTCGTGGATCATCACCGAGGAAGTCGCTGAGGCTGCCCGCGCCAAGTTCGAGAAGAACAAGGCGAAGGCCGAGGCGTAATCCTCGCGAGGGGGCAGGGCATCGCGCCCTGTCCCCTCCCTTCTACCCGAAAGGAAAGCCATGATCGGAACCCTCATCCTCGCGGCGATCGCCCTCTGGGTCATCGCGGAACTGTACACCATCCACAGCAAGAACCAGCGCAAGAAGGGACGGCGATAAGCCATTCTTTCTTGGCCGCGGCCATTTGGAGCTGACGGCCTTTGCGAGCTCCGAGCCGCAAGGCTCCGACGGCCTTTGTTGACGGTTTGTAAACCTTCGCGTGGACCCATTGACGTGGCAGTCGTGGTCATATACAATGAGGGTACTCAACAAATGCACCGCGCCCGATGCGCGGCTGCAACGAAAGGGGCATCCAATGTCCGAAGGCACGACCAACACCATGACCCCGAAGGCTCTCGCCGAGGAGCTTGGCATCGACGCCAAGCGTCTCCGGGGCTGGCTGCGCGGCTCTGAATTCGCCCGCGACGCCGAGGCCAAGAACACCACGTGGGCGATCACGCCCGAGGCCGCCGACGCCGCGCGCGCCAAGTTCGCCAAGGCCGAGGAGGTGACCGAAGAGGCGCCCGCCGCCTAACCACGAACGACAGGGGCCCGCAGCAATGCGGGTCCCTTTTTTTATGGCTTCGCGGCCATAAAGCTGACTCCATTTGGCTCTGACGGCCTTTGCATCCATCTAGCCGTCCTCTTCCACGTCGGCCTGCACAAGTTCTGCCACAGAGGATGATCGAGAGATCCCAGTGAAGACAACGGCGACTTGTGTCGGCTGTTGCTCACCTTTAGGTGTGTAGCGTCCTGTCAGTTCCAACGCGAGCTTCGCGGCGTCTACACGACCGCGAACGGCCTTGTTTACGAGGCCATGGAGGATATCGCCCGTCCTCAGGTCAGTCTGGATCAAACCGAACTGCCAAATGAGGTCGCGGAACTCTTTTGAGGCCTCCCAGTCCTTCAAACGGCGCCTTGCTTGCCTCATTCGGACTGCACGCGGCCTGTGGAGGCCATTTGGAACCAAATGGTCCAACAATGCCGCTGCAATCTCCGTTCGCCGCATTCCCTGGCCATATAGACGTGCTGCGGCGGCTCTGAGGTTGTCGCGGTCCAGCTGTTCTGCTGATTTTTGAGCCTCGAGGGCCTTTCCAGCCATGGTATGGACTTTACCGTTGAGACCGGACGTGCTCTAGAGGCCACCCCCATAGGCAGCCACGTAGACAAGCCACTTGGTTTGTACGGGGATTGTTAAAGGTGACGTGGACTACCGTAGACCAGTTGACGTGGATACGTGGATTTGATATGATAGTGCTACGCACGAAAAACACCGACTACCGAAAGGGGGTGACTACAAATGGCAGATGCAAAGACCAAAGAGATGCTCGAGGATATCGAGGAGCAGCTCGAAGAGGGTGAGACCCTCGAGACCGACGACGAGGCTGAGGAGACGCCCAAGGGCATTCGTCCCCCGGATCTCGCGAAGGAGATCGGGATCGATCCCAAGAGGCTCCGTGGATGGCTGCGCAAGGAGTATCCGCGGGCAACGGACGAGAAGAACACGTCCTGGTACCTCACCGACGACCAGGTCGAGGCAGCTTGGGCTCGTTTCGCCCCTGAGGACGACGACGAGGTCGAGGCTGACGAGACCGCCGAGGTCGAGGAGGTCTGATCGGGGAGGGGATCCTCACTGCGGCGGGGATCCCCTGACCGATCTGACAACCGAAAGGAGCACAGCTTGACCACAGATCAGATCCACGAGGCGATGGGGCAGATGTTGTCCCACTGCCGTCAGCTCGAACTCACCGATTACCACTCGGTGTCCGCACGAGGCGTCCTGTATACTCTCGGCTACAATTCCGATGAAGCCGATGAAGTCATCAAGGCGCTGCACGAGGGAGGGTTCAACTACTGCCTCGATCCGATGTACCCGTCCAACGGGGAACCCACTCCGCAGTTTGCCTGCTACTGGGGTCCCGATCAACTCAGGTCTCGTGTGGACTGGGTTGTCCCTTCCAAGATCCGCAATCAGATCTATGGATAGAATCGACCCGATTGAGGCTCTCGCGAAGGCGTTGCTCGCCGATGAGCACGACTACCTCGAGATCCTCGAAACCATCAAGCCGAACATGGCGCCTGATCTCTTCAAGCGCCTGTGCTTGATGCTGGAAGTGTGTCCTGTCCACGTCTGCGACTACCAGATCTGCGTGGACGATCAGCTACACGGTGATGAGGTGTACCAATGAAGGTCGAAGTCAAACCGCCATACGATCTGACGGAGGCTGAGGTCGTTCTCGATCCAGCCTCTGAGTCATACCAACAGTCCGAGTTCACCTCCGTCCAATTGCTCCGATGGTTCTTGGACACCGGGGCGATGGAATCCGAACTCGAGCGTGTCTTCCGTTCAACCGTCCTGCTTCAGGCAGTGACCAACGCGCCGTTCAGGAAGTGCCTCGACACGGCGATGATCTGGGAGCGCGGCTGACTGATTGGGCAGGGCATCGAAAGGTGCCCCACCCTGTCCGTCACCGAGAAAGGAGGTACCAATGGACAATGAACTGACCACAAGGATGCGTGAGATTGGCATGGAGATGGGTAACGCCATCAAGGCCAAGTACCCAGCCGTCATGCCACTCGGTACTGACGGTCCAGCATGCATCCCTGGGGATAATCTCGAGGAGATCACGGAGGCCATGATGACAGCCCTTGCTGAGGCTGTTCAGTCGTGGATCGACGCAGGATCCGAGAGAGATGCCTTCATGGACAACGACAGGCTTGAGTTCGAGCTCGGAGCAGAGCTGCAGGACTGGAGCGATCTAGCAGAATGACATCCGCGTACGGTGCTATCTACACCATCACCTTTATCGTCGGAGCCTTTTGCTGGGCCATGAACGATGGGCCCAAAGTCACGCCTCTGCTCGACAGAGGTTCCAACATGTTCGGCCGCATGATCCTGTTCGGATTCATCGGCATAGTCCTTAGGCACTACCATATCATCTAAGGAGCACAGATGGCGACTTTCACTGACAAGGCCCTCATCGACGAGCTGATCGCCAATGATGGTCACTACGAGGATGACCCGAGAGTCCTCAAGATCGTGGAGTACAACAACCAATTCAACGGAGGATTGGCGTGGGGTGTAGTGTACGAGATGGAGACCCACCCCGACGCTTACAACAGGTACGAGATGTCAGGAGCCTGTCACAATCCCAGGGTGATCTGGGAGGCAGGCAATGGGCCGTCTCGATCTGCCTGAGAAGACCACGGAGAATGTCGTGGTGAGCCGAGAGTATCTTAATGGCCTCCATGACACCATCGAGCGACTCACGAGTCAGTTGACATGGTCGCGTGGTTTTGATACAATAGACCTGTACGCGAATGACGCGCCGGACAACCCTGAGACCCCACCATTTCGCCGCATTCAACCGAAGAGGCGAGCGCGTGGATACTCTCGTATTCTACGCCGTATCGCAACGTGACGCCGATCACCTTGCGTTGGTGTGGACTGCGCGTCGAGGTCTAAGAGTCAAGCGGATCAAGCGAAAGGAGCACGATGGATAGTGTCCGTGAAGTGATGGCACAACGTCTCCTCAGGCACATGAAGGAGAACCCAACGGGGTGCGACGATCCCGACTGCGAGTTGCACTGCGTAGTTGTTGCCATCGAGGAAGAAGTCTGGGACACGGTGTCCAAGGTATTCTTCCTCGCAGGTTGGCACGCCTGTCTCAACTACATGAACGGTGCCTTCGATGAGGTCTGCGACGAAGCTACGTCTGCGGCGTTCGAGCTCATCAAGGAACCGATCAAGTGAGGCAAGGTGACTTCGATAACCCAGTCCGCCCCGATGGCGGAAAGAAGCGCAAGGCAAGACGACTCAAGGCGTCACGTAGCCCCGTCTATGTGCCAACGTCCCGCGAATCAGCCCAAGAGGCTGCGAAATGGCTAAGACGAAGGTAAGTGTTCCGCGGTGGGTGCCTCATTGGCATCCACTGCGGACTCCACTCGTTGTCGGTACCATTCTCGCATACGTGGCCTGCGTGATATGGCAACTGAGCTGATCGAGCAGATCGAGCGCCTGCAAGCCAGGTACGACGAGCTCACGGCGAAGCGAGGTAAGCTCATTCGGATCTACGACGAACTGTGGGATGGTGACCCACAGAAGGGATGGATTCTTCACCGCATGGACATGATTGGCCGTCAGATTCGAGCATACGAAGACCGAATCGGAAAGCTCGTAGACGAATACCTCCAACTCTAGTTGAGGCGGGGTCAGGGGAGCGCGACCCGGGTACGAGCAGTGCTCCGTTCGTGCTTGGGGCATCGGCAAAGGCGCATACCCTGGCCCCACCTGAACTAGGGAGGAGGTGAGAAAATGACCAAGGCATCACTTGGAATGGAGGCAGCTTCTGCCGCGAGAAAGAAGCTGATCGATCTCCACAAGACCGAGTACGAGGGCTTCCTCAAGACCGAGCGCGTTGCTCGTGGACTGCCCGAGCTGCCCAACATGAAGGATCCTGAGGCAGCTGCTCGTCGCAAGACGGAGAGACTGACGAAGCGCCGTGAGAAGCTCGAGGCTCAGTTGCGTGAGCTGAACGCACAGATCAACGGCGACTCGTAACCATACGCCTCCAAGCTCCACCATTGCGTCGCTTCTGAGTTGACACGGCGCTGTGGTTTTGATAGAATCTACGTATGCTGAATCAACCCCAGGTTTCAGCAACCATCTATCAAACTGGGGCAAGGAGGCTGTATGGCACGGCAGCGCAGGAAGCCCGTCGAGGTCGAAGTCGACGAGGAGGAAGACGTCGAGGAGACCATCGACGAGGAGCTCGAAGACCTCGAAGACCTCGCCGATGAGGACGATGAGGTCGAGGACGACGAGGACGAAGACGACGACGAGGAGGAAGCACCTCGCCGGCGCAAGAAGAAGACCACAGCCAAGAAGGCGAGCAGCAAGCCCGAGAAGGACACCGTGGGCAGCAAGGAACTCGCCGAAGCGCTGGGGACCGACGGAAAGAACCTGCGCGTCATGCTGCGGGCTCGGAACGTCAAGAAGAACGAGACCGGTCGTTACGAGTGGGACTCGGTCGACGATGCTCTCGAGGCCCTCGGCTTCGACGATATCGAGGACGCCAAGTCGGCGTTGACCGAAGCGCGGAACGAGCGGCTCGAGGCGCTGAAGGAGCGCAACGCCGAGAAGAAGAAGGCGGCTCCGAAGGACGAGGACGAAGACGAGGACGACGAAGACGAGGAGGACGATGACGAAGATGAGGAGCCCGCTCCCCGTCGGCGTCGTACGTCCACCAAGACGTCGTCCCGCAAGACGACCTCACGCAAGCGCCGCTAGTCTCCCCCACGGAGAAAGGGAGGGCCCGACAGAGGGGATCGGGCTCTCCCCTTTTTTAGCCGCGAAGGAGGACCATGAAGATCCAAGACGTCCGTAAGGCTATCCGAGATGGTGACTTTGACCACAATCTGGACAGGCTCCAAAACGTAGTGAACCTCGAGGTCAAGGACCGTCGTCGAGAACTGAGCGAAGCACTCGCCGATGACTTCGCTGTAGGCCAGCGCGTGATAACTATGCCGGGCAACTACAAGCCTCGGTATATGTTCAACAAGACTGGCACAGTCACCAAGGTCGAGTCGCCATGGGTATGGGTAGAACTCGACGAACCGATACGCCGCTCTGGTGGAGGCTTCGGTAAGGTGGTCAAGCACGTTGGGATCAGCGCCATCAATCTCGAGCACATCTCCGATGAGCCATCCGTTCGCTAAGTACTTCCGCCGACACGGTCATTACCCGAAGGTGGCAGTGCGTAGCGGCGTTCAGAAGATCACGGTCGAGTTCTGCCCAGGGTACGTGTCGATTTACAGTTCATCCCCGTACCAGGCCAAGGTCTACATCACACGAAGCGCAGTCATCGAGCTCTTCAGGAAGGCGATACCTATTCTCCGCGTGTTGGCCAAGTCTCATCATCCTGACTTTGATGTCCCGCAGGCCATTCACCAGGACTACCTAGACGAGATGGCCATGGCACGGGCCCTCCGTCAGGAGAAGAAGCAACCAACACTTGAGTCTCGTCGCCGTCAGCAACAACGGTATCTTCGGGCCCGCGAGCGTGCTCAGCGACGAAACGCGGCTGACGCCAGCGAATGAGCCTGTCGTACATGGCGTAGGTCTCATCCGCGAGGTTCAGTTGCAGCAGCAACGTGTGGAGAGTTGAGACAGCTTCCTGGCGGCCCCATTCACTGACCACCGCTCGTTCCTCGAGCATCTTCATGTGGCTCAACATCTCCAGGGTGACGTACATCGCCCCGAGCTGAAAAGACGCCTCATCGTAGGCCACATCCGAGGCTTTCAAGTACCTGCGCCAAACCTCACCCGGTCTCCAGATGTACGGCACGTTGCCTTCTCCTTTTCTCCCGGCTGTACAGGTAGCCATTTGGATCGCGCAGGCCATTGTACTCACCATACCTCCCTG
>Ga0126381_100010884_pt1 | contig 10261 bp, 8 predicted proteins | sample PanSoiMetPlot_28_FD_96465 | JGI IMG/M metagenome (GOLD analysis project Ga0126381, IMG submission 96465) | Tropical forest soil microbial communities from Panama - MetaG Plot_28 | ecosystem: Environmental > Terrestrial > Soil > Tropical forest > Bulk soil | place: Panama | collected 2016-02-17 | reverse complement strand
GAATGGGCCAGCGGCACGATCATCGACCTCAACGGCGCCTCCTACCTGCGTTAGCAGGCAGCCACCGGGATCAGCCCGGCCGGGAACCAAACTTTGGGTCTTGACCGCCCATGTCGTGCGGGACTACCGTCAAGTATCCCTTAGGAAACTTTCTTATTTGATCCTGGCCGAAGAGGTCGACGCATGAAAAGACGCACGCTCATCCTGGCGGCGCTGGCCGGCGCGAGTGCCACCCTGATCGGATTCACCACGCCGAGCGCTCTGGCCACCGCTCAGAACGCGCACTTCGGCCGCGGCTTGCCACGGCAGGTTTTCGCGCCCTACTTCGAGACCTACAACACCACCAGCGGCGACATGGCCGCGCTGTCACAGCAATCGGGAGCCAAGTTCCTCTCGCTCGCGTTCCTGCAGACCGCGCAGGCCGGATCGTGCACCGCAGACTGGAACGGCGACCCCACCCAGCCGATCGCCCCGGCCAGCTTCGGCAGCGACATCGCCGCCATCCAGGCCACGGGCGGCAACGTCATCCCGTCGTTCGGCGGCTTCACCGCGGACACCACCGGTACCGAGATCGCGGACAGCTGCACCAGCGTCCCGGCGATCGCGCAGGTTTACGAGTCCTTGATCACCACCTACAACGTCCCGCGCATCGATATGGACGTCGAGGGCGACTCGGTGAACAACGCCGCCGGAATCGACCGGCGCAATAAGGCGATCGCCATGGTGGAAGCCTGGGCGAGGGCCCACCACAGGAACATCCAGTTCTCCTACACGCTGCCCACGTTCCCGACCGGCCTGCCCGCGGCCGAGCTGTCCGTGCTCCAGAACGCGGTCGCGAACGACGCGAGGGTGAGCGTGGTGAACCTGCTGACCTTCGACTACTTCATCGGCACCGCGCAGGACATGCTGGCCGACACGCAGACCGCCGCCACGGCCCTGGTCGGACAGCTGCGGACGCTGTATCCGGACGACTCCACGCCTGAGCTGTGGCACCTGGTCGGCGTCACCGAGATGCCGGGCATCGACGACTTCGGGCCGGACGAGACGTTCACCCAGGCCGACGCGACCGCCATCTTGGCCTGGGCGAAGAGCATGCGGATCGGCACCTTGTCGTTCTGGGCGCTGCAGCGCGACAACGGCGGCTGCCCGGGAACCAAGGGCGCGGGCGCCTGCTCCGGGCTGGACCAGCCGACCTGGTTCTTCAGCCACCTGTTCGAGCACTTCACCAGGTAACAGATCGTGGCCGCGGCACCCTCACTCCCGCCGCGGTCACCGGGCTCGATGCGGTCACTGGGCTCCAAGAGCGGCCATGACCTGGGCCCACGCGAGCTCGGCACCGGCGGCGAGACAACCGTCTACCACGGCGTCGGTGCCGAGCGCGCTCACCTTGATATCCGGCATGACCGGCGCGATCTGCTCGAGCTCGACGGCGACCAAGCCGGCGAAGCCGGGCGCCCGGCCGATGCCGCCGCCGAGCACGATCAGCTCCGGGTCGACCACGGTGACCACGACGCAGATCGCCTTGGCGGCGAGCCGCGCCTCCTCGGCGACGACCGCCACCGCCCGCGCGTCCCCCGCCGCGGCGGCCTCGAACACCCGCCGCGCCGAGAGCGCGCCGCGCATGCCGGCCCGGCGGGCGGCCCTGACCACGCTGGACGCCGCGGCGGCCGCCTCGAACGTGCCGCGCTTACGCGCCTCGTGCTCGTCGATATGCTCGCCGGCGCCCGCCCCGCCGGACAGCGGCAGGTACGCGATCTCCCCCGCGACGCCGTGCGCGCCGCGCACCAGCTGGCCGCCGATAACCAGGCCAAGCCCGATGCCGCTGCCGAAATGCACGAACGCGAAGTGCTCCACGTCCCGGCCATGCCCCAGGGATCGTTCGGCCAGCGCGGCGGCGTCCACATCGTTCTCCATCACCAGCGACGGGCCGAACGCTTCACGCAGCCCGGCCAGCGCCGCGGGCCGGTCCCAGCCGGGCAGGTGGCCGGAGAGCTTCATGGCGTTCCGCCGCTCGTCGTAGACTCCCGGGCTGCCGATCACGGTCTGGGTGATGGCGCTCCTGGACACCCCGGCGTCCGCGCACAGCATGTCGGCCAGCCGGACCAGCTCCTCGACCCGGCCGCGCGCGCTGGTCGCGTGCGCCCGCAGCGACGACCGCGCCCTGATCTCGCCGGACAGGCCCGCCACCGCACCGCGCACGTACTCATGGCCGATGTCGAGCCCGAGGACCAGGCCGGCGTCCGGGGCGATCTCGTACAGCTGCGCCGTCCGTCCGGGCACGCCGGTGCGCTGTCCGGCGATCCGCACCAGGCCCGCCCGCTCGACGTTGCCGAGGGCGAGCGAGACGGTCGGCTTAGACAGCCCCGAGACCCGGGCCAGCTCGGCTCGGGAACACGGCCCGCGCTGGCGGATGTGCTCCAGCAGCAGCTGCTCGTTCATCGTCCTGATCAATGAGGGACGCGCAGCGGCCCAGCGGGCAGGGGCAGTCACGGCCACCTCCGAGTCGATGTCTTACATCGTGACATGAGTCGTTATCGAAACAGATCTTGTCGCGAAACAGATAGTTAGGATACTGTCCTAACAATCTTCGCGAAAGGGGCCTACCCCGGCATTCGGCAATAATCGCCTCATTACCCACAGTAAGGACCTACGACATGAGACGCCTCACTACAATCGGGGTCTTCATCGGGGCCGGCCTGCTCGCGGCAGGCTGCAGCGCCGGTTCCGGCTCGGGCTCTCAGGGCTCGGGCTCAGGGGGCGGCAAGTCGACATCCAGCAGCGTACTGACCATTTCCAACGAGAACGGCGCCACCTGGACCTGCGCGTTCAGCCCGTTCAACGGCTCGGACACCCTGGTGTCCGTCGGCTTCGTCTATGAACCGCTGGTCTACGTCAACCCGCTACAGAACGGCGCGACCACGCCCATGCTGGCCACCGCGTGGAACTGGGCACCTGACGACAAGTCGCTCACGTTCACCATCCGGGACGGCGTAAAGTTCAACGACGGCACGCCGATGACCGCCGCCGACGTGGTCTTCACCTTCAACATGCTCAAGAAGTACAGCGCCCTGGACCTCAACGGCATCTGGTCGGTGCTGACCGGCGTCAGCCAGACCGGGTCCAACCAGGTGACGATGACCTTCGGCGCCCCGGCCGTGCCGTACTTCTACTACCTCGCCGACCAGACGCCGATCGTGCCCGAGCACATCTGGTCTAAGGTCAGCAACCCGGTGAACTTCACCAACCCCAACCCGGTCGGCACCGGCCCCTACGCCGTTAACCCGTGCACCAAGGACAACATCACTTACACGGCCAACAAGTACTACTGGCAGCAGGGCGAACCGCATATCAAGAAGGTCGAGTACCCGGCGTTCCTGACCAACGACGCCGCCAACCAGGAGCTCGCCAACGGCCAGGCGCAGTGGGGTGCGCAGTACATTCCCAGCATCCAGAGCTACTACAGCGCCAAGAGCCCGGACTACCACTACTGGTTCCCGCCCACGGTGAACGTCTCGATCGTGCCCAACCTGACCGACCCGCAGCTCAGCAACGTCAAGGTCCGCGAGGCCATGTCGTACGCGATCGACCGCGGCCAGGTCTCGAACATCGGCGAGACCGGCTACGAGCCGGCCGCGAACCAGACCGGCATCGTGACGCCGACGTTCAACAGCTGGCTGGACAACTCCGCGCTGGCCAGCTGGGGCAACGCCTACGACCCGGCCAAGGCGACGACGATGCTGCAGTCGGCCGGCTACCACAAGGGTCCGGACGGGATCATGGTGAACTCGGCCGGGAAGAAGCTGTCCTTCACCGTCATCAACATCGGCGGTTACTCTGACTGGGTCGCATCGATGCAGGTGATCCAGCAGGAACTCAAGGCGGTCGGCATCCAGGTGACCCCGAGCAACCTGACCAACACCGCGTTCGACCAGGCGCTCTACTACGGCCACTACCAGCTCGCCTACTACGACCAGCAGACCTTCGGGCCCGGGCCGTACTACGAGCTGACCAACTGGCTGTACTCGCCGAACACCGCACCGGTCGGCAAGCAGGCGGCGACCAACTACGAGCGGTACAGCAACTCGCACCCCGCCGGGCTGATCCGCTCCTACGCCGCGACCACCGACTCGGCCCAGCAGCATTCCATCGTCAGCCAGCTCGAGCAGGTCATGCTGAGCCAGGTGCCGATCATCCCGGTGGTGGAAGGCGTCGACTGGTACCAGTACGACACCGGCTCGTTCACCGGCTGGCCCACCTCAAGCGACCCGTACGCGCAGCCGCCGGCCTGGGCGTACCCGGACAACGAGCAGGTGCTGCTGCACCTCCAGCCCAAGTAGGTCATTTCGATCGGGCTTACCGGGGAGAGTTGACGGCCTCCCCGGTAAGCCCCCAACCTGGGAGAAGACCATGAGGTACGCCCTGCGCCGCACGGGCTTCTTCTTGCTCACGCTGTGGGCGGCCCTCACGCTCAACTTCCTGCTGCCGCGGCTGATGCCGGGCAACCCGGCGCTAGCCATGCTGTCGAAGTTCCACGGGGAGCTGAGCCCGAAGGCCATCAACGCCCTGGACATCCTGTTCGGGGTCAACACCCGCCAGAGCCTGCTCTCGCAGTACGGCAGCTACCTGCATCAGGTGGTCACCGGCAACTTCGGCACGTCACTGGCCTACTACCCGGCCTCGGTCAGCTCCGAGATCGGCGGCGCGATCTGGTGGACGCTCGGCCTGGTCGGCATCACCACGATCCTGGCCTTCATCCTCGGCACCGGCCTGGGCATCGTGTCCGCCTGGCGGCGCGGCGGGCGGCTGGACAGCCTGATGCCGCCGGTGTTCGTGATCGCCTCGGCCGTCCCGTACTTCCTGGTGGGCATGGTGCTGCTGCTCATCTTCGGCATCACGCTGCACTGGTTTCCGCAGGGGTTCGGCTTCTACGTGTCGACGGACAAGCCCGGTCTCAACCTGACGTTCTTCCAGGACGTGGTCAACCATGCCTTCCTGCCGGGCATGTCCCTGCTGATCACCACGATCGGCACGTGGATCCTGACCATGCGGAACACGATGATCACCACGCTGGCCGAGGACTACGTGCGGATGGCCAGGGCCAAGGGCCTGCCGGGCCGCCGGATCATGCTCGACTACGCGGCGCGCAACGCGGTCCTGCCCAACCTGACCGGCTTCGCGATGTCGCTGGGCTTCGTGGTCAGCGGCGCCATCTTGATCGAGGACGTGTTCAACTATCCGGGCATCGGTCACATGCTGCTCTACGCGGTGCAAGGAGAGGACTACCCGCTGATGCAGGGCCTGTTCCTGCTCATCACCGTCGCGGTGCTGGTGGCGATCTTGATCGCCGACCTGCTCACCGCGTTCCTCGACCCGCGGACCAGGGCGGCGCGATAGCCATGGGAATGCCCGTCACCAGCGTCCCGGCCGAGGCCGCCGCGACACCCGCGCCCGCCGATCACGCGCTGGCCCGCATCGGCCGTGCCGTCCGGTCCAACCGGAAGGCGGCCATCGGCACCGCGATCATGGCGGTGTTCGTGCTGATCTCGCTGTTCCCCGGCGTGATCGCGCACGACGACCCCGAACTCGACGCCTACAAGCCGCGTCTGGGCCTGTCGGCAGCGCACCTGCTCGGCACCAACCAGTACGGGCAGGACCTGTTCTCCCAGCTCGTCTACGGCACCAGGACGGTGATGCTGATCGCGATCGTGGTCGGGCTGGCCACGACCGCCATCGCGGTCATCGTCGGCGTGGCCGCGGCCTACCTGGGCGGCCTGTGGGACAGCTCGCTCGGCGTGATCACTGACGTGCTGCTGGTCATCCCGCTCTTCCCCCTGCTGATCGTGATTTCCGCCTATGCGCACGGTGCCACCACCGTCGTTATGATCATCTCCATCACGGCGACCAGCTGGTCCTACACCGCCCGCCAGCTACGGTCGCAGGCGCTCACGCTGCGCAGCCGGGATTTCCTCGAGGCGGCGCGGGTACGCGGCGAGCGCAGGCTGTACATCATCGTGGTGGAGGTCATCCCGACGATGACCTCGCTGATCGTGGCCAGCTTCCTGACCAACGCGCTGTACGCGGTGCTGTTCTCGTCCAGCCTGCAGTTCATCGGCATCGGCGACCCGAACGCGGTGAGCTGGGGCACCACGCTGTACTGGGCGCAGAACAACGCGGCGCTGGAGACCGGTCAGGCCTTGTGGGCCATCGCGCCTGGCGTCTGCATCGCCCTGCTTGGCACCGGCTTCGCGCTGCTCAACTACGCGTTCGACGAGATCGGCAACCCGGCCCTGCGTCCCGTGCGGCGGCCGCGAAGGAGCGCCAGACGTGCCTGAGATCCTTGACGTCCAGGGCCTGTCGGTCGACTACCTGATGCCGAAGGGCGACGTCCGGGCCGTGGACGACGTGTCGTTCGGCCTCGACCGCGGCGAGTTTCTCGCGATCGTGGGCGAATCCGGCTGCGGCAAGTCCACGCTGCTGTTCGCCGTTGCCCAGCTGCTCGCTCCCCCGGCCGAGGTGACCGCGGGCACCGTGACCTTCGAGGGCACCAGCCTGGTCGGCCTGACCGACAAGGAGCTGGCCGCGGTCCGCTGGCGGAACCTGTCCGTGGTGATGCAGAGCGCGATGAACGCGCTGAACCCCGTCAAGTCGATCGGCGCCCAGTTCAAGGACGCGCTGCGGGCCCACGGCAAGCCGGGCAAAGCCGAAATCGCGGCCAGGTCCGCCGAGGTGCTCCGCATGGTGGGCATCGACCCGGTCCACCTGAAGAGCTACCCGCACCAGCTCTCCGGCGGCATGCGGCAGCGATCCATGATCGCGATGGCGATGCTGTTCACGCCCGACCTGATCATCATGGACGAGCCGACCTCCGCGCTGGACGTGGTGGCCCAGCGCGCGCTGATGGTGCAGATCAAGGAGCTCCAGCGGGAGTTCGGCTTCGCGGTCATCTTCGTCACCCACGACATGTCGCTGGTCAGCCACTTCTCTGACCGGCTGATGGTGATGTACGCCGGCCAGGTGGACGAGATCGGTGACACCAGGGACATCTTCGAAAGACCGCGGCACCCGTATACCAAGGGCCTGCTGGAGGCGTTCCCGTCGATCCGCGGCCCGAAGATCCCGCTCCGCGGCATCCCCGGCAATCCCCCCGACCTGGCCCGGCTGCCGGCCGGCTGCCGGTTCCAGCCGCGCTGCCCGGTGGCCTTCGAGGCCTGCTCTGACACAGAACCGGAGCTCTGCTCGGTGACGGGGGGTGCGGGGGGGCGATCCCCCGCGAGCCAGCAGAGCTCGCTCGTGCGGTGCCTGCGCGCCAAGGAGGACGCGTGACCGAGCTGCTCAAAGTCGACCGCCTGACCAGGCACTTCAAGATCGGCAACGCGCTGTCCCGGCGCACATTGCACGCCGTCGACGACGTCTCGTTCAGCATCGGCTCGCGGGAGATCGTGGCGCTGGCCGGGGAGAGCGGCAGCGGCAAGTCCACGATCGCCCGGCTGCTAGCCCGCGTCTACCCGCCCACCTCGGGGACGATCACGTTCGACGGCCGGGACGTCGCCAGGTTCCGGTCCCGCCGCGATCAGCTCAGGTACAGCGGCGAGGTCCCGATGGTCTTCCAGGACCCGTTCGCCTCGATCAACCCGGTGTTCCGGGTCTCCCACGGCGTGCTGCGCAGCCTCAAGCTGCACCGTCCGGAGCTGTCCGGCCCCGCACGGATGACCGAGGCCGCCCGGGTCTTCGACGTGGTCGGCCTCAAGCCCGACATGCTGCACCGCTTCCCCTACGAGCTGAGCGGCGGCCAGCGTCAGCGGGTCGGGTTCGCCCAGGCCCTGGCGATGAAGCCGAAGCTCATCCTGGCCGACGAGCCGGTCTCCATGCTGGACGTCTCGATCCGGATCGGCCTGCTGAACATGATGACGTCGCTGCGGGACGAGCAGGGCGTGTCAGTTCTCTACATCACCCACGACATCGCCAGCGCGCGATACGTCGCTGACCGGCTGATCGTCATGTACGCCGGCCAGATCGCCGAGCAGGGCCCGATCGAGGACGTGCTGACCGCGCCCAAGCACCCGTACACCCAGCTGCTGCTGTCCGCCGTCCCCGATCCGAAGGCGCCGCTCTCCGACGTGGCCGACCGCGGCGAGCCGCCCCGGGTGATCGACCCGGCTCCCGGCTGCCGGTTCCGCTGGCGCTGCCCGCTCGCCATCGGCACCTGCCAGACCGTCACGCCCGCGCTCGTCCCGCTGACCCCCGGCTCCCCCGGCTCGCCTAGCCATGAGGTGGCTTGCCATGTCGCCCAGACCGGCGCGGAAGTAAGGGCGTTCGTATCGTGAAGCTCACTGTCGTAGGCGGCGGCTCGACCTATACCCCGGAGCTGGCCGACGGCCTGGCCCGGCTGAGTCTGCCGGTGTCGGAGCTCGTCCTGGTTGACCCGGACGCGGACCGGCTGGCCGCGGTGGGCCCGGTGTCCGCCCGGATCATGGCACGGTACGGTCACCCCGCCCGGGTCCGCTGGACCGCCAGCCTGGACGACGGCGCGGACGGCGCGGACGCGGTGCTCATCCAGCTCCGCATCGGCGGGCAGGCCGCCCGCCAGCGCGACGAGAGCTGGCCGCTGGACTGCGGCTGTGTCGGTCAGGAAACCACCGGGGCCGGGGGCCTGGCCAAAGCGCTCCGCACCGTACCGGCCGTTCTCGATATAGCAGAACGGGCATCCCGGCGGGCTTCGCCCTCCGCGACCATCATCGACTTCACCAATCCGGTGGGCATCGTCACGCGGGCGCTGCTGACCTCGGGCTACCGCGCGATCGGGCTGTGCAACGTCGCGATCGGCTTCCAGCGGAAGTTCGCCGGATGGCTGGGGGTGGAACCGTCGCGGCTGTCGCTCGGCCACGTCGGGCTGAATCACCTGACCTGGGAGCGGTCAGTGCTCGTCGACGGCGCGGACGTTCTGCCGGAATTGCTGGCCGAGCACGTGAAGGAGATCAGCTCAGATATCGAGCTGCCTGTCTCCCTGGTGCGGCGGCTCGGCATGGTGCCCTCGTACTACCTGCGTTACTACTACGCGCACGACCTGGTCGTCGCTGAGCTGCGCGGCGCCAGGACCCGCGCCGAGGCGGTCATGGAGGTGGAGGCCGGCCTGCTGCGCCAGTACGCGGATCCGGCGCTCGATCACAAGCCCGAGGCGCTGTCCCGGCGCGGCGGCGCGTTCTACTCCGACGCCGCCGTCGACCTGCTCGTCGCGCTGACCGGCGGCGCTGGGGACCCGCAGATCGTCAACCTCAGCAACGACGGCACGCTCCCCTTCCTGCCCGCCGACGCGGTGATCGAGGTTCCCGCCCGGGTCGGCGCCGAGGGCGCGGTGCCGTTGCCGGTCTCCGCCGTCGAACCCGCGCTGCGCGGCCTGATCGCGCACGTGTACGGGTACGAGGAACTGGCCCTCGACGCCGCGCTTCGCGGCGGCCGCGACCGGGTGTTCGACGCGCTGCTGGCCCACCCCCTGGTCGGCCAGTACGACGTCGCGGAATGCCTGACCGACCGCCTGCTCGCCGAGAACGCGAGGTACCTGTCATGGGCATAGCAGCGGCAGCCGGCCTTGGCTGACACCCTCTCTGGCCCCCTCTCCGGACCAGCCGCGATCCTGGCGCTGGATGGCGGCAACAGCAAGACCGACGTGGCCCTGGTCGGCACCGACGGCACCGTGCTCGCGTCCGCGCGCGGCTCCGGCATCAACTCCCAGGAGACGGGCGCGGACGCGACGGTCCGCGCGCTGGACGACCTCGTCCGGCGGGTAATCCGCCAGGCCGGTGAGGTCCCGGTGCGGCACACCGTGGCCTGCCTGGCCAACGCCGACCTGCCGGAAGAAGAAGAGGAGCTGGCCGCCGCGGTGCTCGCCGCGGGCTGGAGCCCGACCAGCACGGTCGTCAACGACACGTTCGCGATCCTGCGCGCGGGCCTGCAGGACGAGCCGCACTGGGGTGTCGCGGTGGTCTGCGGAGCAGGCATCAACTGCGTCGGCGTCGCGCCCGACAGCCGTGTCACGCGGTTCCTCGCGCTCGGCCGGCTCACCGGCGACTGGGGCGGCGGCTACGGCCTGGGCCTCGAGGTCTTGTGGCACGCGATACGCGACGAGGACGGCCGCGGGCCGCGGACCGCGCTCACCCGGTTCGTACGGGACTTCTTCGACGCGGACACGGTCGAAGACGTCGCGATCGGCATCCACAAGGGAAAGATCCCCGACGACGACCTGAACGGCCTTGCCCCCGTCCTG
>Ga0126381_100010883_pt1 | contig 10262 bp, 9 predicted proteins | sample PanSoiMetPlot_28_FD_96465 | JGI IMG/M metagenome (GOLD analysis project Ga0126381, IMG submission 96465) | Tropical forest soil microbial communities from Panama - MetaG Plot_28 | ecosystem: Environmental > Terrestrial > Soil > Tropical forest > Bulk soil | place: Panama | collected 2016-02-17 | reverse complement strand
GTACGAAGCAGAGTAGTTTTGCCCAGGCCGGGAACGCCTTCGAGCAGCACGTGGCCGCCCGAGAGAAGGCAGATCAGAACGCCCTCGACAACATCATCCTGCCCGACAATAACCTTCGCGATCTCTCGGCGGACGCCATTCAGCCGGTCCACCGCGTCTTGCAATGTCGCATCGGTGCCCATCGGTTTTTATTGTAGAGCACGCGATACACCACGCCCCGACACAGGAGCACGCAAAAGTACCGGGATCAGAATGGAAGGTGCGGAGAAAAGCGATTACGCCTGCGCGCGAATGCCGGCCTGTTCGCTCATATGCTGCACAAGTACCGCGATAATATCCGCCATTTCAGCCACCGCGCGGCGCGCCTGTCGCGGAGCCACGAATCGTACAACGCGGTAGTAGAGCTGCATCACTTTGTAATCGATCACAAGGAGACGATCTTCCAAAGTGGGAAGATTTAATCCGGCCGCGTGTTCCACAAGGTACATCAGCACGCGATAATCGCGCTCCAGCGTGCGGTGCAGGTCATCGAGGTTTGCGTCGCCTTGCAACTGGTGTTGCACTCGTGCGAAACCGAAACGATTATCGACCACATCCGTACCGGCCGAGGTATTTCGCAATAGAAGGATACAGCTATAACGGAACCAGTACAGAAGCAGGACCAACGAGAACACGATAATGAGAATGCTGGCTATCATTTACCCTCGATCACCCTAGTACTAGATCAGCCATGACCAAGTCTATCACTCACTCCATTGACATGCAATACTTTTGTCGAAAGGGATACATTACCGGGGTACTGTGTTTTGGAACGTGTGGTACCTGAAAATTTCAGGGAACACCCTAATGACGCCTGCCGTATCTCACGGTCGGGAGAACTTCATGAAATTGCAGTACTTGGCGATTAGCTTCGGAGCCGTTGTTCTGGCTGGCTGCATGATTGGGCGCGAGCAGGCCGGGCCGACCCAATACGACTCGCGTGCCATTGAACGCGACAATTCCGAACTCGTCAAAGTGAATCTCGAGATGGGCGCGGGCAACCTGAAGGTAGGAACCGGTACCAGCAAACTGGCGCAAGCGTATTTCACGTACAACGTGCCGTCGTGGAAACCCGTAGTGGACTACTCTCCCGGTAATCTGACGATCCGCCAACCCGGCGGCAGCCACAACCTAGGCAACATCAAGTATGAGTGGGATCTGCGGCTGGGGCGGCAAAATCCGATCGACCTGCGTGTACATTTCGGTGCAGGCGAAGCACAGCTCGACCTGGGCTCGCTCGATTTGCGCGATGTCAACGTGGACATGGGGGTCGGCAAGATTCAGATGGATCTACGCGGCGATCCGACTCACGATTATTCGGTCCACATTCACGGCGGTGTAGGCGAGGCGACGGTGCACCTGCCTCTGAAGGCCGGCATCTACGCCACAGCAAAGGGCGGCATCGGCGAGATCAGCGTCCGCGGCCTGCGGAAGGTCGAGGACCATTGGGTAAACGACTCGTACGACTCGGCGAAAGTGAAGGTCCGAGTCGACGTGCAAGGCGGGATCGGGCGGATTGAGCTGATTGGGGAGGCGGAGTAAGGACGCGCATATTGTCAGCCCACCACCACGACCGTAAACTCTCCTGGTCCGTGGACACCGCGGACGAGGGTCATTTCGATGTCGCCGGTGCGGCTCGGCCCCGTGATCATGACCATTGAACTCGTGACATCCGCCGGGTGCGGAAGCACAGAGAACAACTCGTCGAGGCCCGTGAGGATGCGACTCGCTTGTACCACTGCGATGTGGGACGGCGGCAGCAGGGAGATCATCCGCGCCTCCTCGGGGCTGGAGAGCATCACGAGGGTGCCGGTGTCCGCGAGGACGTAGTCGGCGCTGGTGATCCCTACATCCGCGGACGTGCACGCGGCGCGAAGCGCGGCTTCATCGGTGAATCCCGTGCGCACTCCGGGAAGCGTCCCGATTCCGCACTCAGCCAGGAACGGCGCGTTCGATGCCACGGCGCTGCATCCAGCAAGCGCAGCACCGACGAAGTCGCGGGCGCCGTGCGTCGCTGCGGCTCGATGTGTTTTTCCGGCGAGCGCTTCCACGGCCCGGCAAACGTTCGCGATGCGTTGTTCGCGTTCTACTTCAGGAACGCGCAGGCGCACGGGCGGCGGCTGGAGAATCGCCTGGCCCTCGCTGCGGCAGAGCGCCGTACGGATGCGGTGCAGGACGGCGGCGCGGGACATTACCGGCCCCTCCACTGATCGCGGAAGCTGCGCCGAGGCGGGTCACCCAGACCGAAGCGCTCCCGCAGGCGCGCGGGCATCATCGCTACGCCGAAAGGCGCCGCCATGGCGTACACACGCGGATGCGTCATTATCCAGGCAAAAGCCCGGAAGGTGAGCTTCTCCACGCGGTTTCGCTGCTCGCGCATTTCGCTCTTGCGGACATCCGAGCGGAGCTCCAGCAGCACGCGCGGGATGTCGATCTTCACCGGGCAGACGTCCGCACACGCGCCGCACAGGCTGGATGCGAACGGCAGCGCCGGCTCGTGCGAAGTACCGAGGAACTGCGGCGTGAGGATCGCTCCGATGGGCCCGGCATATACCCACGGGAACGCGTGGCCGCCGACGCGCCGGTACACCGGGCAGGTATTCAGGCAAGCGCCGCAACGGATGCAGTAAAGTGACTGACGCTTAGCGCGGTCGGGCAGAAGTCGCGTACGGCCGTTGTCCAGCACGACCACGTAGAACTCTTCGGGGCCGTCGATCTCGGTTTTGCGCCGCGGCCCGCTCAGAAACGACGTGTAGACCGGGAGCGCCTGGCCGGTAGCACTGCGCGCCAGCAGCTTTAGAAATACAGCCAGATCCTGCGCGCGCGGAATCACCTTCTCAATGCCGGCAATGGCGATATGGATCTTGGGCGCGGTGGTTGTGAGGCGGGCGTTGCCTTCGTTTTCGACGATCACCACCGCACCCGAATCGGCCACCAGAAAATTGGCTCCGCTGATTCCGATATCGGCGGCGAGGAACTTCTCGCGCAGCCGCACGCGTGCAATCGCCGCCTGTTTCTCAATGACGGTTTCGCGTCCGACGCCGAGGCGTTTTTCGAACACGTCGGCTACGTCGTAGCGGTCTTTATGCAGCGCGGGTCCGACGATGTGGAACGGCCGCTCGCCGGCAAGCTGCATGATGTATTCGCCAAGATCGGTCTCGACCGCTTCCAGACCGTCGTGCTCCAGACGCTCGTTGAGGTCGACTTCCTCCGACGTCATCGACTTGGATTTGACGATGAGGTGCGCGCCGCGGTCGCGGGCAAGCGAGAGAACGAAATCAGCGACTTCAGTCGCATCCTTGGCCCAAATGACCTTGCCGCCGTGTGCCTCGACGTTTCGCTCGAACTCTTCCAGATAGTGGTCGAGGTGATCGATAGTGTGCTTCTTCAGCGCGTTGGCCTGCGCGCGCAACTCCTGGTAATCGGGCAGGATTTCGGGCGCAACCATCGCCTCGCGCCCCGCTTTCATCTTACCGGTGGCGTTCTGGATGGCGCGCTGCTGCTTCTGGTTCGCCAGGGCGCCGTGGATTTTGCGATCGAAGTCGACGGACATGTCAGACGCTCGCCAGCACTTCGGCCAGATGCATAGTGCGGACGGGTGCGCCGGCGCGCGCCAGAGCGCCGCGAATCTGCATGAGGCAGCTCGGGTCGAGCGACACGACAGCGCGTGCGCCCGTGCGCACGATGGCATCTGCTTTAGCCGCGCCCATGGAGCGTGAGAGCTCGTCGAACTTCACCGAGAAGGTTCCGCCGAATCCGCAGCATTCGCCCGCAGGTTCGAGCTCGCGCAGTTCCAGCCCTCGGACGTGGGCGAGCAGCCGGCGCGGGCCGCCGCGAATTCCCAGCTCGCGCAGAGCGTGGCAGCCATCATGGAACGTCACGACTTCCTCCAGGCGCGCACCCACGTCTTCCACATGGGCGACCTCGGTGAGGAAAGCCGAAAATTCCCATACGCGCCCGCGTAGCGCTTCCACGCGCGCAAGCGCCTCCGGCTCCTTGCGGAACAACTCGGAGAAATGGTTCACCACCATGGCGGTGCAGGACCCGGAAGGCGTCACGATGCGCTCGCACGATTCGAATGTGTCGAGGAAATGGCGCGCCATGTCGCGTGCTTCGGCCCAGTAACCGTTGTTGAACGCGGGCTGACCGCAGCAAGTCTGCTGTTCGGGAAAGTCGATTTCATAGCCGAGCCGCTCGAGGACTGTCGCCATGGCAAGCCCGATCTGAGGAAAGAGCTGATCGACCACGCACGTGACGAACAGGGAGACCCGGTTACCCATGAAGGACCGATTCTAACAGGTGGAGCGGTTGGACGTTTTCGTAAACCGCTCCGCTCCCTCACGGTCGCGGCTCCGGTGAGGGCATGCACCGCTTACTTATCTACCCACCGATAAGCGGTCTGCCAGAATGTCCGGCAAGCCGACCTGGCGGATTCTTTCTTGTGCGCGGGCAACGTTGTAAGTGAGGCGGTGGAAGGTTACGACGGCCGTTTCGGAGTCGTAAACAATGTAAGCAGCGCGTGGGTCCCCGTCGCGCGGCTGGCCCACCGAACCGGGGTTCACCATGTAGGCGCATTCGGGATCGATCGTCATCTCCTGACTACCGATGCGCAGCGGTGTGCGCGGAATCACCTCCACGCGCGAATGGTTCCAGATAAAGCCGCCCTGCACATGGGTGTGACCGAAGAACGCGAGACGGCTCTCCATATACCCGAAAGCCTGGCCGGCCTCTTCGGGATTCAACACATACTCGTCTTCGTCGAAGGGCGAGCCGTGCACAAGCTGAAACCCATTTACCGCGATGGGGCCTTGCGGAAGCCCGCTGACATAGGCTGCATTCTCCGGTCTGAGGGCCGCGAAGGTCCACAGCGCCGCCTGCCGCGCCACGGGATTGAACCACTCGAGCTCCTCTTCGTCCACTCCGGTGGAAGCCTTATCGTGATTGCCGCGAACTACAGTGGCGCAGTTCGCGCGCACCCATTCCACGACCTCGTTGGGATCGCCGCCGTAGCCCACCAGGTCGCCCAGGCACAGCGCCTGGTCGTAATGGCCTGCTGCGTCCTGGAGCACGGCTTCGAGCGCGTGCCAGTTGGCATGTAAGTCGCTCAGGATCAGATAGCGCACGGGGCCGCCAGGTTATGCTCGCTTGAGCCGGAGTAAAGTGATTTCCGGAGGCGCGCCGATACGCGCGGGGATTCCGATCGTTCCGATGCCGCGCGTGACATACGCCGCTGCGCCTCCCTGCCGGTAAAGTCCATATACATAAGGAGTGAAAAACCGTGCAGCATTGATCGACCGATCGAGAATCTCCACTGTAACTTGTCCGCCATGTGTGTGTCCTGCAATTACGAAATTATATCCTTGCCGGACGGCGACCGGGAAGACATCGGGATTGTGAGATAAAAGTATATTCACCGCGCCAGGGATAACCATGCGCTCGGCGCCGCGTAAGTAGACCTTATGACCGGCCAGCGACTGGTAATCCACGCCCGCGAGATTCACGAGCGATGAGCCGAACCGAAGCTGCCGGTTACGGCTGCGAAGGAACTCGATTCCCACCTTGCGAGCCGCGGCTGCGGCGTAGGCCTCAGCGCCGGCATACCGCTCGTGATTTCCCATGCACCCGAATACGCCGGCATCCGCCTTTAGCCGGGCGAGCTGGCGGACGCAGGCGTCGAGCGGATCGCCGTGGCTGGAGATCAGGTCGCCGGTGACCACCGTGAGGTGTGGATGGAACTCGCAAGCCGCGTACACCACACGCGCAAAATCGCTCTCGCTCAAGAAGGGACTCAGGTGGATATCGCTCAATTGAAGAATCTGCAGACCGTCGAGATCGGGCGGCAGGCCGCCCAGCGGCACGTCCAACTCGCGCACGCGGAGGTCGAAACGCTCGACGAACATCCCGTAGCCCATGGCCGCGAAAGGGGCGGCCATGAGAGCCGTGCCTGCGGTGCGAATCAGACGGCGGCGCTCGAAATCCGTATCGCCGCGCATCCGGCCGGCGGTCCACTGGGAGATCTCATAAACAATTAGCCCGGCCATGGCCATCAGGCAATACAGCAGCGCGGCGGCGCCGGCGAGGGCATAGCCGGAGCCCCAGAGCCCGATTCTGGACATGAGGTCGGAGAATGTAAAGAGGCACCCGAGCAGCAGCAGGACGTTGAAGAGTCGAATGCCCCAGCGCGCTGCCTTGCGCGATTGGGATGGCCACAACTCGATTCGTGCCAACCAGATGCGAGTAATTCGCCACTGCGCGAGAAACGAAATAGAGAAAAAAATCAGGTCGAAAGTTAACACCACTCGGTGCGGTCCCTTCCATATTGTAAGACCCCTCTCGCCGCCGATTATGGGAGCCAGGCATTCGCAACAATTGCGACAGCCGCGAGAGCGGCTGTTTCCGCACGCAAAATATGAGGCCCGAGTGAGGCCGGATGCCACCCGGCTGCAGCGGCGCCTTCCCTCTCCCCATCCGTCCAGCCGCCTTCCGGTCCCACCAGCAGAGCGGCTCGCTCGTGAGGCGCATGGTCGAGAGGCAAAGAACGGCCGAGTGGCGGCGCGCCCGACTCGTCAAGGAAATAGCGATATGCGGCAGGTTCGGAGAGGGCCGCCTGCCATTTGACGGCGGCGGGGATTTCCGGAGCCCGCAGGCGGCGCGACTGCTGGCTGGCCTCGCGCGCGATTCGCTGCCACCGTTCGAGACGCTTGCGCGAGGCTTCGAGCAGACCTTTTTCACTGCGGGACGCCTCAAACGGGTGGATGGAAGCGACGCCGAGCTCCGTAGCCTTCTCCACCATCCATTCGAAGCGGTCGAACTTCACGAGGGCCGCGTACAACGCGATGCGGACCGGCAATTCGGCGGTCTCAACCGGCTCGACGACATGGAAGACCACGCGGTCGCCTCGCGCTTCGGCGACTTCGGCGAGCCAGGCAGCGGATTGGTCGGAGATTTCGAATCGCTGCCCGGGCTCGACGCGCAAAACGCGCGTCAGGTGGCGCGCATCGTCGCCGCGCAGCTCCGCCGCGCCGCCGCGGATTGCGTCCACGAAGAATCGCCGTCGAGCCATGAGGTTATTGTAAATATGCGAACGGCAGATTTTGGCGAAACCGGCGTCTGTTTGACCGCCGGAGCGCCGTTACGTTACCGTTCTAGTATGCAGAAAGAGGGAATTTCCAGGCGGTTCTTCTTTTTCGGTTCGCTCCTTGCCGGAGCGGTGCCGCAAGCAGGTTTCGGCAGTGAACCGTCGCTTCGGTCACTGGGCTACAAGCCTTATTACGACAAGTTGAATGTCGCCGCCATCGGCTGCGGCGGGCAAGGGGGCGTCGACCTGAACGACGCTTCTAGGACCGAAAACATCGTCGCCCTGTGCGATGTGGATGAAGCGCGCGCTGCCGCCAACTTCAAGAAGTTCGAAAAGCAGCCCAAGTACAAAGACTTCCGCGTGATGCTCGATAAGGAAGGCAAGAACATCGACGCCTGCACCATCGGCATTCCCGATTTCATGCATGCTACCGTCGCCCTGGCTTGCATGGAGCGCGGCAAACACGTCTACCTGGAAAAGCCGCTCACGCGCACGCCGTGGGAATCGCGGCTGCTGATGGATGCCGCCGTGAAATACAAAGTGGCCACCCAGATGGGCAATCAGGGCTTCTCGCACGAGGCCAACCGCGTGGCTGCGGAGATCGTCTGGTCGGGCGCGATCGGCGACGTTACCGAAGCGCACATCTCGACCACGCCAGGCACCGCGCCTACCGGTCTGAAGGAGCCGCCGCCGACAGGCCCCGTACCTGGCACGCTCGATTGGGAGGTGTGGCTCGGCGCGGCCGAACAGCGGCCCTACAGCCCCTGGTATGTGCCTTACAACTGGCGAGCCTTCCTTGATTTCGGCACCGGACAGGTGGGCAACTGGGCGACCCACACCGCGGGTCCCGTCCACACTGCGCTGCAGCTCGGCGCGCCCATATCGGTGGAGTGCATCGCCGAAACGGATAAGAGCGGCATCACGTACCCGAATCGCGGCGTCGTGAAGCTGGAGTTTCCCGCGCGCGGCAAGATGCCGGCGGTCACGGTGTACTACCACGATTCGGCACGCTCCACCGATCCGGACGTGTATCACGTCCCCGGCATGGACAACGAGACCATTCTTCCACGGCCCAACAATTTGGTCGCCGATAAGGGCCGTGGATACAGTATTCGCAGCGCCGCCGCCACGTCGCGGCCCCGGCCGCGCGATCCGAATGCTCCGCGACAAGGCGCCGGCGGTCCGGGCGTGATGGTCTTCGGCGAGCGTCCGACGCCTGCGCAGCCTGGCATTCTCACCGGCAATGGTTCGGTGTTCATTGGCACCAAGGGGATCATGGCCACATGCGACCGCGGCGAAGGAGTTTGGCTGCTGCCGGCCGCACGATGGGCGGAGTACCAGCTACCGCCACCGATGCTGACGCGCTCGCCCGGCCATATGCTGGACTGGGTGCGCTCCTGTAAAGGCGGCGCTCCCGGCTGCTCCGACTTCAGCATCGCCGCGCCATATGCCGAGTGGCTCTCGCTCATCGCCATCGCTTTCCGGGTGCCCGGGAAGCTCGAATGGGACAGCCGGAATCTGCGCTTCACCAACAATCCCGAAGCCAACAAATACGTCCGGCCGTTCGCCCGCAAAGGATGGGAGATGAAACTATGAACTTCACCAGACGCGATCTCGGCAGACTGGCGCTGGCTACGATTCCTGCCGCGCGCGCCTTTGCCAAACCGGATTCGAAATGGGCCGGAGTGCAGATCGGCCTCAACGTGCCCTACAGCCTGCGCGGCCTTCCAGACAGCGCTGACGATATTCTGCGCGATATGATTCAGCTCAACCTGGGCGCCGCCGAGCTGCGTCTGCAGCCGATCGAGAAGTTTCTCGGCGCGCCCAAACCGTACGTCGCGCCGCCGCGCGCCGGCCGCCTGCCGCTCTCGCCCGAAAAAGAGACCGAGCGCGTAGCCGCCAATGAAGAGCTGCGCAAATGGCGCCTGGCGCAATCGATGGAAGGATTCAAGCGCTTCCGCCAGAAATACGAGGACGCGGGCGTGCTCATCGAGATCGTCAAATTCGATAACATCGACCGATTCACGGACGACGAAATCGATTATTGCTTTCAGGCCGCCAAGACCGTCGGTGCGAAGGCGATCTCGTGCGAGATCCCGCTCAGCCACACGAAACGGCTAGGCGCGTTCGCCGAAAAGCACAAGATGCTGGTGGGCTACCACGGCCACACCAACGTCACCGATCCCGAAGCGTTCGGCAAACCGGAGAGCTGGGAGACGGCGTTCACTTACTCCAAGTACAACGGCGCAAACATCGATCTGGGCCATTTCACCGCGGCGAACAACGTTTCGCCCGCGGCGTTCATCGAGAAGTACCGCGACCGCATCACGCACGTGCATATTAAGGACAAGAAGATGAACAACGGTCCCAATATGCCGTTCGGCCAGGGCGACACGGATATCCGGGGCATCCTGCAAATGATGTCGAAGCGGCGCTACCCGTTTCAGGGGACGATCGAGTTCGAATACACGGTGCCCGAGGGCTCGGATGTGATGACGGAAATCGCGAAGTGTGTGGCGTACTGCAAGAACGCTCTGACGTAACGCCGGCGAGGTGCGCCGGCGGCAAGACCGCCGGCGCTACCGTGATACATTCGAGTTTCGATGTTCCAACGCATCATCTGGATCGTGCTGGACAGTGTCGGCATCGGGGCCATGCCCGACGCCGCCGCGTTCGGCGATCCGCCGGGCGCCGATACTCTCGGCAATATCGCCCGGCTGCGTGGCCTGAAGCTGCCTAACCTGGCGCGGCTCGGACTGGGCAACATCAAGCCGCTGGCGGGAATCGCGCCCGCCGAAAGATCCGGGGCCGCATACGGAAGCTGCACGCTGGCGTCGCCCGGCAAGGATACGACCACAGGCCATTGGGAGATGGTCGGTATCCATCTCGCAAAGCCGTTTCCGCTCTATCCGAACGGATTTCCGCCGGACGTCATGGACGAATTCGAGCGCTGCATCGGACGCCGGTCGCTCGGCAATAAGGCAGCGTCGGGTACCGAGATCATCAAGGAGCTCGGTGGAGAGCACATACGCACCGGCTCGCCCATCGTCTACACCTCGGCCGACAGCGTGTTTCAGGTGGCCGCGCACGAGGAAGTGATTCCCCTGTGGGAGCTATACAAGATCTGCGAGACGGCGCGTGAGAT
>Ga0126381_100010882_pt1 | contig 10264 bp, 9 predicted proteins | sample PanSoiMetPlot_28_FD_96465 | JGI IMG/M metagenome (GOLD analysis project Ga0126381, IMG submission 96465) | Tropical forest soil microbial communities from Panama - MetaG Plot_28 | ecosystem: Environmental > Terrestrial > Soil > Tropical forest > Bulk soil | place: Panama | collected 2016-02-17 | reverse complement strand
TTGCCTCGCACGAGGCGGTTCTCGAAGCCGCCGTGATCGGCAAACAGGATGCCGACGGCCTGATCAAGCCCAAGGCCTTCATCGTGCTGCGCAACGGCTATGCCGCCGACGAGCGGCTTATGGAAACGCTCCGCGTGCACGTCAAACAATACGCCGGGCCGTGGAAATATCCGCGCTGGATCGACATTCGCCCCGATCTGCCGCGCACGGCGACCGGCAAGATTCAGCGCTTCAAGCTGCGGGAACTGGAGTCGTAGGGCCGGTTAGCCACGAAGCGGCGTCACCACCAATCGTCGTGTATGCGAACGGTGGGTTTCACTCCGCTCAGCCCACCCTACATGGGTCCCTCGTCAAACAATCTTTGCACCAGCCGCCGCGCCAAGACGCCGGCGACGCGGCGCCGATAATGACCGGGCGTGAATGTCGTCTTCATCGCCATGATCTGATCGCGCACCAGCGCATCGAGGTCGGCAAAGACGCGCGTATCGAGAGCGCCGCCGCATAGCGGCGCGGTACCGGCAAGCCGCACCGGGCGCGGATTGGTGCCGGTAAACGCGACGCGCAAATCGGTGAGCATATCGCGCTCGCGCCGCAGACCCACCGCGACGCCGGTGACCGGATATTCGATCGAGCGGCGGATGCGAATCTTGTCATAGGCCGAACGCAGCGCCGGCGTATTCTTGGCGCGCACTCCGGTGACGATCTCGCCTGGGCGCAATGCAAGATAATATTTGCCGTCGCCGCAGGTCTCGGTGATCGGCTCGTCCTGGCGTGCATAGCCGATATAGAAATCAGCGAGCGGCAGCGTGCGCTTGCTGGCCGGACCGTCGATCTCGACCTCGGCATCCAAGATCAAAAGCGCCGGCGCCAGATCGCCGCTGAACGTGGCAAAGCAGACGCCGCGGCTTTTCGGCGCGACATGGCACACGGTACCGGTGGTTTTCAGGCAATGCCGGTTGGCGTCGCGCCACCATTCGCTCTGGTTGTAGAAAATGCAGCGGGTATCGAGACAAAGATTGCCGCCGACCGTGCCCATATTGCGCTGGGTCGGACCGGCGATGTGCGCGGCCGCCTGTGCCACCGCCGGATAATGGCGCACGACTTCGGGATGCGCGGCGAGCTCGCTCAGCGTCACCGCCGCGCCGACGGAGAGCGTCTGCGTGTCAGCGGCGATCGCGCGCAGCTCCTCGACAGCGTTGGTCTCGATCAGGACCTTTGGTGCGACAATGCCGCGGCGAATATTCACGATGAGATCGGTGCCGCCGCCAAGCAGGCTTGATTGCGGATGCGCCGCGCGCGCCGCGACGAGCGCGTCGAGCGTTCTCGGCCGCACGACTTCAAAGTCAGGCAATGCGTCCATTACGAATTTCCGCCGCCGTTCGCCTTGCCGTCGCGGGCGCGTTTCTCGATCGCGGCGAAGACGCGGTCCGGCGTCACCGGCAGATCGTTGAAGCGCAGACCGGTGGCATCGGCGATTGCATTGGTCAGCGCCGGCAAGAAGGCCGCGAGCGAGCCCTCGCCGGCTTCCTTGGCGCCGAACGGCCCATGCGGATCGATGCTTTCGACAATGCCGACCTCGATCGGCGGCGAATCCTGGATGGTCGGCACCCGGTAATCGAGCATGTTGGCCGTAACCATCAAGCCATCGTGATAGGCCGCCTCCTCGCTCATGGCCTGGCCCATGCCCATCCATACCGAGCCCTGCACCTGGCCCTCGACGGTGAGCCGATTGAGCGCCCTGCCGCAATCGTGCGCCACCCAGACTTTGTCGACGGTGACGACGCCGGTCTCCTCGTCGACCGTAACTTCAACGACCTGCGCCGAATAGCTGTAGCCCATAGTGCCACCGATCGCGGCGCCACGATATTTCTTGCCGCCGTGCGATTGCGGAAGCGTCGAGTAGTTGCCGGTGACCGTGATCGTGCCAGTGTCTTTCAGGGCTTCGGTGACGACCTCGTTGAAAGTCAGCCCCTTGTCCTGCGCGCCGGCGCGATAGAGTTCACCCAGGCACTCAATCTCGTCCGGCTTGGCCTCGAGCTTGCGCGCTGCGGCTGCGATCAGGATCGCTTTGAGATTTTGCGCCGCCTCGATCGCGGCATTGCCGACCATGAAGGTGACGCGCGAGGAATAAGAGCCATTGTCCTTCGGCACCACCTCGCTGTCGCCGCTGACGATGCGAATGCGGGAAAGATCGAGCCCGAGCACCTCGGCGACGCTTTGCACCAGCACGGTCGACGAGCCTTGGCCGATCTCGGCGGCGCCGGTGAGCAAAACGATGGAGCCGTCGAAATCGAGCTTGAGCTTGACCGTTGCGTGCGGCTCGCCGGTCCAGTTCACCGGCTTCGAAGCGCCGCTGATGTAATGCGAACAGGCCATGCCGAGGCCTTTGCCGCGCGGCAGCTTGCCTTTGCGCGCCGTCCAGCCGCTTTCGCGCTCGACCCAATCGAGACATTCCGGCAGGCCGTAGGAATTCACCATCAGATCGTTCTGCGTAAATGTCGGCGCCTGCAACAGGTTGGCGCGCCGCACGGCAAACGGGTCGAGCCCGAGCGCCCGCGCCGTGTCGTCGAGCAGGCTTTCAAAAGCAAACCGAATGTCGACAGTGCCGTGACCACGAAATGCCCCGCACGGCGGCGTATTGGTCAATACGCGCTTACCGACATATTTGACGTTGTCGAGCGCGTAGATCGCATACAGCATCGACCCGGCATAGAGAATGGTGACGATGCCGTAACCGGAATGGGCGCCGCCGCGCTGAATGCAGTCGCATTCGACGCCGGTGATGCGGCCATCCTTGCGCATGCCGATCTTGAGCCGGATGTCGGTTTCCGGGCGGCCGCGATGGGTGATGAACGTCTCCTCGCGATTGACGACGAGGCGCACGCAACCGCCGGCCTTGCGCGCCAGCAAAGCCGCGATCAATTCCACGTTCAGCGTCTCGGTGCGGCAGCCAAAACCGCCGCCGACATGCGGCTTGATCACACGGATCCGCGACATGTCCATGTCGAGGATCTGCGCCAGCATCAGGTGCACATAATAAGGCACTTGGGTCGAGGCATGCACCGTCATGCGATCGCGCACCGCGTCATAATCGGCAATCGCCGCATGCATCTCCATCTGGTTCTGGCAGACCTCGGCGCAATTGTAGGCACCTTCGCGCACCAGATCGGCGGCAGCAAATGCGGCTTCGACATCGCCGAGTTCGAACAGAACGTCGCGTTCGAGATTGTGCGGGCGGTGATCATGGAGCGCGATCGCATCCGGCGCCATCGCCTGCCGCGCGGTATGGTAGGCCGGGAGCTCGCGCACTTTCAGCTTGATCCTGCGCAGCGCTTCCTTGGCCGTGGCGTCGTCGAGCGCGGCGACGGCGGCAATCGGCTCGCCGCGATAGCGCACGCGATCGCGCGCCAGCACGTGCTCGGTGCGGGCGACCGGCAACACGCCGAAGGCTTTGTCGCAGTCGGCGCCAGTCACAATCGCCTTGACGCCAGGAAGTTTCGCCGCATCGCTGACGTCGACCTCGAGTATTTCGGCGTGCGAATAGGGGCTGCGGAAAATCCGACCCGCCAGCATTCCGGGCACAATGAAATCGGCGGTGTATTTGGCCCGCCCGGATACTTTTTCCGGGCCGTCGACCATCGGCACGTAGCCGCCGATATTATGCGCCGGCGCGATCTCGTTCACGGCGTCAATCCGGTGGCGCAAAGCGACGCCGCATGCTTCACCGCTTCGATGATTTTGACATAGCCGGTGCAGCGGCAAATGTTGCTGCCGAGCGCCTCGCGTATGTCAGCCTCGCTCGGATTGGCGTTGCGGCGCAGAAGCCCGGCCGACGCCATGATGTAGCCGGGGGTGCAATAGCCGCATTGCGAACCGAGTTTCTCGTGAAAACCGCGCTGCACGGCGGACAAATGGCCATCCCTGCCGAGCGACTCGATGGTGTCGATGCGGCGGCCTTCGATACTCGCCGCGAGCGTCAGGCAGGACAGCCGCGGCTTGTCATCGAACAGTACCGTGCAAGCGCCGCATTCGCCGCCGTCACAGCCGGTTTTCGTTCCGGTCAACCCAACGACTTCCCGCAAATAATCCAGCAGCAAAAGATTGTCGGGAACCGCCTCGGTGCGGGCGCGACCGTTGAGCGTGAATTGAAGGATGCGCGCCATATTGGCCCTGAGCACTCGGCCCTAAGCAGTCGACCCTAAAGCTTGCTGAACTTTGCCGATTCCATAGCAATAACGCCGAACGGCTTCAAACCATGCACCCGCATCGATAGGACGCGGTGCCGGGTGGATCAGGCGTGAAAGCGCGCGGTGACTTCGGCCGGGATCGGTTGCGATTTCATTTTCGACGGATCGGCCGGATCGCGCGCCGCCCAGACCCTGGTTTCATGTCCTTCGACGGCAACAACTGCGCCAATCAACAACCGATGCTCAACATCAAAGCTTGATCGGCGGAATTCACGGACATGGGAGGTCAGCTCGACCATATCGCCGAACCGCGCCGGCGCCAGAAAACGTGCGCCGGCGTCGACAAGCGGCAGTCCGGCAATGCCGAACGCCGCTGCGAGGTCGGAGGGCTTCACCCCGAGCGCAGCCTCGAACAAGATCCAGGTTCCCCAGTCGAAGAATTCAAAGAACCGGCTGTTGAAAACAATGCCGGCGGGGTCGCAATGGCCCCACTCGATGGTAAAGCGCCGCCGGCTAATGAATTTTGCCATTACTGCATGATCCCGAAAAAGCTTGCCCCGGACTTGATCCGGGGTGGCTGCCGGTTTTCGGAAAAGATCATGCGCAACAATAAACTGAAGCGAAATGACGACTCAACGCCATTTCGCTTCAGTGTCATCGTCGCGAAATGGCGTGGCGCGCGGCCATCGCCGAAGCCGGCTGCAAAAATCATGACGGGCGAGCTTGCGCCCGCCCGTCACGTTCCTCGCGCTGCTACCCGCTGCAGGGAACCAGGATCAAATCCACCGTTTGATGCGACGCTGGTAGCGGCGGTCACATCCAGGCCAATCTGACCTTGGCGATCGTCACATTCGGCAGAACCAAACGCGACCGATCTGGGAGAAAGGATAGCTCATCGCCGGTGAGTCTCAAGTGAAAGCGTAACATCGCGAGAGCGGCTAACGTTTGGGGATAATTGTGTGGATTGAAAATGGCAGCGCCGGAAAAACCGTCTATTTGTTGGTATTCCCGAATTGAGCCGGCGAATTGACCGTCTTACCCGGCCATTTGCATAAATCGGCGATGACGCATTTTTCGCACAATGGCCGGCGCGCCACACAGACGTAACGGCCGTGCAGAATAAGCCAGTGATGAGCGTGCAGCCGATATTGTTCCGGCACCACTTCCAGTAATTTCATCTCGACGTCGAGCGGCGTTTTGCCGACCGCAAGCCCGGTCCGATTACCGACGCGGAAGATGTGGGTGTCGACCGCGATCGTGGGTTCGCCGAACGCAACATTGAGCACCACATTGGCAGTCTTGCGCCCGACGCCGGGCAAGGCTTCCAGTGCATCGCGGTCATGCGGGACCTTGCCGCCATGCTCTGCGATGAGCTGCTTCGACAGCGCGATGACGTTTTTCGCCTTGGTGCGATAAAGCCCGATGGTCTTGATCAGCTCGCGTACGCGCCGTTCGCCGAGCGCAACCATTCTCTCCGGCGTGTCGGCGAGCTTGAACAAAGCCGGCGTTGCTCTGTTGACGCCCGCATCGGTAGCTTGGGCGGAGAGCACCACCGCCACCAATAGCGTGAACGGGTCGATGTGGGCCAACTCGCCGCGCGGGGCCGGATTGGCCGCGGCAAAGCGCCGGAACGCTTCGGCAACCTCCGCGGTTGTCCACTGCGGCAGCTCGCCGTGCGCGGCCTTGCGATCGGCTCCGACTCGCGCCTTGGCGTCCTTGACCCGCGCCGCCTTGCCCTTACGCGCCACGGCAAGCCGTTGCCGGACCGCTTTTCGGGTCCGCGGGTTTGGGCGAGGTGCGTGTTTGCGCATCGGGATTTTCGTATAATGGGCACGATGAGTGACGACAATAACAGCGGCACGCATGCTTGCGTCGACCCGAAAATCTTTTCAGCGGTCATCACGCCGCATCGTTCGCTTGGTCCAAAGGGCTTCCTCATCCTTATGCTCTGCCTGGGATGCTTGAGCTTTATCGCCGGCGTCGTCTTCGTGTCGCTGGGCGCCTGGCCCGTATTCGGCTTCTTCGGACTGGACGTGCTGCTCGTGTATCTCGCGTTTCGCGCCAATTACCGCAGTGCGCGTGCCTACGAGGAGGTCACCGTGACCGCCTCGGAATTGACCGTGCGCAAGGTCAATCATCGCGGCGGTGTGCGGCAATGGACCCTCAATCCGTTGTGGGTGCGGCTTGAGCGCATCGTGCACGACGAATTCGGCATTGAACGGCTGTTCCTGGTCTCGCACGGCCGGCGGTTGACAATTGCTGGCTTTTTGAGCCCGGCGGAAAAGGCGAGCTTTGCCCGGGCGCTCACCAGCGCGCTCGGCGAAGCCAGGCGCGGGCCGACCAGGACACCAATCGGCCCCCTCTCCCCAGCGGGGAGCGACGGGTGAGGCGGCTCACCCGAAGCAAAGCGCGGCATCTGTATAAAATAGGCTCAGAAATCGGGTGGTTTGGCGCGAAAGGACACCATAGATCGGCAGCAGATGATGGAGGCACCCATGTTATCGCCCGATCGCATTTTCACCTCGACGCCGCTGTCGCAAGCCGCCGCCGATTACGAGATCGTGCGGAAAGCCATTGGACATATCCGCGGCCATTGGCGCGAACAGCCCGAGATCGAGGCCATTGCCGAAGCCGCAGGCGTGACCCCGACCGAACTGCATCATTTGTTCCGGCGCTGGGCTGGATTGACGCCCAAGGCCTTTCTGCAGGCACTCACACTTGACGGCGCGCGGCAGCTCCTGCGCGACTCGGCAAGCGTGCTTGACGCCACCTACGAAGTCGGTCTTTCCGGACCGGGCCGGTTGCACGATTTATTCGTGACCCACGAAGCCATGTCGCCAGGCGAGTGGAAGTCCGGCGGCGAAGGCCTCACCATGTATTTCGGTTTTCATCCTTCGCCGTTCGGCAATGCGCTGATCGTAGCGACCGATCGCGGCCTCGCCGGGCTTGCTTTCGCCGATGTCGGGAAGGAGCGCGCCACGCTCGCCGATATGCAGCGGCGCTGGCCGCGCGCGCACTACGTCGAAGACGCTGCGCACACCGCACCGATTGCGCAACGCGTTTTCGATTCCAAGCAATGGCGATCGCAACAGCCGCTTCGGGTCGTGCTGATCGGCACCGACTGGGAAGTGCGGGTGTGGGAAGCGCTCTTACAGATCCCGATGGGCCGGCTGACGAGCTATTCGGGTTTGGCGGGCAAAGTCCGCAATCCCGCCGCCGCGCGCGCCGTTGGCGCCGCCGTTGGTAAAAACCCGATCGCTTTTGTGGTGCCGTGCCACCGGGTAATCGGCAAGGCCGGCGTGCTTACTGGCTACCACTGGGGCATCACCCGCAAGCGCGCGATGCTCGGCTGGGAGGCGGGTCAGCTCGCCGCAGCGGCCTGACGCCACTGCCGATTGACGATACGGCGCCAATCCGCAATACCGGTCGCACCTCTATTAAAGGCGCGTTGCGATGCAGCACCGGCGGCCGGTGATGCTGGTCATTTTGGATGGTTGGGGTTGGCGCGACGACCCGCGCGACAATGCCATTCGCCAGGCCAAGACCCCGAATTTCGATCGGCTGTGGCAGACCGGCCCGCACGGATTTCTGCACACTTCAGGCAAGGACGTGGGCCTGCCACAAGGCCAGATGGGCAATTCCGAGGTTGGTCATCTCAATATCGGCGCCGGCCGCATGGTGACCCAGGACCTGCCGCGCATCGACAATGCCATTGCCAAGGGCGAAATCGAGCGTGCGCCCGCGCTTGTCACGTTGATCGAAAAGCTCAAAGCAAGCGGCGGCGCTTGTCATCTGATCGGACTGGTCTCGCCCGGCGGCGTCCATTCGCACCAGGACCATGCCGTGGCGCTAGCCAAAATCCTCAACCGCGCCGAGGTGCCGGTGTGGGTGCACGCGATCACCGACGGTCGCGACACGCCGCCGCAATCGGCAGGCGATGATATCAAGCGGCTGCTCGCTGCACTGCCGCCATCGATCCGGATCGCGAGCGTGTGCGGGCGATACTTCGCGATGGATCGGGACAAACGCTGGGATCGTGTCGAGAAGGCTTACAAAGCGATTGTGGACGCCGACGCGCCGCGCTTTGCCGACGCGCAAGCCGTTATCGCCGACGCCTATAGCAATAAGAAATTCGACGAATTCATCGTGCCGGCGGTGACCGGCGATTATCGCGGCATGAAGGACGGTGACGGTGTGCTGTGCTTCAACTTCCGCGCCGATCGCGTGCGTGAAATTCTCGCCGCGATGCTCGATCCGGCTTTCACGGCTTTTGCGCGAAAACAAGTCATTCGATTCGCCGCCGCGGTCGGCATGGCGGAGTACAGCGAGGAGCTGGACAAGATCGTGGGCACGATTTTTCCGCCGCAAGACTTGGCCAACGTACTTGGCGAGGTGGTTGCCAATGCCGGACGCACGCAGCTGCGCATGGCGGAGACTGAAAAGTATCCGCACGTCACTTATTTCCTCAACGGCGGCCGCGAAGAGCAATATGCCGGCGAGGACCGCATTATGGTTCCCTCGCCCAAAGTCGCGACCTACGATCTGCAACCGGAAATGTCGGCGCCTGAGCTGACCGACAAAGCGGTCGCCGCAATCAATTCCGGCAAATACGATCTCATCGTCCTCAATTACGCCAATCCCGATATGGTCGGTCACACCGGCAGTCTTGCCGCCGCAATCAAGGCGGTCGAAACGGTCGATGCTGGATTAGGACGCCTTATCGACGCGGTCCAGAAAGCCGGCGGGGTTTTGCTGATCACCGCCGATCACGGCAATTGCGAGATGATGCGCGATCCGCAAACCGGCGGCCCTCACACCGCGCACACGACCAATCCCGTGCCACTTCTATTGTCCGGCGCCCGCAATCGCGCGCTGGTCGCCGACGGACGCCTCGCCGATGTTGCGCCGACCTTGTTGGAACTGATGGAGCTGCCGCCGCCGCCGGAAATGACCGGACACTCGTTGCTGCGCGACGATAGTAACCAGCGGCCCTAGGTAGCCGCGCTGGATTGAACTAAAGCGACCTAGATGCCCTTCAATCCAAGCACATCGGCCATCGAATAAAGTCCAGGCTTCTTGCCGCGCGCCCACAAGGCGGCGTGCAGCGCGCCGCGGGCAAAGATCATGCGGTCTTCGGCCCGATGCGTCAGCTCGACCCGCTCCGCCGGGCCGGCGAAGATAACTGAGTGCTCGCCGACCACGGTGCCGCCGCGCAGCGAGGCGAAACCGATGTCGCCGGCACAACGTGCGCCGGTCATGCCGTCGTGGCCGCGCACCGAATGTTGATTAAGATCGACGCCACGGCCGTCCGCGGCGGCGCGGCCGAGCATCAGCGCCGTGCCCGACGGCGCGTCGATCTTTTTGTTGTGATGCATCTCGACGATCTCGATGTCGTAATCGTCGTTGAGGGTCCTGGCGACGCGCTTAACCAGCGCAGCGAGAAGGTTGACACCGAGACTCATATTGCCGGATTTGACGATGGTCGCCTGGCTGGCGGCCTTGGCGATCGCCGCCTCTTCTTCCGCGGAATGGCCTGTCGTGCCGATGACATGCACCAGTCCCGCATTCGCAGCGAGCTCGGCAAAAATCAGCGTAGCGGCCGGAATTGTGAATTCGATCAGCGCGTCCGCCGATCGCAACGCCGGCGCCGCATCGGCGACGACACTGATCCCATTTTTGCCAAGGCCCGCCAATTCGCCGGCATCGCGGCCGATCACGGCCGAATCCGACGCATCAACCGCCCCAGCGAGCGTCATGCCCTTGGTCGCCGCGACCGCGTGAATGAGCGTGCGGCCCATGCGCCCGCCGGCGCCGGCGATCACGACTCGCAGATCGGAATTGGCCGCGGACATTGTTCTTTCTCCAATCGCGCGGATATAGCGGGAGGCTGCAACGCCAGCAATGCGGAAGATTACCTTTTCCGCTCGTCCCCCGCGAAAGCCGAGCCCAGAGAATGGGGCTGCATTCCGCCTTGGCGACAATAAGCGGACGTCGTTTGTTAATATCGCGCGCCGTCGTAGCCTTCGACGACAATGACATCGGCCTCGGCCTTGCCTTCGCGCAGCTTCTTCGCAGCC
>Ga0126381_100010881_pt1 | contig 10264 bp, 9 predicted proteins | sample PanSoiMetPlot_28_FD_96465 | JGI IMG/M metagenome (GOLD analysis project Ga0126381, IMG submission 96465) | Tropical forest soil microbial communities from Panama - MetaG Plot_28 | ecosystem: Environmental > Terrestrial > Soil > Tropical forest > Bulk soil | place: Panama | collected 2016-02-17 | reverse complement strand
CACGTGTGCCTCCACCCCGATCACTTCATCTTCTGCACTCTGCTTACCTCCCCAGATCTCCAACGACAGACTGCTATCCCCGCGTTCAACTCGCTCGCATCGAAACAACCATCACCAACTGCACCACCAGCACAGCTTCAGACTCACCCGAAACCCTATTCAATACCCATAGTCCCCATCGCTGATCACCGCGTCCGCCGCAAACGTCAGCGGCTTCCTTCTTGTCTCCTTATCGAAAACGCCTCGGACCCACCTCAGAAGCTCACTCCAACCTCGTCCCCCGAGGCGTTTCCGATCAAGGCTAGCGACAAACCGGAAACAACGCTCAGATATACTTCCGCCGAGAGCCTCCAAAAGGGGTGTTAAGTGACGGATGATCTTCCCGTTATTGTGCCAGCTGGAAGATGACATTGATGGTTGTCATCACTTCGACAGGCTGGCCGTTTAGTAGATACGGTTTGTAGCGCCAAAAGCGAACTGCGTCGACTGCAGCCGTTTGCAGTGCGGGAGGTCCGCCGACGACTTTCAGGTCTTTTATGTGCCCATCTTTGCCGATGGTTCCCTGCAACACGACGGTGCCCGAGATGTGACTGGCCTTAGCTTCTGGCGGGTATGTGGGTGCGACCTTGTACTCCGCCATTCCTTGCGCAACGGCGGCGGAGATATTGACGAGGTGAGGAATCGGAACCAACGCGGCCTCGGGTGGAGGAGTGAAAGCGGCTTCGTTCTTCGTATCGAGCGATTCGAGGGTATCGACGTGCAAGCTGACAACGACTTTGCCGCTTCGTGTAAGTTTCAGGTCGCCGGCGACGGCCCTGCCTCCGAAGCGGAGGATTCGGTTGTACAGAACTTGGGTCGATGAGGCAGGTAGGGCATAGAGGCGCAGGAACGGCTCGCCGCTTGCGAGGCAAAAAGTGGAAGCGCCTAGAGTCCCTGCCGGAGTGAGGCACGTAAGTTTCAGGCTGCCGTTTTCGATTGTCTTGGAGGAGAAGTTCGAGTGCTCGATGGTTGGCTCGCTCGGCATCGGGCTTACTAAATCGTTGTGGGCAGAATAGAGGAGGGCTGGCATATCTCCATGCGAGGACGCGCGGAAGTCGCCCTTATCGGTGGTGTATTCGGTCTGCGTGAAGGCGTTGCCGGTGAAGATGCGCTTGGAGGATTTTGGACTGGCCCAGAACTCCTCATAGGTACCCTCATCTGTGGCGGATCCGTTCTCGTCCAGTATCTGGAAACTTGCCTTGATGTGCCATGGCAGCATGTCAGAGCCCGTCAGACTATTCAGCCGGGCAGCGGCAAGGATCAGCTCTTTGGGATCGCTCGGCATTGGAACATTCCCGGACGCTTCCTGCGAGTGAACGGGAGGGAGAACGAGCAATAAGACAAAAGGCAGCAAAAACCGCTGTCTGTAGGGTTTAGATGAGGGCATTCGGGAACAATAGCACACGAGCGCAAGGAATGTTCTATTTCGGGCCGATGAAACGAGTTGAGGGTTCCAAGCCTCGATTGGCTCAGTGTTGCGGGGGGTTTACCGGCAAACCGGAAATTATGCCGGATTGTGGGACCAACTTCCGGTTAGCCGACAACTCGGGAACTATCGGCGACAATACGACCCGAACGCTAGGTTAGGCTACAGTCAGAGGCAATTCCTTATGTTCCCGCTTCGTGCTTTGGCTCTTCTCGTTGCAGTGTTTGCGCCTGTATCTCAGGCGGACCGGCCTACGCTGAATCCTGAGCAATCCAGAAGTCTTGTCCTCGCTGCTCTGACCCAACAACAACGGAAGCTGCCAGGAATAGAGGCTGAAACATTTAACAATCCCCATTCTTCGCGATTCACGTTCTACACCGTTGTCTGGGCAGCAGGGGAGGACCAAAGTGTCGTCGTTGGAAACTATGCAGTCGATCCTTACACGGGAGATGTGTGGAGCGCGACGAGCGCGTGCGACGAACTGAGTAATTCGAGGCTTCGTGCGCTTCAAAAGACGGTCCGCCAAGGTCTGAAACTGTCGAAATCTGAATACAAGCTGTTGAGAACCAAAGGGCCACTCTGTGACTGATCGCGTTGGTAGTATCAGGACCGAATGACGAAGACGCTGATTCGACATAGCATGTGCCAAGAGTGCTGGAACAAGGCTCATCCGGGCAAGAGCGCGCTTGGCCATCAACGAGGACTGCCCCTTTTTCCCATCCGCGTGCGGAATAGAATTTGCCGCTGTATTGCTTTTCATCTGCGGCATAGGAAAAACGAACTAACTTCCGGTTTGACGGATACTCGCCCACTACCGGATCAACTGACTTTTGGATGATTGCGGTAACTCACTTCGAGCCCTGTTTCAAAACCTCTTCCGCAAAGTAGTTCCGTACCTTGGCGTCATCGTGCAACACCTCGTCGTAAGCCAGTTTCAGAAGCCGCGCGCGGCTTTCCCGCAACCCCTGCCGAATTGCCTGCTGCACATTCGGATTGTTCAGATCGCGCTGGCCGGTTGGTGCGCGTGCAATGAGTTTGCAAATGGCGTAATCCGTTGTGTGCTGGCTTGGTCCAACGCCGGAGTAATACGGCAGGACATCTGTGACCTGTCCGATTTTCAGCTTGCTGATCGCAGCCAACGTGGCGGGATCGCGGTGCTGAAGCTGCGATTCACGGATAAAACCCATATCTCCGGAAATCGAATTCGTGTTTGGATCCTCTGAGAAGTCGGTCGCCAACGATCCGAAATCCACCCCGGTGGCCAGAAGGTTCCGCACCGTCTGGATCTTTCTCCGTGCGTCCGAATTGCTGCTGGCTTCCAGATCGCCCGACAGCCCCCCGCCCTCGCCGACCACGATCCACGCCAGATGATACTGCGGCTCAATGAGGTTAAACTCCGACTGGTGCGCGTTGTAGTAGTTGCTAATATCCGCGTCGGTGACGTTGATCTTCGATTCAATTTCCTTGTTAAACAGCCTGTCGGAGGTTAGCCGCCGTCTGATTTGCAGTTTCAGATCATCCAGCGTCATGTCCTGCTGCTTGAGGTTCTTGTCAAACTCTTCCTGTGTATAGGGCGCTTTTAGTTCGGTAAGCTCTGCGCTCACGTCTTCATCGGAAGCTACCAGATTGAGCTTCGCCGCACGCTGGTCCAGAATTTCCTGGTCAATCAACTGGCGCAGTATATTCTGCCGAACGATGTTGGCCTGTTCCGAATTGGGTTCCTGGCGAACTTCTCCCTGCCTGGCTTTGTATTTGTTGTAGGACTTCTCGAGTTCGGAACGCAGAATCTCCGTGCCATTCACCGTTGCCACCACATCCGGCGAGGGAGCATGTTTGCATGCTGCCAGTGCAACCAGCAAAAGCGTGCATCCGAACGGCTTGAGAAAGAAAGCCACGACTTGCAACCTCTATCTCCTCGCGAGCCGATACCTGTTCTCCATGTGACGAACCGCTGTGGTCCAGACTAATTCATGGTTGTGGAGGCCAGATGGTCCATTCCGGGCGGTTTGTCGGCGAACCGGAACTTACGCAGAAACTTCGCTTAGACATTTCTTCTTGCCAAAGGCAATGGCGATCTGAGAAATTGCGCCCGGTCGGTGCTGGGGGTGAATTTTCCAACCAATCCAAGACCAATCTTGCTGTCCAACAATGCAGGGTCGAATCCTAAGCTCGAAAAAACCATTCGAGATGCGACCTCAAGTGCCCGTCTCTTCTCTTCGTCCGTTACGGGCCTCTGTTGTGACTTTTTCTTGGGCATATGCTCCGGCGGAGCAACAAACATTCCAAATCATTATTGCGCACCCTAAGAAGCGATTCCGTATTGGTGCGCCGTAACTACATGAAAGAAAACTACTTGAACGCCACGCCACCAAATTGATACGTCTGTGGGCATGGGTCAAAAGAAACGAACACTCAAAAGAAAGCTGAGCTCACCTCAGCTGCTTAAGAACGCCAAGAAGCGAGCGCCAGTTACGCGACCTCTTATGTCGAAGCAGTACTTCGCGCTCAAGGATACCGAGCAGGAAAGATGGAACCGCGTTGTCCATGTGATCGCCAAGATGCGATCCGAGGGCACATCTCTCACCAAGACGGCCCGCGAGTTCGGACTTGATCCCCGCATGGTCAAGGCGCGTGCCGGATCTGTCTTGCGAAAGACAAAGAGCGGGCGCTACGTCGCACGGCCCCGCGACAAACTCCTGCGCGTACTTGTCATTCCCGGTCCGCAAGGACAACGGGAGATCGTCGTGAAGGACTCGGCGGTCGCAAGCAAGATTGCGGAGTACAGCGACGCTGTTCAGAAGTACTTGCGCACAGGAAACTCATCAGCCATCAAGAAATTCCGACACATGAAGCTACTGGACGAAACAGGCAAGCGGATCAAGCTCGTGACCGATCTGACGAAGTTACAGGAGCTTGGCTCGGCAGGTGTGCTCTCGTTCGAATCTCTGTATGCGAGGGCGGCGTGATGACAACTGACAACTCTACTGACCCAATTGCGCGCGTTCGGCGGAGGAATATCGCGTCCCGACGGATCGGAATCGGCAATGCATGCGCATGCGGGGAAGCTAGACCACTTTCACTGATAGGAGGCTCACAACCAATGAGCTGCGAAGAATGTGACCGGCGTAAGAACGGTCACACGATTTTCGATAACCATCACGTCGCGGGGAGAGCAAATCATCCGCTCACCATCCCGATACGTGCCAATGATCACAACGCCGTTTTGAGCGAGGCGCAGCGCTCCTGGCCAAGGGAAACACTGGAGAATCCGGAAGGCAGCCCGTTATTGGCGTGCGCCGGATGTAATCGAGGCTTCGTCGACACGGACAAATATCTGATGGAGATGCTTCTTTGGGTTGCGCAGTTTTTGGAGAAGCTCGACGCGTTTTTGAAGTTTCATCTCGGGCCAATGTGGTGGACCAGGAAGGAATTTGTCGAATTCACGAACAGGAGACCAGAACAATGAACGCAGACCGTATTACTCCCATACCGTTAGCAGTTCGAGTGTACCCGGATCCCCCGAAGGGTACACGCCACAACCGACGCAGCGAAACCTGGTCACAACCAGATAGTATGCTCGTCTTCGATACCGAGACGACCGTCGATGCCACGCAAAGGCTCTTGTTCGGTAGTTATCGGTTCATCGGTCAGGGCGTGTGTCGCGAAGAAGGCTTCTTCCACGCCGACGATCTCTCCAAGGGTGAGTTGGAGATTCTTCGACAGTATGTCGCGAAGCACAAGGCTGATGCCGTCGGCAAGCCCAACCTCACACTCATCAGTCGTCGCGAATTCCTCAAGAAGATCTATGCGGCTGTCTATAAAGGACGGTCTCTTCTCGTAGGCTTCAACCTCCCATTCGACCTCTCGCGCTTGGGATTCTCCGTAACGAGAGCCCGCAAGGAATTCGACGGCGGTTTCTCACTCGGCCTGTGGACTTACGTCGACAAGGAGGGTGTGGAGCGCCTTGACCCCAACCGGCCATGCATCACAATCAAGCACATTGATTCCAAACGCTCTCTCATGAGCCTGACAGGACGAATGAGTGCTGACGAACTGGATCAGATTCCCGAAGGTTCGAGAGATGGTAAGCCTATGAAGGGGTACAGATTCAGAGGTCATTTCCTTGATCTCAAAACACTCGCGTTCGCGCTGACCGATCGAGCTCACTCCTTGAAAACAGCGTGTGAAGCCTTTGGTGTTGAACGAGGCAAGCTTGAGGTTTCAAGGCATGGGGAAGTCACCGAGGAATACATTCATTACAACCGTAGAGACGTGGAGGCTACGGCACGATTGGCAGAAAGGCTGCTGGGAGAATTCGGCCGGCATCCCATCGAATTGTCAGCAACGAAGGCCTTTTCACCTGCGTCGATTGGCCGAGCCTATCTCCGCGAGATGGGCATCGGTCCGATTCTGGAGCGCCAGGCCGATCTTCAGCCGTATATCGGATATGCACAAACTGCATACTTTGGTGGTCGAACCAGCGCACACATCCGTAAGGTCGTGGTGCCCGTGATTTATGTCGACTTCCTGTCGATGTACCCGACGGTGAATAGCCTGATGGATTTGTGGCAATTTGTGATTGCGTCGAAGATCAAAATCGTTAATCACTGCCAAGAACAGATCGTTGAGTTTCTTCAGAAAGCCAATGCAGAGTTCCTCTTCAGGCCTGACACCTGGACCCACCTCACGGCATTCGTGCGCGTGATTCCAGATGGAGACATACTCCCGTCGCGGGGGCAGTACAGCTCTGTCAGCAACGATTGGCAGGTAGCGCTGAATCATCTCTACGCTTCAAGAGAAGATGACGCCCTATGGTTCTCTTTGCCGGATGTTGTAGCATCGGTGCTTCTGACAGGTCGCATCCCAAAGGTCGTCGATGCATTTCGGATCCAGCCGAGCGGAACCATCCTCAAAGGTCTGAAGCCTGTGAAGCTGCAAGGTGAAATCGAAATCGATCCGAGAAATCAAGACTTCTTCAAGCACGTCATCGAAGAACGGAAGAGAATCGATTCGCGCTCTGATCTCTCGCACAAACAACAAACACGAATGAGCAAATCCATGAAAGTGCTGGCAAACTCGACCAGCTACGGCATCCTTGCACAAATGGACCTCCACGAGAGTAACAAGGTCGAAACCGTAACCTGTCACGGAATCGACCCCTCCCCCTATATGTGCAGAGTCGCGAATTACGAAACGCCCGGAGAATTCTGCTGTCCGCTTCTCGCTGCGCTGATCACTGGCGCAGCTCGTCTGATGCTTGCCCTGCTCGAACGCTGTGTAACCGATCTGGGTGGAACGTACGCAATGGAAGATACCGACTCAATGGCGATCGTTGCCACGGAGCGTGGAGGCTTGGCCGAGTGCGCCGGAGGGACTGTCAAAAAGCGAAATGGTAGGAAAGGGATAAAAGCGATTACGTGGGCTCAGGTTCGGGAGATTGCAGCCCGATTTGAGGCTCTCAATCCATACAACCGTGAAGTCGCGCCTGGCTCAATCCTTAAGATCGAAGATGACAACTTTGACCCTGTCACAGGGCAACAACGCCAACTCTGGTGCGTCGCAATCTCGGCGAAACGCTATGCGCTCTTTTTGAAGGACAAGAACAATAGGCCTGTGCTGCTCCGAGGCAGGAAAGACGGAAACAGCAAAGATAATCATTGGTCTGAGCACGGCCTCGGACATCTGTTGAACCCAACTGATCTAGGGAGCGAAGATCGTGCGTGGATCGCGCGATTCTGGGAAAGGATCATTTGTGATTGCCTGGGCATTAAGACAAAACTCTTCGATTTCGAAGGAGTTCCAGCGGTTGGCCGATTGACGATCACGAGTCCCGGGGTTCTTGAACCGCTCGCAGAACTGAATCGAGGAAAGACGTATTGCGATCAGATCAAGCCGTACAATTTCTTGCTCTCATGCCACATCAGTCCACTGGGGCATCCGCTCGGCACTGATCCCGAGAGATTTCATCTGATTGCGCCATTCGAACTGAATCCCGGGAAATGGTTGCGAATGAAGTGGATCGATCAGTATTCAGGTAAACAATTCAAGATCACGACAGATACGAGTTACAGCAGTCGAACCACGGCGCGGGTCCAAACCTATGGAGATGTGTTTGCCGAGTACGCACACCATCCCGAATCGAAGTGTGCTGACGAACGTGGGAATGTCTGTGATCGGCAAACGAACGGGTTGCTCTATAGGAGACACGTTCGAATTGGCGAAATTGTCGCCATTGGTAAGGAATCGAACAAGCTCGAAGAGGTTGATGCGGGTTTGATTCATTCCGCGGAATCCGTCTACGTGACGTATCCGGACCCGACGCGGGATTCCTGGACGCGAGACGTTGTGCCGAAGCTGCGGTCGATTTCTTTATCGGTTTTTGAGCGTGAGACTGGATTGTCTCGGAGAATGCTGATCAAGGCTCGGGGAGGGCAGGTCAGGCCGCATCTTCGCAATCAGATTCTGATTGTCGAGGCAGTGAACAGAATTCTCAAGGAGCGAGAGAGAGAGTCTGAGCAGCGATCAAGAGCAACTTCTAGTGTATTCGAGTCTTTATGTGCAGCTACTTTTCCTTGACGTATTGTGCCGGAAGCCACCCCTCGCGAAGTTCGGTCGTTCGGACTCGAAACATGCTACCGTCTTTGTCAAGTAAAAGCACTGAGGATCCGCAATTCACTAAGTCTCCGGTGTCTTGCGTCGTATTGTTAGTGTACAAGTATAGCTGCTTCCGTCCCGGAAGCTGCGAACAGTCCACCGTAGCTTGGGTCTCCGCATCACGCTTGACATACTCATTTCGAATCCAACCCGACTGTCCACCCGAAGTTGTCACCTTGGACCATTGACCGAGTTCATCCACAATCTGCACGGACGATTCGCAAGATACGGAGCCTACTGTTTGGAGGCCACCCGAATCAGAAAAGAGCAACAAAGACTTTTGGGAATCGAGGCTACCGCACGAAACTGTCGCTTCACTCTTCAGCGGCGGCGATGTCGATGTTGATTCTGGAGCCGACGACGTTGCTGGAGGTTGTTGACCAGATGACTCCCCGCTGACTTCGAGCGGCTTGCAATTGACAACTTCGTAGAGAGGCTTTTTGCCCCCCTGAGTATTTAGTATTTCTGCTTCTTCGTTGTAGGCGCGAATCACTCCGCTTATCCGATCGCAACGGCTAGGATAATCGGGTTCTTGAGTCTCGTTCGTGACGAAAGCATTGACGCTATCCACTAGGTCCTGAACCGAGGCGCCAATACTAGTTAGCCAGCGCGCAGCTGCACGATCGGCCTGCAACTCCTGGTCGCGATGGTGATCCTGTGGGTCATTGTTAAAAAGGTGAGCCACCTCGTGCGCGAATAAGAAATACTTCGGCCAATTGCTCTGGCCTTTCGCTCGAATCTGCTCGACAAAGTCGGGATCGTAAAATATCCATCTTTGGTTAATGTTACAGATTTGTGCTGCCGCGCCCTGCGCTTTGAGCTCGGGGTCCCGTGCATCACGAAGTCGAATGCTTTCGGGATTGAACGGAGCAGTGTCACTGAGTACTTTTAGGATCTGCTCTGCCGTTGCACTCGGCGGGTTCGCGCCGACGGCGGTCGGTTGTGTTAAAAGCCCACAGTAATCCTGTGCAAAACAGGAAATTGACGAGAGGGCCAATGCCAAGGCCGCAAATTTGAAATGCTGGTGCATCATTGTGTCGCTAAATTTGGGGTCCCTTGCCGCAATGTAGGTGTTGTTGAATGTCGATGGTCGTGCCGTCGCATGGTCGACGATGGCCATTTACCAGCTCCGCAAGATGCTGGCTGGGCGTTCGATGAACGGCTGAAATGGGCATCCGTTGCTCCTTATTGAGGCGACACATTAAGCAGTTCTTTTGCCCTTGCCGCTGCGGCCTTTTCGAACCACTGGCGTGCTTGCCCATGGTCCTGGGTCACACCGCGGCCTTCCTCGTATAGTCTGCCTAGATCCCTCATGGCATCAACACTGCCAGCTACTGCCGCCTTCTCGTACCACTGCCGAGCCTGCTCGAGGTCCCGCGGCGGGTCTAGTTCAAAACTAGATCCCAGAATGTGCATTGCTTGGACGCCGCCTGCCGCTGCCGCCTTCTCCCACCACTGCCGAGCCTTCTCGACGTCAATCGGGACCCCCTCGCCGTCTGAATACATAATGCCCAGGTATTCCATTGCGAGAACGCTACCGCCCGCTGCCGCCTTCTCCCACCAATGCCGAGCCGTCTCCAAGTCCTGTTGGACGTCAGTTTGGAAGGAAATCATGGAACCCAGCTCGGTCATGGCATCGACATTACCAGCCGCTGCTGCTTGCTCGTAGTACTCCCGCGCCTTCCCATAATTGTGTGGCCCAGTTCTAAACAGCCTTCCTAGGCCTAGCATCGCCTCGCTGCTACCGGCCGCAGCAGCCTTCTCATACCACTTCCGCGCCTGCTCGAAATCTTGGGCCACACCGAGACCGCGCCTGAACATGTCGCCCATTGAGTTCATTGCCTCTATGTTTCCGGCACCCGCAGCTTGAGCGAAAAGCGCTGCGGCTCCAGAGTATCGCTGAGCTTCAAAATCCTGATGCGCCTTGCGTACAACCTCCTCTGGCGAGAGAGCGATCGGCACGCAGTTGCCGACTTCGTAGAGAGCCTTGTTGCTTCCCTGATTATTCAATATGACTGCCTCTTCGTTGTACGCGCGAATGACGGCGCTTATGCGATCACAACGGCTGGGATAATCGGGTTCACGAGTCTCATTCGTGACAAAAGCATTTATGCTATCCACGAGGTCCTGGACCGAGGCGCCAAT
>Ga0126381_100010880_pt1 | contig 10264 bp, 11 predicted proteins | sample PanSoiMetPlot_28_FD_96465 | JGI IMG/M metagenome (GOLD analysis project Ga0126381, IMG submission 96465) | Tropical forest soil microbial communities from Panama - MetaG Plot_28 | ecosystem: Environmental > Terrestrial > Soil > Tropical forest > Bulk soil | place: Panama | collected 2016-02-17 | reverse complement strand
TCTGAGAGAAGGGTATCAAACTGGAAGAAATCGACGCCTTGAAACTTGAATGCCATAGCAGTACATTCTAATCGAGACTTTACAGATTGCTTGTGGAAGCGACACCACCGAGTATCTGAAGTGCCTCTGTCGGCATTTAGTAACTGTTCATCCCGGGCCCCAGGAGGATGACTATGATGCAGCCACTGACGACTCGTCCTGACGAAGGGCTGCGCAAGGGCGCGGTAGAAGACGACACGCTTCAACCGGATAGCAAGCGCAGTTCACACAACTCCCTGACGGGCCAGTTGGGCCATCGCGATCAGGACGAAATGTTAAAGGATCACGATACAGACTATCCTGAACCCGATGCTGAAGCCGAGCACAGCGGAAAATAGCACGACTTACGATCTGAAGACGTTGTGGCGCTACATCAGGCGCTGCATCACTTCGTCCAACACGGCTTTGCCGGGCCTCACGCGCTCATCGCGTAAAGTGCTTAAGGGCTCGTCGACCAGGTTCAACATCTCTGTAAAGTTCGGCTTTGTCGTGTCCAGATAAAAGATACCGGTGAGGACTTCTTCATTGGCGTGCGCAGTCATAAGCGCTGAGACCGCACCGACGCGATCGGTCGGATTGAAGTCCTCGTGGAGCTTGCGCAGGCGCAGATGGCTTCCGTCGTGCATCTTGACGTCGATCGTCGTACCGGGATCGTACTCAACATCGATCTCCTGGAAGTATGGCACGAAGCCAACTTCGGAGATGGCCTCTTCGTGCTCCTGCATATACTTGTAGCTCTTGGTCGAGCCCTCGTGATCATTGAACGTAACGCAGGGCGAGATCACGTCAAGCACCACTGTGCCATTGTGCGCAATGGCCGCCTTCAGCATCGCGAGCAGTTGCTTCTTGTCGCCGGAGAAAGAACGTCCCACGAACGTCGCACCGAGCTGAATTGCAAGAGAGCATATGTCGATTGCCGGCAAATCATTGATAACTCCGGTCTTTAGCTTCGAACCAATGTCGGCAGTCGCTGAGAACTGCCCCTTGGTAAGTCCATATACACCGTTGTCCTCGATGACATAGATGAGGGGTATGTTGCGCCGCATCATGTGGACGAACTGACCCATGCCAATGGAGGCCGTGTCGCCGTCGCCGCTGACTCCGATCGCCTTCATGGTATGGTTGGCGAGCAGCGCACCGGTCGCAACGGAAGGCATACGTCCATGAACGCTATTGAACGAGTGCGATCGGCTCATGAAATACGCCGGACTCTTGGAGGAACAGCCGATACCCGAGAGCTTCATGAGGCGTTCAGGCTGGACACCCATCTCGTAGAAGGCGTCAATGATCCGTTCCGAGATGGCGTTGTGACCACAGCCGGCACAGAGTGTTGTTTTGCCGCCGCGATAGTCGAGTACCTGAAGACCAATCCGGTTGGTTTTGGCGGCTGGTTTAGGTGCTTCCACAGGTGCGGATGAAACTGGAGTCGTTGCCATTTAGATTCCTTCTTGCGTGACTAGGTCATCGGTGACGGAACGCGCATCGATTGGCAGCCCGTTAAAGTGACGGATGCTACGCAACTTCACAACATCCTCTGCCCGCAGATCAAGCTTCAGCAGACTCAGCATCTGCGCGTCGCGGTTTTGCTCGATCACATACACCCGGTCGTGCGACGCCACGAATTCATGTACCTCGCTGGAGAACGGATACGCACGCAGCCGGAGATAATCTGTGTCGATCCCGTATTCTCTGCTCAGTTGATCGCGACTTTCGCGCGTCGCAAAATCAGATGTGCCAAATGCAATTAAACCGATCTTTGCCTTGCCGGTCTGGATAACTTCCGGCCGTGGAACGAGTGAGCGCGCGGTCTCAAACTTCTTGGCCAGCCGCTCCATATTGTTGAAATAGTCGTCCGGCCGTTCGGTGTACTGGGCCTTCTCATTGTGTCCCGAACCCCGTGTAAAATAGGCAGCGAGGGGATGATCCGTGCCGGGAAGTGTCCGGTAGCCGACGCCATCACCATCCACATCCTTATATCGGGCGAATCCGCCGAGTTTCGTCAGCTCTGCGGCAGTCAGCACTTTGCCGCGATTCAGCGGCTTGTCGGGGTAGCCAAATGGCTCGGACATCCAATTGTTCATGCCAAGATCGAGGTCGGACATGACAAAGACCGGGGTCTGAAGCTGCTCAGTTAAGTCGAACGCCGCCTGCGCCATCTCATAGCATTCCCGGACGTTGCCTGGAATCAACATGATGTGCTTGGTATCGCCATGCGAAAGAAACGCGACCGAAAGCAAATCGCCCTGCTGGTTGCGAGTGGGCAAGCCGGTTGACGGACCTGTCCGCTGCACGTCGAAGATCACTCCAGGCAGCTCAGCGTAGTAGCCAAGTCCTGCGAACTCGGCCATGAGGGAGATTCCCGGCCCGGAGGTCGCGGTCATCGCACGTGCGCCTGCCCAGCCTGCTCCCAGCACTGCTCCAATTGCTGCTAACTCGTCTTCTGCCTGAACGATGGCGAAGGTCGCCTTACCGCTCTCTTCAACACGATAGCGCTTTGCCAGATCGATGAAATTCTCAACTAGTGAAGACGACGGCGTGATTGGATACCACATCGCTACCGTACAGCCTGCAAAGATACAGCCGAGCGCGGCCGCGGTATTTCCATCGATGATGATCTTGCCGGCCGTGGCGTTCATCGCTTCGAGTACGAAAGGATCGTGCTTGCTGAAGTTCGCTGAAGCGTACTCGTAGCCCGCTTGTACGGCTGCCCAGTTGAGGTCAGCAGCCTTCACTTTCTTGGCAAACTGCTTCCTCAGCGCGGCTTCAACCGCCGACATATCTATCTTCAGAAGGTGGGCGGCAACACCAACGTAAACCATGTTTTTCACGAGCTTGCGCAACTTCGCCTCAGGGCACACCGCCGCCGTCAGCTTGTCGAATGGTACCGGGTAGCACGCCACATCATCACGGAACTGACGCAGGTCTGCGGACTCCTCATAGATTGCCGCAGCCCCGGGGGGCAACGAAAGCATGTCCTCCTTCCAAGTCTCCGGGTTCATCGCTATGAGGATGTCGATTTCTTTCTTTCGAGCGATGTAGCCGTCCTTACTGGCGCGGATGGTGTACCAAGTCGGAAGGCCCGCGATGTTGGAAGGAAAGAGGTTCTTGCCACTAACCGGAATACCCATCCGGAAGATCGACCGAAGCAGAACCGAGTTTGCTGACTGTGATCCCGACCCATTCACCGTCGCGATCTGAATGCTGAAGTCGTTGACGACGTTTCCTTGCGGAGACTGCCGCTGCGTGTCTGGCTTACTCTGTGTGCCACCTTCGGCCAGCGCGACGTTTTCTGTCGCCATGTGTTCTTCTCCCTCCTGGGCTGAAACTTGGGAGTTTCGCGGACAAGCCACAATACCATATTCATTCTAACGCCCGGTCGAACTGTCAGCCACGAGCCACCCGGACTCACGAAGGTATCTAGTTCTTTTGACGTAACATCGTTTCCTTGTGTTTCTATGCAACCGTGGACGAATTGTTTTTGACGTGCTGCGGTTCAGTTGGTAACGTGGTCTGTCGTAAATGCTGGCGAGGAATTGAGCTGACGCAACTCTTCGAATTGTTACTTTGGCTGATAAGATTCGCCATCTCAGGTGTTTATGAATCCTCCGGCTTTCGGCCCGTACTTACCTATTATTGTTCTTGCGATTGCGGCCGCGGGTTTTGCCGTCGCTCCGCTTCTTTTGGCCTGGATGTGGTCAAAGAAGTTCTCTCCTCGCAAACCGGGGCCCTCAAAGAACGCAGCGTATGAGTGCGGATTGGAGACGAAAGATGAGGCATTGATCCAATTCAGGCCGGAGTACTACTTGTACGGGATCATCTTTCTCATCTTCGATGTGGAAGCAATCTTTCTACTACCGTTCGCCGTTGCGTTTACCGGTTTAACAATAGGAGCGTCTATTGCCATGATGGTCTTTTTGCTGTTGCTGGCCGAAGGGCTAGTGTGGGCGTGGCAAAAGGGCGTGTTGACCTGGGTATGACGGTCAGACGGAACGAGATGCACCACCAAGCGCGTCATATAGTCAGCGGAGAAAGCGGAATGGTTGCGCGATGGACCAGAAGCTAAAGATCGAGTTGAGCAAGCAAGGGATCGTTACGACGACTCTTGAGGAACTCTATAACTGGGGTCGGAAGAACTCTGTGTGGCCAATGACCTTTGGCCTGGCCTGCTGCGCGATCGAAATGATTGCAACATCAATGGCACGATACGACCTTGCGCGTTTCGGAGCGGAGGTCTTCAGGCCATCGCCCCGGCAAGCGGACCTGATGATCGTCTCCGGGACGGTGACGAAGAAGATGGCTCCCCAGGTTGTGCGTCTCTATAACCAGATGGCGGAGCCGAAGTACGTGATTGCGATGGGGGCCTGCGCGATTTCGGGAGGGCCATTCAAACAGGGATACAACGTGTTGAAAGGTATTGATCGCTACATTCCCGTAGACGTGCATATTCCTGGCTGCCCCCCACGCCCCGAGGCACTCATCGACGCGTTTATGACGTTGCAGAAGAAAATTGATGAGCAAGCATTAACGGGTACCGGCAGACCGCGGCATCTGGTTGCCGATGCGCCCAGCGAGTTCGTTGTGCCGCGATTCGGAGCGCACGATCTCGAGCCTCCGAAGAACCCTGATGTGTTTCACATTCTGAATAACGATGAGCCGTGCTCAGCAGGTGAGGTTGATGCTCGAAGAGATTAAAGTCAGGATCGAATCTGCCGTTCCAGGCTGCCAACTCGAGATCATCCCCAACGGCAGCCCCTCAGGACAGCATTCGCTGTTACTCGATCCTCCGCATGCATTGGAGGTAGCGAAGTTTCTGAGGGATGATCCGGAATTGCGACTTGACTACTGCTCCAATGTCACCGGCGTCGACTGGCTCGACACTGAACAATCTCCTGGACATCTCGAAGCCGTTTATCACTTGTATTCAATGGAAAAGAAGCACGGCCCCATTGTCCTCCGAATGCGCACAGAAAACCGCAGCGACAAAGTTCATCTGCCGTCTGTGACACCAATATGGCGGAGCGCGGAGTTCCAGGAGCGCGAGATCTTTGACCTCTACGGAATCATCTTCGACGGTCATCCTGACCTGCGCCGAATAATGATGTGGGACGAATTCGAAGACCATCCCATGCGCAAAGACTACGTCGAGCCAGACGACTACGAATACGAGCCAACCCCGCACGACCATGTTCTGACAAGAGCGAAGGAGCACGTAGAGCGAAACCCTCAATAAGCATGACAAGTAGACTCACAACCCCGGTATATGAAGAGATGCCCGAGGATATTTCTGATCGCATCGATCAGGGCGAACTGCTCGAAATCGCATTAGGACCGCATCATCCATCGACACACGGCGTCTTCCGCATGGACGTAGTGCTCGATGGTGAACGTGTGGTGAAGCTCAAGCCAGTTTTCGGCTATCTGCATCGCAACCACGAAAAGATTGCCGAATCCGCGAGCTACCTCGCGTCGATGCCATACACCGATCGGCTCGACTATATTTGCTCTCTGTCTAATAACTGGGCTTACGCGTTAGCCGTCGAAAAACTTGCTGGCTTGCAAGTGCCGGAACGCGCCGAATACATCCGCGTGATCACCGCGGAGCTGACGCGTTTGGTAAACCATTCCGCCACCATTGGGTTTCTCACACAAGAGATGGGCGCGAGCGGAACACCGCTGATGTACGCCTTTCGCGAGCGCGAGAAGATTCTCGACCTCTTCGAATCGCTGACCGGATCGCGAATGATGTGCAACTACATGCGTTTTGGCGGCTGTCGCGTGGAATTGCCCTCCGGGTGGCTTGAACAAACGAAGAAGATTGTTGAAGAGTTTCCACGTTTCCTGGATGAATACGAGCGACTGTTGACTGGAAACGAGATTTTCATGGCGCGCTCGCAGGGAGTGGGCGTGCTGAAGAAGAATCTCGCAATCAATGCCGGTATCACCGGACCAATGCTTCGCGCCTCGGGCGTCAATTACGACATCCGCAAAGTAGATAAATACGGCATCTACGACCGATTCGACTTCAAGATTCCACTGGGTGAGCACGGCGACGTCTACGATCGCTACATGATCCGAATGTTGGAGATGCGCGAGTCACTGAAAATCTTGAATCAGGCGCTCCGCGATATTCCGGCCGGCCCGATCATGGACCCGAAGGCGAAAATCAGAGGATTCCGGCCAAAACCCGGAGAGTCATATGGTCGAATTGAATCACCAAAGGGGGAACTGGGTTTCTTCCTGATCAGCGACGGGTCACCAAATCCGTATCGCTACCGTGTGCGTCCACCAAGTTTGATCAATCTGACTGTGCTCGAAGACATGTGCCGCGGTTACAGTGTGCCGGATACGATCGTGATCTTTGGAACAGTAGATATCGTGTTGGGCGAGGTGGACCGTTGAAGCAATCGATGATGACGCAGATGGGTTGCGCGAAGGAGATGGGCCATGCTGGGTGAAGGAATTCTGAAAGGTTTAGCGGAGACGGCCAGGAACTTCCTTGGCAGTTACGTCAGCAAAGACCGCCTGACCACCGTTCAGTTTCCAGAAGAGCGCCTTCCGCAGGCCGAAGCGGCGCGCAACTTTCCGTTCCTCGTTTACGACGGGAGTGACTGGCAAGCCGGACTGCGCTGCGTAGCATGCCAGATCTGCGAAAAAGAATGCCCGCCCAAGTGCATCTTCATCGAAAAGAGTAAAGACAAGAAGCCGGACTACATGGGCAAGCCGCAGTTCTACCCCGCAGTCTTCAACATCGATGTGTCCGTTTGCATGAGTTGCCAGATCTGCGTTGAGGTATGTCCGTTCGATGCCATCGAGATGGACAACGCATTTGAACTGAGCACCTGTGACCGCTTTGGCGGACTGCTGTGGCCCAAGTCGCAACTCGCTAAATCGAACGACTACTTCCACCAAATTCATCCCACTGCGGCCTCTGAAGTAGACGAACGGCTCGCGGAGGCTAAGACTAAGGCAGACGCTAAAACCAAGCCGCTCGCCGGAGCAGCCTCTTCAACATCTCCTCAACCTGAATCCGCCTCGACGACCTGATCGCCATGACCGAATTGCTGGATCAAATCTTCGTCATAGTGAAGCACTGGCTTGTAGCCCATTCCCCGTTTTGGTTGCAGTCGTCTATTTCGGCTGCCCTCTCAGCCGCGGCGATTCTCGTGGTGTTTGCATCCTTGTTTGCGTTGACGACTATCCTCGAGCGCAAAGGGCTGGGGCGCTTCCAGAACCGCTATGGCCCAAATCGAGTAGGGCCTTTCGGTCTGCTTCAGCCTGTGGCCGACGGTCTGAAGTCGTTAACTAAGGAAGATATCGTTCCGCATTCCGCCGATGCTGCACTACACCTTCTGGCCCCAATCATCCTCGTAACCGCTGCTTTTCTGGGCTATGCTGTTCTGCCGGTCGGGCGCAATATGGTCGCGATCGACCTGGACGCCGGCGTTCTATATTTCTTCGCTGCCGGTTCAGTAATCGAACTCACAGTCTTCATGGCTGGCTGGTCAAGCCGTAACAAGTACTCGCTACTGGGAGCGATGCGCGCTATTGCACAGATGATCAGCTATGAGGTTCCGCTGATCCTTTCCTCGATTACGGTCATCATGGCGACTGGTTCCCTCTCGAGCGTCGCCATCGCGGAGAGACAAGCAGGCTACACAGGAATTTGGCCACACTGGTTTGTGTTCACACCATGGGGATTCGCGGGTTTCGTACTTTTTATGATCGCGGCTATCGCCGAATCCAACCGTTCTCCCTTCGACCTGCCCGAGGGAGAATCGGAAATCATTGCCGGCTATTACATTGAATATTCCGGATTCAAGTTCGCTTTGTTCTTTCTCGGCGAATATATCGGCATGTTTGCCATCAGCGGATTAGCCATCACGCTCTTCCTTGGCGGATGGTCGGCTCCATTCTCGTTCCTATCTTGGGTCCCATCGTACTTCTGGTTTTTCGGGAAGCTTCTTTCGCTCATTGCCGTCCTTATCTGGGTGCGGAGCACCCTTCCGCGTCTTCGGATGGATCAACTCATGAACTTCGCCTGGAAATTCATGCTACCGATGGCGATGATCAATCTCGTCACGGCCGCAGTCTGGCATTTCATGCAGTCCGGGTCGTTGCGATGGCTCGTTTGCGCTGTGTTGGTCGCTGCTCCCTACACACTACTTGGCAGAGGGTTGATGCAGTCAAAGAAACTGGAAAAGCGAGTATATCGGTTCGCCGATTAGTCGGGCGGGCATTGCATCTCATGATGCTCTTCTAGTGGAGAGGTGCATTTGTTGCTGGAACGCGATCAAATGACAATACAATGCCAACTAATTGGCGCAACACAAATGTGACACCGCCAAAATGGAGCCGTGTCTAGAGAAGTGACAATGCAATTTGCCATTCTCGCTGTACTGACGATCGCTGGAGCGGTCGCGGCATTGAGTTTGCGCAATCTCGTTCATTGCGCTCTGGCCTTGACGCTGTCGTTTATCGGATTGGCAGGACTCTATCTTCAGCTTGGTGCGCAATTCGTTGGATTCGCTCAAATACTGGTCTATGTCGGCGCAGTAGCAATTCTCATCGTCTTCGCCATACTGCTTACCCGCGGCGCCGAATCGATCTCACAGCCACTCTTTCCTCCCACCTGGGTACGGAGCAGTATTGTCGCGGCAATTGTGTTCGGAGTTCTGACCTGGGCGATTCTCTCGAGCGTGGAATTTCGACATGCTTTGTCCCCTGAGCCTGAGGCAACCGTCAAGCAAATCGGCGATGCCCTGATGTCACGATTCGCATTGCCGCTTGAAGTAATTGCTCTGCTGCTGACTGCCGCGCTCATCGGCGCAGTGACGATTGCCATCCGTGAGAGGAGAGAGGCGAAATGACTACTTTGGCGAATTACCTTCTCGTCTCTGCGCTTCTCTTTTCCATTGGCCTTGCGGGTGCTCTTACGCGCCGCAACGCCATTCTGGTTCTTGTTGGTATCGAACTGATGCTAAATGCAGCGAATCTGAACTTCATCGCCTTCTGGCGTTATGGCCCAAACCCAGAGGCGCTAACCGGCGTTATGTTCGCCATCTTCTCAATCGGCGTCGCGGCGGCTGAAGCGGCGGTTGGATTGGCGCTTATCATCACGGTTTATCGTCACTACAAAACTACCGATCTTGATCAGATAGATTCGATGAGGGGATAGACCACGAATGTCTTGGATTGTCCAAAACCTGTGGCTGATTCCCTCGATCCCGGTTGTGGCGGCAGGCCTTAACGCAGTTAGTCCGCAAAAGTACCGCAAGTTTGCGGCTTCCATTGCCATCGGCTCGATCTCTTTATCATTGCTTCTCTCTCTCTGTGCCTTTGCACATGTGATTCGACTCATGAATCAAGGGGAGGAAACGAGACAGGTCCTCAACTTTGCATGGTTTCAGATTGGCAGCGACTGGCTCAAGCTTGGCTGGGTACTCGACCCGCTGACAGCAGTGATGCTGGTGATGGTCTCTTTCGTCGGCCTGTTGATCTTTATCTACAGCGTTGGCTATATGGCCCACGACGAAAATTTCACACGCTTCTTTTGCTTCCTCTCGCTATTCGCTGGAGCGATGCTAGGCGTTGTTATCGCAAACAGCCTACTACTGCTCTTTATGTGCTGGGAGATCGTCGGCCTCACCTCATATCTGCTCATTGGCTTCTGGTATCACAAGCCGAGCGCTGCGGCCGCGGCAAAAAAGGCATTCATTACAACAAGAATCGGCGATCTGGCGTTCTTGCTCGGCATGGTTTGGTTGTATTCGCAGGCCGGTACTTTGCTCTTCTATGACAATGGCGCAGGCTGCCTGGAACGGTCTGCACTCGCGGGACTCATGGGGCAAATGACGAGCATCGGCATAGCCGCTTCCACCGGAATCGCACTGCTCATCTTCTGCGGTGCGATCGGAAAATCGGGTCAGGTTCCGCTGCATGTCTGGTTGCCCGATGCAATGGAAGGCCCAACGCCTGTTAGCGCTCTTATTCACGCTGCAACAATGGTCGCCGCTGGCGTATTTCTTGTTGCGCGAGTCTACCCGTTGATGAGTGCTCATAGCGGATTGGATCTGCCGTTCGCTTCAACAACCGCACTGAAAGCGGTCACGTGGGTTGGCGCCATCACTGCTGTCTTCGCCGCGAGCATTGCGATCGCGCAGGATGACATCAAGCGAATCCTCGCCTACTCTACTGTCTCGCAGCTTGGCTACATGATGATCGGCCT
>Ga0126381_100010879_pt1 | contig 10265 bp, 7 predicted proteins | sample PanSoiMetPlot_28_FD_96465 | JGI IMG/M metagenome (GOLD analysis project Ga0126381, IMG submission 96465) | Tropical forest soil microbial communities from Panama - MetaG Plot_28 | ecosystem: Environmental > Terrestrial > Soil > Tropical forest > Bulk soil | place: Panama | collected 2016-02-17 | reverse complement strand
GGCGGCGGCAAGCGCCGCGAAAAGCGCGATGGCGGCAAGTTTCATGATCGATCAAGATAGCACGCCCGCACCACTGGAGGCCGATCTGCAAGGGAGCGGTCGGCGCCTTGCGGCATGAGGCCGCCCACGTGGAAACGGAAGCCGTCAAGATGGCCGCTGCTCAGCAGTCCGAGGGCGGAGCTCCGGCTGTGAATCGACGGTTGTTAGTCGGCCATAGCCGAGTGCGGCGTGGGCAGCGCCTCGCATGTCCGCGATGAGGCCCGTCTGTGCAAGCGGAGCGATTCCGAGATTATCGAGTGTTTGAGTGGTAGGACTTGTCGCGCTATTTTCCGAGCGCTGCATCCAGCACTGCGCCATCGAATGACTCCGGTTTGCACACATCGCAGTTCAGCATGTAAACCAAGGCTGCACGGCGTTCCGGGAACAGCACCAGCCGCGTCATGAAACCATCGTCTCCACCATTGTGTATCACGGCTTTTTGACCGTGAAGGTCGGCGAGGAACCAACTGATTCCGACGCCCACGGCCTCGGTCCTCTTTGCATACTGCTTCCACATCACGTCGTAAGTGGAATCCTTAAGGATTCGATGGCCATCGAGTTCGCCGCGGTTGAGGTTCGCCATCGCCCATCGCGCCATATCGTCAACGTTCGAGTGGAGGTTGCCGCTTGGCGTGTGAGCACGGTTGTACGGATAATGCTTTACCACTTTCATGCTCCCCAATGTGCCTTTGGTGTGGCCGGCCGCGAGTCTGCCGGCGTCAGCCTTGCGGAGCAGCAATGTGCTGGAGGACATCGCCAGCGGTTGCAAGATGTGAACATCGATATAATCCTCGACGGTCTGTCCTGACACCTTCGCCACCAGGTCGCCAAGCACGTCGTACGCGATGTTGCTATACGCGAACTTCGTTCCCGGATCCCACAGTAGTTTCCGATTCGAGAGGCTGCGGACGTAGCGTTCCAGCGCGTTCTCGTCATACTGCGGCCTGTTCCATCCATAGTCGTTCACGTCCGGCATGCCCGAACTGTGCGTCAGCATCTGACGGACAGTGATCGACGCCGCGCGCGCATCGCGCAATTGAAAGTACGGCACGTATTTCCTGACAGGTGCGTCAAGATCGACCTTACCCTGCTCCCACAGTTGCATGACGGAGGTGGCCACAAATGGCTTTGTGATGGATGCCATATGGAACAGCGTCTGTGGCGTTACAGGCCGGTCGCTTCTGCCAATCTCCATCACGCCGAAGCCGCGGGCGTAAACGAGCTTACCGTCTTGGACGATTCCGATGGCGAGGCCAGGAATGTGCTGCTCCTCGACGGCGCTGTTCAACAGTGGATCGAGCCGCTCGGCAAGAGACTGAGCGTGGGCGCCGCTCACGACCAACGACATAACGAGAACGGCGGAGCGGTGCATTGAACGTCGAGGCTGTCTCTATGCGGGCACGGGCTGCGGGGCGGGTTGCTTGTGCTTACACTCCGGGTTCGGGCATTGCCAGACCGGACCGGCCTTCAACCACTTTTCGACCATGTAGGGGCTGCTGCATTCGGGGCACTTTTCGGCGATGGGCTTGCCCCATGCCACGAAGTTGCAGTCAGGCCAGCGATTGCAGCCGTAGAACGTCTTGCCGCGCTTGGAGCGGCGCTCGACGACTTCGCCTTCGGAACACTCCGGGCATTTCACCCCGATGGTCTTCTGCTTGACGTACTTGCAGGTGGGGTAGTTGCTGCACGCCGTGAACTCGCCGTAGCGGCCGGTCTTCAGCACCAGGTTGTTGCCGCACTGCGGGCACTTTTCATCGAGCGGCTGGTCGGGCTTCTTCTGCGGGCCGCCGAGCGGTTTGGTGGTCTTGCAGTCGGGATATCCGGTGCAAGCGTAGAAGGTGCCGAAGCGGCCCTTCTTGAGCACCATCGGCCGGCCGCAGTTCTCGCAGTACTCCTCGTCGCCCTGTTCAGTGAGATCGACCTTATCGACGTCCGGCAGATCGACCGTGAGCTCGCGCGTGTACGTGCACTCCGGGTATCCGGTGCACGCGATGAAGCTGCCGTGGCGGCCCCACTTGATCACCAGGGGCTTGCCGCACTTTTCGCACTTCAAGTCGGTGGGCTTCTCCATCCGCTTGATGTCGGTCATGTGCTCTTCGGCGTGCTTCAGGTCGCGGTCGAAGCGCTCGTAGAACTCACCCATGGCGGCGCGCCAGTCGCGCTTGCCCTCTTCGATGTCGTCGAGCTCCTCTTCCATGCGCGCCGTGTACTTGACTTCGAAGATGTCGTCGAAGCTCTCAATCAGCAGGTCGGTGACGACCATTCCCAGCTCGGTGGGGATGAATCGGCCGCCTTCCTTCGTCACGTATTCGCGCTCCTGAATGGTGGAGAGGATCGAAGCGTATGTGGACGGCCGGCCGACGCCATCCGCTTCCAGGCGCTTCACCAGCGTGGCTTCGTTGTAGCGCGGCGGCGGCTCGGTGAAGTGCTGCTCGGGACGTAGCTGCTTCAGGCGGAGATGTTCGCCTTCCGTCACAGCCGGCAGGCGATGCTTCATCTCCTCGTCTTCCTCGTCGGATTGGTCCTTGCCCTCCTGGTAGACCTTGAGGAAGCCTTCGAATTTCAGCACGGAACCGGTGGCGCGGAAGAGGTAGTCGAGACCGTTCCTGCCCTTGGCCGCGACGTCGATGGTGGTCTGGTCGTAGAGCGCCGGCATCATCTGAGACGCGACGAAGCGGTTCCAGATAAGCCGGTACAACTTCATCTCGTCTTCCTGGAGGTACTTTTCGACTTCCTCCGGGGTGTAGGCCATCGAAGTCGGACGGATGGCTTCGTGCGCGTCCTGCGCGTCCTTCTTGGACCGATAAACGTTCGGCGACTCGGGCAGGAACTCCTTGCCGTAACGGCCGCCGATAAAGTCACGGACGTCGCGGATGGCATCGTCGGAGATGCGGGTAGAGTCGGTGCGCATGTAGGTGATGAGACCTACCGATTCCTTACCTACCTCCACACCCTCATACAAGCGCTGTGCGAGCATCATGGTGCGCTTCACGCTGAAACGCAGCTTGCGCGAGGCCTCCTGCTGCAGCGTGGACGTGATGAACGGCGCCACGGGGTTGCGCTTCTTCTCGCGGGTCCCGACCGAGCGCACGATGTAGTCGGCGCTTTCGAGCTGCGCCAGCACGTCGTCGGAAGCCTGCTGGCTGCCGATCTCTGCCGCCTGGTCGTTGATCTTGATGAGCCTGGCGGCGAGCTGCGGCGGCTTCTTCGCGAGGAGGTCCGCGTCAAGAGTCCAGTATTCCCTGGGGACGAAGGCGCGGATTTCGCGCTCGCGGTCGACGATCAGGCGGAGCGCCACCGTCTGCACGCGGCCGGCGGAAAGTCCGCGGCGGACCTTGTCCCAAAGCAGCGGCGAAATCTTATAACCCACGAGCCGGTCGAGCACACGCCGCGCCTGCTGAGCGTCGACCAGATTGATGTTCACCTGCCCGGGATCTTCGAAGGCTTTCTGGATCGCCTTTTTGGTGATCTCGTTGAACATGACCCGGTAGATGCGCGGGTGGCCGTCGTTTTTGGCGGCGCGCTTGTCGGCGAGCTCTTCCTGCAGGTGATAACAGATGGCTTCGCCCTCGCGATCAGGGTCGGCCGCGAGGTAGATGTTGTCGACCTTTTTTGCGGCCTGCTTGAGCTCCGTGATGAGCTTCTTTTTGCCTTCGATGACTTCGTAGCGGGGCTCAAACCCGTGCTCGACATCGACCGCGAGATCGCGCTTGGGGAGATCCTTAATATGACCGAGGGAAGCTTTGACCACGTACTGCTTGCCCAGGTATTTGTTGATCGTCTTCGCCTTAGCCGGCGACTCCACGATTACCAGAGCTTTTGCCATATGAAAAATTCAGAGACGGTGCCCACACCGAGATGGTTGTAAAGATGATGATGATTTCCCAGTTGACGTTACCACACTTTAACAAAGTTCTTGCCCGGAAGTTGCTTTATCAGACCCAACATCTCCAATTCGAACAGCGCGGCGATGAGCTCTGAGACAGAGATATCTTCAATTTTTTCAAGTAGATCGTCCAAGTGTGTGGCTGCATCCACTTGCAGCGCCTCAAGCGCCCGCCGAGCCGCGGGGCCCGCCTGAGCGCCGGGGTGGCCATTTAACAACGATGCTTGCTCACCCCCTAAAGTTGCATTGGAAGTTGCGCCGGCCTCGGCGAGGATCTTTTCCCGCCCTCTCTCAATTAGATGCCGGCGGGATTCGGGAGGTAGCTCCGCGACCACGTCGTTCCAATCCTGCACGAGCCGGGCTCCCTGCTTTATCAATAAGTTAGGGCACCAGCTCAGCTTCGACGTGATGTTGCCGGGGACAGCGAAGACCTCCCGGCCTTGGTCCATGGCCAGGCGAGCGGTAATGGCCGATCCGCTGTACTGCGCGCCTTCGACGATGAGGACGCCGAGACTCATTCCGCTGATAATCCGGTTGCGAATGGGGAAGTTCTGAGGAAACGCCGTCGCACCCATGGGGAACTCGGAGAGAATCAGTCCCTTAGCGGCGATTTCGCTCATCAGCTTGCGATTTTCCGAGGGATAAACCACATCCACGCCAGAGCCGAGAACGGCCACCGTGTTCCCGCCCGCGGACAGAGTGCCGCGATGGGAGGCCGTATCTATACCGCGGGCCATCCCGCTGACGATGGCGAGCCCGGCATGCGAGAGGTCACCCGAGAGCCGCTCGGCCACGTTGATTCCATAAGGCGTAGGGCGGCGCGTGCCTACCACGCCGAGCATAAGTTCCTGCAACAGTTCGAGGCGTCCACGAGCGTAGAGCAGGATGGGTGGATCGAAAATTTCGCGCAGCGGCGCGGGGTAGCGCGGATCGCCGATTGTGACGGCCACGACACCGGCTTCGGCCATCTTCTGCTGCTGCGCGGCGGCTTCTTCGAAAGTGCAGCCGCTGGCGACCGATTGAGCGATCGCGCCGCTCACGCCCGCGGCTTCCAATTCTGTGCGAGACGCGCGAAAGATGGCCTGCGGTGTGCGGAAACGGTCGAGTAGCTTGACGGCAGTGCGGGTGCCGAGTCCGGGAACAAGCTTCAAAGCCAGCCAGTAAAGCTCCTCATCCCGGCTAAGGACGGGTTCTTGCATTCGAGGGAGGTTCGAACGCAAACCATAGCAGCCGTACAGGGGAAGATGCAAGTCGCCCCGCGCAGTACATCTCATCTGTAATCCCATAAGTACTACAGCCGTGGATAACGATGCGGCTGAGTTACCCCAGCCGACGCTGATTGGGATTCAGAAAAATCGATGCGAAATTATTGTATTGAAAAATTAAAACTTATGATATCTTCATCTCACCTCCCCTAGAAGTTGAGTAAGTTTTGAGTCGCAGGCATTTGCACGCGAAGCGGAGTTGCCGCGCCAATCAAACCGAGAGTCGCCGTTGGCGCGATATGAACATACGGCCTGCCGGCGACGCCGAGGCAGTGTTGTGGTACTGCCGCCTCTGTGGAGCATCGGGTGTCCTGATTACCGCACCCGATGCACCGGCGGAGATGGTGGCGCATGGCATTCTGCAGGCGCACAACCTGGCCGCCCAAGCCTGCACCACCGACGTGCGCAGCATTCGGCTGGTGCATCCGAATGGATGGGCCGAATCCGTGGACAAGCTGTGTGAGAGAGTCGAAGCGGACTCCGATGCGGATGGGCAGGCTCTCACGACTCCTTCGACAGGCTCCCCGGATTATGTGAATTGATCGGACTCCGCCGCTTCACGGCGTATGCGAGAATGTCCGATTATGCGAATTCAGTATCTGTTTGCAACATTCGCGCTGTGCATCGGAATTGGCCTGGCGCAGCGAGGACCGGCCGCACAAACTCTGCCCGCTGTAGCGGCCGAACCCACTCCCATTCCGCCCGAGACCAACTCGGTGACTGAACACGATCTGGCGCTGGACGGGAAGACGCTCCACTATGTCGCGACCGCGGGCACGCTGCTGATCAACGACGAAGAGGATAAGCCGTACTGCAGCGTTTTCTACGTGGGTTACACGCTGTCCGGCGTCACCGATCCGCGCACACGGCCGGTGACGTTCTTATATAACGGCGGGCCCGGCTCGGCGAGCGTGCCGCTCCACATGGCTTCGGTAGGTCCTATGCGCCTGGTGACGGCAAGTCCGGAAGCCACTGCGCCCGCACCCTATCAACTCATTCCCAACCAGTACAGCCTGTTGGATAAGAGCGACCTTGTGTTTGTCGATGCACCGGGAACAGGATTCTCGCGACCAGTGGGAAAAGCGACCATCCGCAACTTCGCCGGCGCGGATCAGGACGTCCAAGCCTTCCTGAAGTTCATCGTGCGCTATATCAGCGTGAACCACCGCTGGAATTCGCCCAAGTTCCTGTTCGGCGAATCTTACGGCACGACTCGGTCCGCGGCTCTGGTGGATGCGCTGGAGAACGACGGCGTCGGAATGAACGGCGTGGTGCTGATGTCGACCATCCTGAATTACTTCACGCGCGCGCCGGGCAGCGACTCGGAGTACATCGGCTATCTGCCCACCTATGCCGCCATCGCCGACCATTTCGAGAAGGTGCAGCACAAAGGCAAGGACCTGACGGCATTCCTGAACGAGGCGCGCGCGTTCGCCCGCGGTCCATACGCGGAAGCGCTGGCGCAGGGCCACAATCTGCCGCAGGCGCAGGTGGATGCGGTAGCGGCCAAGGTCGCGGGCTATACCGGGCTGAGCGCGCAGTTTATCAAGGAAGCCAATCTGCGCGTCAGTCCGACGCGTTTCCGCAAAGAGCTGCTGCGCGACCAGCGCCAGATTCTGGGCCGCTACGATGCGCGCTTCGAAGGCACGGATACCGATGCTGCCGGCGAGAATCCTGGCTATGATCCCTCCGGCACGGGCGTCAGCCCGGCGTTCGTTTCGGCATTTCACGATTATCTGGAACGCGAGCTGAAGTACACCTCGAAAGAGACCTACTATCCGCACGGTCCGAGTGTGAATCAACTCTGGGATCACACGCACCGGCCGCCTGGGGGCGGTGGAGGAGGAGGATTTGGCGCGGCGCCTCCGATGCGCGACATCTACGTCGCGGGCGACCTTGCCGATGCGATGCGCAAGAATCCGAACCTGAAGGTGTTTTCGGTGAATGGCTTGTTCGACCTGGCGACGCCCTTCTTCATTACGGAATTCGATCTATCGCACATGGAGCTGGAACCGAAGCTACGGCAGAACATCGAATTTGCTTACTATCCTTCCGGCCACATGATCTACTTGAACGTGGATGCGCTCAAGCAACTGAAGATGGACTTGGCGAAGTTCTACGCGAGTGCGGCGCCGGCGGGGCGGTAGGACGACTGAGGCGAGGCGGCGCGCAACATTCATCCGTCAGACGAAGAGCTGGCCCACTATCTTATAATCAATACGTGCGATCGATCTGGGCTGCTGCCCTGGTTTTATGCCTCGCCGCCTGCAATCGCGGCAATACCAATAAAGAAGCGGTGCGCCAGGGCGTTATCGACTTTGTCGCCGGGCGCGGCTTGAATGTCCAGGGAATGAATGTCGAGGTCAAATCCGTACAGTTCAACGGGCCACGCGCGGATGCCACGGTGGAGTTCACACCCAAGAGCGGGCCTTCGGGCAGCGGAATGGCGATGCAGTATCAGTTGGAGCAGCAGGGCAGCAAGTGGGTGGTGACGGGCCGGAAAGATGCGGCCGGGCACGGCGCCGGCGCTATGCCGCCAAACTCGGCGCCGGCCGAAAATCCGCACGGCTCAATGGGAGCACCACCACCAACCGGAGGCTCGGCAATGCCGGCGCCTCAGGATCTGCCGCCGGTTAAAAAGAAATGAAGACAGTCGCCATACTCGGAGGGGGCCCGGCGGGAGCCTTCGCCGCCGAACAACTTGCCTCCGCCGGCCTGGCGGTGCTGCTGTTCGACGAGAAGCTCGCGTGGGAGAAGCCCTGTGGCGGCGGCCTGACGTATAAAGCCTACAGCCAGTATCCGTTTCTGGTGGAGAACTCCACCCGGAAACGGTTCGTCACGGAAACCGTGCTGAGCGCGCCCCGCGGCGGAGAGGCCAGCCTGAAGATGACCGATCCACTGGTCATCTATTCCCGCTTCGACCTGAATCGTATGCTGCTGGAACGGGCGGAGCATGCCGGCGCGTCGATCGAGAAGGCTCGCGTATTCGAGATGTCGCGATGCGGTTCGCGGTGGCGGCTGCGCACGTCCGGGGGAATCGCCGAAGCGGATTTCTGTATTGTGGCCACGGGCGCACGAAATCCGCTGCGCGATGTCGGAACGCAGCTCGGAGCGCAGGACACGATGTCGGCGCTTGGCTACTATGTGCCAGGCGACCAGGAGCGCATCGACATTCAGTTCCTACCGAGACTTCAGGGCTACATCTGGATCTTTCCGCGATGCGGCCATCTCTCGGTCGGCATCTGCGGCAAGAACGAGCCCGCCAGCTCGCTGCGCCTTCGCCTGGAACGCTACATGACGGAGCGCGGAATCTCATGGAAGGGCGCGTCGTTCTATTCGCACCTGCTGCCGTCGCTCGACGCCGCGTCCTGGCGAAAAAACCGCGTTGCGGGCGACGGGTGGATGGCGGTGGGGGACGCTGCAGGGCTGGTGGACCCGATCACCGGCGAGGGCCTTTACTACGCGATCCGCTCGGCCGATCTCGCAGCGCGCGCGCTGCTGTCGGAAGTGGGCGATTTGGCCGACAGGGTGACGCACTACCGCAAGCTGCTGCGGCACGATTTCGCTGCCGACCTGGAGTTCGGATCGCGGCTCGCCAAGCGCATCTTTCTCGGACGCTTCCTGCTGGGGACGGTCCCGCAGCGCATGGTGGAATTTACGCGGCGCAGCCCGCGGTTCTCCGCCATCATGCAAGACCTGTTCGCGGGGCGGCAGCCGTACTTCGGGCTCAAGCGCCGGCTGCTACAGAATCTGCATGGCAGCCTATACGAGATCGGCATGAACCTCGGGTTCACGCGCGTAGTGCCGGGCCGCCTTTGGGCGAAACCGTAAAAGAAGCTATCAGTCATCAGCTATCAGCCCGCGCGACTGATAGCTGATAGCTGATAGCGATTGGCTGAGAGGCTTCTCGATGGACCACTCCAAATCCCAAGCACTGTTTGCGCGAGCGCAGACCCTCATCCCCGGCGGTGTCAATTCTCCGGTGCGGGCGTTCCGCAGCGTCGGACTTACGCCGCCATTCCTGGCGCGCGGCGAGGGCTCGCACATTTTCGATGTCGATGGCAATCGCTATATCGACTACGTCGGCTCCTGGGGCCCGCTGCTACTCGGGCATCGCCACACGGCGATCCTGGAAGCGCTCGAAGCCGCGCTCTCGATCGGCACGAGCTTCGGCGCACCGACCGCGCAGGAAGTCGAGATTGCCGAGGCCATCTGCGATGCCGTGCCGTCGATCGAAATGGTGCGCCTGGTCAATTCGGGCACGGAAGCGACCATGTCCGCCATCCGTGTGGCGCGCGGATTCACCCGGCGCGATCTCATCGTTAAGTTCGAGGGCTGTTACCACGGGCACGTCGATTCGCTGCTGGTGAAAGCCGGGTCTGGCCTCGCGACGCTCGGCATCGCCGATACGCAAGGCGTTCCTCAGTCGTTCTGCGACACTACAATTGCACTGCCGTACAACTCGCCCGATGCCGTGGAGGAAGCTTTTCGGAAACACGGGGACGGCATCGCCGCCGTCATCGTTGAGCCGGTGGTCGGCAATATGGGCTGCGTGCCGCCGCTGCCTGGTTATCTCGAAAGCCTGCGCGCCATTACCGAGCGGCACGGGGCGCTGCTGATCTTCGATGAAGTGATGACCGGCTTTCGCGTGGCATTCGGCGGCGCGCAGCAGCGCTTCGGCATCCGCCCGGACCTTACGACGTTAGGCAAAGTGATCGGCGGCGGCCTGCCCGTGGGCGCCTACGGAGGCCGCAAGGACATCATGAGCCGCGTAGCTCCCGTGGGTCCGATCTATCAGGCCGGAACGCTGTCCGGCAACCCGCTGGCTGTGGCGGCGGGGCTCGCCATGCTGCGCCTCCTGAAGGCGCATCCGGAGATCTACGTACAGCTCGAAGAGCGGACGGCCAGGCTTTGCGCGGCGGCGCCCGCCGGAATCACTGTGAACCGCGTCGGTTCGATGTTCACCTTCTTCTTCACCGATTGTCCGGTGACCGACTGGGAATCGGCCAAGCGCAGCGACACCGCACGCTTCGCCAAATTCTTCCGTGCAATGCTCGAACGGGGCATCTATCTCG
>Ga0126381_100010878_pt1 | contig 10265 bp, 11 predicted proteins | sample PanSoiMetPlot_28_FD_96465 | JGI IMG/M metagenome (GOLD analysis project Ga0126381, IMG submission 96465) | Tropical forest soil microbial communities from Panama - MetaG Plot_28 | ecosystem: Environmental > Terrestrial > Soil > Tropical forest > Bulk soil | place: Panama | collected 2016-02-17 | reverse complement strand
TAGGTCGGGTCGCACCTCAGAGTGACGTGATTGGCATCTATACCTTCACCTTCTCGTCCGCGACCACGCGGGCGGCGGCGGGCCGTTTGAGCAACCGGTCCTTGTGCGCCGAATAATTCTTCAGTTCCGCCATCGGCAGTTCGCGTCGCACGCCCCAGGTGTAGAAAACGAAGGCATAAGGATCGAGCACCGAATAGCGATCGGAGAGCCATTCGCGGCCGGCGAGCATGCCGTCGATCTGCTTGAGATAAGTGTGAAAGGTTTTGAGCCCCATGTCCTTGATCCCGGGAAACGCCGAAGAGTCGGCGGTGTAACGTTCGGGCCGTCCGACATGGGCGTGCGCGGGATGCACGCTGGTGGCGAAGAAGCCGATCATTCCCAGCGCTTTGGCTTCGGCGACTGCGTCCGTCGGCCAGAGCCCAAAGCGCTTGCCGAGATAGGGGAGTATCGCGGTGTTCTCGGCAAGCGGGTCGCCATTGTCCAGGCGCAGCACGGGCACGCGCCCGAGCGGATTGATCTTCAAATAAGCGTCAGTGCGCTGCTCGCCGCCGGCGAGGTCGACCTTTTTCGGTTCGTATTTCTCCCCGCTTTCTTCCAGCACGATATGCGACGCCATCGAACAGGCGCCCGGAGCATAATAAAGCGCTAACATGCAAAACCTCCCTGTATTGCGCGCGTGGCCTTATCACATGTTCATCTTTGATCCTAATCAAAGGTGCGCTGCGGTTTAAGCGTTACCTTGCGAAACCGGACGGGACCGACTCGGCCGTCCTTCCGATATGAACGTGAGGCCGCAATGCGCTGGGTTTATTTGACAATGATCGTCCTATTTGTGACCGCCACGATAATTTTCATCTTTCAGAATGTCGAAGTGGTCACAATGTCGTTTATGGGTCTTAGCATTCGAGCGCCGCTCGCGCTTTTGGCCGCGGTCGCATACATCCTTGGCGCGATAAGCGGCGGCAGCTTGTTCGCATTGCTGCGCAAGTCGGTCCAGGGGTCGCGCGCGACGCGCCCATGACGCCTCGCCGACGCAAGTCCACCGGTTTGAAGACGGATAAACTGTTGTGATCTGGCTTCTGATCTTTTTCCCGATCACGATCGGCGTGGAAATATTTGCTCCGGAGCGTCATTTACTGCTGTTCGTGGCGTCGTCGCTCGCGATCTTGCCCTTTGCCCGTTGGATGGGGGATGCCACCGAACACCTCGCCGCTCATTTCGGCGAAGGCATCGGCGGGCTTCTCAATGCCACTTTTGGCAATGCGGCCGAGCTGATCATTGCGCTCGCCGCCTTGCGCGCTGGCCTGTACGACATCGTCAAGGCGTCGATTGCCGGCTCGATTATCGGCAACGTCCTGCTCGTGCTCGGCGCCGCCATGCTGGCGGGCGGGATACGCTATCAGGAACAGCACTTCAATGCAGTCGCGGCACGATCGCAGGCAACGATGCTGTTGCTCGCGGCAATCGCGCTGATACTGCCCGCTTGCTACCAAGCGGCGGCGAATGGGACCGGAGACCTCGAGCGTCTCAGCGTCGCGATTTCCATCGTGCTGTTGCTCGCTTACCTGGCCAGTCTCGCCTTTGCGCTGATAACCCATCGCGCGCTGTTTGTGGGCTCACACCAACCCGATGAACAGAAAGGGCAACCCTCCAAGGCCGGGCCATGGCGGTGCTGGCCGGAGCGACGGTGGGCATCGCCTGGATGAGCGAAATCATGGTCGGCACCATCGAGCCGGCGCCGCACGAGCTTGGTCTCAGCCAGGTTTTCATCGGTGTCTTTGTCGTCGCGGTTTTGGGGAATGCGGTGGAGCACGCAACCGCGATCCTGGTTGCCCTGAAAGGCCGCATGGATCTCTCACTCTCCATCGCGATCGGTTCAAGCGTGCAAATTGCGCTATTCGTGGCACCAGTTCTGGTGCTCGCCAGTCTCGTCCTCGGCCCCGCGCCGATGGATCTGGCTTTTTCCGCCGGTCTCGTCCTTTTGGTTCTGGTGTCGGTGCTGATCACCACTCAGGTGGCGAACGACGGCCGGTCCGACTGGCTCGAAGGCGTCCAGCTTCTCACGATTTACGTGATCCTCGGTCTGACGTTTTTCTTCCTGCCGGCAAGCACGGCCGGTTCGCACTAGCAGAGCGCGGCCGCAAATCGAGCGAGGGCCCGGCGGCCAGCGCAACGCGCGCACTTCCTTTAATGGGATTTCACTTCACCGGGATTTTTTCGAGCACCGGCAGCCAGGTCGCTTGTTGCTGCTCGACGAATGCCAGCGCCTCATTGGCGTTCATCGCATGCGAATAACTGCCAACATTGGCGAGCAGCTTCTGGAAATCGGGATCACTGACGACCTTGGCGAGATCGGCGTCGACCTTCTTGATTATTGGTTCAGGCGTGCCAAGCGGCGCGACCAGAACCTGCCAGCCGGTCGCGGAAAAGCCGGGGATCGTTTCGGCAACTGTCGGCAGATCGGGAAACTGCGGTAATCGTTGCGTCGCAGCGACGGCGATCAGTTTGACCTGTCCCGCCTTCACCGCGCCGACGATTCCGGAATAGCCTTCGATAATCATCGAGACGCGACCGGCGGCGACGTCGGACAGCGCTGCCGCCGGCCCGGCATTGTAGGGCACGGGAAGGAGTTCGATTCCGGCGCGTTCTTGAAGCAACAGCCCGGTGAGATGGGTGAGCCTGCCGACGCCGGTCACGGCGATCGAAATGGTCCCCGGCTTTTTCTTGGCGAGTGCGATCAGTTCCGGCAGCGAGCTCACCCCGAGACCCGGGTTCACGGCGACGAACATCGGATTTTCCGCGGTAAAGCCAATCGGCACAAAATCACGCGGCAGCCGAATCGGTATATTGGGCGCAACCGATTGCGGCGCGACGAACGTGGAGAGCGCCGGCATGAACAAGGTATAGCCGTCGGGTGTCGCATCGGTGGCGTTGCGCGCGGCAATGCTGCCATTGGCGCCGGCATGATTGATGATGACGGCCTGCTGGCCCCAGAGCTTGCTCAGCCCGGCGGCGATGAAGCGCGCATCCACATCCGGCGTGGAGCCGGGTGGCGCATCGGAAATGATGGTGACCGGCTTTTCCGGGTATTTGACCGCTTGCGTCTGCGCCGTTGTCGACCCTGCCAGCAGGCACAAAGCGGCAAGGCCGAACCAATACCGACGTGCGGTCATGTCGCTCTCCCAGATTTTAGCGCCGCAAGAATAGGGCGCTCATGGCGCGGTTTCTACCGGCATTCCGCAGCTGCGCCAAACCGACACGCCTCGCATGGCAAAGCGCGGCTCCGTTTTGCGCTGCGCTAATCCGCGATCCGGTCCAGGTTCGCGGTCATGTGCGTGATCACGCGGCGGAACGTGCCGATGTCGCGCGGCCCGATGCCCGCTTCCGCCGCGACGGTGATGTCGCGCGCCAAAGTCAGGAGCTGATTGCGCAGCCGCTTCGCTTTGGCGGTCAGAAACACCCGCACTTTGCGGCGGTCGTCGTCGGCGCGCAGCCGCCGAATGAGCTGCGATCGCTCCATGCTGCGAAGCGCGATCGCGGTCGTCGGCTCCATCATGCCGACGCGGGCCGACAGTTCACGCTGCGACAGTCCGTCGGCGATCCATAACACGCGCAGAAAGTACCATTGCCCGCGCGTGACGCCGTAAGCCGCGATCCGCCGCTCCAGAAGCCGCTGAAACGCACGGTGCGCGTCGCGCACCAGATAGCCGCTGGACTGCCGTGGCGGAAATGAAACCGCGCGGCCCGGCGGCTTTCGACGCAGCCCGGCTTTCGACGAATGCCTGGATTTGCGCAAACGGTCTGACGGCATCGGCGTTAGGTGGCGTTGACAGGTCAAAGGCGCGGCGCCGATAATACTTAGCATTCTATGCAATAGGGAAGTCGGTCATGCAGCAAACAGCGCGCAGCAAAGACGATCGCAGCAAAGACGATCGCAACAAAGATTCGCGCGGCGATCCGCAATCGGGAGCGTTGCCGAACCAAGCCTTCGATCTGCGCAGCACGCTGGAATGGCTGCGTGCGTCCGGCGAGCTGATCGAAACCGACAAGGAAGTCGATCCCGATCTGCAGGTCACCGGCCTGCAAAAACACATGGATGGCGGCTGCCCGGTTTTGTTCAACACCGTCAAAGGCAAGCCGAACCATCGCGTCATCACCAATCTGTTCGGCGACATGGCGATCATCAATCGCATGTTCGGGTGGAAGGACGACGCCGAGCGAGTGCGCAAGCTCGCTTACGCGCTGTCGCATCCGATTCCGCCGGCCGAGATTTCGCAGAGCGAAGCGCCGTGCCAGGAGCACGTGATCGAGAATCCGCGCGACGTCAACGAATGGATGGTGCCGATCCGCCACACCACCTACGAGCCCGAACTCACCGTCGGCTCCGGCATTCGCTGCGTCACCGGCCCGCAATTCGAGGGCGGTTCCGACCTCGGCTACAACCGCATGAATTTCCGCTGGGGCAATGTCGGTACGTTTCAGATTTCGCCCGGCTCGCACATGTGGCAGGTCGTGAACAAATACTACAAAGAAGATCAGCCGGTGCCGATCACGGTGTGCTTCGGCGTGCCGCCGGCCTGCACGCTTCTCGCCGGCGCCGGCTTCGATTATGCGATTCTGCCGATGGGCTGCGACGAGATCGGCATTGCCTCCGCCGTGCAGGGCGCGCCGGTGCGCCTCGTCAAGGCGCGCACCGTCAACGCCATGGCGCTCGCCGACTGCGAAATAGTGCTTGAAGGCTATGTCAATCCCCGCGACCGCCGCTTCGAAACCAAGGAAGCCGAGGAAGCCGGCGTGCAGGGCCGCTATCATTTCCACCCGGAATGGGCCGGCTATATGGGCAAGTCCTACAAGGCGCCGACCTTCCACGTCACCGCCATCACCATGCGCAAACCGGCGACCAAGCCGATCATCTTCGCGCTCGGCGTGCACATGCTGGACGACCACAACATCGACACTACGGTGCGCGAGGCGGCGATCTACGAGCTTTGCAACCGCTTGCAGCCCGGGATCGTGCAGAACGTGGTGATCCCGTATTGCATGACCGATTGGGGCGGCTGCGTCATCCAGGTGAAGAAACGCCATCAGATCGACGAGGGCTGGCAACGCAATTTCCTCGCCGCGGCTTTGTCATGCTCGCAGGGCATGCGTCTTGCGATCGCAGTCAGCGAAGACGTCGATCCCTATTCGATGGACGACGTGATGTGGTGCCTGACCACCCGCGTCAATCCCAGCACCGACATTCTCAATCCGATTCCTGGCGGTCGCGGCCAGACCTTCATGCCGGCCGAGCGCATGACGGCGGGTGAGAAGCAATGGACAGCGTCGAACACCCAATTCGAAGGCGGCATGGGCATCGATGCCACCGTGCCGTTCGGCTACGAGAGCGATTTCCTCCGCCCGGTCTACCCGGTCGACAAGGTGCGGCCGGAGGATTTCTTCTCCAAGGACGACATCGCCAACGCCAAGAAGCGCATGCAGGGCTGGGTGCATTCGCTGGCAAGAAGCGGGCGGTAGAGTTCGCCGCGGCCGCCTATTGCTCCCTCCCCCCCTGAGGGGGAGGGATGGGGGTTGAAAGGGAATGTGACCCCACTCCCGGCTCGCGGAGCTTGCCGCCGGTTTCATTTTTATTCCACCTTTCCGCCAGCGCCTTGCGGTCGAGCTTGCCGCGCTCGGTTTTCGGCAGCTCCGTTGCGAGCACAATCCGCTTCGGCGCTTTGAAAGCGGGGAGAGCCGCGGCGCAGTGTTGCAACAGCGCCGCGGTGTCGAGCGCCGCGCCGGGGCGGGCCACCACGTAGCTCACGACTTCCTCGCCATAGATCGGGTCGGGGACGCCGACCGTGGCCGCTTCGATGACGTCGCTGCATTGCATCAAACAGGCGTCGATCTCGAGCGGCGAGATCTTGGCGCCGCCGCGATTGATCAATTCCTTTTCCCGTCCGGTGAGCATCAAAAAGCCGTCGGCATCGAGGCAGCCGATATCGCCGGTGCGGATGCGGCCGCGGGCGTGGACTCTGATCGCGCCGTCTTCGGCGAGGTAGCGGAAGGGATGGTCGGGCCAGCCGCCGATTTCGACATAGCCGATCTCGCCGGCCGGCAGGCGGCGCCCTTCGCCATCGACGATGGCGAAGTCATGGTAGGCGAACGGCCGGCCAACGGTACCGAGGCGGCGCTCTTCGCCAGAAATGGCGGCGACCCAATTGGCCTCGCTGGCGCCATAGCCTTGGGCGACGTGAATGCCGAATTTGCGTTCGAACCGCTTCCATTCGTCGAGCAGCAGCGGCGCAGAACTCGAGGTGACGAAGCGCAGCTTTGGCAGCACGTCGCGTTCGATTTTAGTTTCGCCGTTGAGCAGAATATTGAGCGTGGTGGGATTGCCAGTCGCGATCGTCACGCCATGCTCGCGCAAATGGCCGAAAAATCGGCTCGCGGAAAATTTCTCGGCAAGCACCAGAGTGGCGCCGCGATTGACCGGCGCGAGCGCGCCTAAAAGCTGCGCCGAGGCCCAGCTGAACGGGCGGAAATCGTAAAGCCGATCGTCGGCGGTGATACCGAAGCCGGCGGCCAGGGGATCGATATTGGAGAGAAATTCGCGGAAACTCAGAACGACGCCTTTCGGTTTGGCGCTGGTGCCGGAGGTGAACAGGATCACGGCGTCGTCTTCGGGCTTGGTGACGCTTGGCGGCTCGCTCAGCGCGCAACGCGCAACGTCGCCAAACAGCGGGACGGCGCCGGGCGTGTCGTGACGTCCGATAGCAAGCCGCGGCGCGTCCGCCGCCGCCAAGGCCTCGTCCAATCGCAGGTCGGCTTGAAAGAGAATGAGTTTTGGCTTGAGCCGATCGAGAATGCCGCCGAGCTGGTTGCGGTTCATCTCGACATGAACGGTGCAGACCGTCGCACCCGCCGCCATCGCGCCAAGGTAACAAAGCAATTGCTCGATCGAATTGTCCGCAAGCAGCGCAACACGATCGTTCGGCCCGATGCCGCGGCGCTGCAGAAAGGTCGCAAAACGGCCGACGAAATCGCGCAACTGAGCATAATCGACTGTGCGGCCATCGTCGGCGGCGATGACCCAGGGTTTACGCGGTGAACGCGCGGCGGCTCCCGCAATCCAGCTTTGTAAAAGGTTTGAGCCCGGACTTTCACTCATGACGGTCAACACAATTCCTTAGCATTACAAGCATTCAAATGGGATAAAAAATCGGCATGATAGGTGCCGTCACACGCGCACGGGTCGGTCGTGCCAATTTGAGGCTCGGCGCAATCCTTTTTTGTTGAGAAGTTGCGATGCGGCGACGCGCGTTCCTGTCGTTACTCGGCGGCGTAGCAACCACCTGGCCGCTCAGCGTCCGCGCCGCGACCGGCTGCCGGCAATTTACGGCGCGCGGAACTATGGCGAGATCGGCGGCCTGATGTGCTATGGACCCGATATTCCCGGACTATTTCGTCGCGCTGCCGATTTCGTCGACAGGATTCTTCGTGGCGCGAAGCCGGCCGACATCCCGGTCGAGGAACCGACCAGACTTTTGCTATTTGTTAATCTGACCACCGCCAAGGCGCTTGGGCTTGCCGTACCGCAGTCGATTTTGCTGCGCGCCGACGAGGTGATTGAATGAGAGGGTGAAAAGACGGCGCCCGTACTGTCAGCTGTGCCAAAAAGGAGACAGCCGCCGTGACTTCCGACGCAAACCCGGCTTCCGACGCAAACCCCCAATGGCCCGATCTGCCGTTTGCAGCTTGGCGCGAGACCTGCGAAACGCTGATTCTATGGATGCAGGTCGTCGGCAAGGTGCGGATCGCCTGCACACCGCTCGTCAATCATTGGTGGAATGCCACATTCGAGGTCACCTCGCGCGGACTCGTCGCGCCGGCCATGCCCTATCGCGGACGAACTTTCGACGTCGCGTTTGATTTCGCCGAACATCGGCTGCGCATCGAGGCCAGCGATGGCAGCGCCGAAGTGCTGGCGCTCGAACCGATGACGGTTGCCGATTTCTACGCTGCCTTCACACGGGCGCTGGACCGGCTCGATATCGACGTGCCGATCTGGACCACGCCGAGCGAAATCGAGAACGCCATTCCGTTGGAGCAAGATCGCACGCATCGGCAATACGATCGCGTCTATATCGAAAAGTTCTGGCAGGCTTTGGTGCAGGCGAATCGCGTTTTCGCCGATTTCCGCGCCCGGTTCATCGGCAAGGCAAGTCCGGTGCATTTTTTCTGGGGCGGTCTCGATCTGGCGGTCACGCGGTTTTCCGGGCGCACCGCGCCGCCGCTCAAAGGCGAGACGCCGAATGTCGCGAAGTGGGTGATGGACGAAGCCTATTCGCACGAAGTATCGAGCTGCGGCTTCTGGCCGGGCAATGGCGGCTACGGTCGCGCGGCGTTCTACGTCTATGCCTATCCGGAGCCGGCTGGCTACGGCGGCACGAGGCTCAAGACCGCCGAAGCGGCTTACGACGACAAGCTCGGCCAGTTTATCTTGCCTTATGACGCCGTACGCCAGGCGCGCGATCCCGATACGCTGCTGCTCGGCTTTTTGCAGGAAACCTATGAGGCGGCGGCGGAGCTTGGCAAATGGGACCGCAAGGCGCTGGAGCGGCAGCCGGTCACGACAAGCTGAAAAAGTGGTAGGACAACTGGCATGGATCATTGGCTCGTGGGCCGCACGACATTAGGCGCAACGATCGTTGTGCTGACAATGACGCTGTGCGAAGCGGCGAGTTCGGCCGCGATCGCGCAGACATTGATTGAGCCTAATTCCAGGCCAAATTGTCTCAGCCTTCGGACATGGCGAAACCGCAAGCCGCCCGGCGGGCCAAGGCCTGCAGCGCTTTCGGCGCGGGGTTTGTCCAACTTCCGGGCACCGATACTTGCGTCAAGATCGGCGGCTTTGTGACCATGGAAGGCACGGTCAATCACGGTCGCTGATATGCGCCCGAAACGCGCATAGCCGGACGCGCAGGTATGCGCGTTGATACTTTAATTTCCGCCGAGCTCGCGCCGCAACAGGGCCGCGCCTTCGGCCATCGCTTTCATCTTGGCGAAGGCAATCGCGCGCGGCAGGTATTTCATGCCGCAATCCGGCGCGACCACGATCCGATCCGGCGGCACGACCTCAAGCGCGCGGCGAATGCGGTCGGCAACAATCTGCGGCGTCTCGACGGTCATATCACCAAGATCGATCACGCCGAGCACGATCGTCTTCGACGGCAGTTCGCGGAGAATTTTGAGGTCGAGCTTTGGCTGCGCCGCTTCGATCGAGATCTGCTGCGCCTTGGACTGTTCCAATTCCGGCAGGAAGGAATATCCCGACGGCTTGTCGCGAACCACCGCGGCATAGCCGAAGCATAGGTGCACGACGATGGTTCCGGAAACGCCGTCGAGTGCGCGGTTGAGCGCCTTGAGACCGAAGCGCCGCGCCTTGTCGGGATGCTGCTGCATCCACGGCTCGTCGATCTGCACCACGTCCGCGCCGGCGGCAAACAGGTCCTTGATCTCGGCATTGACGGCGTCGGCGTAAGCCATCGCCACCGCTTCCTCGTCGCCATAATGATCGTCCTGGGCCTGGCGGCCCATCGTGAACGGGCCCGGCACGGTGGCCTTGATCTTGCGTTCGGTATTGGCGCGCAGCACTTTCAGATCGCGCAACTCTACCGGCTGCCGGCGCCGGATCGGGCCGACGATGCGCGGCACCGGAATGGCCCGACCATTGCGATTGATCACGGTACCCGGGTTATCGACATCGATGCCGTCGAGCGCGGTGGCAAAGCGGTTGGAATAGCTTTCACGGCGCTGCTCGCCGTCAGTGATGATATCGAGCCCGGCGCGCTCCTGCTCGCGGATGGCAAGGATCGTGGCGTCGTCCTGCGCGGCTTCAAGCTTGTCGGGTGAAACCAGCCAGAGCTCGTCCACGCGCACGCGCGGCACTTGCTTCGACAGCTTTTCGCGGTCGATCAACCATTCCGGTTGCGGATACGAGCCGACGAGAGAGGTAGGGAACAGCATTTGCATTCAACAAAATTAGAGCGCAGCGCACGATGGTGCGCTGCGCTTGTCCTGGATGCGAACTGTTATCCGGTAGCCTTCTCGTAGGGATAGATGACATCGCCGGTCTTCTGATCGGCGGGAGTGAGCACGGCCTGGTAACTCATGCCGCGCCAGGTATCGAGGTTCGCGCTATCGGTAATGTCGTGATACTGGACCTGCATCACCCCGGATTTGACCCATTCGCCATCTTTGCCGAACTTGATCTCGGGATTCAT